>SDBU01000106.1_pt1 | contig 109356 bp, 96 predicted proteins | sample 2277071 | NCBI WGS metagenome assembly SDBU01 (sample SAMN10397929, study PRJNA504765) | marine sediment metagenome | isolation source: marine sediment core GS08_GC12, 126 cmbsf | place: Arctic Ocean: Gakkel Ridge, Loki's castle | collected 2008
AAAAGTGAGCAGCTTACTCTACAATCTAGGCAAGATGATTGGCCCGAGGGTTCGCAAGGTTAAGTGGATATGGCAATCAATAACTGCCAGTGAAGCTGATACTATCAAGGCAGAACACGAAGTCGGCCAAGACCTGGCATGTGAAATCAGGAATCGGTTAGAACTTGACACAGAACCGCGGGCTAGGCAAATGTTAAACAAAGTGGGTTGTCATCTGGCCGCTTGCGTCGCCAATAAGCTTCGCACATTCAGCTTTGAAGTTATCAAAGGCACTGAACCCAACGCTTTCGCCCTCCCAGGGGGGTTTATCTTCGTGACCAGGTCACTGCTGGAATTATGCGATTGGAACCAGGACGAGATTGCTTTCATCCTTGGACATGAGATGGGCCATGTCATCCGAGGACATGCGATGGATCGGATCATCGCCAATTCGGCAATTGCTGTCGGGGCCAGGGCTACACCCATTCGCGGTCTCCTCGCGAGTTGGCTCGGCAGAGTGGGCGTAAAGTTCCTTGAAAGCGCGTACTCTCAAGATTTGGAGTTGGAAGCTGACACACTCGGGGCACATTTGGTTGCTGTTGCTGGCTACGATCCTCACGCCCCAATGCAATTGCTCTCGCGCCTGAGTGAACTGAACCAGCCCGCTAAGCAATCCAGTCTTGGGAATTACTTTTCCTCTCACCCGGCTTTCGACCTCCGTATCCACAACGTTGAGCGTCTGCTACGTCAGCTATGCAGTTGAAACGTCGATTACCACCTTCTACTATCCTCTGTAGACTTTGACCACACGTGAAATGTGCCTGCGATCAACTTATGATAGGAAGATCGATCATATGACCAAAATGAATATGTGATCACACTTCTTGGGTATTCGAACTGAGATCATCGTATTGAACATACGTTCGCACTTTTGAACGTATAATTATCACAAGAAGTTACAGCTGTGATGTTTGTGAGAAGCTAAGAATTTTTGCTATCCCTAAAATACAACCCAAAGTACAACTGTTCTGTATTTAGCCTGCCGCAAGATACCGCCGCCTGGGTAGAACCCTTTAGGTTTTAGCCCCTAATCTTTACTTGACAATTTGCTCGAAGTACCTCAGAAAATCATCGAACTGCCGCCGCTTATCAAAGCTGTTCTTCATAAGCTCACGACAGTTTATCCGCATCCTGCCATATGCATCCTTATCCGAGACAAGAAGGGTAATTTTTTCCGCCAACTGGCCGCCATCGCCCGGTTCCGTCATATAACCGGTCACACCGTCTTTGACTATCTCCGGCACTCCGGCCATCCGGGATGCAACCACAGGAACTCCCATCGACATCGCCTCCAGCAGGACATTCGGTAGTCCCTCCTTGTACAGACTCGGAAGGGTAAGTATATCCAACACCTCGAAAATATAAACGGGCTCACGGGTAAACGGAAAAAATGTAACATTATTTTCGAGTTTCAGTTCCTTTGTTTTCTCCTTGAGCATTGTCTCGTCCGGCCCGTCTCCAACTAGCATGAGGTGTGCATCTGGAAGCTTGTCTGCGACGATTTTACAAAGCGCCCCAAGCAGAACCACCTGCCCCTTGCGATGTTCAAACGAGCCAACGCTTCCAAGCACCGGCCAGGCCCCTCGCGGCAGCGGATATCTTTCTTTAGCGGCAGCCTTTCTTAGGCGGCTGGGAGTAAACACCTCAACCTCGGTGCCCTGATACACAAGGTCAACTTTGCTGCCGTCGATATTATAAGTTTCAATCAGCGCATTGCGTGTAAAATCGGTTATAGCGACAACCCTGCAGTTGATATCGTCGTCCGGCTGATAAAACTCCCTCTTATAATCCGGCACTATGGTACCGGTTTTTGGCACAAGAATGGTTTTTAGTCCATTCCGCTTGATACACTTAGCCGCAAACACCGAGCAGTGAAAAGAGCTCCTCGGCGGATGAACCGTACAGACCGCAACATCGCAATCCTTTAGCGCATCGGCCCATATTGCGATATTCTCATCGTCTTCTGCTACGACAGCATCATAGTCGTAAGTAACCACTCTCGCGGCGGTATCTTTACAAACCCCAGCCACCCAGCCGCTCTTTGATGTCAGTATAGTCACCTCGTGGCCCTTACCGAGGAAGTCTCTTGCCGCCTCGATCACCCATATTTGCGTTCCGCCGTGAAGGTCAGTATCTTCGATAAACCCTATATGCATTTTGCGTCCCTTTATATCCTGCTTAATTTGTCCAGCAGCTCCGCAAATGTATCCCGCAGCACGGCCATATTATATCGCAACTTAACTGCCTGTATGTTATGTTCTTTTCGTTCAGCGCCTTTTGCCGGGAACAACAAGAGTTCGATAACTTCGGAAAGGAACTTTTCGGAAAAGCCCTCCTCTTCAAAAAGGGTGTACCTGATCTGCTTTTCTGCGTCCATACCCTCACCGACCACATCGCCAAAGACCTCTGCCGGAAAGTACCTGCTGCAGATGATAGGTATCCCTGCCGCACTGGATTCGATTATCGGCAGCCCGCGTCCCTCGAGTTCACTGGGAAAAACAATCGCTGTCGCCAGCCGGTATATATCCTGTATGTAAAGCCGCTCAAAACCTTTGCTCGCAAAACAGTCATGCTCTTCGTTACCCACCGAAAAGGCTATGAACAGCCGGGCCGCGATTTCGACGGGCAACTCTGCGCACAGATTCCTGTATTCGATTAGAATTTTTTCCAGGTCGCTCTTATGTTCTATGGGCACAGGGCCGGTTATATGCAGTACCAAAGGCCCGTTGCCGCTTTGTTCAAATACTTTTCTGAACCTTTCAACCCCCAGCAAAGCCCTTATCAGCTCGACATCCTTTTCGATTCTCTTCCTACCTATTACTCTGGTCGGCTGAAGCAGATAAATCGTCCCGTCCTTCGTCGGGTCAAGCACACAGCCTTTGCCGCTGCCGACAACTATCGGCTTTTGGTTCTGCATCCACTCATCAAGTTTTTCGAGATGTTCATCGATAGCGACCGATGCAATCTTCGCCTGCCCGTCGGAGAGTATATGTGCCATCCGCAGGCGGGCCGATTTAACATCCTCATCGGAGGTTATCTTGAAGAACTCATCACTGATAGCCGTAGCGATATCGGAAACCGTATCTTCTGAAAACCCATACTTTTCAACCAGTGCCCTCGACTGCGACCGGTTTATATTAACCTGCAACCACCGCACCCCGTTTAGCGGATAGAGTTTTTCAAACAGGTCAAAAAACGGTTTATTTTCCAAGTTCCTGAAAAAATGATCCCTGCTCCCTGCCGGTTCGCCAGCCTGTTTTTCAGAGGCTTTTTTGCCCCACTCCCAGTAATAGTCATGGTTACTATTGATAATATACACCCCGAGCCCCTCAGCCACTATCGCAATTGCCAGCCCGAACGCAAAGTTACCCGGATTAGAACAGACATTAACCGGTATAATAAGCGATATATTATTCTCGCTAATGTACCGTCCCATTTTAATAGCAAAAGCTCTCCCCTGTCTCCACATCTCGGCGGCTAACTGGTCGGATTCCTTACTGCCATCCTTCATATCTTCATAGTAGAGCTTTGAAAACCACTTGCCTCCATCCCACTTGGACCATCCGTTGGCCCCAGCCAATTCAAATCGGCTCCACCCTTTTTCCAGTACGGTATCTGCCTTGTCGTAGAAATCCCCACCGATAAAATGCAGTTTGCATCCGCCGCAATCAGCCAATATCTGCTCGAGGCATTTGGCATATTTTCTTATCTCTATCGAAACCCCGTCTATCCCGTAGTCGTAGGTAATGAACGCAATACCCTTACTGATTAGCTGCAGAAATTCCTCTTTGCTGTGTGACTTTGAGGTTTTTTCGGCCCGCATAATATCCGCCAGCACATCAGAAATCCCGTCCCAGCTGGTCGGCTCTGCCGCCGCCAGCTTTTCCCGCATTTTCTCGAACAAATCGTCCCTGTCGTTCATATCTACTGGCCTCAATTGAAGTCATCTGTTTTTCCGTGGGTAAGTGGCTTAAACTGACATTCCCATTTACACGCTTAAAAAACATAATTGCTCCATACGACATCAATATTTTTCAAAAATCACCTTGAACTACCAAAAATTTCCTTTTCCGAGGTTCCATAAGCTCACGTTTGCGCATCTCAGTGGAAAGATTACCAGTACTTCTCATTCAGTTTTGCCAACTCTGGATAGGTGTATGCTTCCAGCAAAAATGAGGCAAAATTGTCTTTGAATTAGGAGACAATTTCAGCTCCACTCTTTATCATTTTACTGTTATATCTTTTCCTTTCAAGAATTGTTTTTCTTTTCAACTCAGTTCGTTTGTTCAATATCTTTCCACGCCTTCCATAATAAACATCATCAGGTGTATTAGTTATAGATCATGAAGAGGACACCTATGAAGAGCTCAAAGTCAAATAATAAAATACCTGTTGCCACATTTTTTCATCTTGAGGCATCCTGTTACGACATATCCGCCAACGTGAAGCTACAAAAGGACATTGAATCCGGCATCGAAAAATCAGCGTTTTTGTGCTAAAAAAAGAGCATCAGGTACTGCTCAGAATTGGGATTGTAAGAACAGTTTTTATGCAAAATATAACAATCCTCCTTCTAACATTTTGATACACAAAGCAGCTCTAATGCTCTCTTATTTTCCACTACCTGTAGGTAACATAATACCTGTTTTACCTAACTACCGAGAGCATCCAAGCTCATAAACCATCACCTATACCAGAACCACAAGCTCACCAAGTCCTAAACAATACTGAAAAACCGAAGATAGGCATGAACGTAATCCACACCTTCAAAATCTCTGATTATTGAGAGTACTAAATATTTTGTATAAATTACTGTAGTCTACTAGTGTTCCTGAAAACCCTTTCTTGTAGCCGAGTCTTGTAGTTTTAGTTTCGCTGATTTGCGCTGATTGGCAGATCTTTACCTCCCCAGATCGTGCATCTCTGGTCAATAGAAATACTCCATGTGACGCCACCAGTCACTTGTGAGAGACGCCTTACTAAATTTCAAAATACTGGACAATATTAGTCTTTTAGATATATGCGAACTTAGCGTTTTCTTCTCAACATCACCACACCCATTGGCAGCAAATTATCTGACAAGGCAATTTGCTCTCTTATTTTATTGGCCAGCCGTTGTGATCAGCGATTCTTGCCCATGCCGTCCGGCAGCAGCTCCAGCACCGAGAACACCGGGCAGTGATCTGAGGCAACTTTTTCATCTATCACCCGTACCTCCACTACCTTCCATCGGTCCTTCGGTTTGTACATAATATAGTCGATTTTTCTTCTGGGCCTGACCGAAGGAGCTGTCGGCTGCGGATCACCCTGGGCGGCATAAGACCATTGGCCGCTGAGAAGATTGATTGGGTCGCTGCCGGGGACCGCGTTCAAATCACCCGCCAAGATTATCGGAAGGTCATAATTCTCATACAACTCCCTGATACGGCTTGCCTGCATCATCCTATTGCTCTGGTCCCGCAGATGATCCAAATGCGTACCTACAAAAGCTATTTTTACTCCAGTCGGCAGTTCTATCTGAACTTCCAGGGCGGTTCGTGGCTCAGCTTTAGCGCTGTGCGGCAGCGGATTATTCTTCGTATCTAAGACTGGATAGCGGGAAAGAACAGCTTCTCCATACCCACCACCGGCGTAGTCCATAGCTTTACCGAACACTCCCTTCATCCCGGTGCGTTTGCTTAATTCCGCTGTCAGGTCGAGCCCTTTGGCGCGTGTCGTCTTTTTGTCGACTTCCTGAAACGCGACCAGGTCTGGTTTGAGCGAGTTGATTATCTTGGCAACAGCATCCAGATTAGAACCTCCGTTGGCGTCCTCGCCGTGGTAGATATTGTACGTCATAACCGAGACTCTTGTCGGCGGTCCGAATTTTGCACCGGCACACCCCCCGGCACACACGCTGACAACCAATATGATCAGCATAGCCCTTAACGCAATTGAAAAAATCTTCATATTCTCTCCTTCAAAATGACTTGATTGGCCAGCCGCTAAGGCAAAAAGTTGAACGTCAAAATCCTAAACCCTACAGAATTGTTATTTATAAAATATATGGGCTTACTTAGAAATAAATGTGGGTGCTTGTAAAAAGAGAAATTGATGTTTATTTGTGCTTCCTTGATCGCGCACACCATGATTCTCACATAATGAGACGTCCTCATATAAAAGTCTTAGAACCTCAAAGCCTGTTTTTTCTGCTTGAGGAATTAACTCTTTTCCCATGTCTCTCCTTCCTTTTACTCCTAAATGCAACACGCATAGTCCTCCAGGTTTAAGAAGGTTCAAAAATTTCAAGAAGACTTTTTCGTAAACGGTTATAGATTTTGCTTGCATCTCCTCAAGATAGTCACCCCTTTTAGTTGGCTTGAAATCATTTTTTTCCCAGCCGCAAAACCATAATCGTATCCAGTTTGCAATATAGAACCGTGTGCTATTAAGGAATGGAGGAGAAGTAATGATCGCGTCATATTGTTGCTCTGCCATAAAATCAAAAACTGAGCACAGATACGCGGAGCCATGGACATAGCTTTTGGGCATCTGTGTTCGCATAGCGCGCTGAATCTTCGCATCTAGGTGGCTCAATAGTTGTTTATACTTAAAAGGACCTGTGGGGGAAAAAGGTGTGAGACCATGCGATCTACGACTAAGCGCATAAGGGCGGTTCCCATGTAGGATATGCAGAAGACAAGATTCGACAAAGGCCGACGCAGGCGTGTGCTGATCAATTGTGGAAAAGAACTTTCTGGCAGTGACTATTTCGGCAAAAGTGTCTGGATGAAAATAGTCTTGCAGACGCCCATTGATGTTGTTTAACTGAACCTGAGTGAGTTCACTCTCTGCCACAAGATATTGGTCAATATATCTGCTGAGGCGATTGCGGAAGTCGTAAATAGCCTCATGAGACGGGAAAGTAACTTTGGCCAGCGTGTTAACGTGTGCCAGAGGATTAATATCAACACCATGGCCGAATCGGGCTTGTAAACATGCTTCTAAAGGGATCGTGCCGGCACCGCTGAAGGGATCAAGTATTCGGTCTCCTTGGTTGGTCATTGTTTTTATAAGGAAGTGGGCAATGGCTGGCTTTAGCTTTCCTTGATAGGAACAGAGAGAATGTAGCGAATTGCCCCAGTTGCGTTTGCTGTATGGTTTGGCCTTGTATCTAAATATCGCAAAGGCATCTATCAACTCTGAAAAGGAAGACAAGCCAGAAAGTGGCTCTGAGTACTCATCAAATAATGTTAACTGATTACTTTCCATTTGTATTACAATCTGTTATGGATATTCACCTTTTTTTCTTTGTGATATAAGAATTCTCAGGAAAAAGTGTTTTTGTGCTGTGTTGGATAATGTCATCAAGAAAGGCCCGTAAATCCTTCTTGAAAGGGGATATCCCTTCAACATACGCACTGAGTTCGTAGTTCTTTTTCAAGGCCGAATAGGTAAAATTATGAGACCCGAACAGGATACATTGCCAATCCTTTATTACAAACTTAGCATGTATGCGAGGATTGACATGCCAGATAATTCTTTTCGATATGGTCTGGTCTTTATTGGCTGCCTTCTTGAGTTTAACAATGGTTTCATTAATCAGCTTTTTCTGGTCTGGAAACAAGTCGCCATAGCGAGTTACTATGGTCAGTCTGCGTGTATTGTAGAGAAAGCCTTTAAGAAGATTGGTGATAAGTCTGCCGTCAACAAATGGCGCAACGGTGATAAGGTGCTCGAAATCCGATAGTGCAATTTCCTGAAACTTTTTAAGGAAGTCATCTCGTTTTGCCGGTGGAGATGTTATTATCGGAAATTCGATCTCTATCATTCTTTAAGCCTTTTGATTTTATGGCATGTCATATTGCAGTTCAAATATCGGCCGACGGTTTGGTATGAATACTTCATTTTCGAATCTACCAGACAGCCCAAGTCTTGCCAAATACTCAAGTTCCTGCTCGGATATATCTGATTGCGGAATATTTTCACCCAAAGCCAGCTTTTCAACAAAATAACCCATCCTTTTTCTGTCTTCCTCAGCTCTTGATGATATCAATGCGCAAATATCTTCATACCAAATCGGAAGAAGATCAATTGATTCAAGCAGAAGGCTCCTTCCTGTGTCTTTAAGTCTTACAACATTAAATTCCGGAACCTTTCCGGTATTGTCATACGCTTGCTGAGTTCCGGACCAGTGTCCAATGGCTGAATTGCGATTATCCGCCTCGATAAGGTCAACTTTTCTCATCAATATAATCAAGCAATATGCATTATTAGTAGCATTCCTGCATTTCATCGCAAAGGCACAAGGATTATTTGCACGAAGATTCTCGCCTAAGTCTCTTTCCACTCTATCCATTTGACTTTCGAATTCCGCTTTGTAATCTGGCAAGGACTCTGCCTTCCTGGTGAAATACTCATCGATGTGATTCTTTAGAAATTCCTCATCAACACATTCATGTTGGGCAGGCGTAAAAAAACGTAAGGCAGACAATGCTAAATCATCTGTATCGATTTCCACACCATGGTCTTCAGCAGACTTAACCGCATAGAGAAACATTATTCCTGGTCGAATGCGATAATGCCTATAGCCATTTTGCTTTGGCGTCCACTCTGGTCCAATCCCTTGAGGACATGGTAATTTCCAACATCCAATTCGTTGCTGAAGAAGCCTCAATCTAGCAGCATGATCATTTGTTTGTGAAATCCTTGCATAGTCACGAAGCGCCTGAGTAAGACAACCATCATTTCTGATAAAACCCAAATCCTTCATATATTTGAGTTTCTCTCTTACGTACGCCGAAGTTCCCTCAAGGTTTTGTGTGCGATCTGGTTGATAATCACCACGAGCGATAACCTCAATAGCCATTTGAGCATTAAAATCTGCAGAGGATGTATCTTCCCCAAGTAGATCCGCCTTCTTACGTAAATAATCCAGAATGATCTTATCCATCTTTTCTTGGTCAACGCCTGCACCGCGAAAGTGCAAAACGAAACCGCTACTTCTACCAATTCGCTTTTTGTGTCTCTCGGAACGCTTAGCCATCTTTCTTCTGAAGTATAAGTATACTTTCGTGCAGTGGAAATCCACTACGGGATTTCCTATTCCTAACAATCATATTATCTTCCATGCGAAAACCTATCCGCTCTGAAATATTGCCAAGTATAACATCCGTCGGAATGTGGGTATCACCAAAAAATGAGTCACCAATGACTAACACACAATAACAATCATTTTTTAATAATCTATAAGTATTAATGAGAGCAGATTCCATCTCATTGAAATAAGACGCCACCATTACTGGTATTCTTCGATCATACGCATCTTCGGATATTCGGGCAACAAGTTTCTGCACTTTAGGAAACCTCGACTTTGTGCCGTTTCCCATCTGTGTAGAGTTTATCCCAGCTGTAATATTTTGCTTGCGAAGTTCACTCAAATCCTTACTAGACCTCAAGTAATCGAAAACCCACAACTCAAGTTTTGTGTTGCGACAGTAGTTTGTGCCATTCAGGTAAGGAGGAGAAGTGATAACCATGTCAAAAGAATTGTCGTATTGTGGAGTTAGCTTCGAAGGAGCAATGATGTTATCACAGATTACCGTTGTTGCTCCCGTAGAATAACCTTCTAATTCTACAACATCTTGCTGCATTTGTTCAAGCTTTTGCAGAAATGTCTTAAAGACTTCAGGACTGTTTTCATTGTCGCGCTTATACTTGAGGTCGGGTGCCCGCTTTAGTTTAGATACCTTTACAAGAATGGAAGCAAGGGCTAACTTGAAGAAATCACATGTAGAAATATTTCTAATTCGTCCTATACACTGCTTGAGGAAGCGGATCTTGTAAATGGCATCATTGCTGAAATAGTTTTTATCTTCAAATACAGGTGAAAGATTATCTTTGGGAGTTTGTGCTCTTGTGTATGAGTTTATTTTTCGCTTAAGACGAGCTTTAACTTGCTTAAGACTTGATATCTGATATCTTTGTGTTTTGGCCCCAGTAACAAAACACATAAAGGGATTTACATCTGTAATGACCGATTCAATCCCACTAAGACTCGCAACAACAGATGTTGTGCCACAACCACCGAAAGGATCGAAAACCATCCCTGACGAAACGCCAAACTCATTCAGCACGTTTGATACGAACCCACCGGAAAATCCCTCTACGTAAGGGTACCACCGATGTATCCCAATGTTCTTATTAGGTTGAAATGTAACACCTAAATATTCCTTTTGCGCTCCGGTAATCTGTGTATTCGATTCAAGAATATCCTCTGTAAGAGTTGCCGAATGTAGCAAAGTTAAATCTCCTTATTTATGCCTTTGATTTTGCTATAATATCATAATCGTCTTTGAATTGTAACAATCTCAAGACATTTTCTAAGATATTGTTTTTATAATCACCAAAAATTCGGTTTTTGGCGTTAAACATGAAGCGGAGAGGGAAAACCCACAACTCCAGTCAATGTAAGAAGTTCCGGCATTTTGCTATTCCCTAAATATCCTTTTTCATAGGCAGATTTATGTAATAAACTAACGTCAAACAATCCAAAAATCAAATCGAAACTAAAAAAAATAGCATGAATCCCTGCATGCAGTAGGCAGGGACCCAGATGTCTTATTTAAACAAATTATCATTCATCATTAATCATTAATCATTTATACGGGAACCCAGACGCCTTTATTCCACTACTTCTTGTGAATATTTTTATTAAAAAAGTTCGATTATCATTGAACATCCCGGCCAAGTTTAGTATAATACAAACAGAAATATAGAATTGATAATTAAGAATGTAAAATTGGGGAGTTAAAATTAAGGAATCAGGCCGTAATAGCCTCAAAAAGCTCAAAATGACAAATTTATTGATTATTTCTCTGTGTTTTCTGTGCCCTCTGTGGCTATATTCTTTGTACCTTTGTGTCTTAGTGGCTAAAAATCCGCGAAATCTGTGTAATCCGTGGCTAATAAACGATTTACGACTCTTTATGGTGCTCTACATCTGTAGAGAACTTTCTACAAGTGTCGAGAGTTCTTTACAAATAAACCTTTTTATGCAAAACAAAGCCAATTTCCAAAAAGTCAAGTTGAACGTAAATAAAGTATTAACAAAGGATTACGACAGAATGGACACTTGGTGGAGTGGGAAAACAAAGCCAATTCAAAGCCAATCAAAGCCAATTCAAAGCCAATCAAAGCCAATTAAAGCCAATATAATGCCAAAACGAACCCAAACGAACCCAAATTCAAAAAGGCCAAAATGAACGTAACTGCTGCTTTAACAAAGGAATATGAAAATAAGTCAAATTGGGCAATTTGTGAAAACGAACCCAAAACGAACCCAATTCAAACCCAAACAAACCCAATTTCAGAGCCAATGGAATATGGCAAAGATGATAAGAATAGACCTCGCTAATGCAGGTGTAGAGATTGATCCGGAACGCGGACAGGTTTGTTTTCACAGTTTAAGACATTCGTTCGGAACTATGCTTGCCGCTTCAGGCGTTCACCCCAAAACAGCCCAAACCCTTATGAGGCATAGCGACATAAATTTGACGATGAGCCGATACAGTCATGTACTTCGCGGCCAAGAGGCGACCGCTGTTGAATCTCTGCCAGACTTGAATTGTGAAGCCCACAAATCAAAAAAAGCAACAGGCACCAACGATTGATACCAGGCTGATCATCAGTCCAGCCTGAACAGACAGGGACACCTACGGACTCACTTCGCCACAACTCCGCCACAAACCTGACTACTCACATACGCTATAAAGTCATACCAAAAGAACTGTCGATTTTTACTTCGCCATTTACTCCGCCATTACTCCGCCATTTTATTGCATTGATTTGCAGCGCATTGCAAAAATAGAGGGAAATACGAGACATGAGAAAACGGCTGTTTCGTGCCGGAAACGCCGTTTTTGGGGGTAAAAAACTACTGGGCCCGGAAGGATTCGAACCTTCGACCAATGGATTATGAGTCCACTGCTCTGACCAGCTGAGCTACGGGCCCTGCATTCCTACGTACTTTACATTCTATATGTAAATATTGCAAGAAAATTCAACACAAACCGCCTCAGCGTTTCGAACTGTGCCAGATCATTGTCCGCGAAACTCCAATAGACGTAACAGCTTTGTAGTATCACGAAATGGGATTGGGGTTATTAAAAATTAACTTGTACGTATTTGACGGCGTTATTGAAGATTGACATTCCATCGCCGTCAGTTTTGTCCTTTAAGCGGGTCCAGTGTGGATGCTGAGTTGGCCGGACGTGTCTTTCGGGGTGGGGCATAAGTCCCAGGACCCGGCCGGTTGTGTCTGTCAGGCCGGCTATCGAATCTGTCGAGCCGTTCGGATTAACAGGGTAGGGGCCTTCTTGGCCGTTTTCATCTACATACTTAAATGCAACGTATCCTTCGGACTTCAATATTTCCAGAGCAGCTTCATCTTTAGTTGCCACTTTGCCCTCAGCATGGGCGATGGGCAGATAGATTTGCCTGCCCGGCTTGATAAATATACACTTTTTGGTCTGCGGCGCAAGATATACCCATCTGTCCTCGAATTTGTTGCTGTCGTTGTTGGTTATGGTAACAGTATTCTGACGGCTGGTTTGTCCATCACCCGGCAGGATTCCCGCTTTGACCAGCACCTGGAAGCCGTTGCAGATTCCAAGCACCAATTTGCCGGCACCAATAAATTCTTGTATCGGTTCGTGGAGGTGATGTACGACTTGATTTGCCAGAATTTTACCTGCGGCAACGTCGTCGCCGTAGCTGAAGCCGCCGGGAAATACGAGAATCTGGAACTTATCGAGCGCACTTTTATCCTCGATTATCCTGTTTATGTGCACACGCTCGGCTTCCGCTCCCGCCAGTTCAAGGGCGCACTCAGTTTCCATATCGCAGTTTATCCCTGCCGCCCGCAAAACTATCGCTTTGACCTTTTTCATCCAATATCCTTATTATAATCACCAATCCAGTGGCTTTTGCCAAGCCTGCTTCAGTGAGTCTAAATCTTGTTCTATAACCTTCTTGCCGTCTTCTGCTTGTATGACAAGTGTCTTTTCTGTTGTCACCTTTCCAATCTGGCCGAATGGCAGGTTGAGCATCAGCCTTGCAAAGGCATCGTAGTTTTCCGGCTCGACTTCCACGATATAACGGGGGTTCGATTCGCTGAACAGTTGTGTATCCACCCGCGAACAATCTTTGCTTTTGGGCAGGCCCCGTAAATCCGCTTCTATACCGAGTCCGCCGGCAAAAGCCATTTCTGCAAGTGCAACCGCCAGCCCGCCCTCGGAGCAGTCGTGACAGCTAACAACAAGCTCCTTCTCTATTGCTTCAGAAATCTTTTTGGCGATTCTTGGAGCCGTTTCGAGGTCTACCTTCGGGACATTAGCTCCGAGCTGGCCGTTAATTTTGTAATAGTGCGAACCGCCTAATTCGTTTTTGGTTTCGCCCACTACGAAGAGCAAATTAGATGCCCTCTTGGCATCCATCGTTACACATTTATTAACGTCATCAACTATCGATATAGCGCTTATCAAAAGTGTCGATGGGATGGATATTTGTGTTCCATCTTCGCACGAGAATTCGTTATTCAGCGAATCCTTGCCGGAGATAAAAGGCGAATCAAAGGCGATTGCGCCATCCTGGCAGGCCTGTGCCGCCCGAACTAATGCGCCGAATGTTTCAGGCTTTGTGCAATTGCCCCAGGAGAAGTTATCCAGCAGGGCGATCCTGTCGGCCCGGCCGCCAACGCAAATCAGATTTCTAATTGCCTCGTCGATACCCGCCAGCGCCATCCAGTACGGGTCTATATCGCCGTAGAGCGGATTCATTCCACAGCTAATTGCAAGACCCCTGTCCGAGTCAAACTTGGGCCTTATCACCGCCGCATCGCTGGGGCCGTCATTCTTTACGCCGGTTAGGGGCTTGACCACAGAGCTGCCTTGGACCTCGTGGTCGTATTGACGGATTACCCATTCCTTGCTGGCGACATTATATGAAGAGAGAATTTGCAGAAGCTCTTCATTATAATTATTTTTTTCGGCAATGCTCGGCTCGGTAAGCTCCGGAGTTTTCCAGACCGCCTTGCGCGAGTATTTAGGTACGCCGTCGTGCAAAAACTCCATATCCATTTCGGCTACCTGTTGGTCGTTATATCGCAATATCAACTTTTTATCGCCGGTGAACTTGCCTATGACCGTTGATTCGACATTTTCAGAATCGAAAATTTCCTGTATGGCTTTGACATTTTCGGCTTTGACCGCGATGACCATTCTTTCCTGTGCTTCACTAATCCAGATTTCGTTATAGTTAAGCCCGCCATACTTTAACGGTACTTTTTCCAAATCTACTTCTACTCCGAGGTTCTGGCCCATTTCGCCTACTGCACTGCTCAGTCCGCCGGCCCCGCAATCGGTGATTGCCTCGTAAAGGTCCGCCTCGTTTGCCTGGATTAATACGTCGAGCATTTTCTTTTCCGTTATCGGATTACCTATTTGGACGGCGTGTGAGAAGATTGCTTCGTACTCGTGGGTTATTTCGCCGCTTGAAAAGGTTGCTCCGTGTATTCCGTCCCGCCCTGTCTTGCCGCCGACTACAATAATAATATTTCCTGACTGTGGATTCTTGAAACATTTATTCTTGTCCATTATGCCGATGTTGCCGCAATAGACCAGGGGATTGCCGAGGTATCTGTCGTCGAAGTAAATGGCGCCGTTAACCGTCGGTATCCCCATTCTGTTGCCATAGTCGCGGACACCTGCTACAACGCCTTTCATAATCCTTCTGGGATGCAACACTCCCTTGGGGATGTCTTCGAGCTTCTTGTCGGGTGGCCCGAAGCAGAATATGTCGGTGTTGGCGATGGGTCTTGCACCCATGCCGGTTCCCATAGGGTCGCGAATTACCCCGCCAATGCCAGTCGCGGCTCCGCCATAGGGGTCCAGCGCAGAGGGGCGATTATGAGTTTCAACCTTAAAGCAAACGGCTGAGTCTTTATCAAATTCCACTACGCCGGCGTTATCGACAAAGACGGATATGCACCAGCTTTTATTGAGTTGTTTGGTGGCTTTGAAGATAGTGTCTTTTAATAAGTTGTCGAAATGTATCTCTTTGTCATCAATTGACATATCGACGGAGCTTTTGAGCGTTTTGTGTACGCAGTGCTCGCTCCAGGTCTGGGCAAGTGATTCCAGTTCAACGTCGGTGGGTTCTCGGCCGAGTTCGCGATAGTATTTCTGAATGGTCTGCATCTCGATAAGATTCAAAAACAGGTCCTTTTCTTTGCTCAGCGCTGTCAGACCGTCATCGTCAAGGTCGCGAATGGGCCAATGCACTATCTCTAATTCGTATGGTTTAAGATGCGGGCTTGGCGGCTCAGCTTCGCTTCCGACTATTACAGTCTCAATGACATCATTTGCCAGTATTTTCTTTGCTATCGTATCAGTCTGGTTTTGGGTTATGTCGCCCAGGAGGACATACTTTCGTGCGGTTCGAACATTGTCGGCTTTCGTACCCATATCGGCTAACGCCGCCATTACGGACTCGGCCACGGGGTCGGTGACACCGCTTTTCAAATGCACCTCGATTAGCGTTGCCTTTGCCAGGCCGGCCGGCGGACCGCTTCTGCCTATATAATACTCTTCACAAACCGGGTCGGTCAGAAGCTCTTTGCCTACACGCTGCGCACAATCATCATCAAAATCGGCCTCAATCAGAAAAACTTTGGCTGACTGGACCGCTTCGACCGAGCTGATGCCCAGTTCTGTAATCTCTTCCAGTACGCTGTTACCGTGCACATCGGAAAAACCGGACCGGTTGAAAACCTCGAAACGCCATTGCCTCACGATATTAATTCCTTCTTTCTTATTTTGTAGTTTATCATTGCACTGCGTTTTTTCCTTGCCGCCTCGAGCACGTTTTCAATTTGTTGTTTATTCTGGTTTTTGATTGCTTTTTTTATTTTCAATAGTTCGGCGATAATTTTATCGATGCCTTTTGTGGTGTTGTCGGCGTTTGTCAGCAGTATGTCGGCCCAGATATTGGCAGGACTGGATGCTATTCTTGAGGTATCTAAAAAGCCTTTGCCGGCAAATTTCAGATCTTCGCTGCTATTGGAATTTATCAATGCCGCTGCTGCTACGTGTGGCAGATGGCTTATATTTGCAAAAATTCTATCGTGTTCGGTTGGTGTCATTAACTTCACGCAGCAGCCAAGCTCTGACCAGAATCTCTTTAGTGTTTGTACGGCTCGGCGGTTAGTTTTTGTTGTTGTTGTTAAAATGCAGGTGGTTTGGTCAAACAAATCATCTCTGGCGAATTCGACGCCCTTTTGTTCTGAGCCGGCGATTGGATGGGAGCCGACATAGTGTATAGTTTTGGGCAGCTTTTTGGCTGCCCAGCGGTGGGGTAGAACTTTTGTCGAGCCGACATCAGTGACAATACAGCCGGCCGGTAGTGCATCACCAATTTTGATAAAGATTTTCTCAAATGTGTATATAGGCGTAGCCAGGATGACAAGGTCTGCGCAGGATACACTTTGGTTTATGTCTTCGGCGATTTCGGTCGCTACTGCCAAACGTCTTGCTTTTGTGCGAGTAGAAGGGTGGTGGGTGTAACCTACTGCTTTTACGCCGGGTAAAGAGCGTAAAATCCTTAAAGTTATCGAGCCGCCTAAAAGGCCAAGCCCTATTACAGTTATTTGCCTTAAGTCTTTCATAATCAAGGCCTTATGGAAATATGCCTCAGGGTAAATTATGCTAAAAACTATAGCATGGCAAGACAGATGTCAATTTTTTTCTTTTATTTGTGTTATCAAAATGTTAATATTCTGGCTTTAAGACAATAGTGCCTACGGATATGGCAAAAGAAGAAAACGTCCCGTCCCCTGTTTGTGGGTAGGGTTTTTTTGTGAATATTTTCGTCGTGTGCATAATATGCCGGATGATAAAAATAAATTCCGCGACGGTGACCATCTCGATTTCGAGGAAAAAGTAGCTGACCTCGATCGCCAGATGAATGAGCTGCGCAAACTCAGTTCAATCAAGGGCATTGATTATTCTGCAGAGATTCGCCGGCTCCAGCGAGAGCAGGTTACTGAGCTGAAACGAATCTATTCAAATCTAACCGCCTGGCAAACCGTTCAGGTGGCGCGTCATCCGAAAAGGCCTTTGCTCGATGACTATCTTGACCTGATGGTAAAAGACTTTCGCGAGTTTCACGGCGATAGATGTTTTGGTGATGACCGGGCAATCGTAACAGGACTTGGCCAGATCGGCAGAGATAGAGTATTCATTGTCGGTCAAAACAAGGGAAGAAACACAAAGGAAAAGGTTGTCTGTAATTTCGGATGTCCCAATCCTGAAGGTTATCGCAAGGCACTAATCAAAATGAAATTTGCTGAAAAGTATGGCATTCCTGTCATTACGCTCATTGACACGCCGGGCGCCTATCCGGGTATTGGGGCTGAAGAGCGGGGCCAGGCCCAGGCAATAGCAGCCAATCTTCAGGAGATGTCACGTCTAAGGGTGCCGATAATTTGTATATGTATTGGTGAGGGTGGTTCAGGCGGCGCCCTCGGTATAGGCGTGGGTGACAGAATGGCGATGCTTGAATTCGCATATTATTCGGTGATATCGCCTGAGGGCTGCGCCGCAATTCTCTGGCGTGACGGCTCACAGGCCCCACATGCCGCCGAGGCACTCAAGTTGACAAGCAAGGATTTGTATAAGCTTGAGCTGGTTGATGCAGTTATTCCTGAACCGCTCGGCGGCGCGCATCGCAATGTTCACGACACTGTTTATAATGTCGAGAAATATATTGTCAAAACGCTGCGCGACTTAAAACGCACAAAGGTTGATAATCTGCTTGAGAACAGATACAGGAAATTGCGTTCGATAGGGGTCAGTCCGGCAGAAAGGCTTCGCCGAAAGACCCTGGCTGGCAGAGAGAGGATAAGGGCAGCCATAGAGAAAATCCACACAAAACCAAAACCCGTCCCCGCAAAAGTTTGACAACTCTGTGTTATTGCGTGTAAGTATCTTCGCAACTCTTGACCTCGAAGAGGGAAAATAGATACAGCTTTTTTCAAGGAGAGCGATTATGTCGGATAAAAAAAAGACTAAAGCGACAGAAAAATCTTGCCACACACCACGGAAGGACAAAAACTTATTAACGAGAAGGAGTTTTATTGGAACGGCAGCCGGAATGGGTGCGGCCGGTTTGCTTGCCGGCGGTGCAAAGAAGCCGAGAGAAAAGGGAACAGAGATGCCTATATGGTCGGGAGACTTGGGAACTCCCACAAAGAAGACTCCCCGCATTTCCAAAAAATCAAAATCTGGCCGGCTTAATATGATTGTAATCATCGCGGACACCTGGAGGGCTGACCATCTTGGATGCTATGGTAGTACCCGTATAAAAACACCTTATCTCGATAAGTTTGCGAAAGAAAGTGTATTGTTCGCAAACGCCAGCGCAGAAGGGCTGCCCACCATTCCCTGTCGAAGGGTGTACCACACGGGAAAAAGTGTCCTTCCTGAATCAAAGTGGCAGCCTCTTAGCAAAACGGATGTCACCTTTGCTGAGGTCCTCGGCAAGCGCGGTTTCACAACCGGCTTTATCGTTGATACGTATCATCATTTCAAGCCGGATTATAATTTCCATCGGGGGTTTGATTCCTGGCATTGGGTACGTGGGCAGGAAACCGATAGATGGAAAAGCGGCCCAAAGGAAAAGTTCGACCCCAAAAAACATATGCCTGCTCATTTATGGAACGAGCGTTATGACAGAAACATGCGTCAATACCTGATGAACACACAGGATAGATCTGGTGAGAAAGATTATTTCTGTGCAAGCTCCTGCATCGCAGCCATGAATTGGCTCCAGAAAAATGATAGCAGCAAACCGTTTATGCTCTGGATTGATATGTTCGACCCTCACGAGCCGTGGGACGCACCTCCACGATTCCAGAAAATGTATCGTGACAAATATCCGTATGAGCGATATCTGTTTGGGTATGGAGTCAGAAACAAGGACATACGGCCTGATGATTTACCAGTTATTAGAGACCTTTATGCGGCAGAAGTAACATTCAGTGATTACTGTATAGGCCGGCTTTTGAAAAGAGTTGAAGAGATGGGGCTGATGGATGATACAATCATCGTGTTTTCAACTGACCATGGCACACACCTCGGCGAGGAAGGATGTGTACAGAAAACCCCCGCTCTTCTTAATGGTTGTGTTGCCAATATACCGTTAATCATAAAACACCCCGACGAGCGGTTTGCCGGAAAACGTATTGATGGACTTGTTAGTGCCGTCGATTTTATGCCCACATTCCTTCCACTGCTTGGAATAAACGACTATAAGAATATGGATGGTGAGAATATGTGGAAATTAGTAACAGGCCGGGCCCAGTCAATACACGATGATGTGTACACAGTATTCCAGAACTTCGGCGCAATCCATAATTTGGACTGGCACTATTTCCAGAATATTAGGGGTAAAAGCTCGGGCAAAGGCCCCTGCCTTTATAACTTAAAAAACGACCCGAAACAGGCCAAAAATGTTATTAAAGAATTCCCGGAAATAGCAAAAGCATTGAGAAGCAAATTGCAAAACCATCTTAAGATTGAAATACCTCCATTAAGGTTGTGATTGCTGATTGGATTTTTGTGCAGAAGAGTTGAGTGCGATTATGCACAAACGAGGATTTACTTTAATAGAACTATTGGTCGTGATCGCCATCATTGCCTTATTGATGGCGATACTGATGCCGGCACTGCAAAAGGCCAGGGAACAGGCCGAGGATGCCATCTGCAGAAACAACATGCGCCAAATCGGCTTAGGGCGCCGAATTGTACGCGGAAGACTGGGAGTCGCAAATCCCTCGCGGTAAAGGCGGTGGGCCGGGTGAGACTTGGTACATGTTTTTTATGCCTTATTTGGCCCAGAGACCAATCGGCAACGATTACCGCAACGTAAAGATATATCGCTGCCCCAGTTACCCCGACACAGAACAGACCGTCTGCTACGTCGTTAACGGCTGGGACTTCACAAGCGACACAGACATGGTCGGCTACGAGATAAGAGACCCGACCCCGCTATCTGCTTGTCGTAACTTAGCTTCGACTATCTACCTTGCTGATAATGAGTACGGGCCATGGCGTCCGATAATCAGAAGGGCTGACGACGACGGATGGAATCTATGCGATGTCTGGTATCCGGGACACCTGTCCTCCTCCGATAGTCAACACAGATACGAGGGCCGACGCGTTGCACGAGACCGGCATAAAAACAACGGCTGCAATAATCTATATCTCGACTGGCACGTCGAATGGGTGGCTGCCGAGAAGATGACCATAAACATGTGGCGGTTAAAAAAAATTGCATATTGACCACTTCACCGGCTGCGATTATCCTGTTAGCACCAAATTGTGGCTATCAGAGTTTGATGTGTATTGTCTGGGAAATTCCGATTGATAGTTACGAAGTCCGGCGGAGTAGCCGGGTCGAGATAACTTAGGAAATCCTTGGTTCACTTAGGCCGAAACGAAAAGGAGCGCCGAAATGATGAAACGTAAACTCATTCTTGCATTTTTCATTGCGTTGGGCTGGTCGCTTGCTCTGGCCGGTTGTGAGGGCGGGGCAAAGAAAGAAGCAGAGTTGGAGTTGGCCGCAGCCCAGGCTGCTTTGGAGCTAACTAAACAGGAGCTGGCCAGAGTTACACAAGCCCGGGGTATGCTCCAGGAGCAGATTACTGAGCTCATCAGGTCACGGGACGCGGCGGTCACGGAAGTAAAAGCCTCTAAAGTTAGGATCGATGAGCTTACGAAACAGTTCAAGGAGCAGGCAAAAATAATTCGTGAGCTTCAAGAGCACATGCAGAAGATGCAGGCGGCCATTGAGAAACTGTAAAACGAACTAAAGGCGGCCACAAAGCCGTCATCCCATCCCCGAACTGCGATTTGAAAATCAGGCCGGTTCTCGACTTTTGCATTATCTAATTTCTCGTACAGTAGTCTGCGAATTTTGCTGAGCCGGGGTTTACATCAAACGGCCTTGAAGAGGCTTGGCTCAAATTTGTTCGGAAATATGCACTTGTATGAGTGTTGAAAAAGTGACGGTATTAAATCAAGTTGTTGGTTCTGGAGCTAAAAAGAAACCGAGAAATAACCTCGGAGAATAAGTTAAACTTATCTTTGAGCGAAGCGAAGGAACTAAATGTTGCGAATTCAGCAGCCTCCGTGATAAAAACTAAACGCTTTGTGTTTTTGCTCCGTTCTTGACGCTTCTTGGGTCTTTGCCTTCTTCAATAGTTGCTATCTTCCTTACCCTTCTTTCATGTCTTCCGCCGCTGAATTCGGTTTTGAGCCAGACTTCTACTATTTTTCGCAGTAGTACTTCACCGGTTTGATCACCGGATATACAAAGCACGTTTGCATCGTTGTGGTCACGCGAAATCCGAGCGCCTAATTCGTCATGACACAACGCAGCTCTAACCCCCTTAACTTTGTTTGCCGCTATGCTCATTCCGAGGCCGGTTGAACAAATCAAAATAGCTCTGTCAGCTTGTTCTTTCGATACTGCCGTTGCCGCCAAATAGGCTGGGTCGGGGTAATCAACAGGATTGCTGTCGTTGGTGCCAATGTCGATGCACTCATGGCCTAACTGAGTAACTATAGCCTTGATTAGTTGTTTGGCTTCGAAACCACGATGGTCGCTTCCAACTGCTATTTTCATATCACAAACTCACCAATCCTTTTCTTTATAGCTTCCTTTATCAACTCGGCACAGTTGTTGAAAACTTGCTGTTCCTGACCTATCGGGTCGGGAATATCCTTATCTTCTGCTAATAACACACACTTATTTGCAGCTTCTTGGCTAAGAGCAGTGACTCGCTCGCGGTGCATTCGGCTCATCGCGAATATAAAGTCATTTTCTTCGATGAGCTTTTGGGACAACGCTTTGCTTCTATGAGCTTTTATATCAATCCCATTAGCTGCACAAGCTGCTGTCGCTTCTGCGCTCGCCGGCGAACTCGCCATATCTATAGTGCCGGCGGAAGATATTTTATAACCCATTTTATCGAGATGGTCAACCTCGCATTGCAATTTTTCTGCAAGATATTTTCGGAATATTCCTACCGCCATAGGGCTTCGACAGGTATTGCCGGTGCAAACTAACAAAAATCTGACCGTCGACATTGTTTCCAGCTCTTCTTGGGAATATACCCCCTCCCTCAAGATTTCCAGGCCTTTTTTGCCTATTTTCACAACGGTGCTGCTTTTTTTGTATTTGCAGGGCCCAGCGTCCAGCAGCAGGTCGATTTGACCTGAGAATTGAGCAAGAACTTCTTCTGCATCCGTTGCCGGCAGCCGCCCTGTTACGTTTGCACTCGGCGCAACCACAGGATTGTGCGTTAGCCGCAACAATATTGAAGCTGTGGGGTTATCAGGGCAGCGAATCCCTATGGAATTATTTTTATACAAGCTTTCAAAAACTCCTCTTTTAAGGCTGATTTGCTGTTTGTCCATATCCTGGTCGTCTAATTCGAAGACTATGGTCAAAGGTCCGGGCCAGGCGTTTCTAATTAGTTTTTCAGCTTTCAGTCCGACAGTAGGAACGTATTTTTTGGCCTCGCTTTTTTGGCCGATATGCAATGTATAGTATTTATCGGTATCCCTGCCTTTGAGGTTATTGAGCTTGATAAGTGAGTCATTTTTTGCCCGGCAGGCGATTCCATAGACGCTTTCAGTAGGAAATGCCACGAGGCCACCAGCATCGACCAATGCTGCGGCTTCTTTAATTTTCGCTATATCAGCCTTGTTTGGGTCGAGTTTTACAACTTTTGTCTGCATCGGTTCTGTAAAATACACTAAAAGAGTTGCACTCGCAAGATAACTTACCCAGTATAGTTCGTAGTTCGTAGTTATGAGTTCATAGACAATGCACTATGCACTATGAACTATCAACTATCGATGGAGAAGGCCCGATAAAAAGAACAAAGGCGCAGTGATGTGCTAGAGGACATTTTTTTTTAAGGAAATCCTGCTATTTTGCCTATTTACGCTAATCTATCTAAATTAACATTGCCGATAACATTATAATTGTATATAGCAGCTTTGTGATTGATGGACCGGGAATTAAAGGAATTTTTTATGGATACCTTAGTCGAGCAGCGTAAGAACACCCGAACGAAGCTTTCGTGGCCTGTGAGTCTTTGGATACCGGAAGCCAACAGGTTTTTTAACGGCCGAAGCGCCAACGTTAGCAAAACGGGCGTTTTTGTTATGGTTCCGATGACGACTCCTGTTCGGGCGGGCAATATTGTCGAAATGAATTTTCCCCGTACAACAACTTTAGCACAGGAAAAAGGGCAATTTGCTCGTATTAAGAGCGGCAAAGTAGTGAGAGTTGAGCGCAGGGATATGCTAAAGAACGCTAAAATTGGTGTTGCTATTGCCTTTGGGTAGTTGGGAAATCGCTCTTTTTTACTTCATTGGAATTCATTGTAGACGACCTTTGGCTGAATCAAGGGGCGAGTGTATAAATTATTAATGATGATTGTTGGTCATCAGTCTTTTTTTATATTCTTAATTGGCTTACCTTAGTTAATCTTATCCATTTTCACGTTAATCAGGCGATAATTCCTTTACTAATAAACTTAAGTTGACAGCCCCCCTGTCCTCAGTTTTCAAAATACGAGTGCTAGGAATAAGAGCAGGGCGGCGATAACGGCAGCGCTGAAAGTGATTTTTGACCATTTTGTGTATTTTACGAAAGCTGGATGCTGGTCCTCAAATTCGTAGTAATAGTCATCTAAATCGGAGTCCTCTTTTGGCTGAAGGCGGAGTTTGACATAAAGGTATCCGGCGAGGGATATTAGAAACAAGGGGCCGCCGATTATATAGAGAATAGTATCCATAGCTCTTACAGCCGCTGTGATAACAAAGTACGCAGAAAAATTAAATACGGTTTTACAGGGAAATTCAATGAAAAAGTGAAGAAGGATTATTTTGCGGCAAGGACTTTTTAGTTGATTATTGAATCGTGATAATTGATAATCTGTTAACTAAACCAAGGATGGTGGTCTTATGGTAGGGGTCGTTTCAAAACCGGATACGCGGGGGAAATTAGAGATACTCAGCGCCGATGCGCAGTATGACCTGGCGTGTGCGTGCAGTTGTAGCAAAGATGAGCATCGGCAGCGAGGCAGTGACGGAAATTGGATATACCCCGTAACACTTCCAGGTGGTGGTAAAAGTATACTATTCAAGACGCTGATTTCAAATGTCTGCACAAATGATTGTAAATACTGTCCACTAAGAGAAAATATGGACATTCGCAGGTGCAGCCTTCAGCCGGAAGAAACGGCAAAGGTATTCATGGATTATTACAGGCAGCGGAAAGTTTTTGGGCTGTTTCTAAGTTCGGGAGTTTTGGGGTCGGCTGATGCAACAATGGACAGGCTCAATACGATAGCGAGATTGTTGCGGAGAAAATACGGATTCCGGGGGTACATTCATCTAAAAATTATTCCCGGGGCGAGTAACACGGCGATAGAGGATGCGATTTCGCTTGCCAGTGCGGTGTCGCTGAATATTGAGACGCCGGGGGAGGCAAACATGGCAAAACTGTCGGCAAAGAAAAGTTACATCGAAGATATTATTGAGCCGATAAAGCTGATAAGCAAATTGACTGGTCGCGGGATGAAATACGAAAAGGTCAAGCAGACGACGCAGTTTATTGTGGGAGCGGCCGGGGAGGAGGATGCGGAAATCGTGAAGTATATGTTTGGGCTGTATGAGCGGTTGAGGATGCATAGAGTATATTTTAGCGCTTACCAAAAGGGATTAGGGGATGAGTCAATAACCGGTGAACAGGCGGGGCTGGAAGAACCAACCGATGTGTTTGTGCGAGAGCATCGGCTCTATCAGGTGGATTTTTTGCTTCGCAAATATGGCTTTACGGAATCCGATATCGTTTTCGAGAAGAATGGTAATCTTTCTCTTACAATTGACCCGAAAGAGGCGTGGGCCCAGAGGCATCCAGAGTTTTTTCCTGTTGATGTGAATCGGGCGGCGAAGTTTTCGCTTCTGAGGGTGCCCGGGCTTGGGCCCGTGACGGTAAGGCGGATTCTGGAACGGCGAAAACAGGCACATTTAAGACGTATTGAAGATTTGGGAAAAGTGGGAGTTAGATTAGAAAAGGCGAGAAAATACATGGCTTTTTAACAAGGGAATTTAAGGAGAGCCAATTATGAATTTATTGTTATTCATTATTGTTCTTATCGTATCTTTTGTAATTGTGAGAATTGGTGCGATTGCGTTTCAGTTGACCGGGCTTGAGTGGTCTCTGGCGAAATTTCAGGCGCTATCGTGTTTTACAGCAACGGGTTTTACAACAAAAGAAGCTGAACTAATTACCAGCGACCTGCGAAGACGACGGATTGCTTCAGTTCTTATCGTTTTGGGACATGCGGGGTTTGTTACTATGGTCGCAACCTTTGCCAACACGTTACGGCCGCGAGCCACAAAGTGGTCGGTACCGTTTTTGCCGGCTTACGTTCCGCCTTGGCTGCAGCCATGGATAAGTCTGGTAATTATTGTCGGCGCAATATACGTCATTTACAAGGTTTTTACTAATACGAGATTTGCTCGACGTTTGACAGATTTTTTGAGAAAACGCATCATAAAGAAAGAGATTATTAAATCTGTTTCGTGCGAGGAGCTGACAGTGGCGACCGGTGGTTACGGTGTTTCCAGAATTAAGATTCGTGAAGACAACCCGATATTGGGCAAAGCACTCTCCGAATCCGAGCTGAGAAAGGATGATATTACGGTTTTGGCTATAGTTCGAGACGAAAGGACCATGCCCAATCCTGTTGCGGATACGAAAATTCTGTCGGGCGATGAGCTTATATGTTTTGGAAAGTTGGGAATCATCAGAAAAAAACTTGCCTGATTCGGGTACGATAAATCACTGACGTCATTCTTCAAGAAAGAAATTTAAGTTTTTAGCTGTTTTATCTCCTTCCTCATCTCCGTAAGGCGCCATTCGATTGATGATAGTATCCAGAACTTGAAGTGATTGATGCGCATCTGGCAGTGTATGAGATATATGATTTTTAACGAGAGTGTTACGGTTGCCACCTCAACCATCAAGAGGCGCAGTTTTTCGCCGGCTATAATCGAAATAACTACGGAGACGGCAATTACCACAATAAATAAGGTGTTGACGAGCTTGGTGCGAAATTTAGGCATGCCGCCGATTTGACCTATAATAGCTCTGACACGCTCCTTTTCCTGCTGGAAGTGTTCCAGTTCTTTTTTCAGGTCGTTTATTTCATTCTCGAGATGTTCGTTTTTCTGATTCATGAAAACTCCTTTCACTTGAGTCTGTCAGATTTGTCCTTGTTTACATTTTGCTCAAAGATAAGATAACTTCCATTGGTTCGCATTGCAAGGTACAAGTACCGAAGACGTCTTGACACTGGTTATCACGGGCCGTATTATTAGGAAGTAGTTAAGGGCGTTGCTTTTGGAGTATATACGATGGGTAAATCGAAAAAAAGCTGGGAGAAACGGCTCGCTGGTCAACCAGACCCGCTGACGGTCGATTTTGTCCAGTCACTGTCCTACGACAAGCGGCTGTACAAGTATGACATTGTTGGCTCAATTGCCCATGCGCAGATGCTGGCCGAGCAGAAGCTTATAACCAAGGCCGAGCTGAAAGCGATTAAAGAAGGGCTTATCGAAATATCACAGGAAATCGAAGAAGGGCGGTTCAAATTCGATAAGACGTGTGAAGATATTCATATGGCCATCGAGGCGGCATTAGTCGAGAAAATTGGTGAGCCGGGCAAGAAGCTGCATACCGGCAGAAGCCGCAATGATCAGGTCGCTACGGATATTCGACTATGGATGCGGGATGAGATAGAAGTCCTGCAAAGCAAGATAACCGGTCTTCAAAAGGCATTTGTTAAATTAGCGTCGAAATACGTAAAGGATGTGATGCCGGCTTATACCCATCTTCAGCGTGCTCAGCCGATAGTTATTGCTGCGTATTTACTTAGTTTTGTCGAGCAGTTTGAGCGTGATTTTATTCGTCTGAAAAACTGTGGGCAAATGATTAATATCTCACCCTTGGGAAGTGGGGCGATAGCTGGCTCAACTCTGCCGTTGGATAGAAAAGCCACCGCTAAACAATTAGGCTTTTCGGATATCAGCTACAATAGTATCGATGCAGTAAGCGACAGGGACTTTTGCGCTGAGTTTATCTTCGATTGCGCGCTTATTGCGACGCATCTGTCGCGGTTAGCTGAGGACTGGATAATCTATTCTTCAAATGAATTCGCCTTTTTGCGGATTGATGATAGCTATTGTACGTCGTCGAGTATGATGCCGCAGAAGCGTAATCCCGATGTGCTTGAGCTGATTCGCGCAAAGACGGCCGGTGTTTATGGCTCGTTAATGGCTATGCTGACAATTCTAAAGGCTCTGCCGTCAGGCTATAATCGCGATTTGCAGGAGGATAAGATTCATATCTTCTCGGCGGCTGATACGGTCAAGGCTTCATTGGTTATGGTGCAGGCCATTGTTTCACACACAAAGTTTGATACCAGGAAGATTTCGGCTGGATTGGAAGAAGGATTTCTGGATGCAACTGCTCTTGCTGAGTATTTGGTTGGAAAGAATATCGCTTTCCGCCAGGCTCACGGTATTGTCGGGTCATTGGTTGCTTATTGTGAAAAGGCGAACAAAAAGTTAGCTGACCTTGGTTTGGATGAGTTCAAAAAATATTCGGCTTCTATTGAAACGGATGTGTATGAAAGCCTCGGGCCGGCAAATGTCGTGGCTAAATATGCTACTGATGGCGCAGCCGGGCCCAGGCAGGCAAAGGAGCAAATTGCATACTGGAACAAGCAATTGGCACAGCGATGAGTGAAGCGGAAGATGAAATGACTGCCTGGTTTGCCCGGCAGAGCAAAGTAACCAAGGCGGATTTTCCTATCGGTATTGGTGATGATATGGCCCGGATTCAATTGGGCCCGGATTCATCGGTTTTTGTCACCACGGACATGCTGCTGGATGGGGTGCATTTTGACCTTGAAAAGGCGACTCTAAAACAAGTCGGGTATAAAGCTATGGCGGTCAGCCTTAGCGATTGTGCGGCGATGGCGACGGTGCCGATAGCTGCGGTTGTTTCTGTTGCACTGCCAAAAGGGTATGGCCAAAAAGAATTAAAGCCGCTTCATGCAGGAATTACTGCCGCGGGCCGGAAGTTTGACTGTGCGCTTGTTGGCGGTGATATTACGAGCTGGGATGATAAAAAACCGTTGGCAATAAGCGTGGCGATGCTCAGCAGATTAGCGGGCAATAAACCCATTAAGCGGTCAGGCGCAAAGCTCGGCGATAGTATCTGTGTGACCGGCTCGCTGGGCGGCGCGGTTAGTCGTAAGCATTTGGAATTTGAGCCGAGAGTCAGAGAGGCAATAAAAATCGCTCAAATGGTAACGCTGAATTCAATGATTGATATAAGCGATGGACTCAGCAGCGATTTGAACCGAATCTGCAAAGCGAGCCATGTAGGGGCTATCATAGACGCACAGCAGATTCCAATATCGGATGAGGCAAAGAAAAGTAAAAATCCTCTGAATTCAGCGTTGAACGACGGCGAAGATTTTGAACTGCTGTTTACTCTTTCGCAAGGAGAGTGTGAAAAATTGTTAAAGAATTGGGATGGGCCGATACCAATTACGCAAATCGGTGAGATTACCGAAACAAAGAAAATGCAGATAAAAATGCCAGACGGCGTGATTAGAGATTTACAACCCGGGGGGTACGACCATTTGAAAGGAGGACGTGAATTATGAGATGTCGATTATTAACATGGATGATTGGTTTTTCGTTAGTTTTGACTCTTTCCACAGTGGTATCAGGCGTAGAAAAGCTGGACCGCGGACTTGTGGCCCTTGAGCGTGAAGACGGCTCGGTTTTTCTAAGCTGGCGTCTGCTGGATAGTGACCCCGAAGACATTGCTTTTCAGCTCAGACGCCGCAGCCCCAGACCTGCCGGTAGTCGAACGACTCTTTTCTTAGCAACTGGTAAGCCGTATCGACCGACCAACTTTGTAGATAAAAATCCCGAGCAGGATACGGGCAGAAAAACCCATGTTTATGAGCTTTATAAGTACAGTCCGGGAAAGAAACCTATGGAATCTGAGCTATTGAGAAAGGTTAGGATTACACTAACCGGTGAAGCTAAGCCGTACATAAGCATACCGCTAAAAGGGGATTATGATTTCCAGAAGGTTGGCATTGCGGATTTGGATGGCGACGGAAGTTATGAATATGTGATCAAGCAGCCGAACTTCAATACCGATCCTTACCAGCGTCCCGGCTACTGGAAACGCAGCCCCACCACATACAAACTCGAAGCCTATCGCTTGGACGGAACGATGATGTGGCGCTACGATATGGGTTGGGCTATCGAGGCGGGCATCTGGTATTCGCCCTGGATAGTTTATGATGTCGATGGGGACGGCAAAGCTGAGGTCTATTGCAAGGCTGGTGTCGGAGACCCGCGGGAGGAAGCCGGGCACGTTAAGAGCGGGCCTGAATATCTTGTCAAAATTGACGGCGAAACTGGCAAGGTTGTGGCCAAGACTGGTTGGCTGAACAGGGACGGATTTTCCAGTTATAACTATTACTGTCGTAATTTCCTCACGGTAGCGTATCTTGACGGCAGCAAGCCTTCTCTGATTATGCAGCGGGGCACGTATAATCTCATCAAAATCCAGGCGTTGGATAAGGATTTCAAACGAATCTGGTACTGGGAATCTCCGCAGGAGAAAGAAAAATACCGCAGCCAGAGTGCTCATGGTTTGATTACTGCCGATGTTGATGGTGACGGCCGGGACGAGCTGGTCATCGGCTCGGCCGTGCTGGATGATAATGGCAAAGGTCTGTGGACATCAGAGATGGGACATCCTGATGTTTGCTACGTTGCCGATATCGATCCGGACAATCCCGGCTTGGAGATTTTCTACGGGATTGAACCACGTCGGCAAACCGATGCGATATGTGTACTCGACGCCAAAACCGGCCGCAAACTTTGGGCCCACAAAGAACCCACCCGCCATGTTCACGGCCAGGGTATGGTCGGTGACATCCTCGCGGACTCGCCGGGTATGGAGGTCTTTGCAGGTGAGAGAGATTTGAAGAAACGCTGGCTCTATAGCGCGAAGGGCAAACTCATAGAGTTTCATGAGAGTGGCAGCTTGAGCCCGCGCGCGGTTTGGTGGGATGCGGACCCCCAGAAAGAAGTGGTCGTCTCCGGAGCGGTTCGTGATTGGGGCAAAGACCCGATACAGCCTATTAAAGGCCGTGTCATCGCAGTAGTCGATTGCCTTGGCGACCATCGGGAGGAAGTTATTACCAGCCTGAAAGGAGAGCTTCGCATCTACACCAGTACGATACCCGTTTCTGACCGGCGTGTGTGTTTGATGCAGGACCACCAATATCGGCTGGGTGTTGTCGCTCAGACGATGGGATATTACTATCCCGCCCAATTGGGGAAATGACAATCTGAAGTAATTGGTAACTGATAAATGGTGTTCAATCAGTGAGTATGGATTTTGATTTTATTTCGAATTCACCGCAAGAAACTGTAGAGTTTGGTCGAAGGATTGGCTCACAGTTAAAAGGCGGCGAAGTTATAGGTGTTTGTGGGCTGTTGGGCAGCGGCAAGACGCATTTGATTAAAGGGATTGCAGCCGGCGCAGGAGCTGAAGACAGTAAGCAGGTAAATAGTCCCACGTTTGTCATAGTTAATGAGTATTCAGGACGGCTGGATATTTACCATATAGATGCTTATCGACTGAATTCGATTGCCGAGTTCGAGATGCTCGGCTTTGATGAGTATTGCCGGCCGCAGTCCGTGGTTCTGATTGAGTGGGCCGATAAAATCGAATCAGCCCTAAAGGCTATAAATTACATCCGGATAGAGCTTTTTCACGCCGGTGAAACAAAAAGGAAAATACACGTCGAAAACACCCCTGACTACATTGATTATTGACTATTAATATTGATGATTGCTTCGTCGCTGCGCTCTTCACAGGATGAGGCATTACAATCCGAATATTCGGGCACATTCTATATTCTCACATCTGAAAAGTTGGCACGATAAAGTTTATTTCTTATATTTTGCTTGGATACTCACTTAGACCTTGCAGAGGGCAAGCTGATGTGTTTTTCGGACTATCGGTCGGGTATCCGGGTGAAAATCTTGAAGTGTTATTCAAAGGTATGTTTGAACTATCATCATTTAGGAGGAAACACAAAGCAAACAGAAAAGTTAAGGTGCAGTTAAGTCCTGTTTCGATTAGGCCGATAGATTTAACTGTAAAAATATTGCACCGGACGCGTGCAATTTTACTTGGCAGGGGGAGGAAAGATGAGGACGGAAGGAAGTGGGTTTTCTTTAATTGAGATTTTGATTGTGATGGGTGTACTTGGTTTTCTTGCGATTGTGTTTACAATTTAGATGAAAAAGAAACGTAACTGTCACTTAGTGTGGCAAAGAACAGAAAAAGGTTAAATTTGAAGAGGGCAAAAAGATGAAAGCGGAAAAAGGTTTTACATTAGTGGAAATTCTGATTGTGGTGGTCATTCTGGGCATCCTGGCTGCCATCGTGATTCCTCAGTTTACGAGCGCCAGTACTGAAGCGAAGGAGTCGGCTTTGCAGAGTGACCTTCAGGCCATGCGTTCACAAATTGAGCTGTTTAAGATTCACCACAATGACTTGTTACCGGGCGAAATAGGCACAGGCCCGCTTGACATTACTACGGCAGCTACTACGGCCAGTTTCGAAGCGGCGTTGATAAACAAGACCAATGTGTTAGGTGTCGTAGGTACTACTACTGCACACAGATTCGGACCTTATATGCGGAGAGTTCCTGACAATCCTTTCTGCAGTCTTTCTCCTGCAAATACTGTTGAAGTGGACGCAACAGCAGGCGGGGACGATTTCGGATGGCATTTAACTACTCCTGCCGGTGTCGACCGTGGTCTGTTCCAGGCCGATGATGACGGGCAAAATTCCGTTACCCTTGTATATCATATTGACTACTAAGAGTTTGAAAAAATTGTGCCGTAAACAAGACGGCAAGCCGCGAGTGGTGATTAATTACTTTTGAAAACAAATTGGGCTGACCAGATTTAGCGAATAGCAGGATCTGGTCAGCCCTTTTGAAAATTCGGGAGGGGATGATGGAAAAAGAAAAGGCGCGATTGTCTTATACTGAGCTCATAATCATCGCAGTCGTATTGGGTGTAGTTGCGATGAGAGCTGTTCCTCGGTTTACCGAGGCGGGTCCGGAATCCAGGGTCGGCGAACTGATTGACGGAGTGCAAAAGATGCGAATTCAGCTTGATGTATATCGTGCTCAGCATTGTGGTTCTCTTCCTGATGTCGATTCGTTCGCTGTTTTTCAGACTGCTATGACTACAAAGGTTGGTCGGTATGGTCCATATGTTAAGAGGATTCCTACCAATCCTTTTAATAATCTTAACACGGTTCGATTTGATGGTGAGCCGGCAGGGGCCGGCATAGCGGGTTGGAGGCTTGATACCGAGACTGGTTTATTTCAGGCTGACGATAGTATTGCACATGCAGGTCTTTGAAAAGCCAAGAGGATTGATTGTTCAGTCGTGAATGCCGGAATAGTTCACGACTGATAATGCGTTTGGGATTTTCGTTTTGTAAATGGGCTGACCGTACTGAGGCAATTGCCGATAGCAAGTCGGCCTCTTTTGATTGGTTGTTCATTATAAAAGTGTCAAATGATGAGTAATTATAAACATCGAAATGGATTTACCCTGGCAGAGGCGATGATAGCAACCGTCGTGTTGGGTATTGCTGCTGCTGGGGTGCTGTTGCCGTTTACGAGCGGAGCGGCGGTACGGGCTGAAGGCACACGCAGGACGTTGGCCGCCAAGCTCGCGGGTGATTTGATGGAGGAGATTGTTAGCACACCGTTCGACCAGATAATAGCCGGCTATGATGGGTATGCCGAGCCGCAGGGTCAGGTAAAGGATGCGAGCGGGATTGTGTTTGCTGATTTAAATTACGCCAACTTCAGCAGAGATGTGGTCTGTGAATACGTTTATATGCCGCAGGAAAGCGGTGATGGAGAACCGAAATTCATTCGCGTTATCGTTCGAGTATATTACCAAGGTGGAGAAATTGCGAATATCAGTCGGCTTGTGAGTGGTTAAGAGATGAAAAAGAGAAAACGACCATTATCGACTGTTAATTGTAAGGGTTTTACGCTGGTTGAGCTGCTGGTGGCTCTTGTTGTTACAAGCATTATATTGGCAGCGGTGGCTACGCTCGCCTTTGCTCTGAGCACGGCAAATGATATCACGGATAACACAAGCCAGACACAAGCGCACGTGCGCTATGCGACGCTCAGGATTTCGGAGTTAATTCGGCACTGCAAACTCATATGCGGGATGTCCGGCGATGACTTGGCTGTGTGGCGAGCTGACGACAATGGCAATGGCCAGATTAATCCGCAGGAGTTGTTGTATATAGAGATGGGGACGGGACGAGATTACGTCCAATTGTTGGACTTTCCTTCTGCCGGGGACTGGCGGATTACGTTGAGCAGTATTCTGAGTGGGACGGCCAAGCAGGAGTTGATACTTATTTGCGATGAGAGACAAACGAGACTCGTGCCGGTTTGCAGTAATGCTCAGATAGTGCTGGACTCATCTCCACCGTGGTGCAGGTCCGTGAGTTTGTCCTTTGATTTAGTTGAAAATGGAGCTGTTCGTCAGTATCAGATAAGCGCGGCGCTTCATGGCTTCTCCGGAAATCTCCTGGACGACAGTGGCGAAGTTATCAACAGCGATGATGATTAAAGATGAAACGAATTAAAAGAAAAAAACGGGAAGGAATGGCACTGCTTGTTGTGCTGTTTATCGTTATGGCAATAACGGTTTTATCGCTCGGCTTTCTGTCGCGAAGCGATGTCGAGCTGGCCTGCGGTAAGAATATGATACTGCGAACGCAAATGGACCATTTAGCTGAGTCGGGATTGGAACATGCAAAAGGATTGATACTTAGTCCGCAGGACGTGGATACTGAATACTGGCAGGGAGATGTAAGACAGCAGTTGGTGGCAGGCGGTAATGATTACTATGATGTCAATGTAGTTAAGCTTGCCGAGTGTAATTATCAGATAAACTGCACTGCTTACAAAGAAAGGAATGGTGAAAGAGTAGGTCGCAGCGGTTTAATAGCTGAGCTTAGGCTTGACCCGTGTATTGCATTATGGACGGGGACGAATACGACAATTTCGCAGCGAATTACAATCAACGGCGATGTTTATTGTAATGGCAATATATCAGGCAACGGTTATGTAGGTGGTGATGTTTTCGCAACCGGCGGTATAACCTTATCAAATATTACGGGGAAGAAAAATGAAGCGGTTGCTGAAGCACCTGTAACTTGGCCCGGGATTCAGGTCAGTGATTTCAGCTCGACGTATTATATTGGTTCGACAACCTATTCAACGCATATTGTTGATGCCAACATTCATCCAGGTGGTAACTTTATTCCTTCCGCAGGTAATCCTGCTGGAATTCGTTACTGCAGCGGCGAAGTCGAGCTGCCGGGTAATGTAAATGTCGAAGGTACGCTTGTGGTTAACGGTAACTTGAGGGTAAGTGGTGCGAATAATGTGATTAGCGCTGTGAAGAATTTTCCGGCTCTTTTGGTGAGCGGTGAAGTAGTAATAGAAGACGGCGGGGCGCTGGAAGTTAGAGGGCTTGCCCAAATTGGTCAGAATATAACGGTCAGTGCGGGGGCTCAAAATTTGAATATTAATGGCGGTCTGTTTATTGCCAATGGTGGCATTGAAGGATCAGCTTCGAGTTCGATTTCCATTGTTATCACTGCGGCACCTGCGATAGCAGCGGTTCAAACCTGGCCCGTAGCGGACAATTGCGTAAGATGGACACCGGCCGGAGGAGCATTTTTTAGAAGTATCACAAGGCAATAATAGATGAACGGATAGTCGTTAGTAAACAGTATTTAATACGCGACGAATCGCAACTAATGACTGAATACCAACGACTTATGCTTATCGGCCTTTATATGCAAAAAAAAGAAAAATCCGAAGTAAATTTATGACACTAACTACACATCGCAGCCTCCGCGTGACATCGAAGTAGTGCGAAGGTTCCTGCCATACTATTTAACGATTGTACCAGTTTTGTTGGCCTTGACTGTAGGAGGTATGGGATTTGACAGTTATATCACTTTCGGCGTGTCCGAAATGATGGTGGAAGATGAGAAAAACTGGCCGTTATTATCAGCCTGAATAGGGCTTGGATATTAGCAAGTGTAACCACTTGCTTGTATTGGTGAACCGGTCAGTAAAGATGTGTCTAAAAGGGGTCGAAAAAAGAGCAGAGGCAGGGTTTCATAATGCGCCACAATATAGCAATAAGGATGGTAGGAATGTTGAGTTCAAGAACGTCATACGTGATGTGTCATGCGTTGTATTTGATGCGTCAGATGCAACGCGGGATTGGCCGTACACAACGTAATACACGTTGCTATTGCGGTAAGGAGGGCGGATACCATTTACGAGCCCCGTTAGAAATTTCAGAGCCGACAAGAAGGTCGGAGAAGACGCGAAGATTTCTAACGGGACGAGCCGCAGGCAGTGGTTTTACTGTGGTGGAGATTCTTATTGTGGTTGTGATAATCGCGATAGCGGCGATGGTGGCGATACCAATGATGACTTCGGCAGCAGGTTTTCAAATCCGGTCTGCGGCGAATATGATTGCAGCGGACCTGGAGTACGCCAAGACCATAGCTATCAGTAGGGGACAGAGTTTTTCAGTTGTGTTTGATAAGGCGGCAGAGAGTTACAGGATAGAGGACGAGAGTAGTGCCGTGATAGCACATCCTGTGAAAAAGGGATTTAATTACATTATAGACTTTCAAAACGACAGCAGGCTGAACAAGGTTGATATTGAAAATGTTGATTTTGATCCTGGCTCCGGCAGTACGATTACGTTTGATTATCTGGGTAGTCCCTACAGCGGGTCAGGAATTTCGAATCCGCTAAACAGCGGTGTTATCAGCCTGCGAGCGGGGCAAATGACCGCGACAATAAATATAGAGCCTGTTACGGGATTCATCTCCATTGTGGACTGACGGGAAAAAGGCGGATGATAAATTGGAAAATGAAAACCCGGGGTCAGCGGCCAATAGCATTGGACATAGGTCATAATTCTATCAAGATGATCCAATTGGCTATCAATGGGGGACACACAAGTGTTCTTGCAGCGGGTAAAGCTCGCATTGACCCTTGTATAAACGGTGATGACCGGGAAAGAAGAAGTTTTGTTGTGTCGAAGATAAAACAAATGCTGACACAAGGCAACTTTCGCGGAAAAAAAGTCATTTCATGCTTGCCGAATGACAGATTGAAAATAACGAGTCTGCGATTGGCCGAGGCGGAGAGCGACAAGATTGGCCAGACTTTAAGAAAAGAAGTTGCCCAGCGTTTTGGATTGGACCCCGATAAGGACGCAATTAACTTTGTGCTTGTAGGAGATGTTCGGCAGGGTGATGAGATTAAGAGCGAGTTGATACTGTTTGCTGCAGATAATGAGTCGATAAAAGACCACATTGAATTGCTTGAAGAGGCTGGGCTTAGGCCCGTAGGCATAGATATGGTCCCATGTGCGCTGTTTAGGAGCTACGAAAGGTCGCTGCAGCGTCAGGAGGATAAAGAACGCACGGCCGTTTTTGTAGATGTAGGAGGCCGGTTTACAACGGTCGTATTCGGCCATGGACGAGAGATTAGTTTCGTCAAGCAGATATCGATTGGTGGAGAGAACTTCAATCAGGAAATCGCGGCAAAATTAGGAGTTAGCATTAACGAAGCAGAGATGCTTCGAGGCAAGTTGAGAATGGTAAGAACGGCAAACGCAGAAAAAGGTCTTTGGCCTTCCGGTCAAAACTCGGCAGTTAACGACAGTCTCGCGGATAATACTGCTTTGGGAAATCTCGATGCATCGACACGCCAGGTGATGGTTGATGCGATAAGCGCCGTTGCTGAACAGCTGGCAAGAGAGATATCACTGTGCTTTAGATATTATACCGTTACGTTCAGAGGCAAGCGAGTAGAGCGGGCCGTCTTTAGTGGAGGAGAGGCATACGAAAAAATCTTGCTCAATGTCTTAAAGAGGCAATTAGCGGTTGAGATTGAGCTGGCGCAGCCGTTGAAGGGCTTCGATATGATGAATTTGAATTTCGATAGTGACAGGAGAGGTTTGCTGTGTGAATGGGCGGTAGCTGTGGGGCTTAGTCTTAAAGGTTGGAATGGGGACTCGGAACGGGAAAAAAAGCTTGTGGCGGCTCCCGCAGCCGAGAGCCAGGTGGATAGCTATGAAAGAAATTGATTTTCTTCCGGAATGGTATAAGAGCGGCAGACAGCGGCAGGTTAATTATCGTGCGCAGGTAATCGGCTTAAGCGGTGTGTTTGTGATAATGATAGTATGGAGCCTCATTGCCACCCATTCGATTTCAAAAGCTAAGGCCGATGTTGAACAGAGAAAAGCTGTGCAGGCGGAAGCAGAAAATGTATCACGGGAATTCGCCAGGATTAAAAGCGAAGTGACAGGGTTGCAGAAAAAAGTGAAATCTATGGAGGAAATGGATTCCAAAATTGATATCGCAAGTGTTTTAGCTGAGATGAGTTATTTGATTGATGACAATATTGTACTTAGCAAAGTGGAATTTGACTCTGAGAGGTTTGTCGACGCCCAGCAGGGGAAAGCATCTCGGCGCACCAACAACGTTGTCAGAGTGGCTGGCGGCAGCTTTGTCGGCAAAGGAGGGCTGCCGCTCGGTGACGTGCGATTCAAGGTGGTGATAAGCGGTGTCGCGGCAGATGCCGGCTATACAGCAAAGTTGATTCGCAAATTGGAAGAGTCGCCGTATTTTTGTCTGGTGGACCTATCATTTTCACGAAACAGGAAGGTGAAAGTGGGAACCGGGGAAAATTTCCAGGTAAGTGAGTTTGAGATAAGTTGTTATCTGGCAAATTATCGCGAAAACTAAAAGGTAAAAAGTCAAAATGTTGTTTCAAGAAAGAAAACAAATAGCGATATGTGTTGCCGCCGGAGCAATAGTAGCGGCATTTGTGCTGTTTTGCTATCGGCCTTTGCGGCAAAGGATAAAGGCTGTCGAGAAGACAAGAGCTGCGCAGACACTTGCCATCACTAAAGCATCGATGGAAAGGGTACAGATGCCGGTAATCAAGGAGCAATTGCTGAAACTGCAGCGGACGGTTGGAAACTATAAGGCCAATATTCCTGCGCAAAACGACTTCGGCGTGTTTTTGCAGCAGATTGCTGATTTGATGAATAAGCATAATCTAAAAGAGCAGGTCATTGCGCCAGGTAAGGAAATAGCTGTCAAGGGATTGAACTGTATACCCGTGGATATGCAGTGTAAAGGTACATTGGCTCAGGTGTTCGAGTTTCAAAAACAAATGCAGAGGCTGGATAGGTTGATACGCATTGAGCAGGTCGAACTTGCCAACGATAGAGATTTTAGCGGCGATGTTAGTATGCAGACAAAAGTGGTTATTTATTACAGGCCGCAATCCAAGCAAGGATAAGAATATATGAAACAAAATGTAAAGAACAGTGGCAACGGAGCTAATGGGCTTGTTGGTCGGTTCGCAGCGGAAAAGAAAAAGACTGTCACAGCATTGTGTTTGATTGCCTTAATGGTCTTTATGTGGGCCAGAGTGCTCGGAAGAAAGACCCCTGTGACTGCTGCGGCATCACAGAGACAGGAGAATGTGGATCAGGATGTCTTGGGATCAAATATGGTATTAAAAATATCTTTTATAGAGTTGCCGAAAGTTGCAGGCCGTAATGATGTGATAACAAGGGACTTTTTTACTGTAGATGACTGGCGGGACTTTGTTAGAGATGGAGAAGGCGGAAACTTGGCTGGTAGCGAAGGAGTGAGTGTTGTTTCAGGAGGTGGCAATGAGGAAGTTCTGAGGCGAATTGCAGAACAGCTAAACCTGGAGGCAATAGTGCTGGATGAAAATCCCCAAGCATTTATCAATGGTAAGTTGCTGTCAGTAGGGGACACATTGCTCGTCAGAGACGGAGGTAAAACTTATGAATGTGAAGTAGTAGGAATTGAAGAAAACGTGGTGGTTATAAAATGTGAAGAAGGAGAAATATCGTTGGAACTTACGAAGGTGATTGAAGTGACTGGTTAAGTGTTAATCAGCATCCTGTTTTGTAGTGTGTTGCAAAAAGAGTATTTAAGAAAGAAAGAGAGGTAAATTATGTATTGTGAAAAGAATTCAAAAATCAGAAAAGACTTGTTGGTATGGGGCTTTGTATTGTCTGTGATAGCGGCAATTGCGGTCGCTGGCGTTGGGCAAAGTCCGGCTGCAGCCGTTGCCGATGAAGGTATTGAGCCCGTGGGTGTTGAAGTAAGTGGTGGGGGTGTTCCTGTAAAGCCGATTCAGTCAATCAGTTTCCCGACTGACACGACAATCCGGGATGCACTTCGATTTTTAGGCACAAAGTACCGGAAAAATATTGTGCCCTCGTCGAAAGTAGACGGGATGCTTACCGCTGCCACTCTTTATGATATGACGTTCGAGAGCGCCCTTAATGCAATTCTGGGTCATGGGTATAAGTATGAGGAGAGGGATGATGTTATCTGGGTGTATACCGCTGAGGAGTTCAAAAAGATCATGGAAGACAAAGACCGAATGATATACAAGGTCTTTACGCTTTACTATATCAGCGCTGCTGAAGCACAGAAGCTCATCACTCCGGTGCTTAGTGGTGCCGGGATCATTCAGGGCAGTTCTCCTGCTGAGCTCGTCGTGCCTACCGGTGAGTCTATTAGCGCTGGCACCGGCGGCGGTGATACTATGGCGTTGAATGACACCATCGTTCTCCTCGACTATCCTGAGAATATAGCTGAAGTGGAAAAGCTGCTTAAAGAGCTGGACGTTCGTCCCAGACAGGTCCTGATAGAAGCGACCATTCTAAGTGCTACTTTGACCGAAGGAATGAAGTTTGGTGTTGATTTGAACTTGTTGGGTGGGGTTCATTTGGATGGTTCCTCGACAACCACAGAGGTAGGTGGGGTACTTACCTCTGCATTAGAAACTGCTGTAACTTCGCCTATTGGACAGATAGCCGCTGGGGGGATTCCCGGTACAATGTTTGAGACTGCCGGCTTTACCGCTGCTGCTGGAGGCAGCGGCCTGAGAATTGGGATTAGTAGTGGTAATGTGTCGGCATTTATAACCGCACTGGAAACTGTAACCGACACCACGATCCTTGCTAATCCAAAGATTCTGGCGGTCAATAAGCAATTAGGCCAGGTTTATATCGGTACGAAGATTGGCTACATAGATCAAACTACACAAACACAAACTTCAACCACTCAGAGCGTTAACTTCCTCGATACTGGTACAAAACTGTCTTTCAGGCCCTATATAGGTAACGATGGCTATATCCGGATGGATATCCATCCCAAGGACAGCACCGGTACTTTGAAGGCCAATAACATACCTGACGAGTACTCAGCAGAGCTGGCGACAAACGTACTGGTCAAAGATGGACAGACAATTGTGATCGGTGGCCTGTTTAGAGATGTTGTCGTTACAAGCCGAAGCCAGATACCTTTGCTCGGAGACCTTCCACTTATAGGAGGATTGTTCAGGAGTACTAATGATTCGACTCGACGCCAGGAAGTGATAATCCTGCTTACTCCTCATATTATAGATGAGCCGGAAGAGACAAATAGTGATGCAAGAGTTGATGATGTTCGGCGTAAGAGATTTGGTGCCAAGGATGAATTGCAGTGGATAGGAAGAGCGAGATTGGCCGAAGACGGTTATGCAAGGGCTGCGAAATACTACATTGAGAATGATAACGAATCTGCGATGCGTGAGCTGAATGTCGTACTTGAACTTCGCCCGACATACCTTGAAGCAATAAGGCTGAAGGAAAAAATCATCCACGAAACTGATCCTACTGCTGACCTGAACATAGAAAGAATTATGCTTGAGGATTTTGAACGCAAAGATTCGGAAAAGTGGCTGAGGAGATAATTAACAGGCGAAGTCGGCTGTAAATTTAATCCCAATCCGGGATTAAAAAAGGATTGGAGTTGTCTTTTTGAGATCGGTGAGAAACTTATATCTGATAGTCACAGCTGTTGTGGCGATTAGCCTCCTTGCAGGGGGCCTCGCCCAGTGGCTGGACTCTGGCGCGGAAGAGGGTGGGCGTTTCGCCGGTTATATGCAGCGGATTCCCGTTGCCTCGGCGTGCCGCATTGTTGGGGCTGTGGGCGTGATTTGGCTTGGCTGGTATTGGATAAAACTGGCTCGGGCAATCACGTCCATAGCCAAACGCCTAAAGGCAGACAACGTAATGGATTCACGCTTTCGCGCAAATGGCAAACCAAAAGCAAGCGGTAATGCAATAATAGATGAATTGAGCGGGCTTCTCACTGAACAGCTTGATGGTTACTCGAATGTAGTAGGCGAGCTCGAAAAACAAGTTAGTGATTTGCAGATTCAGGTTCAACTAACACAGCGGCAAAAGGGACACATCGAGGCGATTATATACGGCATACGCGATGCCGTTATTGTTGTTGACGAGTATGACAAGCTCTTGATGGCAAATGAAGCCGCTGGCAGACTTTTCAATTTTGATTTTACCCGTTCCCGGCATAAGCCGGTAGGCGAGCTGGTAGAGCAGGACAAAAGTGAATTTATAGATATCTTGAGCCATAGCAGACAAAGTAAGGCACGAGCTACAAGGAAGGAAATTGAATTTCTAAAAGACGAAGAGCCAAAGACTTACGACTGCATTATTTCATGTGTTTACGACCAGAAACAGCAGGTCTGCGGGGCTGTGGCCGTTTTGCACGACATTACGCGGGAAAAACAGATTCAGCAGATGAAAAATGATTTTGTTAGCCATGTCTCGCACGAATTGAAAACGCCTCTTGCTTCTATCACCGCCTATTCGGAAATGCTTGCTGACGGTGAGGCTAATGATGAACAGACGATGAAAGAGTTTTGTTCGGTAATTCAAAGCCAGGCAAAGAGATTGAATCGATTGATTGAGGATATCCTCAATATCTCGCGTATAGAATCGGGCCTGATAAAGGTGGAAAAGAAAGCCGTCAGTCTGACAATACTCATCGAAGAACAGTTGCAAATGATAAAGGGCTACGCCGAAGAGAAGAATATCGAAATTATCGGGCAAAAGCCGATTGTTTTCGACCAGGTGTATGCAGACAAGGATATGATTTCGCAGGTTATTGTTAATCTGCTGAGTAATGCTGTTAAGTATACACCTGCCGGAGGTTCGGTAAAAATAGGAACCGAGGTTGACGAGACTGCAAATCTGATACGAGTTAGTGTAACTGATACGGGAGTCGGGATTCCCGAAGATGCAATTGAGCATGTCTTTGATAAATTTTACAGGGTTGGTGAAAACAAAAAGCAGGCAAAAGGTACGGGCTTGGGCCTGAACCTTGTTAAACAGATAGTTGAAAAAGTTCACGAAGGTCGAATTTTTGTTACGAGCAAGGTAGGTGTAGGGAGCACCTTTGGGTTTGAGTTACCTTTGGCAATGGCAGAGACAATCCGGACGTAAATCAAAATACGAGATGTCAATAGTTTTGAGGAGGTGCAACAATGGCCGAAAAGAGAGTGTTGGTTGTGGATGATGAAATACATATTGTTCACGTAGTTGCGATAAAACTTCGTAATAACGGTTACGAGGTTCTGACAGCGGGCGACGGTGCTGAGGCCTTTAAAATAGCTTGTGAAGAAAAGCCGGATATTATTGTTACCGATTTCCAAATGCCGGTTATGACAGGACTGGAGTTGGTGGAGAAACTTCGTGGCAGAGAGGAGACGAGAGAAATTCCGGTGATTATGTTGACTGCCAGAAGCTTTGCTATTGAGGACCGGCAAAAAGAAGAATTGCAGATATCACAGTGTCTTAGCAAGCCATTTAGTCCTAAGGAGTTATTAGAAAACATCGAGGATATTCTATATCACAAAGCAGTAATTAATCGCCAGGTATGAAAGGGAAAACGGAAACCGAGATGCAAAATACGAGATACGAAATAGGCTTACCATCCCAAAAGACCGATGGCCGGCTTACAGGCTCACAATTACATCGGTTGGAGGGCTTTGGCGATAAGATAAATAAAATCGGCGTTAATTTTGCAGTTTGCAATGCCGATGGTGAGCTTGTCTTGCTGTGCGACGGCGGCAAATTCAAGAGCAACCGGAGACAGTTGATAAAGGCAAGCCAGCGAGCGTTGAACAAAGAAGGTGAAGGAAGCTGCATCGGGACAGAGACGAAAGTTTGCCGGGTTGATGAGACAAATCCGGTTTTGGCTGCTGTTCTAAAACGGGGTAGCGAAGCTGTTGGAGTAGCCCTGATTGACTTGGATACCGGAGACTCAATACTGGATGCTGGATGCTCGGATCGAGAATCGATTTTTAGTGAGATGCTTGGGCTTTTAGCAGAGAGTTTTCAAAGCGAGATAGAAGCTGAAAAACAAATCGAAATGGTTGGCACCGAGTTGGCGAGGGTCTACGAGGAGCTGGTGCTGCTTCACAAGCTCAGCACAAATATGAGGGTCACTGAGCCGGACGCCAACTTTCTGCAAATGGCTTGTGACAGCTTAACCGATATTGTCAGTGTCGAGGGTATTGCAATACTGCTGGAAAAGACCATAGAGGATGAAAAGCAGTTGGTTGTGGCTGCCGGGTCGGGATTGATAGATTTAGACCAACGAACGGCAGCTGTTTTACACAGCCTGTTAGCGGAGGAAATAAAAAGCGGTAAAGAGGCGTTGCTGGATAGCGAAGTGGATTCCCCTTTCAAATATGATTGGCCGGAAAACATAAAAAATATTATTGCCGTACCTTTATGCGGCAGAGACAAAGCCGAATCCCATCCCGATAAGATCGAAAAAGCTCAAAATGACAACCGCATAATAGGCTTGATGGTGGCGATAAACAGAATCGACAAGCAGGATTTCGACAGTACTGATGCGACACTATTTAACTCGGTGGCCAATGGATGCGCCGTCTTTATCGAGAATGGCAGGCTGTTCAATGACCTCAAAACATTATTTATAGGTTCGTTAAAAGCGCTAACGCGGAGTATTGATGCAAAGGACGAGTACACACGCGGCCATTCTGAAAGGGTTGCGTTTGTTTCTCGATGGATTGCCGAAAGACTCGCCGAGGTAGAGCCGTTGGAGGAAGAGCAAATACACAGGATTTATTTGGCTGGCCTGCTGCACGATATAGGAAAAATAGGGATAGACGAAGCGGTATTACGTAAGAAGGGTAAGCTGACCGAGCAAGAGTTCGAGTGCATAAGAAAACATCCGTCGATAGGGGCGGGTATATTGCGCGAAATAAAACAGATGCATGATATTGTGCCGGGTGTATTGTGTCACCACGAACGCATCGACGGCAAGGGATATCCAGGCGGTTTGGTAGGTGAGCAAATACCGCTGATAGGCAAGATTGTCGGACTGGCGGATGGTTTTGATGCAATGACATCAAAACGAACTTATAGAGGCGCAAAAACCGTAGAGCAGGCACTTGCTGAGATAAAAAAAGGATTAGGTACACAGTTTGATGAGAAAGTCGGCAGAGTGTTTCTCAACAGTGATCTTTATCAGCTCTGTTGCATTATTTTAAAAGAAGGTCCCGATTCTATCGGGATTTATGGAAGCAGTAACTTCTCGGAATATGGTATTGCTGCTGTGGGGACACTAATCAGATGAGAATAAGAACACAGGATTATAACGATGTTACGGTCGTTGAATTGCAGGGTGAACTGGACGGTGATTTTGCTGAAATGCTCCAGAATACCATCACCGATATAGTCACTACGAACAAGACCGGAATTGTGCTTGATATGAGCAGTCTGGGATTTATCGATAGTCAGGGGCTGGAAGGATTGTTGTGGGCGCGGGACTACTGCAACGAGAACAAACGTGGAATGAGATTAGCAGGACTTGATGAAAACTGTGCAAAGATTTTGGAAATCACTCGGCTTGAAAATGAATTCGACCGCTATACCGAACTGTCTGAGGCAGTAAAGAGTTTCGCGTAGAGCAGTAGTTTGATGTTCGTTTCTCGTATCTTCATAGGACGAGATATGAGAGGGCGGAAGGAAAGAATATGAGTCAAATAGCTGTGGAAAACAAGATGCAGATTGGTCAACTGCTGCTGGCGCGTGGTGTTGTCACGGACGAGCAGATTGACAAGGCTCTCGCCGAACAGAAAGAGAAGGGCCACCACAAGTTGCTTGGCGAGCTTCTGGTCGAGATGAATTATTGCACGGAAAACCAGATAGCTTCGGCACTGGCGGAGGCGTACGGTGTGCCTTATGCGCAGATTAATCCGAAAATATGTGACCCAAAGACGCTTGAGATCTTGCCCAGGGAGTTTCTTGAAGAACATATCGTTTTGCCGCTGTTTAAGGTATATGATGTGCTTACGGTAGCTGTGAGCGAGCCGACAAATGTATTTTTGATGGACGAAATAGAGCGTATAAGCGGCTGCAAGATTCAGGTCGTCTGTTCGACAGCTAAGGATATCAAGGCCACACTACAGGTACATTTGCCGGCTGCCAATGTCTTTGTCATTGACGATATTATCGATGATGAGGGGCTGGAAGACTTTACGCTGATTGAAAAAGACACAGCGGATATAGGCAGTCTGGAGGAGATAGCCGGACAATCGCCGGTTGTAAGACTCGTCAATTATTTGCTTTATAATGCCGTGAGGGAAAATGCCAGTGACATTCATATAGAGCCGGATGATAAGAAGCTAAGGTGCCGGTATAGAGTGGATGGCAGGCTGTATGAAAAAATCTGTCCGCCTCATCAGATGCATTCGGCAATTGTCTCACGAATCAAGATTATGGCTGAGCTGGACATCGCTCAGCGCCGTCTGCCGCAGGACGGTGGTATCCACGTCTTGGTGGAAGGCAGGCCTATCGACTTGAGAGTATCGGTTATGCCCGGAAACTTTGGCGAAAAGGTAGTTATCAGAATTATCGACCCGCAGAAGGTACTTTTCAACTTCGAGTCGCTTGGGTTTACATACGAAAACCTCCAGCTATTCAGACAGGTAATACAATCTCCGAATGGTATAGTATTGGTAACGGGGCCGACCGGTTCAGGTAAAAATACCACTCTTTACGCTGCTCTTGCAGAGTTAAATAGCGAAGAGGTTAACATCTGTACGGTTGAAGACCCTGTGGAATGCAATATGGCTGGTATTAATCAGTTTCAAGTAAGCGAGAACGCAGGCTTTAAATTTTCGACGGCGCTGCGCAGTTTGTTAAGGCAGGACCCTGATATAATTATGGTCGGGGAGATTCGTGATGAAGATACCGCCAATATTGCTGTGCAGGCGGCCCTGACCGGCCATTTGGTCCTGTCAACTTTACACACGAATGACGCACCCGGGGCGGTAACACGTTTGCTGGATTTGGATGTTGCTCCTTATCTTGTCAGTGCCTCGTTGATCGCGGTCTTGGCCCAGCGATTAGTGCGAAAAATATGCTCGAACTGCAAGACGGAATACGAGCCGCCTGCCAGTGTAAAGAGAATCGTCGAAGAATTGGGCGGGAAAGTTACGAAATTTTACCGTGGTGTGGGGTGCAAAAAATGCCGTAATACGGGGCATGTCGGCCGAATCGCCATTCAGGAGCTGTTTGTGCCGAATGAGGAAATCGCTGAAATGATTAATGAGCGTGTGAGCTTAAAAAAGTTAAGAAATAAGGCACTTCGAAATGGAATGGTTCCTTTGCAGTTGGATGGTATTGAAAAGGTAAAGGCGGGAATTATATCGGTCGAGGAAGCATTGAGAATAACCCCGGCAATTGATAATAGAGATAGTGTATAGCGTATAGGAAACTGATTAAATGGCCATGTTAGCAGCAAAAACTGCAGAATCACTCGCTGAAGCAACGAAACAGTCAGACAGTGAAGTGGTAAAACCTGCCACAAGGGGGTGCCAATCGGCCGACAGTCTAACCGCCGAACCATTAAGCCGTCTCCGCACGGCAAAAGTAAAACAGGCTGAGCTGATACTGTTCACAACACAGTTGGCGGTGATGCTTGATAGTGGAGTTGCACTTAGTGATGCTCTTGATGCTATTGCCGAGCAGGCTGAACAAGGCACTTTTAAGATGATAATTATGGAGGTGGCAGAGACTATCAAGAGCGGCGAAAATTTCTCAAAAGCGCTGGTTGCCTACCCGAAGGTTTTCAATCCGATGTTTGTCAGTATGGTCAGGGCCTCGGAAGCGTCCGGCAAAATGGTTGAAATGCTCGGCGTACTCGGCGGCTATCTAAGTTTCGAAGCCGATACCAGGAAGCAAATCAAAGGGGCGCTTACGTATCCATTCATAATGGCGCTAATGGCTGTGGCGGCAACGGGGACATTGATGTTTTTTGTTTTGCCCAGATTTACGAAAATTTACGAATCAAGAGGGACTTCGCTGCCGAAAATCACTCAGGCCTTGGTTAGTTTCAGCAGGATACTTGGTGATTTCCAGATTATGACCGGTATAGTAACCGTAATTATATTGGCGTCCGTAGCTTTATATTATTGGATTCAGACATCGTCAGGCCGGCGGGTAATAGATTTTATAAAAATCCGCACTCCTGTGCTGGGCACGATGTTTACCGATATGGTTGTAACTCGCAGTATGCGTATTATGGCGACAATGGTCAATACCGGTGTCAGTCTGCTGGACTCGATAGAGGTGATTAGAAGCTCGTGTGAAAACTACTATTTTCAACGGCTTTGGGCCACCGCAGACGAAAAGATTCGCGATGGATACCAGTTGTCAGAGTCGATTCTGATTTCTATGGGTAGGGAAGGCACCCCGATCGGTGAAAAGAGTCGCGGAATCGCAAACCAGTTGATTGCGCCCGATGTTATCCAGATGATTCGGGCCGGTGAAAAGAGCGGTAAGCTGGGTGAGGTCTGTAGTAAAATTTCGGATTATTATGAGAAAAAGCTCGAAGCATCCATTAAGAGCGTTATGGCTCTTATTGAGCCGATTATGATAACAATTCTCGGCGCTATTATCGGGACAATTGCGATAGCGCTGCTGTTGCCGGTGTTTAGAATATCGAGTGTAATCGCACACTAATTCTAAATTCTCAATTTTACCACAGACTTCTCCATTCTCACTTTTCCTGATTGCCTGGTTATATTTTCGTCTGCTCATCTTTTCGCCTCGTTTTTTTGGCTCTGACCCGCCACACTGATGGCGGACAAGAATTGGGTTTGAATTGGGTTTGTTTTGGGTTCGTTTTGGCATTTTATTGGCTTTAATTGGCTTTAATTGGCTTTGAATTGGCTTTAATTGGCTTTGTTTTCCCACTTGACCAAGTGTCTTTTTTTCATAATCCTTTGTTAATACCTTATTTACGTTCATTTGACTTTTTCGGAAATTGGCTTTGTTTTGCATAAAAAGGTTGATTTGTAAAGAACTCTCTATATCTGTAGAGGAATCTCTACAGATGTAGAGTGCCCCAAGCCAAATGATTAATGATAAATGATTATTTGTTTTTGACTGTATCATCATATTGGGTAAGGAGTTATCTGGTAGTTCGAAATCCTAAATCCTAATATCGATCCGCCTACGTCAAGACTACGGCGGACAAGAATTCTAAACAAATCCTAATTACCAAAATAATAATGTTCAAAATGGCTCCCTGCCTACTGCATGCAGGGACTCGCTGCTGGCCCTAAGACCTTGCTGCGCTGCAGCTTACGACATGCAAACTGAAATGTCATCTTCACCTACTGGCGGTTTACGTTTGCCTTCTGGCCCCTAGGGGGCAAGTAAACATTTGAATATGTTAACAGATTTCCAAACATAAGTAAAGGAAAAAGTGAACTTTTTTTTGTTTTATACTGTGAGATGACTTCCTTATATCTCACTGTGGCCGTCAATTCCGACCAGCGTCAAATTTCGCACTACTGAATATTTCTTTGACCTTCAGTAGGACGGTTCTTGTTTGTGTCGGCTCACAGCAGGTCAGAACTAGTACACCAGGAACTTAATTGCTATCCCATATTCTTCTCGGGCCATCTCTAAGAGTATTCTATCATGGACTGCCAGAAACGTCGATGTATTTCCTTGCGCGCGTGCATGAACTGCCAGGAGATTAGAACACGCCTCTGGACCAAGCTCACAAAGCTCGACGAAGAAGTGGTTTAAGAAGCCGATGGTTTCTTTGACAACAATGCGAGACTCTTTACCAGTCCAAATGTCGAGCTTTCGGGGAATCTTCAAAAATTGTGTTTCCTTTGTATGTTCGTCTGGACGTTCGTAAGTTCGTTCTTTATCTTCGGATTGACTGATAGTCAATTGTATCTTATCAAGCTTAGGGTGCACATAACAATTACGAAGGTTAATAATTTCACGAACACATTGAAAGGGTTTACTGCCTCGGTCAACTTTCTTTCCTGAATTCACTTGGTAAAGGATATCAAACTTGTCGATGACTGTAGCTCTATCAATTTGGTCAATAGCAATCTCGGGATACTGTAGGCGGGCAATACATCCATTGGCTGCCGATTCAATCGAAAAAGCAGCATTAATAAAAGAAGCTTTAGCGTATCGATTAACTGTTGGAAAGTCCTGAGATTCATCATTTTGGGCTTTTATATCGAATGCGATAGCATCAGACAGCAAGCTGGCAAAAGCATTAAACGTCCAAGTTTCTTTCCAGGATTCACTCATAGAGATTATTTAATCCCAACATAATAATATCCAACACGCTTTCCACTGATTTTATCCTGCCATTATGCCAATATCAACATATTTGAAATAGGTGGTTGTCCTTAGTTTTCTCAGAGGGAATTTTGCGAGTATAAAAATTGCCGAATAAACGAGATACAAGAATTAAGCGTTCTTTGTACCAAGAAAATGGGATAAACGTTATTATATATGTTTATTTATTTAATAGTCTTTGGTTTGCAGTTAGGATATTTAAGTCTTCGCAATCAAAATCAGCATCATCAGTTATTAGAATATAACCATTGATCTTACATATTTCAGAAAAAACTTGATCGTTGAAATCAGAATCCCCTTTTTCAAATTTCGACAGCAGCCCTTCAATATCAATGTCCACGAAATTTAAATTACACCGCTGGCATTGCTTTATAATACGCTTGGTATTATTTGTTATGTCTTTTGAAATCTCGGAAAAGGTTGAAGTCTTTCTAAATTCCTTAAAATTAATTTCCCTCCTCTGAGACTGTTTATGTTCAAATCGGGCATAGGTATTGATAAATTCAGAGACAATAAGAACATCTATAAAAATAAGGCAACCTACATTCCGAAGTTCAAATAAAGCCTTTGAATAGGTCGCTGATTTTTTATTCCTAAAAGCAATTGGACCATAAACATATAACCATATATTAGCATCCAGGAAATACTTATCTGTTTCAGAGAAACTATGTGCCTTAATGTCTTGTGTGTTATTCACTATCCTCTCCCAATATTTCATCAGTAGCAGAATGAAATCGCTCTGGATCTTTGAAATATTCTTTGGCTCTTTCTACCGTTCGAACCAAGGTCTCTAAATCTTGATTAGTTGCATCAACAACAGTAAGTCTTTCTCTTATTTCCTGTTCCGAAAGACCTTTAGTGTCATAGAGTTGACCAATCGCAGCACTCAAAAACAGTGATGTTATATCTTCTACACCCTTAAAAGAAATCTGAACGTTCTTACCTTGCTGAAGAGCCTGCAAAATAGCCTTGTAGATTTTCTCACCGTCTTCAGCAGTAACACAGATATTATTTCCAACTATGAGCACAATCTTGATTTGTTGGGTATCGGTCACTTTTCGTGCCACCTTTCTTTTCAAAAAATATTGTTTGGGTCAATCTCTGACTCAAGACAATAAGAATTTTCATCTGCAGTGTCGATACTAATTGTAACTACGGTTCCGGGAAATCTCAAGGGTAAAATATGAGAAGAAATTTGGTTATTCTTAAAAGAGACATATCCATTACCTGAAACAATTATTAAATCACCGCCATTTAGATTGATAAATTGCTGTATAAGTTTAAAGCCAAGACCACCAGATCTTGTACGCCGAGTTGTTTTACCGCTTAACGCCCATTTTATAGCGTTCTCTGATGACATTTTAATCTCCAGATTTTTATAGATGTTCCCATCAATTCCAACACCCAAGTCTACGATAGTAAAATTAAGTGTGTGCCTATATTTACTTGGAAAGAATTGTCCACATGCAATGATAGGCCCAGTTGTATAAGAGTGTTCAAGGGCATTCAAAAATATTTCGAATAAACTCGAACGAAATCTTTTTAATAGTTCAGGAGTCATTTTAGGAAGACCTCTACTTCCTGATCGAAAATGTTTTATAACATACTTTTGGAACTGATCAGAGGTACTATTAATGTCTTCAAATTGATTGTACTCAATAGGCGTGCCAGAAGTGTCCTTTTTTCCTTGTAAGCCGAAATATGACAAAAAATGATTTCTTAGTAAAATATCTTTTAAGCTTGGAGAAATGTGTGAGAAAGATAAATTTGCACCTTGAATTATTCTCTTTTGGAGGACAGCACCCAAAGGGGCGCACATGTTAGCATCTATCCAGTTTGACATTTCTATCTCGTAAGCAATACTCTCTTCAGGATTAATCTGCGCATATATTTCTACAATCCTTTCGAAACCTTCATTATCAGTTCTTATTTTGCCGATATTAACTTTCAAATATGAAACTCCGAGAAAACAGATACAATATTATACTCTTTTGTCATGCTTATCAATGAAAAGTATGGCTCGCGCCTTTACCCCCCATATAAACATAGGATTCAGACGATGATATAAGGCCGATAGGCTTCACTCACATACACTCTCACGTGTGCGTAACGCTTGTATGCACAGACAATACCACAAAAGAATTGAAAAGGGAAATGAAAATCAATAAGCACAAAAAATATGCTTATCAGTGAGTTGGGTCATAACCTAACTCGCCCCAGCAGCCTATCTGTATCCAGCGTAGATCTTCATAGTCCGCACCGGTAGCCGGCGGAAACGAATGCCCATCCCAGCCGTCCCAACCTGGCGCATGACGGCTGTTTGGTGGGTGGTCGCCGATGGCGTCCAGGCCGAATGCTACTGTCCACATACCTTTCCACTTTATCCAATCGATGTGCCCATCTGCAAAAGACTGGGCACTCCCAGCGCCGTGCCGCGTGGGAGGGTCGTCCCACCACTCCTCCCCATTAAAAACAACTGCAAAACTGTCCGCGGTTACCCAGCCTTCGTCAATAAAAACGATTTTGCGGTGCGGCCTGCGAATCTCCGACGTATTTTCAACACAATGCACCCCTAATTTAGTTCCGGCCCTTCCCTTGCCCTGGCCGTTGACACCATCCATTGCCGCATAGGTGAGCATCTCTCCTGCCAGACCGGACGGGCACCGATAAACATCCACGTTCTTGACGTATGGCCACAACGCCCCTGCTTTGATTTCTTCTTTTTGTTCATCCTCGGATACTCCCATAGGATCCGTGTAATCCCAACACTGGCCTACCCACGGCGTCTCGTCTAGCCCGTCTACTTTACGATATCTACCTGCCGCACCATTAACGATTCGGCCTTCGTTGTCCTCTGCGTACAGAATCCACCCGAGCGTCAACTGCTTGAGATTGTTAAGGCAAATTATCCGCTGGGCCTGCTCTCTTGCCCGCTCCAGCGCCGGCATCAATAACGCCATCAATAGCGCAATAATGGCAATTACCACCAACAGTTCAATTAGGGTAAAGCCTCTTTGTTTGTTCATGATGACACTCCTTCTTTATGACACTCCTTTTTTACTTAACCGCCCGCATTGCAGTACTGAGCCGAATAAAATTAATAACCAAGCAGCGCCGTACTTATATATACTACTATACACTACGGTATTTTCCACCCAAACACAACAAAATATTATTTTTTTGACCGGATTTACCTCGGGAATCCATGTTGGAATATCGAGCGTAATCGTTTAGCCAAAAAGAACATAAGAGCATAGGGGCATAGGGGCAGAGGGGTATAGGGGTATCAAGCCGTAATATAAGTGTTTTTTTGCTCTTTTGGCTGTGTAATCGTGGTTTATACTCTTATTTGTAGCAAAAAAGCGGTCATTTTCCATTTTAATCATTTATTGTCGCAGAAAAGGCTTGCAAATATGGTAACAGCCGATTAAAATATGGGGTTTAAGTTTTATAATATAGAGTTTCTCTAAAGATATATTTCGTATCCGGCCAATTGTGAAGTGTAGATAGAATGGATTATAAGATGCGGAAAAACAGGAAGGAATTGCCTTAAAAAATGTTAGCTAAGCAGGAAAAAGAGAAGATTATCAGCGATTTTGAGACCCACCAGGGCGACACCGGCTCGCCGGAGGTGCAGATTGCAATATTAACGAGAAGGATTAATGAACTTACTGAGCATCTCAAGATTCATCGAAAAGACCACGCATCCAGACGCGGTTTGCTGCAAATGGTCGGGACCAGAACAGCATTGCTTAAGTATATAAACAAAAAAGACGTTAAGCGTTATCAGGCAGTTATATCCCGGCTCGGCTTGCGCAAGTAAAAGGTAAACCGCAACAAATCCGGATAATAGACTAAAACCAGGCTTTGCGCAATTAGCGAGCTTTGAAGTAGAAGGTAAGAATGTAGTAGAAGGCAGGAAAGTGAAGGTAAAAGTGTATGTTTGATGTATGTAGAGTAGAAAGAGAAATCGGGGGCAGAATTTTATCGATCGAAACCGGAAAAATAGCAAAACAGGCAGATGGAGCTGTTGTTGTTCAATATGGTGAGACTATCGTCCTTGTTGCCGCGGTGACGTCGCCGCCCCGATTTGAGGACATTGATTTTTTCCCGCTAAGTGTCGACTATCGGGAGAAGCAGAGTGCGGCGGGTAAGTTCCCGGGCGGCTTTATTAAACGCGAGGGTAGGCCAAGCACTAAAGAGACCGTCACCGCAAGGCAGATTGACAGGCCTATTAGGCCGTTGTTCCCGGAGGGCTATTTTCAAGAAGTCCAGATTATGGCGAACGTTTTAAGTTTTGACGGTGAAAATGACCCTGATGTCCTGGCGATGATAGGTGCCAGCGCAGCGCTTACGATAAGTAGAATTCCATTTTTGGGGCCCATCGGTGCCTGTAGATTAGGCAGGGTAGATGGAGAATTAGTAGTCAATCCCACTCATAAGCAGGTTGCGGATGGTGACCTGAACCTGCTTCTCGGCGGGCGTAAAGAAGCGATGAATATGATTGAGGTTGGCGCTAAAGAGTTGTCGGAGGATGTGATTGCTGAAGCTATTGCAGCGGCCCATAAAACAGCTGCCGAGGTTTGTGATATGATCGAGCAGCTCCGAGAAAAGGTTGGTGTCGAAAAGGAAATTCCACTTGTAGATAATGATGAGGAGCTCTATTCAAAAATCAATTCCCAGATAGCGGACAAGCTCTGCGAAAACAAGCAAATATCGGACAAGCAGAAGCGAAAGACGGCTAAGAAGGAACTGTTCGAGCAGGTCTTTACAGAATACTGTGAAGCCGAAGGAGATGAAGCCGCAAAATATGACAAGGCAATGGTCAAACGGATTCTGGGAAAGATAGAAGGCCAAGTGGTCAAGAAATTGCTGTTGGAAGGCAAAAGGGTTGATGGCAGAGGCTACGAAGATGTTCGCCCGATTGATTGTGAAGTAAGTATTCTGCCCAGGACCCACGGCTCGGCGTTATTCACTCGCGGTGAAACGCAATCAATAGTGAGTGTAACTCTTGGTACTATCAGAGATGCGCAGATTATAGATGGCCTGTTGGAAGAGTACTCTCAGAATTTTACCCTCCATTACAACTTCCCGCCCTTTTCTGTTGGTGAGATACGCCCGATTCGGGGGCCTGGCCGAAGAGAAATCGGACATGGTGCACTCGCCGAGCGGGCATTGGAACAAGTCAGGCCGCCGAACGATGAATTCGCATATACTATCAGGATCATCTCCGACATCACCGAGTCGAATGGTTCCAGCTCAATGGCTTCGGTTTGTGGCGGTTCACTGGCCCTAATGGATGCCGGTGTCCCAATCAAAAAAGCCATTGCCGGCATATCAATTGGTTTGATTACTGACGAAAGCGGCCGGTACGAATTGCTCACGGATATTATGGGCGAGGAAGACCATTATGGCGAAATGGATTTTAAAGTTGCCGGTACTGTCGATGGTATAACGGCGATACAGCTCGATATCAAAGCTGAGGGCCTGGCACATAAAATTATGGTAGAGGCGCTGGCACGGGCAAAAACGGCCCGCCTGAAGATTTTGGAGATTATGAACGCAGCTATCAGTAAACACAGACCCGAATTAAGTCAGTATGCACCGAAGCTGATAAGTATACAAATCGACCCTGAGTTTATTGGCAAGGTAATTGGCCCGGGCGGCAAGATGATTAAAAGTATCCAGGAGCAAACAGATACGACCATTGAAATTGAAGATGATGGGACTATTTACATAAGCTGTGTCGGCGGTGATGGTTACCTTAAGGCCAAAGAAATTATCGAATCAATGACGCAGCCGCCGAAAGTGGGTCAGATTTATCAGAAATCTAAAGTCGTCTCTGTTAAGGACTTCGGTGTATTTGTTGAAATAATACCGGGCGTTGAGGGCCTGTGCCATATTAGCGAGCTAAGCGATGGTTACGTCAAGAGCGTCGATGAAGTCTGCAAAATGGGCGACCTGATACCTGTAAAGTTATTGTCGATTGATGACCAGGGCCGGCTTAGACTTTCTCGAAAAGCCGCTCTTGCTGAGATGGGCAAAAAAGACCAGAAGCCGGCAGAAAAAGACCAGAAGCCCACAGGAGAAGACCAGAAGCCGGCAGCAAAAGACCAGAAGCCGGCAGGAGAAGACCAGAAGCCGATAGAAAAAAATGATAGTACTGCGTAGGAACGCAGGTCAGGAAGAATATCAGCGATAGAGGGGGTAAAGAGCACAGAATCCCATAAGACTAACGGTTTACTTGCGGGGCAGGTAAAAAATTAAGATTAAAGTCGGCGAACTCAGCGGTGAAGATAGGACTTGAAGAATTAGGCAAGTTGACGGGCGAGCTTGCCCATGAGATCAAAAACCCTTTATCTACGATTAAGATTAATCTTAAGCTTATCAGGGAGGACTTAGAGACTGCAAAGTCTGCTCAAGCTGACCAAACGGGCCAGGGACAGAGCAGCCAGGGGTTCACGAGGGCGCTGCGGAAAATAGCTGTTGTTGAAAAAGAAACGGACAGGCTTGAGCAGATTCTGGAGGGCTTTCTTCGCTATATTGGCAAGACCGAATTGCAGTTGGCAAGTGTCGAGATAAGCTCGCTCATGAGCGATATGGTCGATTTTTATTCGCCCCAGGCCCGCAGTCATTCTATAATTATCCGGCAGCAATTGTATGATAAGCCGCTTGTTTGCAAAGCAGACGAAGGTATGCTAAAACAAGTAATATTGAATCTGTTTATTAACGCCCGGCAGGCCATGAGCGACGGCGGGGAGCTGTTAATAAGAACAGCCCGCCGGAACAAAGAGGCAGTGATTCAGATCAGTGATACCGGCAGCGGTATTGCCCAGGATAAATTGCCGAAAATTTTCGATGCTTATTATTCGTCCCGCCCACACGGAAGCGGACTGGGTTTGCCGACGGCAAAAAAGATTGTCGAGGCGCATAATGGTACAATAAGCGTTGACAGCGAGCTGGGCAAAGGAACATCGTTTACCATAAAATTACCTCTTCGGAAACCGTGAGGTGTCAATTTGCCAGATAAAGGTAGTGTAATTTTGGTTGTTGACGACGAGCGTGACCATGCGGATGGAATCGCCGAAGCGCTTGAGAATCTGCGCACAAAGCGAGCAAAGACGATCGCTGTTTATAGCGGCAAAGATGCTTTGGAAATCCTCCGCGAGCAAACGGTTGATGTTGTTGTTACCGATTTGAAACTGGGTGGCGATATTGATGGACTGGCCATACTCGAAGAGGCAAAGAAGCAAAGTGACCGGACGGAAGTTATTCTAATAACGGCCTACGCGACTATTGATACCTGCAAGGAAGCGATAAGGCGGGGGGCATACGATTATCTTGTTAAGCCGATTGATATTGACCAGCTTCGTACACTTGTGGGCCAAGCCTGCAAAAAGGCAACAGCTGCAATTCAGCGTGAAGCAAAGTTCAGCGGTACAGGCGAAGGACGTTTTGAATTTGAAGGTGTACGGAGTGAGAACCCCGCAATGGAAGGTATATTCGAGGTCCTGCGGCGCGTGGCACCGACAAATATATCAGTTCTAATTGAAGGCGAATCGGGAACGGGCAAGGAGCTGCTGGCAAGAGCTATTCACAACAATTCACCACGTTGGAACAGGGTGTTTAGGCCGATAAATTGTGCAGGCCTGACGGAAACTTTGTTAGAGAGTGAATTGTTCGGTCATGTCAAAGGTGCTTTTACCGGTGCAACCGGTGACAGAAAGGGATTGTTTGAGATAGCCGACAAGGGCACGCTGCTGTTAGATGAAATCGGTGATATGGCGCCGAATATGCAGGCCAAACTTCTGCGGGTTATCGAAGATGGTATCGTTATACCGGTTGGCTCCCATAAACAAACCGTAGTAGATGTCCGTATCATTAGCGCAACAAACCATGAGCTGACAGAACTTATAGAGCAGAAAAAATTCAGGCAGGATTTGTACTTTCGAATCAAGGGTGTAAACATTTCTCTGCCGGCATTACGCAGCAGGGCAGATGATATACCGGCCCTTACGGAATATTTTCTAAAAGAGGCGGCCGCAGAGACCGGCTCCGAAGTTACTGGTATAACCGAGGCCGCTTTAATGATTCTTATGAACTTCGACTGGCCCGGTAACATTCGCCAGCTTCGAAACTGTATCAGGACGATGGTTGTAATGTGCGACAGGGACAAACTCGACGTGCAGGATTTACCGCCTGAAATATATCAGAGACGCCAGTTGGCTTCCGGTGCCGGGGGGCCGGCCCATTTAGCTGGTGTGTCGCTAAATGAGCTGGAAAAGCAGGCTATAATGGACACACTGGCCAAGACGAAGGGCAACCGCGAAAAGGCCGCGAAGATCCTCGGCATCGGTGAAAGAACGCTATACCGGAAGATAAAAGAGTACAATTTGTAGGGGATAGGGATTAGGGGTGAGGGGTTAGGTGCGAGGAGACGGTGGAGGGATTGGAAGAGAAAATCGAAATTCAAAACGAGGGGAATCCCTGTTCCCATTTTTGCGTTTTTTTTGGTTTGACAAGTCCCCGAAGTTGTGGTAAGGTCGTTTTTTAGCATCTCAGGGGTATTTTCTTTGCTGTTTTGTGCAAGTGTGAGCCGTGTGTTTTGGCGAAAACGGCTCAAAAATAGGATATCGGGGGAATGGAGGACAAAAAGATGGGTAGAGCGAGGATACCAAGTCTATGGGGATGGATTATTTTAATAGTGATTGTTGGTTGTAGTATGTCTGCTCAGGGTAAATACGGGGGAGGTAGTGGAACTATGGAAGATCCATACCAGATATGGGATGCCAATCATATGCAGGCTATCGGGACTGATGCAAATGACTGGGATAAGTGCTTTAAGCTCATCGCTGACGTTAATCTCGCACAATACACAGGAACCGAGTTCAATGTTATCGGTAAATTTTTTGATCCCTTTATTGGAATATTCGACGGAAACAATCATGCAGTTCATAATTTTTCCTGGTCCGCACCTGATTATGTTAGAGGCATCGGATTATTCGGAGTAGTGGGAGTTGTCGAAGATGATGGTCAAATACGTGGTGAGATTCGAAATCTGCATATTGTGAATGTTGATGTGAATATTCCGTCGTGTCGATTTATTGGTGCTCTTGTAGGATTTAATAATGGAAGAATACATAATTGTTCTTCCTCGGGAAAGGTTTTAGTAGGTCAAATTGGTGGTGATATAGTTGGAGAGCGCACAGGCGGCTTGGTTGGTTATAATGATTACGGTATTATAGAAAATTGTTATTCCGATGTTATTGTTTCAGGAACATATGACATCGGGGGATTGGTCGGAATCAATCATCGGGGCGTTATACGATCGAGTTGTTCACTCTGTCAAGTTACAGGAGATGGTCCAATTGGTGGGCTTTCAGGCGACAATTGTGGAATAATTGACAAATGTTCTTCAGGAGGTATTGTTTCAGGCAATTGGGGTGTTGGAGGTCTGATTGGGCATAACAATCCCTATATTGACATCGGCGTGATTAAAAACTCTTTTTCATATGCAGAAGTTTATGGAACAGAGCAAGTTGGTGGGCTTGTTGGATATAACAGTGGACATTCAGAATTGCGCGAAGACATAATAAATTGTTATGCGGTCGGTAATGTTTCAGGGAATATCAATGTAGGGGGATTGGCAGGATATAATGATCATGCAAAGATAGTAAATTGCTATTCTGCAGGGATAGTTGATGGGAACGATTTCGTAGGGGGTCTTGTGGGAGATTATGATGGAGGTTCCTATATCACGTGTTTCTGGGATATCGATGTTAATCCGGATGTGAATGGGATTGGAAATGCAAGCGACCCTAATGTGGTTGGCAGGACTACTGTCGAAATGAAACAGCGGTCCACGTTCGAAGATTGGGATTTTATTAACGTATGGGACATAGGTGAGAACCAGACGTATCCCTACCTGAGAAGATACCTTGCCGGAGATGTTAACAAGGATGGAATAGTGAACTTCCTTGACTTTGCCATCATAGCAGAGAAGTGGATGGAAGAAGAATAAGGGAATCGAATTTAGAAGTTAGAAGGTAGAATTAAGAATTTAGAGTTATTGAGATATGTGGGGCGGGAATAGCAGCATGGGCTAAAGCCCATCCTAAGCGGATTTTTCTATGTAAACTTGACGGTAAATGGTTACAAAATCGTTTATGGCTTTTAGGCTTTATTTGTAGTATATAAGAATATATGGGTCAAATAAAGAAATTGCAGCCGCCTCTGACCGAAGCTGACGTACGCTCGTTGAAAGCCGGTGAGCAGGTTCTTATCACCGGCACAATCTATGCCGCTCGGGACATGGCGCATAAGAGATTGTGCGAGTCGATAGATGCCGGCCACGAGCTACCATTTGAGCTTGAAGGTGCAATTATTTATTTCGCCGGGCCCACACCTGCCCGTCCCGGAAAGGTAATCGGCGCCGCCGGGCCGACTACCTCGTCAAGAATGGATGCTTTCAGCCCCAAGCTGATTGCCAAGGGCTTGCGGGCGATGGTCGGGAAAGGATATAGAGGTAGTGAAGTTAGAGATGCCCTGAAAAAATACGGCGCGGTGCATCTATCTACTATCGGCGGGGCAGGGGCATTATTGAGTAAACACATCGTTGCTGCTGAAATAGTTGCATACGAAGATTTGGGAGCTGAAGCCATTCGGAAACTACAGGTAGTTGATTTCCCCGCCGTTGTGGCCTACGATACCTATGGACATAGTGTTTATAAGGAAGGGGCTGCTTAATTGAAAGTTGCTTTACTCGGTCTTCTGCAATCCGGCAAGAGTACTATTTTTGCGAGCTTAAGCGGCAAAGCGATTCCGCCAATTGGCTCCACAACGATTGAAGAAGCTATTGTGACGGTACCGGACGAACGACTCGACTGGCTGACGGAACACTACAAGCCCAAGAAGACCACGTATGCAACAATAGACAGTCTTGACGTGCCGGGCTTTAACTTTACCGACGATCACGGCCGGGCTGCAGCCAGGCGGCTGATTAACCAAATAAGAACAGTTGATATGTTCGTTTTAGTGGTGCGGGCATTTGAAAATCCAGCGGTGCCGTCTTATCGAAATAGTATAAATCCAGCCAGAGACCTGGCAGACTTGAAGACCGAACTGCTGCTTGCCGATTTGGAGCTTGTTGCCACGCGTATAGAAAAGCTCGAAAAGCAGATTCACAAACCCACCAAGACCCAGGCACATGATAAGGCCGAATTGGCCCTGCACAAAAAACTCCAAGAGACGATAGAGGCAGAAAAGCCAATTAGCTCAGCTATCGAAACAGATGCAGAACGCGAGATGATTAAGTCACTTGGATTTCTTACGCTAAAGCCAATGGCGGTTGCTGTAAACGTTGGGGAGAACCAGTTAGAGGCGAAATTCGATTTTAGTGAGCATGTTGACACTTCTGTGCCGGTGGTTACAATCTGTGCGAAGCTCGAATATGAACTGGCCCAACTGGACGCTGACAGCAGGGCGGAGTTTATGGCTGATTTGGGTATTACTGAGTCGGCGATTAGTAAATTCGTCAATGGCTGCTATTCGGCACTGGGATTAATCAGTTTTATAACAGTAGTCTCAAATGAGATACGAGCCTGGCCTATAAAGCAGGGCACAATTGCACATGATGCGGCGGCCAAGGTACATACCGACATCAAGCGAGGTTTTATCAGGGCTGAGACTTTTAGCTTCGATGATTTAAAAGAGCTTGGCAGCGAAAAGGCCCTGAAGGCTGCCGGCAAAATCCGGCTCGAAGGCAAAGACTACGTTGTCCGGAATGGCAACATTATTAATTTCAGATTTAACGTCTAAAACGGCATAGGCAGGGAAATTCATTTATGAAGGCAATTGTTTTGACCGGCATCAATCAAATGGAGTTGAGGGACGTGCCGGACCCGAGTATCGAAAAGGACAATGATGTTCTGCTGAAAATTGAAAGGGTAGGTGTCTGCGGCTCCGACGTGCACTACTATGAGACCGGTCGAATCGGGAGACAAATTGTTGAGTACCCTTTTATAATAGGACATGAGTGCTCGGCCACTGTCGAAGCGATAGGCAATTCAGTTACCCGCGTTAAAGTTGGCGACCAGGTCGCTGTTGACCCCGCAGTACCGTGCTATAAGTGCGAGCAGTGCAGGATGGGCAGGGAAAATACATGTGGAGATCTGCGTTTCCTCGGCTGTCCCGGGCAGGGCGGTGGATGTTTGTGTGAATATATTGTTATGTCTCAGGAATGTTGTTTTCCAACCAACGGGGCGATTACTCTTGAGCAGGCGGCCCTGTGTGAGCCGTTGTCGATAGCTGTGTACTCGGTCAAACGGGCCCAGATTCCTGAAGGTGCCAGCATAGGAATCCTTGGCGCAGGTCCTATCGGCCTTAGCGTTTTGTTGGCAGCCAAAGCTGAGAAAGCCCGGAAGATATATGTTACAGAGAAAATTGACGCGCGTCTGGAAGCTGTCCGTGGCGTTGGCGTTAGCTGGGCGGGCAATCCCGACCGTGTTGACATTGTCCAAGACATCCTCACGGCCGAACCGCTCGGTATCGATGTTGTTATCGAGTGCTGCGGCCAACAGGATGCGCTGGACCAGGCTTTTGACATACTAAAGCCGGGTGGGCGATTAGTCATAATAGGGACTGCCCGTAAAGAACGCATCTGGTTTGATATTGATACGTTCAAGCGAAAAGAACTTTCCATAAATTATATCCGCAGACAGAATCATTGTGTCCAGGCGACGCTGGATTTGATTCAAAGCGGAGAAGTTAATGTCGATTTCATGATAACCCACCATTTTCCACTTGAAGAGACGCAAAAAGCGTTCGATTTGGTTGCGGGTTATCGTGACGGTGTAATTAAAGCTATGATTCACCTGTGAATCTGTGTAAACAATTAATCTTTAGGAGATCAAACTGAATGAGTTGGCTTAATCTTGAAGGGAAAGTTGCAATCGTTACCGGCGGCGCCTGTGGTCTTGGCAGAGCTGTTTGTGAAGGATTGGCTGAGGTCGGAGCGAATGTTGTCGTCGCTGATATAAACGAGGAAGGCGCCAAAGAGGTCGCCGCTGATTTGAAGGACAAGTTCGGCGGCAATCACATTGCTACGGCGACGGATGTGACCAGCAAGGAAAGCGTCGACGAAATGGTTCAGGCAACTCTGGCCGCTTTTGGTCCGCCAGGGCGGATTGATATTCTGGTCAACAATGCCGGGATAAACATCCCGAGGCTGCTTGTTGACCCGGCAGGAAAAGAGGAGCTGACCGAGGAGATTTGGGACAAGGTCGTTTCGATCAATCAAAAGGGAGTTTTTCTGTGTGCACAGGCTGTTGCAAGGGAGATGATGAAGTCAGGCAGTGGGGGGGTAATTATAAATATGGCTTCGGAATCAGGTATGGAAGGCTCGGAAGGTCAAAGCGTCTATGCCGCTACGAAGGCAGCCATTTACAATCTTACCCGTTCCTGGGCAAAGGAACTCGGCAAACATAATATCAGGGTTGTCGGAGTCGCGCCGGGAATACTGGAAGCAACCGCGCTGCGGACCGAAGAATACGAACGTTCATTGGCCTACACGCGAGGAATTACCGTCAAGGAGCTGCGAGAAAGGTACAAGAAAGCTGCTATTCCTTTGGGCAGAAGCGGCAAACTCAGCGAAGTTGCCAACACAGTGTGCTTTCTGGCCTCTGACCGCGCCGGTTATATCCATGGCACGGTCATCAACGTTTCGGGCGGTAAGACCAGGGCCTGAGTGTTTTTTTTCATTGGAAATGCTCTTTCTATAGTGTAATATCCCAAGCGTATTATACGGCAAATCTGCCAGACGAAAAAGTTTATGCGGAAACCATATAACCAATAGTTTGGAATCGTCGGACATGTTACAGGAGCCTATTAAGATCGTTGGTACATTTTTAGTCTTATTGAGTGGGTGTGTAGGATTACAAAGACAAAGAATCGGTCAACCGACCGAGCTTCGGAACCAGGTGACAAATCCTGCCAGCGGCGATGTTCTCGCTGAATCGAAAGGATGGATTTACTTACGCAAGAAAGAAACCGAAAGTTTGACTAAGTTGATTCCCGGTAGATGTCCGCAGTGGTTTCCAGATGGCAAGCGCTTCTGCTACTTTTTAGATGTAGGATACGATGGTTGGCGGTCCCAGCTGTGGTCTGCGGACGCAGACGGAGAAGCAAGATTGAGAATGTCTGTTCATGATTATTTCATCCAGCGGTCTCCTGCAGTTTCCCAACAAGGGCGAAAGCTGGCGTGGCATTATTCGACATGTGGCGCATCTAATTTTGTGCAAGATATCAGAGTCCTGGAGTTAGACGGCACGGGTCAGGAGAAAGTTGTGCTTCGATATCCACAAGGCACGAAAATCGAGTCTATCGCATGGATAGATAACAATTTACTCTCCGTGACGGTAGATGGGCAAGTCAAAGAGGTCGATACGAGGGGGATGGGGAAAGAGCCAATACCATAACAAAGGTGCCCTAAGTATTCGCTCCAGCCGACGCGATGAATCGTGCGGCTGAGCTTCTCGTTAGCTTAGATTTTGGATCCTTCGACTTAGCCCTTCGGACTTCGCTCAGGATAAGTTTTAGCGGTCTGAGGAGAAGCTATGAAAGTACTTCGATATATTGGCTGGCCCCGTTAGAGACTTTTTCCGTCGGGCCTCTAACGAGGCTCACTGTTCTTCTTGCTCAGCAAAAAAAGTCTTGAAATTCTATAGAAGGATTGTATTATAAAAATATGGGCGTATTTCACACAAGTTGCAAAATTGAGAATCACATCGATAGGTCAAAATCCGTCCGGATATCGAAGCTCCTGGTGGACACAGGCAGCGAGTACACATGGATTCCTGCGGCAAAGTTGGAGAAGATCGCAGTCACCAGAGAAAAGAAGGACATCCGCTTTGTAATGGCTAATGGTGAAGTGGTCACTCGCAGCGTCGGTTTTGCAATAGTGCGTGTCGGCAGGAACTTCACCATAGATGAGGTGGTTTTTGCCGAGCCTGGAGATCTTGTCTTGCTGGGCGCTCGGACCCTTGAGGGGCTCAATCTCACTGTCGATTCCATCAGGAAGAAGCTTGTTGCGGCCGGTCCCCTGCCAGCCGCCTAATTAATCCTTGCTGAGTATTTTGCTTCATCACCCGCAAGAACGTGTTTTTCCTTGTTTGCGGGTGAATCTGGGATTACAATCGGCCTTTATGAAAAAGGCAAGTGTCATCAGTATCGGCAATGAGCTGCTTTCGGGCCAGACAGTAAGTACAAATGCTGCATATTTAGGCGAACAACTGCTCTCAATCGGCATACCTGTAGTTAGCACATATATTATCGGTGATGATATAGATTCAATTGTACGGTCGTTTAATTTGGCGTGCAACGACGCTGACTTTGTTATTGCAACCGGCGGTCTTGGCCCAACCGATGATGATTTGACCCGGCAGGCATTGGCAAAATTGCTTGGCAGCGAATTGCAACTGCAAGAGGATCTCCTTCAGACTATACAGGCTTTTTTCACCAGCCGTAATCGGCAAATGTCCTCAAAGAATAAGATTCAGGCATATATACCAGCCGGCGCGAAAGCGCTTTCGAACAATCTTGGTACAGCTCCGGGCATTATGGCTGAATTAAAAGGCAAATTGCTCTTCGCATTGCCTGGCGTGCCATCGGAGATGAAGCAAATGTTTGGGGAGTCAGTTCTTACAGAGCTGCAGCAATTCGCAAGTGGGCAGGCTGTGGTGATAAGAAAACTAAGATGCTTTGGAACGGGTGAATCAAACATAGCAGAACTAATCGATCCGCTCATGCAGCGAGGCAGGAATCCGCTCGTAAACTGCACCGCCTCTTGCGGCGTGATTACCCTGACAATCACCGCCACCGCAAAAGACAAAGATAAGGCCCGGCAGATGGTCGAAAAAGACGAAAAAATCCTCCGTGATAAGCTCGGAGAGTTGGTTTATGGTACGGACGAACAGACGTTAGCCGAAGTAGTAGGTGAAAAATTAGTTCAGCAAAAAAAGACAATCGCTGTAGCTGAATCGTGCACGGGCGGCTTTATAGCCAAGCTGCTGACCGACATCCCCGGAGCGAGCAGATATTTCACGCACGGCTGGGTTACTTACAGCAACGACGCTAAAACAAGCGAACTTGGCGTACCTGCCCATTTGGTTGAAAAATACGGCGCTGTTAGCGAAGAAGTTGCCCAGGCTATGGCTCAGGGCGCCAGAAAAAGAGCTGGGACAGCTTTTGCAATCGGTGTAACCGGTATAGCCGGACCTGCCGACGGAAGCGAACGAAAACCTGCCGGACTCGTATATATTAGCATCGATTCCGATAATAGGTGTGAAACTAAACGCTTTATTTTCTTCGGCGGTAGAGATATCATACGACTTCGAGCAGCGCAAACGGCCCTAAATATGCTCCGGCTAAAATGTGGGATTGACTAACGGGTTTAATAATGATATAATAGGCTCGCCGGGAATAATAACATAAAGTATGGGGTACACGTGGCAAAAAAACGTAGACATTTAGGTGAAATACTCTACAAAGCCGGGCTGGTAGAAAAAGAAGCGCTCATCAAAGCCATTAAGACTTCAAAAACCAATCATAGACGGCTTGGCCAGGTATTGCTCGAATCGGGCCTGCTCGACGAAGAAACTTTAGCCAAGGCAATCGCGAAGCAATTTGGTTTAGAATATGTCAACCTGGACAAGACTACCATCTCGCCTGAGGCATTAAAGATTATACCGGAAGACGTTATAAAAAGGCACAATGTCCTGCCGCTTGGCATGAATAATGGCAAGTTGAGACTGATTATCAGCGATCCATTGGATTTAGAAGCGATGGATAACGTTAGGTTTCGTTTGAACGCCGAATTAGACTGCCGTCTTGCGGTCCCTTCGAAAATTCGTTCATATATCCAGGAATCATTTGACAGCAGGACAAAAGAAGAGGATGACAAGCTAAAACACAGCATTGATGCGACTGCCGCAGAACTTGCCGAGGCCAGTAGCGAGTTACAAGCGGCGGCCCTTCGTGCCGAAGCGGCGGATGATGGTGACGAAGGTCCCATTGTCAGGCTGGTAAATCTCATAATAGATAGCGCCTACTATATGCGGGCCAGCGATATTCATGTCGAACCAATGACCGATAGAGTACGCATACGATACCGTGTCGACGGTGTCTGCCTGGAAAAAGACAACATCCCCAAGAATATGCAGGCGCCTCTGACTACCCGCCTGAAAATTTTATCCGGTATGGATATTGCCGAAAAAAGGCTGCCGCAGGACGGCCGAATTAAGCGTACGATTGGAGGCCAGGATATCGACTTTCGTGTATCAGCTCTGCCGGGCTACCATGGAGAAAGTATAGTGTTGCGAATTTTACGCCCTGATGCGGTCAACATCGGTCTCCAGGCACTGGGTTTTGAACAGGATAATTATGAGCGATTTCAGCGGATAATCAAAAGGCCTAACGGTATCTTTTTGGTTACGGGCCCGACGGGCAGCGGTAAAACCACAACGCTGTATGCGGCATTGCAGGTACTTAACAAGTCGGACACGAAAATTATTACAGTTGAGGACCCTGTAGAATACAACTTCGAGGGAATGAATCAGGTCCAGGTTAAAGAAGATATCGGTTTGACATTTGAAAGAATTCTGCGGTCGATGCTGCGCCAAGCTCCAAACATCATACTCGTCGGCGAGATTCGTGACGGCATTGTCGCAGATATTGCAATTCAGGCGGCGCTCACGGGGCACCTGGTTTTCAGCACACTGCACACAAATGATGCCGCCAGTGCAATTACACGTCTAATAGATATGGGTGTTAAGCCGTTTCTCGTTGCCAGCGCAATACAAGCCATTATGGCACAGAGACTTGTAAGAGTTATTTGCGATAACTGCAAAGCAATTGATGAAAATCCGGACACATACCACTTACGATTACTCAACATTGACCCGGAAGATATCGAAAAACAACCCATCTACAAGGGGATGGGATGCGACCAGTGCCAGGACACCGGCTTCAAAGGCCGAATCGCCATATTTGAGATGGTGGAAATGAACAACGAGCTGAGAGAGTTGGCCTTTACAAAGGCACCTACTACCGAATTGAGAAAAGCAGCGAAAGCAAGTGGAATGAGAACGCTGATGGAGGACGGCAAGATCAAAATATTTAAAGGAATAACGACGCCGGATGAAGTTGCGAGGATAACGCAGACAGAAGGTGTTGTAGTAGATTAGACAAAATAGTACTTAAGGATTCTCGAATGGCAACGGTTAATATGGACAGGTTACTGCAGGCCTGTGTTACGCAAGGTGGCTCGGATATACATCTTGTAACCGGACGACCACCGGTATTGAGGATAGACGGCCGACTCAGGTCGCTGGAAACCAAGGTGCTTGAACCGGACGATACTGTAGCTTTAATGAAAAGCATCACGCCTGACCGAAATCAACAGGAACTTCAGGAGGAAGGTGGAACCGATTATGGCTTTGCCTTTGGAGATGAAGCAAGGTTTCGTGTCTCGATTTTTCGACAAAAAGGTAATATCTCGCTGGTCCTTCGTCTTATCCCAACGAAAATCATGTCTTTTGATGAAATAGGCTTGCCCGCGATTTGTGCCGCTTTGTGCCGCAGGCCGAGAGGAATGTTTTTGGTTACAGGCCCGACTGGAAGCGGCAAAACCACTACCCTGGCTTGTATGGTAAACTATATTAACGAAAACTTTGACCGCCATATTATTACCATCGAAGAGCCGATAGAATATTATCACTCGCACAAAAAATCCATTATTAATCAGCGTGAAGTCGGTGTTGATGTTCCGAGCTTCGGCGAGGCGCTCAGACGAATTTTGAGAATGGACCCTGATGTGATTCTCGTAGGTGAATTGCGGGACCTGGAAACCATCGAATCCGCTGTTAGAGCCGCTGAAACCGGCCATCTTGTCTTTAGTACCTTGCATACCACAAGCGCCGCAGGCACAATTACCAGAATTATTGACGTCTTCCCTGTAAACCAGCAGGAGCAAATTCGCATTCAGCTAAGCAGCAATTTGATAGCCGTCCTCAGTCAAGCCCTTTGTCCTTTGGCTGCCGGCAAAGGAAGGATTGCCGCCTATGAGTTTATGGTTGTAACTCCTGCTATCGCCAATCTTATACGCGAAAACAAAACTTATCGAATCGATTCAAGCATTCAAACGGGCAAAAAATTGGGAATGCAGCTTCTCGATGAGCACCTCTGGCAGCTTTATGACATCGGCAAGATTACACTGGATGAAATGCTCGTACAGAGCCGTCAGCCAGGCATGTTGCAGGATAAAGCTACCGCTAAACACAAAGCCATAAGGACAAGGCAAAAGAGAAAGGCCGCAACGAAGGAAATGGAGGACCTTGGTACAGTCTTTCGGGCCTGATTGCCTGCGAAAACCGGATTTAACAAAATACCAGCAAGATAGACGGTCTTGGCTGGTATTTTTTATATCTCGACTTCAAGTCAACGGAACTCGACCTTATGATTTCTCGGCACGGCGCAGTTGAGAAAGTCAAAGGTAAACTCCAGCGGGCTAATAGTTTAAGGACGAGATGTAAGGTCGCTAAAGCGAAACTGGACTACGAGGACGTAGAGCAAATACAGTCCTAATAACCAGATGTCTAATGTGTAATTTATTTGTAAAGAAGACTTTAATGTTATATAATAGAGGAAACCTGGAATTGGACTGATTTTAGGGCAAAACCGAGATGGCAAAAATCAAGACATCGCAAAAGTTTCCTCCCATAGAGCAATTAAGAAGTAGAACGCTCGGAAGAATACTCATAAAAATGGGCGTTCTAACGCGAGAAAAGGTACATGAATGCCTGAAAAACCAGAAACAGCGGAAAGGGACTGTACAAATAGGCCAGATATTCCTTGAACTTGGCTTGATTGATGAAAAGCAGTTGCAAATTGCTCTTGCAGCCCAGCGAGGGATGGAATATGTAAATCTCGGCGAAATTGATATTCCTCCTGACGTGGTTGAGAAAGTGCCGGCCCAAATGGCAAAGACATATCATATTGTGCCGATTCACTATAATAAAGAGCGAAACGAGTTGACTATCGTTCTTGACAATCCCGACAATTTCAGAGCAACCGATGACTTGAGCACACTGATGGGTTTTAAAGTTACAGCGAAGGTAACCGATTCTAAAGCAGTGGAAAATGCTCTGAATAAGCATTATGAGGCTCAAAGCGATGAAAATATCAACGAGTTGATAAGCGAAATACAAGGAGACACTTTCCTTGCGGAATTTGACGGCCGGAACCAGAGTATAGACCTGGATGAATTAAAGGAGCTTTCAGAGTCGAATCCTGTCAAAAAACTACTGAACCTGGTTCTTCTGCAGGCAATTCGCGATAAGGCGTCGGATATCCATTTTGAGCCGTTTGAAAATGAATACAAGATGCGTTATCGCATTGACGGCGTCCTTTATGAAATGGTTCCGCCGCCGAAATACATCGCAGCGGCGCTTAGCTCGCGTATAAAAGTTATGGCAAACCTGGATATTGCTGAGAGGCGATTGCCACAAGACGGCCGAATCTCACTGACCGTCCAGGGCAAGCCGGTTGATTTGCGTGTTAGTGTTTTGCCTACAATGTTCGGAGAAAGTGTTGTACTGCGTGTTCTGGACAGAAGTCAGGTCAGTTTTGATTTGGAAAAGCTGGGCTTGAGGCAGCAAGATCGTGAATTAGTCCGTCAGCTTATTCACAAACCCAACGGTATTATAATTGTTACGGGCCCTACGGGATGTGGCAAGACCACTACCCTTTATTCGGCTATGAATGAGCTTAATACCGTTGAAACAAAACTAATCACCACTGAAGACCCGGTAGAATATGACATTGATGGTTTTATTCAGGTTCAAATGAAACCGGATATCGGACTGACATTTGCGAGGTGCCTCAGACATATACTCCGTCAGGACCCCGATATTATACTGGTCGGTGAAATTCGTGACCTTGAAACAGCGGAAATCGCAGCACAGGCATCGCTGACAGGCCATGTAGTGTTCACCACACTGCACACAAACGATGCCCCGAGTTCGATAGCACGTCTTTTAGATTTGGGCGTTGAGCCATTTCTTGTTACTGCTACGCTCGAAGGTATTGTTGCTCAACGATTGGTCAGGAAAATATGTGAAAAATGCAAAACACCGTTCGAACCCACTGAGGGTCAGTTATCGGAATTGGCCCTTACACCGGATGATATTAAGGGCAAGAAGTTTTATTATGGCCGGGGCTGTAACAGGTGTAATAATACCGGCTATAGAGGGCGAACGGGTATTTTTGAGATTATGACATTCAATGATGAAATGCGTGACTTGATAATGAATCATGCTTCGACAAATGTGTTGCGTGCAGCCGGCCAAAAGGCTGGTATGAGACTGTTGCGTGATAACGGCCTGGCTGCAATCTACGATGGGACTACCACTATAGACGAGGTTGTAAAAGAAACATCTTCGGAAAGGTAAGTAATTATAAAACAAAAAGGACAAGTGTGGTTTATCGGAATAGAAAACGGCTATCAATAACAAGTTTCTTTTCTTTTGCCGTTTTACATTCCAAGGGAGGTATTCAGGATGCCTGTTTTCAAATATGAAGCGCTGGACTCGCAGGGTGTGGCAATAAAGAATGAAATAGAAGCCCTGAGTCAGAAAGAAGCAGTAAGCAAAATACGAAATATGGGTTATTTTCCCACGAAGGTTCACGCACGCGGTGCAGCCAAGAAAACGGCAGCAAAAGCCGTTGCAAGACCAAAGCGAAGGCGTGGTGCCGGCGGCAAGGTCAAAATCAAATTTATAACCCAGTTTGCAAGACAGCTTTCCACGCTGCAGGATGCCGGACTGCCTATATTGCGTTCACTGAGGATTCTGCAGGAACAGCAAAAAGCGGGAACATTCAAAAAAGTCATTGGTTATGTGGGCGACGAGATCGAGGGCGGTTCAACCCTGTCGGAAGCATTGGGCAGATTCCCAAGAGCTTTTGACCGATTGTTTGTCAATATGGTGGCGGCAGGCGAGACGGGCGGCGTTCTGGACTTAATCCTGTCCCGCGTTGCTGACTTTATGGAAAAAGCGCAAAAACTTAAAGCCCGAGTAAAAAGCGCAATGGTCTATCCCTGCGTGGTTTTGGGCGCGGCTTTTACAATTCTGTTGATGTTGATGTGGAAAGTAATACCGCAGTTCGAGACGGTGCTGACCGAAATGACAGGGGGAGCTACGCTGCCAAAGATAACGCTGGTGGTGCTCGCAATAGCCGACTGGATCGCAACACAATATGGCTGGGCCTTCCTGTTGGCAACACCATTTGCAATAATTTTTCTGCTTAGACTTATGAAGCAGTTTCGTCCCGGCAGATTGGTCCTGGATACCATCAAATTGAAACTGCCTGTGCTCGGTCAACTCAGCTCTAAAATATCCGTTACGCGGTGGACAAGAACATTGGGAACATTGATTGGCGCCGGCGTGCCAATCCTGGATGCCATTAACGTTACGCGTGAGACAGCAGGCAACGAAGTCTTTGCCAACATGCTCGGCAATGTTCATAACTCTATCCGGCAGGGTGACACCTTTGCCGGTCCGTTACGGCAGTCCAAAACCGTTGACCTGATTGTCTCCAACATGGTTGCCGTGGGTGAGGAAACAGGCGACCTGGATAAGATGCTTCTGAAAGTCGCCGACAACTACGACGAGCAGGTTGACGTGCTGGTAGCCTCGTTAATGTCCCTGCTTGAGCCGATTATGATTCTTATGCTTGGCGCTGTTGTTATGATTATCGTGCTGTCGATTTTCCTGCCGATGATAACAATTATCACGAATTTGAGCGTCTGATGAAGACCAAACCAATAAATCGAGCGTTTAATTCAATAATCAAGGAGAATAAAGTGAAGCCAATTGCCAAACAATCCAATAAAAAAGCGGGGTTTACTATCGTAGAGCTGCTGACCGTTATGAGCATTATCATAATTCTCATGGGCCTGCTTGCGCCGGCTATGAACAGGGCCAGGCGATTCGCCAAAAAGGTGGCCCAAAAGAACCAGTTCCACAGTATCGACGTTGCTTTGGAGATGTTCCGTGCTGAGTTCGATGGCTACCCGGATTCCGGGCCGATAGACACGGCAACCCCGCCGCAGCCCTACTGTGGTGCTATGAAGCTGTCTGAAGCAATGGTGGGTCAGGACTTGTTAGGATTTCACCCGGATTCGCGTTTCAGGTCTGACGGTACGGACGGCGGGACTCCCCTTGTTCCGCTGTATACTCCAGCTAACGTAACCGCCAGAATCGCCCCATATCTTCCGCTCGAAACTGCCAATGCACATAAGCTAAAGCATTTGTACGGTTCAGGAAACACGGGTTCCTTTAATGGCGAAAGATACGTCTTGTGTGACGTATATAGACGGGTTGAACTCAAACCCGACCCTATGGACCCCACTGACAAAACCACTGGAAGAACTGGCATGCCCATACTATACTACAGGGCAAACACATCAAACAGGCTACATGATGTTACTATGCCTGATCAAAGCATTTACAATTATCTTGATAACCATGAATTAGTTAATCTTGGTAAGCCATGGGGGGGGGCCATGCACAAGCTTTTTCATGACCCGCCTGGTGAAGATGGGATTCCTGGGACAATTGATGATGAAATAGAAGGCGAAAAACTTTATATAAAAACAATAAATGAAGAAATTACTACGATTAGGAGGCCTTACAGGGCAGATTCTTTTATCCTGATTTCAGCAGGTTTTGATGGTGAATATGGAACGGGCGACGATGTGTTTAATTTTGAAGATTAATTGGATGCAGGTATGTACTTAGGGACAAAGAGGGCGGTGATGACAAAAGCGAAAGTTTTCGCAGCAGTAATGGTTATGCTCCTATTGGCGCAACAAACGCAAGCTGGAGTTTGCTTGATTATGAACGGCAGTTTCGAAAGTGATGGTATTATAAATGACATCGCAGTAAAGGCGCCTCGCAGATGGTGTGATGTCAACTTGCCGGTGGGCCAATTCGGGGGATGGGTTAGTATCTATTGGAAGACCCATGGCAACTACTCGTTGAGCCTGTATTCGGATTTCTCCGTAGAATTTACTGCTGGAGATATTGCAACAGTCTCTCAGCAGGTGTATCTGATGGATGTTAATCAGATTATTTTTGACTTAAGATTAGGTACCATTGCCGGTTTCGCGTGGGACCCAAGCCAGCGCAGTGCACTTTTGCTGATTGATGGGAATGTTGTTTGGGATTCGAACGACTGGGTGCCGGATGCAAGCGGTGAGTACAGAAACCAAATGGTTGATGTTAATGAAATTTATAAGGACGCGGGACCACATACACTCTCATTAGCTATGAGAGCCAATGTAAGTGGAACAGAGTGGTTCTATCAATACATGGCACAGTGGGATTTTATAAAATTCGATACGTATTGCGGAGGCTTTGGTTATCTGGCGGAAGACCTCAACTACGACTGCTATGTCGATATGCTCGATTTGAAACTGTTGTCCGAGCAATGGTTGGCCGAGGAGCTAAACCAGGAGTACGACTTGTTCCGGGACGAGGAGCTGATTATAAACTTACCTGATTTTGCAATGTTTGCATTCTATTGGCAGGACCAAAACTGTCCTCAGTTAAATTGGTGTGAGGGCAGCGATTTTGACTTCAGTGGAGCGGTAGATTTTGCGGACTTGGTGATATTCGCAGACCACTGGCTGGGAGAGGTTGTTTATCTGCTGTCTGACTTGAGTGGAGATAATTTTGTGAACTTCGCCGATTTTGCCGGTCTTGCTAACAGGTGGCGGGATAATACAGACTGGAGAAACTGGCAGGATGAAAACTGCTTCGAGTTAGAGTTGCCGGCTGCAGACCTGAATTATGACGGCATCGTCAATTTGCGAGACTTTGCGATTTTAGCAGGCGATTGGGACAGTGAAGGGCCGGGCCTCATAAGCGATATCGACGATTCTGAAGTCGTTGACAATCTCGATATTAAGGTGATGACGGAAGAATGGCTTTTGAAAAGCTGGCTGTATGGACTGGAATAAATTAAAGAATTTATACAAAGGAGATAGCTGTGAAGCGTGAAAAAACAGGCTTTACGCTTGTGGAGTTATTAACGGTTCTTGCGATAATCGCATTGCTGGTTGGTCTGCTTATCCCCTCTCTTACTATGATACGCAATACCGCCAAAAAGGCAAAGCAGAAGGCCCAGCTAACCGAGATTGGTCTGGCTCTGACGGCCTTTCGAAACGATTATGGTGATTACCCGCCGTCAAGTTGGCTGCCCCCGGGTGATTACTGCGGTGCACAAAAGCTTGCTGAGGCCCTACTTGGACGGGACTTGTTGGGATTTCATCCAAAGTCAGACTGGACTGCAACTAATCCTATATTCTACCCCCCAGCCCCAATCCCGGCCCAGAATCTGGATGAAAGAAAAGGGCCTTATCTGGAGCAAGCAACCACCAATGCGTTTAGACTCGGTAATAATCCAGCGAGGCTGGATCCGGAGGGATTGTTTACTAACTCTACACCGCTGAATCCAGATACATTCGTAATTTGCGATTCGTTTGGCGTAAAGAAAATAAACATTGCCCCGGGCCAGACGGCTAAGGCGGGGACTCCGATTCTCTATTACAGGGCAAACACTGCCAGCAAGAGTATCATACCGCCCCCGATACCGTTACCTTTCGACCAGCGAATTTACAATGTCCGCGACAATATGCCACTCACTACACAATTAATGAGTATTGTGGACGGTACAGCTCATAAACTTGGGGACACCACTAATAGCTATGAGTTTTTCTATGGGAATCCCGCAGCAGCTCCTATACCTGTAATTGGATATATCCAGGACCCCAAGGTCACAGTGAGACCCTGGCCTCACAGACCCGATTCGTACATATTGATTTCAGCAGGTCTGGACGGTCTGTACGGGACTCCGGATGATATTTGCAACTTCGGGAATTAAACGAAATCCATACCTCATTGAGCAAGCTAAGGCTATGAAAAGTTACGAAAACAAAACCGGGCTGACGCTTGTCGAGATGCTGATAGTTGTGGCGATTATTGTGATTCTGACCACGATGGTAATCGGCATTGCCGGCCGTGTTGATAATCAGTCTAAAGAGCAGCTTACGAGAAGTACCATCGCTCTGCTGGAAAGCTCGCTTCAGGAATATCACGACTATCGAGGCATGTTTCCTGCTTCGCTCAGTGTTGACCCTAACCAGAATTCAGAAACTCTTTATAGGGAACTTAATTTTTTAACAAGCTCACGAAAAATGCTGGCCAGGATTGACGATTCGTTAATAAAGGACATAGTTGATACAGGAGTTATACCACCCCTACCAGAGATATATGATTCGTGGGGAACGGTTTTGGATTACAGGTATGTTGCAGGCAATACTTTTCCGGTAATTATATCGGCAGGGCCGGATAAAAAGTTCGGCACCGCTGATGATATAAGCAGTAGAAAATGAAAACAAGATACAAACAATCCGGTCGCACGTTGGCCGAGATGACGGTCGTCATCGCTGCCATAGTGCTGCTTGGCAGCTTTGGCTTGCCGGCCATCCGTACATTTCTTGATTCCTTTGAATCAGGGGCCGGTGCGAGACCCGTCATAAGCGCAGCCCTCGCTTCGGCCCGTGCCATAGCCGCCAGAGAGCAAAAATACGCCGGCATCAGATTCCAAAAAGCCTATCAACCCGAAGACTCACTTGAGAACTCTCAATATATGGTCTTCATAGTACAGGATCCCAGTATAGGAGCGTATTTCTTTCGTGCGGTCGAAGGTCTAAAACCAATAAAGCTGCCTGATTCATTGGGCGTGATGGATTTGACAATCGTGACCAATCGCAATGTCAGTAATCCTGTAAACTCACAGCAAGCTCGTCTTGATGACCCATCGTTTACCCCTGCCCAAAAAGACAATTGGCTTAGCAACATTTCGGCACTTACAGATACAACTACGTTTTCTATTATTTTCTCTCCAAGCGGGAAATTGGTAATACATGGAATCCGAATCAGAAATAGAGATGGCAGGACGGAGGTTACAGAAATTCCAGGCATCAGCATGGATGATACTTTTAACACGTTAACAAAAATCGCTAATCCTGTTAATCCTGTCGGAATGTTTATTCAGGATGACTATTTTGGCGGCAGTTATCCTGATCATGGTTTGGGTCCGGAGCCAAGCCGAAGGAGCTTTGTCATATATGACAGGCAGGAATTCAAACGGGCTTACGATATCGGCCGGGCTTATTCGGGATATTTGGTGAAGTTAATTCCGGATGTGATTTATATTAATCCGTATACAGGAACGATGATAGAAAAGTGAGAAGGCTGGCTTATGCGAAAATCGCAAAGCTCAAATAATGGTTTTTCTCTTATCGAGGTCTTATTGGCTGTCGGCATAATCGCCGTTGGGATGCTTTTTATAGCCGGCGTGTTCCCCGTGGGTATCCATTTCACGACTATTGCCAGCGAGCGAACCATCGCGGCGGTGGTGGCCGACGAGGCCTTTGCGAAAATAAGACTCTATGGCGTTGCTGATTTTAACTCACCCTCATGGCCGGTGCCTCCGGCTTTTGCCTGCGCCGATTTTAGAGATGTATCTTACGGGGCAGTTAATCCCTATGAATTTTCATATCCGTCTGAGCCCAATATAGGCATTTCTGATAAACAATTTTACTGGTCGGCCCTGTGCAGACGAGTAGTAGACCCGGACCCAAATAGCCGGCTGGTACAGGTAACCGTATTTGTGTGCAGGAAAGTAGGAAGCGCTACTACATATCAAGGCTGGGCGGTAAGTTGGCCTGTTCCGGTTAAAGTTGGTGTTGAATATGTTGATACTGTAGCGCCGATACGAAAGAATAGGCTTCGTATAATCCCGCGTCCACCGGACGCATCAGATGATAAGACGTTTATTAATGACGGTAGCACAATTGTAGATGATTATAGCGGTCAGATATACCGTGTTCTTGAGCGTGATCCGACAGTGGATAATGAGATCATTCTCGACAGAGAATGGGTTGATCCACCACCGTTTAAGGTCTGGGTGGTTCCTCCACCCATCGGCGGCGGCAGATATCCCTGCATAGCGATATATCAAAGAGTAATCAGATTTTAGCCACGGATTAAACGTGTAAAAAAATTGGTTATTATCTACAAACTATGAACTACAAACTACGAACTAATAAAGCCTTTACACTCATTGAGCTGGTCGTTGCTATTGCGATTCTGGTTATGGTGATTTCTTTTGCAGGCGTGATTTTCAAAGTCAGCATAAACTCCCATCGCACCGCCACGGCAAGCGCCGAAATTATGCGGAAGCTGCGAGCCATTACCGACCAGTTAAACTCCGACTTCAGAGACATACGCAAGGACGCTCCGCTTATGATATGGTTCTATCAGGACGAGACTGACCCTGACCAAAGGTACGACCAGATTATGTTCTTTGCCGATGGAGATTTCCAGTCAACCCAATTGTATGATTACGGCGTATTACCATTGCCGGTGGTCCCCGCCCCTACGGGCGTTCCCATCCGAGGCAACGTCGCCAGAATCTATTATGGCCAGGCAAGGGTCTATGCCCCCATGCCTGCTTCCTTTATTTATCCCTGGTTTCAAAAAGGCCAAGACAGGCAAGAACGAGTATTGTCCAGACGTCGACACATATTAACCAGTGACCCAAGGCTTGATATCTGGCCCGACCCCATAAATGTTGCAGGAACTTTTGATATGTCTGTGGATCCGCTATTAGGCAATTACAGGAAAAACGATTTCTACGAACATGACAGCTTGTCACTGGCGCAGTGGAAAATAGTAGACAGGACTGCTTACGATGGTCCCATATTGAATGGCTGTTTTGACTTGCGCACTATTTTTGATACGCGTGACCCGAACACCTTCCAAAGATTAATGTGCAAGGGCGTCAGTAGTTTTTCAATCCAGTGGGCATATTGGGACCCTGCCTACAACAGGTTTCACTGGTTCCCAAGCAACGACCCCGATGGGGATGGTAATCCCATAGATTCCCACCTGGAGCTAATGAGGGGGTTCCCTATGGGCACTAAACCAGGATTTATCGCCTTCGGAACCTTCTTTAATATCCCAACGGACCAGATCAATTATTGGGGTCCCGTGTCTGACATGAGATACGATTCTGTGAACAATTTTGCTGCTGATTTTTATCCGAAAGCGATCAAATTCACTTTCACGCTACACGAATCCAAAGGCATTATAAAAGGCGGCAGGACCTTTACGCATATTGTTTATCTGGGAGACTAAGCCGGAAAATGGAAGCAAGAGAAAGAAAGTTTTCGGGAGACGCATTTTCAACCGGCTCGGCCCTTATTCTCACAGTCGTGCTGACGAGCATGTTAGCTATTGTCGGCATACTCTTTGTTATGATGGCCCGGGTCGACAAGATAGCGACGTCGGCCATATCCGAGAACAGAGAGCTCGATTTGGCAGTCGAAACAGTCATTGCCGGGATTTCGCAGCAGTTGGTTTCTGACGTCCCCGGTGTAGCAGGACAGGAATACTATGACTATCCCGACCCTTGCAACGCCTGGCTGGCATCCCTTGAGCCTTATCAAGAAAGTCCGGGCGTTTATAAATGGCAGCAGATAAGTGATGTTAATAACCAGTTGGGGCTGTTTGGGCGGGCCTTGCAGGCTGGAATTGTGCCGGATTATCAGCCACCTTTGCAGATTGGCGACAGTAATGTGGTTAATGGTGTATTTCCTGCTGACGCTGATGGTGATGGGGTTTCAGATTCTATATGGATTAAGCTGCCCAATATAACGAGCAGCAAGGGCGAACCTATTTACGCTGCCGTTAGAGTTGTTGACAACCAGGCAATGTTGAATGTCAATGCGCATTTTAAATTTGACCCTGCCGCAGCAGAGCCGAATCGAATTGACGGCTCAAGCCAGTTGCAGATAAACCTTATGGCCTTGTCCTGGAGGCCGGGTGTTCCTCCTTATAATCCTTTATCTGAGGCAGATTTACTCTTAGCAAGAGCAAATTATGGTGTCGGTGTGGATCCGTGTGATTTGCGTGCGTATGAGCGAGACGTGATTTGGCGTTACGGCCGGCCGAACGGTCCATATACGCCGTTCGATATTTCTGATGAGCTTGAGATGCGTTACAGGTACCTCTTGAATCATTCGGATATAGATACACGACTGGAGGCATGGGGTGGCGAGTTCAGACTTAATACGTTTTCAAAACCCGTGCGTTCCGGACAGCTTGGTGAGTGGTTTATCAGCGCTTATGACGCCGGTTTGCTTGATCCGAATTACGCCTATCGGCACCTTGCGACTACCTACAATATGGACAGAATCATCGACCCGATGGGCGGCAAGATGATCGACATCAACGATGTAGACAATCTCGTCGGTATCCCGCATGAAAGGTATTCACAAATACCTTTGTATTTTTTGGATATGAACACCCCCGTCGGTATCCTGTATGACAGGCTGCTGAGTAGTCTCGGACCTTTTATAGCAGACCCTAACATCGTGACGCAATATGCCCAACTCGCTGCGAATATAATCGATTTTAGCGATGATGATGACATCAATAACGATGGAGAGCTGGATGTCAACTGCGTAACGTATCTGCGTGATCCGTATGGCTTTGACCATTATGGTTTTGAGGCCCAGCCGTTCATCACTGAAATAGGGATCATTCTACCCGGCACCGGACAGTTCGACAGGAGCAAGCCGCCGGTACAGATCGATCCAGCCCAGTCATCCTTTGCCGTGGAGCTTTACAACCCGTTTGATTGCAACATACCCTTAAGAGACTTTGTGCTTGAGCTTTTCAACAGAAGGCTATCTGATACACGTATTATTACATTCGATCCCTGCGACGTAATTTATGCCAACAGCTGTTTCGTAATCTCCAACAATCCCCAGGCCTTTGGGTTGAATCCGTTCAACCGAAATGTAATCATGCGTCCGGAACTCATCTTATTCACTGCGCCCGACAAAAGCAAACCAGCGATACCCATTGGCTCATCAGGCTATGCTTATGACATCTTTCTTAAACGGATAGTCAGTGGGGCAGGACCGATGATATATGTGGACAAACAGGAAGTCCCTGAGCTTGACCTTGAACAACCGACCGGCCGGATACTATATTTAGGACGCTGTGTCAGTGACTGGCATGTTGTTTATCAAACACCGATACCGGATGCCGGCACACTTGGAATCGTGAATAATATCCCCCCAACGCTGTTTCCAGAGCACCTTTTCAGTTTCTTTCTGCCTAATCCCCTCTACCCTCGCGCAAGATTTATCACAGTCGGTGACATTCCGCGAGTATTAACTTTGGGGCACGGCATTACGCCTAACAGCACAATCGGCGAACAATTACTCACTAAAATTGCGAGTGAGGAATACCTGGTCAGACTGGATCTGCAAAATCCCCTGCATAGAAATGTCTTTCAGTATCTGACGGTCTTCGACCCGAGTACTGACGGTATTAACAACGATGGTGATTTCTTGCCGGATGGTATTACTCCTATAATAGATGAGAAGGACGGGTCGGAATGGAAAATACCCGGCCGGATAAATATCAATACCGCTCCGTCGTATGTGTTAGCGCAATTGCCCTGGGTCTCTTCCCATACGCCGAATTATGAACTTGCAAGGACTATAGTTGACCATCGAGATGTCGTAGGTGCTTTTGGAAGTATCGGAGAGTTGAATTTTGTCGGCATTGGTGATCCAAACGTTTTTCGCAGCATTGGCTACTATGCCCGCACGGATGGACCTCAATCAGGGGACCTGTTAGGATTTCCCGATTTAACATTTGGTGATGGTGTGGAGGATGATTTCGAAGAACGCGATGTAATCTTCTCACGAATCAGCAATCTCGTTACTGTTCGCAGCGATGTTTTTACCGCTTATATACTCGTTCGCATCGGCGCTGACGGCCCACAAAAGAGAGTCGTTGCTATACTTGATAGAAGCGGTGTTAATAAGATGAATGCTGGTTTGCCTGATGGCAAGGTAAGAATTGTTGCGCTGCATTACGTTCCCGACCCCAGGTAGAACAAATTTATTGTAACCACAGCCAGAACTTGTTAAGGATAGACAGGTCACGGGCATCCACGATGTTATTGTTATCAGCATCCGCCTTTTTATTTTTGATGTTTTCGCCTTCCAAGCCCCAGTTGTCGGCCAATATGGCGAAATCAACCAAATTAACCTCCAGGTCGCCATCTGCATCTGAGGGTACGGGTCGTAATATATCTGAGCTGGTTGCCTCGACGGTCCCGCCATAGGCCCCTATATTGATTCTGCCGCCGTTTGGCGCCGGTTCCTCCGAATAGTCGGCAAACGGGTCGCCGGCGTTAATGGATGGACTTGTGTTCCATTCATCAGGTCCGGACCTTAAGTGAAAATCGTAAGGCCAAAGGATTGGATTGACAAACATCGGGTCCTTGTTGATATTCCCTTCACCCGGCCAGACAGCACACGGATCGTAAAAGCCCTCACTATCGAACATCTGTACGTTGCTGTATGTAGCATCGATAGCGGAGTTCCCACCAGAACTGGCCATTTCCAGGCTGCTAAATCCCATCCCCATAGCAGAAGCCGAAACTCCGGCTGAGGTGGCTTGCTCCTGCACACCGGTATTACCCCAAATATTCGTAGATGCGTGATTGGCATAGCCGCCGTAAGCTTCAAGCCCGCCTACAAGCCAGCTCCAACTGGCAATATTCCATGTAATATTGGAATATTCGATATCCATAGAGCTGCCGTAGTTTGAACTGGCGCCGCCGCTCCAGTACCCCCAGTTGTGGGCTATATTGCAATATTGGATAATGCAGTTTGGTTTATTAGGGTCGGTATTAGGGTCGCTATGCGGATTGCCCTGGCTGTAAATACCCCCGGCGCTGGCCCAGCAGTGATTGTCATATATTTCTATGAGTTTGGGTGGTTGGGGTGGTCTTGCAGGAGTTCCAAAAATGCGAGAATTACTGTCTATAACGGCAATTCCCCCGCCTGACCATCTTGCGGTATTCCAAATTATCGTACCTCGCTCAATCCACGGACCACGCCCTTTGCAGTCTTTGATATATATTCCGCCACCGTGCTGGTCAATCCTGTCATCGTTTACCCATGCGTCGTTTTCCATGATTGTGCAGTCTCGAATAGTGGCGTTGCTGCTTACACACGCGATTCCACCGCCGGAGCCTGCGACCTCGTTATATTGAATAATACAGTTGTTAATCAATGGGTTGGATTTCCAACAGTATATTCCACCGCCGTATTGATGTAAGTCATTTACATCCAGAGCATTGACGTCGTTTACATCGTTTATATCTATATATTTATAAAATCCCAACCCGGCAAAATTATTTTCAGCTGTGTTAATACCTATTTCACAAGCGCTTATTTGCGCGTTGCCGTTTTCATCACAGAATATCGCTCCACCTCCGGCATCGGCAGTGCAGTCATATATCTCACAGTTTGTTATCCATGGGCTGCTGTCCTTGATGTATATGGCGCCTCCGTAACCACTTGGGTTATCGTTAGGCTCACGTGGCCAGGATGTGTCCTGAGCATAACCATTGATGATGATTAAACCGATTAACCCCGCATATTGACGTGTTTGGCCCCCTTGGAAGATAAAGGCCCGTCCCAGGCCTTGACAATCTATGATTACGGACCCTAGTCCTGTTTGTGGAAAAGGGAGAGGGTTTCCCGACACATCCCCGGCTCGCACTATTACATTTTTGTTCCCGAAGTCAACGTTATAAAATCCCACACCCGAGTAAATGTTGGGGGTAATGGGATTGCCTTTGAGGGTGATGTAGTCCCTGTCGAGCACGCCCGGAAAGTTGAGCGCAGCTTGAATGGTTGTGAAATCAGATGGCGGTAGTCCTACAATCCAGTTAAAAGCATTAGCCGTAGACGCTATCCCACCTGATAAAATAACAAATACAATAAGCGGATATTTGATTAAAGTCCCAGTTCTGGCCATAGTAACTCCTTCCATATTTACACACTATCACCCCCTCTAAACCTTATCTAAATTATAACCAGAACTGCCTCCAAAATCCAGAAAAAAATCCTTAAAAAACTTGAAATACGTCCTAATATCCAAAAGAAATGGAAAAGACACTTGGTTGTTAGGACTTTAGAAGCTTTAACAGCTTGGTGTGAACCTTTTTGTTGGCCGCTATCACCTGTAATTCCTGTCCTTCGTAGCTGTCCAAATCAGCTCCAAAGATTTTACCGCCTTGCCAATCGCTTACAACAGCCCCCGCAGTCTCAGCAATCAGCGTCCCTGCCGCTATATCCCATAACTTCGGACATGAGTGGATTGTTGCAATAAGGCTGCCTTTTGCCACATAGGCAAGCTGCAGGGCTGTTGAGCCTAAATTGCGAAATCTTGTCCGCAGCATAATTTCGCAAGCCCAGGCCGGAACCTCATTATCAAAATGGCTGTCCAGGCCTACGCTTGAAAACTTGTCCATTTTCTCTTTGCCGGCAGTGATTTTCCTGCCATTCAATTGTGCCTCACGGCCCTTGACAGCCGTGAACATCGAGTCTGTGGCCGGCTCGAAAATCACGCCTGCAATCGGCTCACCCTCATACATTACCGCGATACTGGTAGTAAAGAAAAGCATCCGGTGTGCAAAATTGTTCGTTCCATCCAACGGGTCGATTACCCACCAGAGATGTTCAGCTCCTCTCGGCTGCTGCTTGAAAAACTTGTTTTCACCGCCTTCCTCGGCGATAAAACCATGGTCCGGATAAGTCTCTTTGATTCGCTCCACGATTATCTGCTGGCACCGGGCGTCAGTCTCCGTCACCATTTCACTTTTATTGCTCTTTAGTGAAGCCTTGATGAAGTTTAATTCTTCCATTGCTCGCTGGCCGGCCAGACGCGCTGCAACAATGCCGGTTTCCAGCATCTGACTCAAGCTTCTCTGCTCTAATACCATATCTTACCTTTCATGCTCAAACCTTGACAGAACCATTATATTCCCCTATTCTAACGTGGTTATGCAAGCAAGCCAACAGCTAAATAAATCAAAATATTTCTGCCGTGCATCGCGTCGCCAGCGGGCTGCTTCGGCGGTTGTTTTCCTGGCGGTACTTGCTTTCTTCGGATTGTTCTGGTTTGCGGCAAACGGCAAGATTGATATAGGTCGCTGGCTTGCTCCCTGCGGCTTTAAGCAAAAATACGACTTGCCCTGCCCAACCTGCGGGATGACTACTTCGGTATTTATGTTTGTACGAGGTGAAATCTTTGGTCATAATGGTGCGTTTTATACCCAGCCGGCCATTGCATTGTTGTGCTCTGTCATGGTTGTTGTAGCGTTTTTGGCTTTTCTTATAGCTGTTTTTGGAGTATACTTCTGTTTTTTTAATCGTTTTTTTACTGAAATTAAGATTAAGCATATAATCCTGGCCCTGATAATCATTATCGCCGCAGGCTGGGCCGTAACACTGGCCCGGGCGCTGGCTGCAAGATAGATAGGGCCGTGTAAAGTAAAAAAGATGTTTTTGGGTTGTTGCAGGGCAGGTATGAATTAAAACTGCCGACCATAGAAATCGCATCGACCGGGAAAAGTATAAGAAGGAACACTTATTTGGAGTTCTACAGTGATTAAGATCCTGATTACAGACAAGCTTGCACAGCAGGGAATTGACTTACTCAATTCGATGGATGGTGTTGAAGCTGTCGTTAAAACCGGTGTAGACGAAGAGGAATTAGCTAAGATTATTGGTGAACACGATGGGCTGATAATCCGAAGCGGTACAAAGGTTACGGCCAAAGTCTTAGCTAATCCCGGCAAACTAAAGGCAATCGCACGGGCGGGTGTCGGCGTGGATAATATCGACGTCCCGGAAGCCACCAGAAAAGGAATCCTGGTTATGAATACACCCGGCGGCAACACCCTCAGTGCCGCAGAACACACAATGGCTTTGATTCTTTCAATGAGCCGAAATGTTGTTCCAGCCTGCAACAGCCTGAAAGGGGGCGCCTGGGACAGAAAGAAATATATGGGCGACCAGCTGAACAATAAAGTCCTCGGCGTGATAGGCCTGGGCAGAATCGGTATGGCTGTTGCAAAAATGGCAAAGGGTTTCAATATGAAGGTTCTCGGCTATGACCCCTTTGCCGCGCCAGCCGATGCGGAAAAACTCGGTCTTGAAGTAGCCGACGGCCTTGAAAGAGTCTACAAAGAAGCAGATTATATAACCGTCCACGTGCCGAGAAATGAGCAAACGCTGAATATGATTGATTCCGAACAGATGAAAATGATGAAACCCACCGTTCGCTTAATCAACACCGCACGGGGCGGAATAATAAATGAGGACGCACTGTATAATGCATTAGCTGAAAAGCTTATTGCCGGTGCGGCCCTGGACGTTTATCCTACGGAGCCGCCGGAAAATACCCGTTTTACTGAGTTCGAGAGTTGCCTTGTTACGCCCCATTTAGGTGCCAGCACCAGAGAAGCCCAAATCGACGTTGCTGTCGAAGCTGCTCAAATCCTTGTTGATGCCATCAAGGGCGGCCCGGTCAGGAACGCCCTCAACGCTCCTTCTACTGCGGGAGCCGTGCCGCCGATTGTGAGTCGGTATGCCGAGCTTGCCCGGCGAATCGGTACACTCGTCAGCACTATTGCACCGGGCCATATAAAGGGCGTCGAGGTCCAGTATCGGGGCTCTATTGCCGAAATGGCTGTCGAGCCGGTTACCCTGAACTTTGCAATCGGCTTGCTGCAGAGGCATTTTGAAATGCCCCTGAACATGGTCAATGTCCCCGTCTTGGCAAAAGAACGCGGCATAAGTATCGATGAGACAAAAAATACGATGGCCAAGGATGTGGCCGCAAGTTTCAGCGCCAAAGTCGTCACCGATAAGGTTACACGCACTGTAACCGGATCGGTCTTCGGCGAGACTCTGCCGCGTATCATCGAAATCGATGGCTTCAACGTAGAAATGACTCCACAAGGAGCGGTCCTGGTCATCTTTAACGACGACAAGCCCGGGGTAATTGGTTTCGTTGGGACCGTTTGTGGCAGGCATAATATCAATATCTGCACGATGGGCGTCGGACAAAAACCAGCAGAGCAAAAGGCTATTCTTGCCGTCAGTCTCGACAAAGAACCCGACGAAAAAGCCATTGAAGAGCTTGGCAAACTTGACTTTGTAAACGAAATTTACGTCTGCAAGCTGGACTGATTATCGTATTGCATTCTTCTCTTCTCCCGATGCGCATTACGTAACGCATAGAGATTTGGTATGGCTGAACAATTAATAATAAGTATCAGCGGTATGAGAGGCATCGTCGGCGAGAACCTGACTTCTTCTATTGCCCAAGAATACGGTTGTGCCTTTGGTACATTCCTGAAAAACAGAGCCGCCGGCAAAAGGGGGAAAATGTCGGTATGTATCGGCAGGGATTCTCGGCCAAGTGGTGAAATGCTCAAATCCGCCGTCACAGAAGGATTATGTAAAGTCGGAGTTGACGTAATTGATTTAGGGCTTGTAACCACCCCTGGCGTTGGCATTATGGTAAGTGAACTTGGCTGCAGCGGCGGAGTGGTCGTTACCGCTTCGCATAATCCGGCCCAATACAATGGTATAAAGCTGTTACTCGACAACGGCATTGCTCCACCTTCCGATGAGGCGGAGCAAATCAAGCGATGTTTTTGTGATAAAGATTTTGACCTTGTCGATTCACTTGATTGCGGCCAAGTGGTTTCTAATGAACAGACTGATGCCGTTCATATCGCAAAGGTTTTGGCAATCGTTGACAAAGAGGCAATCGGCGCAAGAAAATTCAACGTTGTTCTGGACAGTGTCAATGGAGCAGGGGGGCGGGTTACGAAAAAACTGCTCGCCGAACTTGGCTGTGTAGTTACTGCGATAAATGATGAACCTACAGGTGTTTTTGCTCATGTGCCGGAGCCAAGGGCTGAGAACTTGACCGGCCTTTGTGAAGCGGTAAAAACAGAGCGGGCCGAAATCGGTTTTGCCCAGGACCCGGACGCTGACAGATTGGCAATTGTTGACGAAACCGGAATTTATATTGGTGAAGAGTATACTCTTGCTTTGGCGGCAAAGTATATTTTTAGTAAGAAAACCGGCAAAGCTGCAACGAATCTTTCTACCTCGAGAATGCTCGATGATGTTGCCGAAGAGGCCGGCGGCCAGGTTATTCGCACCCCCGTTGGCGAGGCCAATGTCGCGAAAGCAATGCTCGAACACAATTGCATCATCGGCGGAGAAGGCAACGGCGGTGTGATCGATTTGCGGGTAAGTCCCATCCGCGACAGCCTTGTGGGTATTGCTCTTGTGCTGCAATTAATGGCAGAGACAGGGAAAAGCATAAGTGAATTGGTTGGTGAAATTGGCAGTTATTATATGAGCAAAGACAAATTCGCTGCAGACAAATCACAGGCTCAGCAAATATTAGATTCGGCAAAAGGAACCTTCATCGATGCGAAGCTCGACACTACTGACGGCTGCCGATTCGATTTTGATGATGGCTGGCTGCACTTGAGAACCAGTAATACCGAGCCGGTAATGAGAATTATAGTCGAAGCAAAAGACCAACCTACCGCTCAAAAGTATATCGATGTGGTTTCGAATATCCGCAGGAATATCTTAAGCTGAGCAGCATATGGACAATGACAAACAGAGAATTGCCGGCAAGCAAATAAAGTCGATTACGTATCTCGGCATGGTCGTAAATGTCATTCTGGCAGTTATCAAGATTGTCGTTGGTTATTTAGCCGGGTCAATGGCTCTTGTTGCCGATGGAATCCACTCCATTTCTGATATGACTACCGATATTGCAGTTTTGCTGGGTGTTCACTTCGGGTCAAAGCAGCCTGACGAGGAGCATCAATACGGGCATGGCCGAACTGAAACGTTTGCAGCCGCTTTCATAGGAGCGGCTCTGATAGTCGTAGGTGCAGTTATGATTTACCGTGCAGCTATTGATATGGCGGCAGGTAAATATTCAACGCCTGGCTTTGTAGTGCTCTTCGTCGCGTTAATTTCAGTTGTTGTCAAAGAATTACTTTACAGGATGACAAAAAGAATTGCGATCAAATCGAACAGCTCCGCTCTTTATGCGAATGCCTGGCATCACCGCTCCGATGCGTTAAGTTCAATTGCAGTTGTTGCAGGTTTTATCTCGCTCAAGTTCGGTTTTAAGTACGGTGACCAGATGGCTGCGGCTGCGGTTGGTCTGATGATAATCCTCGTTGCTATTCGGATTATTAGCGATTGCTTACACGAGCTGAGGGAAAGTGCAGTTGATTCGGATACGATTGAGCATATAAAGAACATAATCAATGAAAACTCGTCGATACATCAATGGCATAAGCTGCGGACCCACACTGTGGGCAGAGAAGTTTTTCTCGACCTGCACATCCTCGTTGCCCCGGATTTGAGCATAGCCGCGGCACACGAAATAGCGGAAAACCTGGAAAAAGCGCTCGATGAGCAGATAATCCGCCCGGTTAATATTACCGTTCACATCGAGCCGGACATGCCGGCCCTGAGAAAATAAGAAAAGGATTTAGCTGCGAATCACAGTGCACGTCGCACGACTTTGGAAAAATTATTTCTTATCTTTCCAGTTCCACCATTTTAGCAAATTCGGGTTGTGTTGAGTATTTGAAGCGTAGTAAACGGCGCAACGCAATGCATAGAGCATACACCTGTCAACAGGGCTTGCCTTGAAATTGCACAGTTTTTTATATAGCTGGTCGGCCTTTTTCCCCTTAAGTTCATCAACCGAGCCAATGCCAATATCCCTCAAATCTTGGGCAATGCTTTTGCCGACACCGGGGATTTGTTCTAAATCTGTTGAGGATAGCTGCTTCATGAGCTTTGTTCCTGGATTCCTCCTGCGAAGGTTAATATATAGCCGTTACAGTCTCGGATATAAAATTCCTGCTTTCCATAGAAAGTTGTTTGCATGTCTTTGACAATCGTGACTTTATCTTTCAGCTTTGTGTACAATCCCTTGACATCCTGAACTTCAATATAAAAAGTCAAAGACCCCCCGATGTCCATACCACTGAGCTCAGGGATTTCTTCCGTCAGAGACCGCTTTGCCTGAAACATCATTTCTATATTACCACATTTCATTATCGCAAAGCCTAATGCCTGACCTTTTTGCCTCGTAGTGACAATCTCCCGGCTATTTTCCGGTACACCCATAACGAGTTCAAATCCGAGGACTTCGCTATAGAAATCTACTGTGCGGTTCACGTCTTCGACCATCATATTTGTAGTTAGTTTCTTGTACATTACATTTTCCTTCTTGATATCCGTTTCTTTTCTTTCCTTACAGCCGCCGATTGCCGCGACTAAAATCACAAGAATTACCTGGATTGCAGAAACCGCATTTCTCATTGTCTACCCTTTCAGTAAACTCAAATCCCTTGTTTGTTAATTTCATTTCTGCTGTATTGACGAGTATTTTGTCAAAAGAGTATCAACTATTGTTCGGTGTGTATTGTAAAAATCGGACGTATTCAAAAATTTTTACTTTTCAGAAATTCTGAAGGATTTAAGCCGTAATAGGAATTGAATTCATGAATAAAATGAGATTGGTCGTAGTAACCACCGTCTAAAGCAATAGATAGCCAATTGCATTTTGGGCCGGATCTAACCATTCGCAAGACGTTCTTAAAACGAATTATCCTGCAAAAAGCCTTTGGGCTTACGCCAATCCATCGCTCAAACTTCCTGCGCAACTGTCTTTTGCTGGTATCAACAATTCTTGATAACTCTGAAACACTAATATTACCCTTATTTACAAGGATATGATATATGGCGTTTTTTGCGACTGGGTCGTTTTTATTATTGGTTTTTAAAAGCCTTTCAAGATGGTTTTCAAGTAATTTTATCTGGTTCTCGATGTGGTTCTCCAGAAACAATTGTTCTATTAAATTGCGGCTATCTTTTCCGGAGGTTGTCTCAAGAGGAATGATTTGGTCGGTAAAATTGTGCATAGCGCTGTCAAAGAAATGCAAAAAGCCGCCAGGTGAAAATCGAATTGCTAAGTAATTGACTCGACCTTTCAATTTTGCAAATATGGGTTTTGTCATGGTTCCAACAATCGAACCTGCTTGTCTATATGAATGTTCATTTAGATCAAAAATTATATCAGCACACCCATCAGGGACAACTCTGTGTGGAATTGGCTTTTCTAAATTTGTTTCTGATGTCATTGTCCAATAACACGATATATACGGTTGCAAATGCTTGTCGGGGGTATACTCTCTATAGTGAATGCTATTATATTTTCTTGTAGTTTCAGGCATTGAGTGAGGTGTTCTGTGCCCTGTTATAGAAATGTGCTCCATGGCAATATACCTTTCAGATCCATTATATCAATAATAAGATTGTTCGTATAGGCTGAATCATAAAGGAAAAGCTTTGTGATGAAGCCCAATATTAAATAGAATAATCGGCTCTCATGGGGTTTACTATTGGTTTAGAATGACGATTTGATAAAATATGAAAAGTGGGAGTGACTTTGGCAATGAGAAAGGCTGCATTTATTTATTCGCCGGAATTGGAAAAGTACAGTTATCCGCCGGAGCATCCGTTTAATACTATCCGGCCTAAAAAAACACGAGAGATTGTAAGTTCTATGGGGCTGCTTTCCGGCAGCGGCAGAAGCGAAGTTGCGCCAGTCCCTACGGAGAGAATGGTACTAAAGAAATTTCACTCGGCCCGTTATTTGCACACATTAAAAAAAGCCAGTCCACGACGTTGGGATGCAGAGGCATTCGATATGGGACTTGGCACAGAGGATTGTCCTATTTTCGAGAGATTGTATGATTATGCAGTTCTGGCCGCTGGAGGGACACTGGTCGCGGCGGAGCGGATTCTTGCGGGTACAACCGATGTGGCATTCAATCCATCCGGCGGTTTTCATCACGCAGGACCTGAACGCGCATCCGGCTTCTGCTATATCAATGACGTAGCGCTGGCCTGTACTATACTGGCTGAGGCCGGAAAGCGGGTTCTATATCTTGATGTAGACGTTCATCACGGCGATGGTGTTGCGTTTGCATTTTATGAGCGCTGCGATGTGATGACCATATCGCTGCACGAGAATCCAAGGTTGCTGTTTCCCGGGACGGGATTCGAAAATGAAATCGGAACAGGTGCAGGAAAAGGCTTCTGTGTGAATGTCCCTCTTCCGGTTGGTACATACGACGAGGCGTATATGAAGGCCTTTGATGCTATAGCTCGGCCGTTAATTGAGGTTTTCAGGCCCGATGTAATTGTTTTTGAGTTAGGGGCTGATGCCCTTGCAGGCGACCCTCTGGCGCATTTATATTTGACTAATAATGTTTATGCTGACATCATAAACTACTTGTTAAGTCTTGGCACACCCATCCTTGCAACTGGTGGCGGCGGATACAATATCGATAATACCGTGAGGGCCTGGGCCCTTGCCTGGTGTGTTTTATGTGGTGCCGGCAGTGAGGGTTCTGCGGAGTCCGGCGTAGGTACTGTTGGCTACAGTAGTACAAAAAAGCAGGGTGGTTTGCGAGATGGGCCCCTGCCTGTAAGCACTCAACAGCGGGATACAGTAACACGTGTGATAGAGACCACAATAGAGGCGGTCAAAGCGAATATCTTTTCCATTCACGGCCTCTAAATTTTTTTTCATGACTCTTTCAACGCTAAACACGCGGATTTTAGTGGATTTTGTTGGATATTTGTTTTATTTTGTGACGAAAACTTATACGACGACTGACCTTATATAGTAAGCAAAGGATTTGCGTAAATTGTGGAATAACAATCGGTTGCGTTAAGAGATGGAGACGGGAGGTTCGAATCCTGTCTCCCCGATTTTTTGATTACGGGAAAGTTTTTATGCCTATTTATGAGTATAAATGCGGTAAGTGCGGCAAGATAAATGAGTTTCTGGAAAACTTCTCCAGCAGTCCGGGAAAAGGCAGAAGCTGCATGTATTGCGGCAGTAAAAAATTGGAGAAGCAAATGTCTATATTCGCACCGCAAATCAAGGAAGGTGCCTCAAAGCGGTGCTACGGTTGCCGCGACCAGGCTTGCCCGCACTCGGGCCGTTAAGATTTAAGGTTAGCCTACAAAGAGGCAAAAGAAAGACGGATGAACGTGAAAAAGGCCAGCTACGATTTCAATGCTATAGAAAAGAAGTGGCAGCAGTTCTGGGAAGAGCGTAAGACGTTCAAGGCGAAAGACTGCGATGATTCCAGACCCAAATACTATGTGCTGGATATGTTTCCCTACCCCAGTGCCGCCGGCCTGCACGTTGGTCATCCGGAAGGTTATACCGCAAGCGATATCGTTGCCCGTTACAAACGAATGAAGGGTTTTAACGTCCTGCATCCTATGGGCTGGGACGCATTCGGCCTGCCGGCGGAACAGTATGCCGTACAGACCGGCACAGACCCAAAAACAACAACACAGAACAACGTTGATAACATCCGAAAGCAAATCAAGTCGCTGGGCTTTAGTTATGACTGGGACCGCGAAGTAAATACAACCGACCCAAATTACTACAAGTGGACCCAGTGGATATTCCTGAAGCTCTTCAACAGTTACTTCGACGAAACCGAACAAAAGGCCAAGCCGATTGAACAACTGCCGATTCCCGATGGATTAAATGCAGCCGGGAGGCAAAAGTACATAGACGACCATCGACTGGCTTATGAGGCTGAGGTTGCCGTCAACTGGTGTGCGGAACTTGGGACGGTCCTGGCAAATGAGGAAGTCATCGGGGGCCTTAGTGAACGCGGTGGTCATCCGGTAATCAGAAAGCCGATGCGCCAGTGGATGCTGCGAATAACAAGATACGCTGAACGGCTGCTTAGCGATTTGGACGAGGTGGATTGGCCGCAGTCGATAAAGAAACTGCAAGTCGACTGGATAGGCAAGAGTGTCGGGGCGGATGTTGATTTCAAGGTCGATGGTTTTGATGAAACCATTCGCGTTTTTACTACCCGTCCGGATACCTTGTTCGGTGCGACCTATATGGTATTGTCGCCGGAGCATCCGCTTGTAGATAAAATTACGAGCAAGGAAAGAGAAGAAGCTATTAATAAATATCGTGAAGAAGCTGCCCGTAAGAGCGATTTGGACAGGACAGATTTAGCCAAAGAAAAGACCGGCGAGCCGCTTGGAGCATACGCGATAAACCCGGTCAATAATGAAAAGATTCCGATCTGGATAAGTGATTATGTTCTGATTAGTTACGGTACCGGGGCCATCATGGCCGTGCCCGGCCACGATGAACGCGATTTTGAATTCGCAAAAGAATTTAACCTGCCTATTGTTCCGGTTGTTGAGCCGCAGAATAGTGAGGATGCCGAGCTTGTTAAGAAAGGTGAGTTATGCTTTGTCGGTGATGGAAGGGCAATTAACAGTGGACAGTTTAACGGTCTGACGACCGCCGAATTCAAGGAGCAGATTACAAACTGGCTGGCGGAAAAAGGGCTTGGTCAAGGAGCTGTGAATTATAAGCTGCGTGACTGGCTTTTCAGCAGGCAGCGTTACTGGGGAGAGCCTTTCCCGATTTTGCATACCGAAAATGGCTGCGTCATCGGGCTTTCGGAAAATGATTTGCCCTTAGAGCTGCCGGTAGTTGAAAACTATAAGCCCGCAGGGACAGGACAATCCCCGTTAGCCAATATTGATGACTGGATAAATGTTGAGCTGGATGATGGGTCGAAAGCCAAGCGTGAAACAAACACAATGCCCCAGTGGGCGGGCAGTTGCTGGTATTATTTGCGGTATCTTGACCCGGACAATAACAGCCAAGGCTGGGGTCCCGAAAAGGAAAAATACTGGATGCCGGTGGATTTGTATATCGGTGGTGCCGAACACGCCGTGCTGCACTTATTATATTCGCGGTTCTGGCACAAGCTGCTCTATGACCTTGGCTACGTCAGCACTAAAGAGCCGTTCAAGAAGCTTGTCAATCAGGGAATGATTCTCGGCGAAGACGGCCAAAAGATGAGCAAGTCCCGCGGTAATGTAATCAGTCCTGATAAGGTTGTTGCTGATTATGGTGCCGATTCGATGAGGCTTTATGAAATGTTTATGGGGCCTTTGGAGGCAATCAAGCCCTGGAGTATGCAGGGCGTGGAAGGCGTCCACCGGTTTTTACAGAAGGCCTGGCGAATGATTGTTGATGAAGATACGGAGCGGCTCAGCGATACAGTGAAAGAAGCGCAGGCGGACGAGGCAACGTTGAGACTACTGAATCAGACAATCAAAAAAGTGGGTGACGATATCGAGAGCTTCGGTTTTAATACAGCAATAAGCGCAATGATGATTTTCGTAAATCACCTTGGCAAGCAAGGGGTAAGGCCAAAATCGGTCGTTGAGAAATTCGTTTTAATTCTTGCTCCGTTTGCTCCTCATATTGCTGAGGAACTCTGGGAGAAATTGGGACATAAGGAAAGCCTGGCTTACGAGGCTTGGCCTGAATACGACAAAGAGCTTATCAAAGAAAAGGAAATCGAATTGGCCGTGCAGGTCAACGGCAAAATAAAGGATAGAATAGTCGTGTCCGCTGATGAAGACGAGGAGCAGATAAAGCAAAAAGCACTGGCCTGTGAAAAGGTGATTGCTGCCATGGCCGGTAAAAGCCCCAAGAAGATTATCGTTGTTAAGCCAAGAATAGTAAGCATAATCACCTAATTATAGTTGCTATATAACTGATGTGTATCGAAATTGAGGCAAAACTGAAAGTTGACTCGCTGCAGGAAGTAGGGCGTAAGTTGGGTGAAGTCGGCGCTGAATTTGTGGAGGAGCAGTTACAAACCGACACGTATTTTGATGACGCCGGCGCTGCTTTGAAAAGCAGCGATCGGGCACTTCGTTTGCGGCGACAGAGGGCCGGGCAAAAAGAGAAGACATTTTTGACTTATAAAGGTCCCAAAGAAAAAAACGATTTCAAGAAAAGGCAGGAGATAGAAATTGAGGTTGGAAACGCCGATTCTGCTGAGAAGTTGCTTTTGGCCCTCGGATACGAAAAGGTGTTGGTTTTTGAGAAAAAACGTCGAATCTGGCGGTTTGGCGGCTGTGAAGTTGCTCTGGATGAGTTGCCGTTGTTAGGTAGTTTTGTGGAAATAGAAGGACCCGATGGTGAAATTATCGCCGATGTGCAAAAAAAATTAGGAATGTCTGATTTGACGCACATTGTCGAAAGTTATGCCTGCTTGATGCAGCAAGAACTTCGTCAGCTTGGAAAAGAGCAAAGGCAGGTTTTACTATAAAAAATCAGAGTCGCAATTATGAAACCAGATGATGGTTATATCGCATATATTGTAAATCCCAAGTCCGGTGCCAGCAGCAGCAAACTGTCCAGCCGGCAGTTTGAGCAATACCTTGTCAAAAGAGGATTTGAGGTCAGGGCCAGTTTGACAGCGTCTCTGGATAATGCCTGTGAATTGGCTACCGATGCAGCGGTCGATTATGACTGTGCCATGGTCGTTGTTGTCGGCGGTGACGGCACTGTTAGAGAGGTGGCACATGGTCTGGAGGGCAGTGACAAGCCGTTGCTGATAGTTCCCGGCGGGACTGAAAATTTGCTGGCAAATGAATTAGGTTTTGATGAAAAAATAAGAACAATATTGAGGACTTTTGAGGCAGGCTACATTCGCCCTCTGGACCTGGGAAGTGCAAACGGAAAATGTTTTACTTCTATAATTGGTTTTGGCTTTGACGGCCAAATAGTCAAACGTGTCAGTGAGCGGCGGGATGGACATATAGATCACTTTAATTACCTTGGTCCGATTTGGCGAACATTCTGGACTTATAAGTTTGCCCCGATGAAGGTGGAAGTGGAAGGTGAGGAGATTTTTAATGGTCGAGGATTGGTTTTCGTTGGAAATATTTCAAGGTATGCAGTGGGGCTTCAGGTATTGCACAATGCCGATTTTGGTGATGGGTTACTGGATGTGTGTGTTTATAAGTGTGCCTCTCGTGTGCATTTGGTAAAACATTCGGTGATGACAGTTTTGAAACAGCACGCCACAGGTGGCGACGTTGTATATCGTCAGGGCAAAAACATCAATGTGAGTTCGCAGACTGATGATATAGCGACTGAAATTGATGGTGACCCGGGGCCTGATTTGCCAATACAAATCAAAGTAATACCGCAGGCTGTCAACGTGATGGTGCCGGAAGGTGCCAAGCCGGCTGGAATCAGAACGAGAATTATCAGGGCGATAGGGTAGACATTGATTATTGGCAAGTGGAATCTGGATTAGAGATGGGAAATACGAGTAAAGTGAACTTCAAAATTGGTGATGTTGAAATTGCTTTGGATTCGCCTCTGTTTGTAATGGCGGGGCCATGCGTTATTGAAAGCAAAGACCATTGTCTGGATATTGCCAATAGACTTGTCGATATTGGTGCAGGGAGCAATGTAGGAATCATTTTCAAGGCCAGCTTCGACAAGGCCAATCGCTCCAGCTTGCACAGCTTTCGTGGTCCGGGCCTGGAGAAGGGTTTGGAGATTCTCGCAGCGGTGCGCAAAGGTACCGGCCTGCCTGTTATGACCGACGTGCACGAGCCGGCTCAGGCTGCCATTGCCGGTGAGGTTGTCGATTGCCTGCAGGTCCCTGCCTTTCTCTGCAGGCAGACCGATTTGCTTTGTGCCTGCGCACGAACGGGTAAGCCTGTTAATGTAAAGAAAGGGCAGTTTCTGTCCCCTGCTGAGATGAAAAATGTGATCGAGAAGATTCGAGCCTGTGAAAACGAAAAAATTATACTTACCGAGCGAGGCACATTTTTTGGTTACAATCGGCTTGTCAACGATATGACGAGTATCGAGATTATGAAGAGGCTGGGCTGTCCGGTTGTTTTTGATGCGACACACAGTACCCAGCAGCCCGGAGGCCTCGGTGATGCAAGTGCAGGCCGGCCGGAAATGGCTCCTGTACTTGCCAAAGCTGCTATTGCCGCCGGTGCAAACGGTCTGTTCATCGAAGTCCATACCGAGCCGGAAAAGGCAAAATCAGACGCCGGCAGCATTATGCCGATAGAGTGGCTCGAGGACTTATTAAAAGTGTGCAAAACAATATTCGAGGTTGTACGCGGATAGAAAAGTGGCTGATGGAAAAAAATATTTGTATGGGCCGGTGATCTCGCGAAGGCTGGGGCTAAGCCTGGGTGTTGATATTGTCCCCTTCAAAGTTTGTACACTGGATTGCGTCTACTGCCAGCTCGGCAGCACTACCCAAAAAATCACAGAGCGCGCCGAGTACGTGTTTCCTGAATTGGTTTTAGCCGAGCTGAGGGAAACATTAGCCCGGGGCCTGAAGGCAGATTTTATTACCATTGGCGGTTCCGGCGAGCCGACGCTGAATTCGAGGCTGGGCGAACTTATTGATGGCATAAAAAAGATTACTGATATTCCTGTGGCCCTGTTAACCAACGGCACGCTTTTCTATAGACCGGATGTGCGCGCGGATTGTGCAAAGGCCGATGTGGTGCTGCCGTCTTTGGATGCCGGTGACAAACGCACTTTCGAGGAAATAAACCGTCCACACAAGGATATCGTTATTGAAAACCTGATTTCGGGCTTATGTGTCTTTAGAAGTGAGTTTGCCGGGCAAATATGGCTCGAGGTTTTTTTCATCGAAGGAATAAATACCGATGCCAGTCAGATTGCCAAAATCAAGGATGCTATAGAACAAATTCGGCCGGATAAGATCCAGCTCAATACAGCCGTTCGGCCTACAGCCGAGACCGGTATCGAAAGATTAAATCCAGAAAAATTACAGGCTATAGCTAAATTACTGGGGGAAAAGTGCGGGGTTGTCGCTGATTTTTCCCCGGGCCGCTGCGATAAGCATATCGAAAGTAGAGCCGAAGATGTATTATCAATGCTGAAACGCAGGCCTTGCTCACTAAATGATATATGCTCAGGCCTGGGCATTCACAGCAACGAAGCGTTAAAATACGTCAATCATTTCCAACAGCAGGGGGTTGTTAATTCCAGCGAAAAAGACGGAATAGTCTTCTTCAGGGCCTTGTCCTGAGCGAAGCGGAGGAACCGGCCCGCAAGAAAGAGGGATTTTTTCTCTGCGCTCAGAGTGACAGTATTACTGTAATTTGTGTAAATTTATGACAAATTTGACAAGATTTCGGTGTAATTTGTAAAGACGGAGGGATTATTGGACGATAAAAAAGGGGTGGATTCGGCAAAGGATTGATTTGATTGCAGTTGATGAAGAAAATCAAATTTTCCGTATAAGTTATCTGCTTTTCGACCGATAAAGAGGGTAGGTGTTACGAACGACTTGGTGGATTGATATTTTGGGACTGTCTTTTCCCTTAAATCAAAAACGCCTGTACTTTTATAGTAATGAAAAAAAAAAGGCGACAACTGGTTTTAAACAAGGGGACAGAGAAGTTCATATTTCGTTACGAGGCCGGCTGTGAAGATGAACTTCTGGATGCTCTGATTACTCAGGCAAAGGCCGGCGGCTCAAGTTTTGACTGGTTTGATGCAGCGGTCCTGAGTTTCAAGCTGACGCAGTCGCTTATCGGCCAGGCAGATGACCTTTTACGTGAAAATACAGATACGCAAATTCATGCGAATTAGTAAAGGTGAGTGAATATAAAGTCTATGTCTTAAAGTGAAGTTTTGGATGAGCTCCCGTTTTGCAATAAGGTAGTAAAACAGAGCCCTGAAAGTTCAGAAAATATTTAGTTTTTAATATGGCGCCGGGGAGAAGCCCACGAGATTGAAAGCAGGTGGAATATGAAAGATAGTGCGATTGTCCAAGAGTTCCTGAATTACTTGAAGTATGAAAAGCGGTTCTCCGAACATACGGCCAAGTGTTATGAAGCTGATCTTCGCCAATTTGGTGAATATCTGATTGGTGCTTCTGTGGGCGGCCCGTCGGCTGATGAGCCGATTTCATTGCCACACACAAAATCAGGAGAAGCCGGTGTGGCCACAGCCATGGCGACGCAGACCGATGTCAATGTTGACCAGTTACTGCTTTCGGTGGAAACAGCCGTTGTCAGAGCGTACCTGACTTTTCTAAATGAGAAGCAATATTCCAAAGCAACCATAGCTCGCAAACTTGCCACGCTGCGAAGCTTTTATAAATTCCTGGTTAAAAGAAACCAGCTTGGCTCCAATCCGGTTGCTGCGGTTAGAACTCCGAAGCAGGATAAGAAACTGCCGAGGTTCCTTGAATACGAAGAGGTGAAGAGATTGCTCGAGACACCGCCGATGAATAACTGGTTGGGCGCCAGAGACAGAGCTATTCTGGAGACGCTTTACAGCACCGGCATAAGAGTTAGTGAGCTTGTGGCGTTAAACATGGACGATGTAGACTTCCTGGGTGAGGTCGTACATGTCAGAGGCAAAGGCAAGAAGGAAAGAATTTCGCCTATCGGTTCATCTGCATTGCAGGTTATCCAGCACTATATGGAATTCAGGAATAAAAGAGCGCAAAGCAACAGTAATTTTGACTCGAAGGTTTTGTTCGTGAACAAGCACGGCCGACGGCTCAGCACACGCAGTGTCCGCCGCAAGATGGATAAATATCTCAAGATGGCCGGCCTCGACCCGGCAATCAGCCCGCATACCCTGCGTCATAGCTTCGCAACGCATATGTTAAACAACGGTGCCGATTTAAGGAGCGTCCAGGAATTGCTCGGCCATCAGTCGCTATCGACCACGCAGGTTTACACACATCTTACCACGAGAAAGCTCAAAGAAGTTTACGAAAACGCTCATCCAAGAGAAAGTACGGGCCAGGAGTTGCCTGGTGAGCCGCAACACGAATAAAAAAAGTGATTGACCATAAATAAAAAGCCGCTTTTCGAAGCGGCTTTTTTTCTGTCATCCCGACCGAAGTCCACCGCAGGGGGACGAAGCGGAGGGATCTATTAACAAAATGTCATTGCGAGACCTGCTTTTTTAGGCCGAAGCAATCTCAAACAATAATCAATCATCATTTATCCTTAATCATTTATATGGCAGCAGGTTAGGGTGGGGCTTTTAGCTCTTTTCGGACGAGATCTCTTTCAATCTTCATTGGCCACAAACTTACCGTTGGAATCCTGTTCGTATTTTTCGAGGTCGTCGCTAAGTTCATAGTAATCCCCTGCCTGGTTCAACCAGATATGTCCTATTGTTTTCAGGCCCGTAGGTTGATCAAGGGTACCCGCCGAAATGTAAATATAGACGTCTCCCCTGGCGTCCCAGAAAAGGCTGCCGCCACACTCTTTGCAAAAACCGCGATATACATCGGGCGTCTCGTCTTTGACGGAACGATACCATTTGAGGCCGCGTTGTTCCACGAGTTTTAAATCCTCTCGTTTCGTAGATGCGTGAGCAGAAACGTGCCCGTGAATACGGCGGCACTTGCTGCAATGGCAATTAATCACGTTGTACAATGGCCCGTGGATTTCGTATTTCACTGCGCCGCATAAGCATCCACCTGAGGCCCTGAGAGAGCTACCCGCCTTTGCATCCATTTGGGTACTTCCTTTCATCAAAGAATATGATTTATTACCTCATGCTATCGTTACCGGTTACTGTCCGAATGCCGCTTTGAAAATGTTGCCAGCGTCTTGGCAACTTACCAAAATCACATTGAACCGTCAAGAATTTCCGCCTGCCCGAATCCGAATCCCTGTAAGTTGTAGACAGGGACCCAGTAGGCAGGGATCCAGCTGTTTATGTGCTTATAAAGCACTTTTTGCGTTTTTCTTTTTGATTGTTGATTTGTTTCCTACTATTATCTGCCTGCCCTGTGAGATAGCGGAGCGTTTATTTTTAATATTTTAGCTTCTCATGAAATCCTGCTTATGAATCAGGAGGTCTAACAATTCGGTGATTAATAATGGTAAATCTACCATATGGGATTATTGGCATTGGCAAATGTCATTCTGCAATAGGGGAGGGCGAGTAGGGTTTTCTTCCTCCAAGGCCATAAAACTTGATATGTATGTCCATCCTCCCGTTCGGCCTCATGCAAATCATATTCTCGCGTCCTGTCTTTTCAGAAGAATGATCAATCCACTTTCTGTCTAGTGAGTACTTCCAGCCAAGGATCGTGGATTGTCAGGGCCGATCGGTTCTCCTTCCACCATGCCTTTATGGACTTGGGGTCTCTCTCCAGCAGTTTCGCCTGGTCAATGCCGCTGTGTTTGGCCGAGTTGGAGAGCAAGATCAGAACCCGCTTGCTCAGATTCCGGCCCGGAACTTCAACCATACCCGTCCCCGACTTCAAATCACCACAAGCCATGACCGCCGCATCCATCGCCCGCATGTCTCCTCTTCTTGCCAGGTTCACGGCAGCCCACCTTCCGGGCTCGGCCTTCAGACTCATAAACTCCCTCAGGTACTTCAATCCCATCTGCTTGTCTTCAAAGGTCAGGTAGACCGCTCCGGTGACCCGCACATAGTCGTCTCTCGCTATCAGCAGCCGCGCAAGGTGCTTCTTTCGGTCACGGCCACACTTCCACGCAAAAAGAGATCCCAGCTCATACCCGCGATGGGCATCCCCCCACTTCATGCTTTGGTTCTCCCACTTCACCAGCCACTTGGATACGGTCTGCGGCTCGTACTCCGAGAGGGCCTCAAATGCCCTGCCCCATTTATAGTCCTTTTGGTCGCTGTGAAACCGCTTCCTGAATGCAGCGAGTTGCTCGATCGTGGGTGCCTCCGGTTCGACATGGGGGGGTGCTTCTACCGGCTTTTGGATTCTCTCGATTTCTCGCAGCGTTTCCGCAAACGCCTGCGCTGACTTGGCGTCACCAACTTTGTTCGCTGCGTCCAGTTTCTTCCTTAATTGGTCGCCATAGCGCTTGGTTACCAGTGACAATTCCTCGACCTGCTTGGCCCGACGTTGGAGAATCCCGACCAGAATCCACCGCCGCTCACGTTCGTCCATTTGCGAACTTTCGGTAAGCATGCGGCACAGTTTTTCCCACGAGGCTTCCGTCTGAATCGCCTGTGTAACCACCGTCCGGAAAGCGTATCGCGCCTTCTCATAATCCGACACGGTAAAGGCCCAAAGCTTCTCTAGGATGACGCCAGCGTCATCGCATTGAGAGATTTCCGTCCGCAGGCGTTCATACGCCTCCTTTAGCGGCCCGGTCAATTCCTCCGGTTTACCTCGATACCTGATGTATTTCTCAGTCAACAACCGCAGCAGTAACAGCTCCCTTTCCGCCGGTTGCATGGGAAGTATCTCTTTGACATATTCGCGGAATTCATCTAGATCTAATTCCTCACCTCCCCTGCAGCGAAAACGCCCCTGCCATCCATCCTTTGGAAGAAGAGGTAGAGATCCTTGAAACAAGGGCAAATGGTAGTCGCTTTCGATCTGGCGCCACCACAACGGCACCGGCCCGCCCATCGTGAAGCTTAGAATCCGCGAGGGCGCATGACTTTTATATGCCGTAAACAGATAACGCTCCCCCACCAGGGCAATAGGAAACTGAGGCTCCCAGTAGTTGGAACTGATCCTAATCCGAATCGTATCGCCATCCCTGCCCCCTTTCCACGATTCGAGCACACGATACTCTGCGACCATCCCCCCGGCCGTCGTGCATTCGGCCACCCCCACAAAATCAGCGCCCCAAACAAGCTGCTCCCAGAGTCGAGGGTCGATCGTAGTGGCTCCGGCCCTGCCGACAAAAACACACAACATCATCAAAACCACCGCATAGATACCAATCCGCGTCATGTAGTCCTCTCTTTCTCTCGTGCAAGAGGAAATCATCTCAAATCCTGAACTCTGATTCACATGAGAGTTGTCTATACCTCCTTCGGAATTTCCCATATGCACTTCACTGAAACACTTCTGCTTGCCACAAGTCCAATAATACAAAGATTTCATCTCAGTTCCAACAAAATTCCGGTAAGTTCAACAAGCCGTGTAGCACAAAAACACCAAAAAGAAAGACCTCCTAACACACAAGCAGGAACTCATGTGAAGCTAAAGTGGTGTATTTGATGACTTTAACTAAGAAGTAGGACTTGTAACGTTACCCCAGGGCGTCAGAGTGAGATGAAATCCGCGTCTAATTCCTCTTTGTGCCTTTGGGTCGTCGTGGATAATTTTTTGAAAAATATTTGATTTTCATTGAACATTCCGGCCGAGTTTGGTATAATACAAACAGCCATAGAAATGGCAGATTAGCGGAGCCCCGCCTGTCCTGCCTGCCCTGAGCGCAGTCGAAGGGAGCACAGTCGAAGGGCACGTCGTAAGCCACAGCGTGGCAAGGACTTAGGACCAGCAGGCCTAATCAAATTTAATCGTTAGTGAATATCGAAGTCGAAGACGAAGATCCGCCTATGGCGGAATCAGTAAGAAAGGGCCCTATTCATGCACAAGCTTTTTGAGATTCCCTCTATTACTCTGTTTCTTTGTGTTCTTCGTGCTTTCGTGTCTAATAAAACACCGTTTTCGACCTCCCGGCTTCGCCCGAGGCCAATCATCATTTTCTACACAGGTGTTAATCGGTGCCGCCCGCGGCTTGAGCAGCTTGAGCCGCCTTGCGTGCACGTTCTTTTTTCTTGCGTGGGGAATTGGCGCTGCGCGTTTTTTTTTGTTTTGCCCGTCTGCTATCGAGTCTGTCTCTGCGTGTTACCATAAAAATATCCTTTTACTTCTTTTTGCCCAAATGTTCCGCCATGTCAGGTTTCAGGGCATTTAAGGCATTTTCTTTATTATTAACCGGGGTTCCCATATAACTTTGTACATTCCTGCTCAACTACGCCGCTGAGCCTGACTTTCAATAGAATATCAAATCTGTCTCGAAAAACAAGTTTTTCATCGTTTCCTTCTCACTTTTCACTTCTCACTTCTACTTTATAACTTCATCATTCGAAATTCCTTGTTCGATACCTGTCCTGAGCGCAGTCGAAGGATTCGATATTCCTTCTGATCAACTGCTCTCCTGCTCAAATCCTCGAATTCCCCCTTATGCTCTTATGCTCTTTTACTAATTGTAGGCTGTGCAAAATCCGTTTTTGCACACGCGGAAAATAATCATTTATATGGTCATCCCCGCTTGCCACGGCGTAGCTCATGCGAAGCCGGGTCATTGCGAGCGCAGCGCGGCAATCTCCAACAATAATCAATAATCACTCATCCTTATCGAAGATCCGCCTATGGCGGAATCATTTATATGGCAGGGATCCAGATGTCTTATTTAAACAATTCTAAATTCCTTCTCACCAGTGTCATTTCGAGCGGAGTCCCCGTTCTTGCTTTCGCAAGAAAGCACGGGGACGAAGTCGAGAAATCTGGCCAATGATTGGAATAAACCTACTCGTATTCACTCATCTACACATCCACCCATTTACGCGTCCCCTCATTATTTTTAATTTTTACATTGTATTTTTTCATTTTTCATTTTTCATTTTGATTTTTGATTTATTTCTGCTATTCCCCGCCAGTCCCTGCATGCAGTAGGCAGGGACCCAGACGTATTTTTAAACCAATTCTCAATTCCAAATTAATTTGACTGTTCTCAGGTTATACGTTATTCTCTGTGACTAACAGCGAGATGTTCAAGCTGTTGAAAAAAGCCTACTTCGACGCCAGATATAAAGGATTATATGATTACAAAAAAACAGCTGGAGTATCTCGCCAAACGTGTTAAGATATTACAGCGACTAACCAAAAAAATCTGCAAAGAGAAAATCGAAAGCTTCGCTTGATGTGGCATCTTTACATTATTAAGTGGAATTGGCAGATAATGGCCTCCCTTGTTGTAGCAAGGTTGTAGGTGTAAAAACCCAAAAAAGCTGAGAAACAAGGGATGCAAAGTATGCCTAAACAAGGGAACTATAGTACATCTACTCGACGCGATGATTGATTGTAATTCCGGAAAGCCTATTTCGCTTGAAGGTAAGCAATTAAATCGTCAATCATATGGCATATCTCTTGCTGTGCTTGCGGATTTTTTATCCAGTCGTTCCTCGAGTTTCCATCTACATGACCATCGGCCTTTGCTCGTATATCATTCTTTAACTTGTTTATAGCATCATGATACGCTCCGGCATCTATCAATTGGATTACTTCATCAAGTTTCTGCGAGAGGGTGTTTTTGCGCTGCGTTGGATTGTTCTTGAAAGCGTTCCCCGGCAAATCCTGAATGTAATCGTCAATTACTTCCACTGCCTCTTTAGCCGACAAAACAGTAACCGTTGTCTCGTCGCTGTCATTATCTTTATCATCGTCTGTTACTGTCAGAGTAATAAGAAAGGTTCCCGGCTCAGAGTATATGTGTTCGGCTGTTGTCGTTCCGGTTGCATCGGGCCGGTCATTCTCCTGGGTCAAGTTACCAGGCTCGTTTGTGTCGTCGCCGAAATCCCAATTGGATGTGTGTGTGTCCAGCCATCCCGGGTCCGTGAAGCTTCCGGTCAAATTTAGCGTGTGAACAAGCGGCAGTATAAAATGTGGATTCGGCTGTTCAACAGAGTCGAGATATGTCGTAGGGGCGACATTACTTACTGTGGCTTCGATTGTTTTGCAAGTGGTGTCTTCCCCATCCCAGACACAGACCTCAATCTGATAAGTCCCATTGTCACCGTAGACATGAGAGAATGAGAAAGCCCCGGCATTGCTTTCGTCCTCGTCGGCAGGCGAGCCGTCCCCCCAGTTTACGGTCACGCTGGCAATATTAGCACCAGGGTCGCTCCAGGTGCCGGAGGCAGTAATCTGCTGGCCTTCGTCCGGCGTCGAGTTGCTAAGTTCCAGCGAGTCGATACTGGGCGGGACGTTATGGACGTAGATTGTTGATTCCATGACGACATCATAATTGGGATCCGAGCTGAATATGTACTTAACCCTAACGATGTTGGTCGAACTGCCGACACCTGCGTGGAAAGTAGCCGATGGGACGTTGGCATCGTCGAACTGGCCGTCGTCATCAAGGTCCCACAAGTAGCCTCGCTCGGCAGGGCTCCACTTTATTTCTGCAGAACTGGCAACGTTATCGAATTTGTCCCAAACTTGATTATCTTCGAAGACGTTATTGTCTCCATTCACATGATAATTTTTTTCTCCTTTTAGACCATAGTTAGACCAGATTGTAACACTCGAGCCTTCGCAGCCGCACCAGCGGAAAGAGGACAACATGTCATTGAAACCAGTCTTCCCTTGGTCATTAAGAGCTCCGTCGAGTTCACTGAAGTTATTGTAATTATCCAAACCCTGGTCGGCCCAGTCCATCATCACGGTCTGGCCTATGAGATTAGGTTGCTTGTACATCTGAACCCATGGCTCAATAAAAGAAACGCTTCCATCGAGAGTAATACTCGTGCGTTCGTCGATGTCGTATGGCCCGCCAAGATGGTTATCTCGCAATTGGGGCCCGCATGTGCCCGTGCGTGAGACCTTGTCGTATCGCATCTCAGCCATCTTAAAAGTTCCGTTGGGTCCAATGTTGAAGTGGGCCGTGGCGTAAAAGAGCAACTCACCTGATGGGGTGATGTATAGGCCTGTCCCGGCATTGAAATTGGCCTCCATGCGACAGTTTACCTGCAAATTGCTGCAAAGAGTATTCACCCCATCGCTGTAAAGATGTTTGGCAGCCATACTGTTGGGGTCCAGTTCTGTCGGGCAATTTGGATCCTCCCAATTCAGGACCTGCCATAGCCAGATCGTATCTTCACCGTTTATCTTTGGGGCTGTATATTTGGCGTTTGCTGCTCCTATAAGAAAGAGATTGTCTTTTGTATCTTTAACGAAGTTAAGCGACTGCGGTGAGGTTCTTCCGAATCTCCAGTAACCCATAGCCTCGAGTTCCTCCAGTTTGTCTTTAGTAATCACCGAATCCAACACAAAAGAGAAGTTTGGGTCTTCTGTCCCGTCTTCTAAAAAGAAGCTTGTTTCAGTTGACTTGTAGAATTCAACAGTTTCATCGTCTCCCCATGTCAGTGCCATATAAAACCTTCCGTCCGGTAGTTTGACGATTGCTGGAGCCGCGGCCCCGTGGTTAAAGTCTAATTGGTAATCTAAGAGAACTGGATTACAGGGCTCGGAACAGTCAAAGAATACCAGCTTGCATATTGGCTCCTGCCCTATTACCTGATTCTCAGGTTGTTCGAGTGCTATGACGAGTATATCGCCGATCATCTGAAGTCCGCCCGGGTGGCCATACCAAGGTATCCCATCTGTACCGTCGAAGGGGATATTCTTTATCACTTTGTCTCTGGTGTCAGGTTCGGTATGTTTGGTCTGTCTATATTTTTCAAGTCGGTTTGATCTCATGCGTTCTCCATCAGTTCCACGTGATCCGAACTCTACGACCATCAGGCTGCCCTGGGCATGGGGGTTATAACGATCTCCGCTTCTGGTGACATAGAATATGGGGCTGATACCTGTCCGTGGAGAACGTGCGATTCCCTGTGTGTGTTCATCAGTTTGGCACCCGAAGGGGTCCCCAGGTAACGGAATACATAGCGGTGTTGTATCAGGTGCCGGTCCACGGTGGAATCCAAGCCACTCGCCGCGTTCCGTCAAATGTTTGAATGCATCGACGACATCATCTATGGCCGGATTCTCCTGGCTGCAATCAGCAGGATGGGCATCGGCAATGCAGACAAGGCAACTGAGAACCAGTGCCCCTGTAATCATTAAAGTTTGCACGGAAACAACGCTTTTCATCTTCTACCACCTCTTTACTTAGGCTTAAAACCCTTCTGCGAAATTTCAAATTTATATTCAATAATGACTTACGCTCATTATTTTCTTGCAATCTCCTCCATTTCGGTTATTGTATAAGTGGCATTAAGGACAACACTTACAACAAAAACAAAGGATGATTTATCATGCAACATTTCCCAGATAAACTCTTAAACAACTTAACTTCCTAATTACAATATCATAATCTTACCTAAATTACCTTGAACGTTCAAGAAATTTCTTTTCCGAGGCGGTTTAACCGAAAAAAGGAATTCATCTCACGGGGTAAAGCAAAAAAGTGCTTTTTGGTCATTTTTTTTAAGAAAAGTTCGAATTTTATTGAACATACAGAAAGAGTTTGATATAATACAAACAGTAATATAGAATTGAGAATTTAGAATGTAAAATTGAGCAATCAGAAGTCAGGAGTCAGCAGCTAATTACCATTAACCATTTACCATTTACCAATAACCAAGCGGAGAACCGCAATAGTGGGGCCGTGGCCCACGTATCCCTGCATGCAGGTGGCAGGGAGCCATTTTAAACAGTCAAAAGGTAAAAGTACGCTAAAACAAGGTTATGAATCTAATTACGAAAATTCGTTTCCATTTATGCTTATTGAGTTATCCGTGGCTAACCAGAACCGTTT
>SDBU01000107.1_pt1 | contig 109232 bp, 163 predicted proteins | sample 2277071 | NCBI WGS metagenome assembly SDBU01 (sample SAMN10397929, study PRJNA504765) | marine sediment metagenome | isolation source: marine sediment core GS08_GC12, 126 cmbsf | place: Arctic Ocean: Gakkel Ridge, Loki's castle | collected 2008
ATTCCGCAGGACACGTCCAAAATGGAAGAGACTCTGGCTCCCCAGGTCTCACGAATGATGGCGTCAAGCATGGACGCCTGTCGCTCTATACTCTTCTCCCAATCCGCGTGAATCAGATGATAGAAGGGCGTAAGGTCTCCATAGAACTTCTTGATATCGTTTGTTTCCAATGGTTGCACCCAAGTTATTAATTCTCAACCCGCCTGCGGTGCGCGCGGCACGGCGAAGGCCTGAAATCTGGTACCATCCGACATCCGACTTCCGACCTCTGGTGGTACCTGACACCTGAAACCTGACACCTGACACCTTATATTCCATCACACACACACAGGGACAGGATATGAATTTCAAAGAAGTCTTAAGCTGGATTCCTAGTCGTCAGGTTCAACCCATACGATGTTTCTTTTGTTGATGAAGAGCACCTTCCCGGACCCGTCCCGGTGCTCTACGTCGGACAGGATAATAAACGGGTTTTGTGATCTAGTGAATAGGTCTGATACCCTTTCATTTATCCCTACATTTATCTTTCCAAGTAAGGTGGAACCATCCGTGGTTCTAACCGTGATATTCCTGTACTCCTTCTTTCTTGCTGTTACTTCTACCATTTTTTAAACCTCCCTTTGTTTGTATTAACAATTCAATTTTATTTGCCTTTTTTCTCAACTTTACTGACAGTTCAACGTACTCAATTGATCTTTCTCTCAACGATACCATGCGTTTTTCCAACCAGTCCAACGGAGGACAATCAACTTCCTCCCAGTAAACCGTCCATCCATAATTCTCCCCTCCAGGAACACGTTCTGCCCAATATTTGGCTTCATCTTCCTGATGTGGCCTGCTCGCACCATCGGAAACCTCAAGGTAATCCATTTTAGATTTTCCGCCTTTGAAATACTTCCATACTTCAAGCCACATCTCAAAACCTCCTTAAGGTTTGTTCTCCTCTATCCAAGTGTCTATCGCTTTAACTACATTCTCTCGACTTCCTCCTGTCTTAGTCTGGAGGAAAGCAATACAATGAATCTTTTCCTTTATATTTTCTGACAGGGTTTTAGCAAGATCAGGAAGGGTAGACTCTCTGTCATCCAGAAAGAGATGTATTTTATTGAGGATTTCTGATTCTAACCTTTTCCTTTGCTTCTTCTCTAAGTATCTCTTCAGAGCAGGACACCTGCCCTCATAACAGCTATATCTTAGATGAGTTTGAAAACTAGTCCAGTGTCCACATTCCTTACACTCAGATTTCAATCTTGGCTCCATATCTCCTCCTCACTTAACCTTAGAATTCTCTACGATATGCCACTTTGGAACCTTACAGATTGGACATTTATACATAAAGATGATCTTACCTTTTGCGTACGACTTTTTAATAAACCTCATCGTGACCTTACAATCTGTACACTCATGTACTTTTCCTAACATCACTGTAGTCTACTCCTACCCACTTTCAAACTTTTCTATTGAAACACTTCTAAGGAGAGGAGACTCCAACTCCTCTTTGTTCCCGCACTTCATGCATTTTATTCTTACACGACATGTTGTTCCATACTGAATAGCAGTTACGTGGATCACCACATCGTTCCCAGAACACTTTCCGCAACGTATTATAAATCTCTCCATGCTTTCCTCCTTATCTTTTTTCGGTACTTGTTCTTTTTTGCCATCTTCCAGCTCCTTTGAACGTCGTTCTGAGATTTATCAGCCTTCCATCCACCACTTATAGACTGGAAATGAAGCTAACCAGAAAACTGTTGCAATCCAATAAAAATAAGTACCCAATTCAAACTCATAGATCAATGTGCAAGCAATAAACAACAACATAACTTTACCTCCTAATCCTTTTTGCCATCTTCCAGCTCCTCTATCTTCTTTCCGAGGACTTCTAATAATTCTCCCAGAGTCATACGGGGGTCAAGACCTTCAGCTAAACAGACTTCTACCCCGTTTTTCAGATTTCTGTGAAACCGGATAGTTGCTTCCTTAGCCCACTTTTCTCCACTGGTCATTTTAAGGCCGGAAGGACCATCCGGCTTGGGCATTCTTTTTTTACCCTTCATCTGTTTCTCCCTATTAATAAGGATATTAGGAAGACCATTATATGTCTCCTCCCAATACCCCCTTCTTTGTTTACAGACTAATATCAAAGCTTATTGTCCCTATTTTATCATCCTCAGTAATAAATCTGCTGACTTTACGTATGTTCATGAAAACAATACAAACTGGATTCTTGCAAAGGAATCCGTTAAATTTCCCCCACTCATTGAGGAATCCTTTAAACCTCGTAAGTGGTTGTCTACACTCAGGACAAAGAGTCCTCATCCTTTTACCCTTTTTCTTCTTGCTTGCCATGCTTATCTCCTTTGTGTGTTTTTGTACCTAAAGTATAGCAAGGGAAACCTAGGAAGTAAAGTTCTTTTTAGTCCTTCACCCCTTTTACATGCCCTTTATCTGTTATCGTTATAGGGAAGTTTTCTCGGCATACAGGACACCAGAACTTCAAACAACCTTCGTTGACATCCAAAAGAATAGACTGATGATCAAAAAAGAGGCCTTTCATTCCAGAACCACACTTGCTGCAAGTAAAATCACCATCCTCATATTCAGAAAGGTCTATTCCTGAAACTCGGCCTCTTTCATCAATTCCTACCACAAAGCTCAATTTGCAGAAAAAGCATTTAAAGGAAATCCTTCCTGTCCTGATATCAACGGTAAGCTCCCATATGTCCTTTTCCCCATCAGGTAAAATCTGCTGAGATTTACAATAACTACATCTAATACCCATTTACTTTCTCCTTTCTAGAAATCAATTTCTAAACTGTTATACGCCTCCCTTGTGTTTTTTTATTTATATTATAACGTAGGGAACCTAGGAAGTAAAGTTCTTTATTTGGTAATAATGTTGTTCACCCATTTTATCCTCCTACACTTTACTAACTTCAAAGTCACAAAGCAAGCATCTTAAGGTATAGTAATCCTCCTCCACTTCCCCCTCAAGGCATCTTGGACATACCTTGACTTCTGAAGTACCTAAACAAACCGGGCAATCATCCATTCCGCCACACCCTGAAAAAATACTCGGCTCAACTTCTATTCCTTCGCACTCCATTTCACCTCCTCCTTGGAAGATCCCTTGTTTGTTTAGCGAACTTAATAGTCTGCTGGAGATCCTCTTCAAACCTGGATTCGTCCCATAAAGTGTATGGACTTTCAGAACTTGTACAGTTTCCTTCAGGCCACTCCAGAAGACACTCAGAACAGTTTCCCCAAGCCTCTTCACACGGAAAACAAGAGTTTATTGGTTTCTTCGGGAAACCTTTAAGCAAATGTCCCATTCCTAACTTATCCACCGCTAACTGGCTTGCAAAAGATTTAGGAATATCTGGACATTCAACTAAAATATCCCACTGGAGTCTATGAGCTTTCATCGCAAGACTTTTAGTAAGACTTTTTGGCTCTTTTTTCTTTCCCATATTTTTATTTCCTCCTTTATAGGTTTTTTAAGCCTTCTACCCTACAGGTTGAAAATTGAAGTAAAATCTGGGTCGGGGCTGAAATTCCAACCACCCCTCTACTCCATCTTCTTTCCTCACAACACTCACATAGGGAGCACTGAAACTCACAATCCTGAACACCTTTCCCACTTCACTGGTGTTCCAGATTTCCCCGTACTGTTCTTCCAACCTTTTCCTTTCTTCTTTAGTCTCCTTGTCTTCATCCATTTTACCCTCCTTTATACTATTAGTCTTTCATATTTTTCATTGATAAACTCTTCCGGAACAGGCTTCTTTTCAAGAGCATAAACTCTTTTGCATGCAAGACATTTGATAACTGATAAACCAATCATCCATTCCATATTCCCACAAATACATCTAAATATATCATAGTTAGGGAAGAAAATTTTCTTTGAATTACTATGTCCAACTATTATCCTTTTTATCTTAGGGACTACCTTTTTATAACTCCGCATGATCTTAATTCTATTGTCAAGAAGAGTCATTAATCTTACAATCGGCATGGTCACAAGTAATCTCTGAATTTCAGCATTTTTTGTCATTTTAGTAAGCAGCTCTACATCCCATGCGGAAAAAACATGACCCTTGGTTGTTCGATTCTACCGATTTCTTCCCTTGATTCACAAACTTCACAGAAAAAATAGATAAAAATGGTTCTTGTTCCAGATTCAGTATCATACATCACCGTACTGACATCTGTCAAGATCTCCTCCCTGTTTCCATTTCCACAGATAGAACATCTAATATCAAATCCCATAACATCACTCCTTTTACGATGTTGCTCTAGATGCGTTTAGTTTTTGGGCCTATACTTGGGCATAGGGTAGGCCATTCTGATTGCTCTACGACCGTATATGGCGTCTGTAGGACATATTAGAACGGCCTACCATGCCCTATATTTAATACCTACCCCCTATAAACGGTCACCGTTGCGGTATTCTTCTTCTGTTGCCATCTTGTAAAGTCTTATTCCACAAACACAATGCACAAAGTCACCTTTTTCAGACATGGTCTCACCATCAGAAGATGCATATTCAGAACCAGTTCTTTCCCAGCATGAGTCTTGAGCCCAAAATCTTCCACATTTCCAACACCAAAAGCCTGAACACCCACAATCCATATCAATCTCTCTTTTATGTTCCTCTATAGCTCTTGTGTTTGCTTCTGCGCATTTAACTACATTTCTCCCACATTCACACTCTTCGCCAGTGCATATGCTCCCATGTCCACAATGAGAAGCCCTCCACCACGTCTTGTTATCTTTAGGTTCCGGGGACCATTCTTCACTCTCAGGTGCCATCTTTCTTACCCCCCCTTTTGTTATTTTACCCATAGTATATAGTATAGATACAAAGAAATAAAGTTCTTTTTAAAAATAATAGTTTGCACTTCCGTCCCCATAATGTCCAAACACTTCCGGATGAATGACTTGGAATGAAAGGATACTTCCACAAAGACATTTAAAAATATTTACCATAACATCTTTGTCAGGGTTCGGGATCATCTTTTGCTCCCGATATACAGATGGAACAACCTTACATTTCTCGCCATCCTGACTGATGTAAATATTCTCCTCAAATTCATAGACCCAAACTCTCCGACAATCATTCCTTGGACATGGATGTTTCTTCATAGCTCCCTCCTACCCATCATTTCATTATTTTCTTGATTCTAATCAAGTCTTCTCGGTTGTTTGAAATTAACACATTATCTGGTCCAAGAAGAAGAGCAATCTTTTCGGTATCTCTCCAAATCCGTCCTCTATGTGGCCCACCTGTTTCTCTATGGATACGTTGAAAAATAATCATCTTTCCATTATATCCATCAGATGATTGATGAACTTCAATTGATTTTCTTTGCCTGATTCTGTTAGCCAGCTTTTCAATCCCTCTATGTTCTTCAAGGATATATATTTTATTCCCTGAAAGGTGCATCCCACTTTTAATGAATTCAAAGTCTTCTGGTTCCGTTGAGCTTCTGAATTCACTTATCGGAATACTTCTAATTTTCATAGCTCCCTCCTACCCCATATCTTCGGTTAAAAAATCCCACTCCTCTCGCATAGAAATATTTCCCATCTGGCCATGAACTTGCTGATTGATCAGCCAGAGGATTTTCCGGTATTTGAACTTGGCTTTTTCATCCTTAAGAAGACAAAAGGCATTGACATTGTTCTCCTCCAGGACAGCAATCAGGCTATGAGCCATCGCTATCGTGTTCACAGGCAACCCTGCATCAGCTATAGTATCTTCAATTCTAATCCTGCCCATCACTTTCCCTCCTTTGAAATATATTTCCTCCAATAAAACTCCCACGTCCTACTCAATAGATACCCGACATTCGGGTTGTCTTCTTCATATTGTTCTTGTTTCCCGAATTCAAATCCAACCTTAAAAGCTCTCTTAATATCAGCCTGAGAAATTATCACTCTTTTCTTAGGAGTCCCCATTATTCAGATCTTAGCCTTCTCTTTTCTAAATTTAAAGTGTGAAAAACCTTTTCCTTTAGAAAGTTTGTTTATGAGTTCTTGTGTTTTTTCATTACAAGAAACACAGTGAAAAGGACTTACAGCTCCATCATCCATTTCACCAGGATTCTTACCGCAATTAAGACACATACCTCCACTTTCTTCGAACTTCTTTTGATCTTCCTCCATCTTTTTCTTAATTTCTTCTACTATATCTGCTATCTTAAAAGACTTTGCCTTAAATGACTTTGCCATCATCCATCTTTCCTCCTTTGTCTGTTTTCCCACCATCCCAAAACGAAATCCTCTCTCCATTGATTAATGGGTAGTCGTGGAATTACCCTCTTTATGAGGTTGAAGTTTTCTAATGAAAGAGTCTGATGTTTGCACTCTCCTCGGTAATGAGCCCCTGGACAGTTACAATTGATCTTCTTTTTGAATTTATCCTGAATGTAGATAAAATAGGTGGGCTTGTCATTCTTGATAACAATAATAACTTTCTTTAGCTCAAGGTATATAAACCAGTACTCGTCATCCTTCAGCTTTACGTTAAATTCTTGCATCTCCCTTACCCCTTTTTACCTTTACTATAATGTATGGAGTTAAAGAAGTAAAGCTATAAATTTTTCCTATACAGCAACTCAACCCTCTTCCTTGCTAATGCAGAGGAAAGTTTCCTAGTTTTTGTATCCAGATCCTCATTCAACTTTTCAACATTGAATTTATATTTGAATAGAAGATAAACTAACTCAAAGAATGAAAGAATATTATCCATAATCTTTATCCTTATAATCCTTGGCATTTTCGGCTCCTTAAAAACTTCCTTTTACAGGTGTGACTATGGAACTTATATCTTCATTTTCAGGAAAACTGCATATCACCATAGGGAAAGGACCTTCCATCCCTCTTAAGAAAGGACAAATATGCATAATTTGTTGTTTTCCTTTCCCTAATATCTTCACTCTCCGGCAAATAGGGTTGTCTAACTCATCAACTTCAAAAGGTATAATCTGTGCCATGTCAGGAATTGGACACTCCGAAGAACGAACCTTAATCGTTTCAATTATCCCTTCCTTAACCTCAATTGAACCTATTTCTTTCCAACCTTCATGTCCCATACCTACCTCCTTTTACCTTGTGTGTTTAATGCACATTAAAAAAGAAGGGTGACCTTGTGTTCCTCCCCCTTCTATTTCAACCGTCTCATTAATATCAACCACTGAAAAACAGATCTTACACCTTACGACTTTTGGTTGTCTAGTTTTCCTAGCAAGGCGGAGAGCTTTCTTCGCATCGCTAGTTGGCCTAATATAAATCCTTTTAGGCTGATGAAGAGGTTCTTCTTTTTTCCTAAAGGGAACTTTAATCTTTAATCCCTTTAGTTGGCTTACCAATGTTCCCATTTAACCCTCCCTTTTGTTTTTTTACTTTTATTATATAGTATAGATACCAGGAAGTAAAGTTAAATATTGTCCTAAGAGAAGCATAACTATAAGGAAATGTTAAATATATTGGGGAGATTCTTCATCCTTTCCTCGACTTTCGCCCTAACTTCTGGGTTCTCCTCAAGACCACACATATCCTCACAGAACATACCGTACTTAGTATCAACTTCAATCGGTTTACCTGTTTTTTTGCAGGCTATCTCTAAATCTTCTTCTCTAACACTTATTTCACACATTTTTAACCCTTCCTTGTGTTGTTTTATAATGTAAGTATTATATGGTACAGAGCTAAGGAAGTAAAGTTCTTTTTAATGGTAGACTTCTTAAGACAATCGTAAAAACAATAGAGATCTTAGATCTCAGTTAGTATGCAAAATTAAAGGCAGGAGGTAAGCGGCCTCCTGCCTAAAGGGAGATTAATAAGAGTCCCTATTTCTAGGGATGGTTAAAGGTAGCCGGAACTATGCAGCAGAGACCTCCGGTTCGGGAATATCAGGAGTACTTACCACCACAGCAGGTTTTTCCTCAGCAACAGAAGGGGTTGCTTTCTTCTTCTTGCCTTTGGCTGTCACCTTCGTTCCGGCTGCTTTACCTGTGAAGCCCAGGACCCTGGCGATTGTATTTTTGAGTTTGGCAAGATCTTTACCCTTCAACTCGCCAAGCTTAATAGCCCGGTAATTCTTTGAAGAAAGAGGGTTAACAATCCCCTTGACCCCGGCTTTCTCAAGCTCGTCCGCTATACCATTTATGACAAGCTGGTTTTTGGTATCAAAGAAACCGAGGGCGTTTCTACCCTTCCGGGAAATAAAATGAGCCCCATAGCTCTTGGCAAACCGGAGTTCCAATCCCTCGGGCAGGTCACCCATATTAAGGATGTCTAACACCATCTCTGACGCCTTGCATCCTTCAACGGGAGCATCCAGCTTGGATTTATCGCTCCCGCTCCTCGCCTTAAACAAATGTTCTTTCTTTTTCTCGGCCATTTTATCCTCCATGGTCTTTTTTTGGTTTCTGTTTGTTGACTTAGGCATTCTCTTTTTTCACCTCCTTTCTGCCTTAATTTTTGGCTACATTGTAAAAGCAAATACAAGTATAAACCACCGAGCCTAGGAAGTAAAGCTTTTTTTTAATCTTTTTTAAGGGAAGAGCTAGTGGTTTTTTTGTCATCCATGACTCAAGTCATTTCCATGATATTTATTCATGAATGTTTTACGTTCTCCATCACTTATTGCAAATTGCAATTCATAAACAAAAAAATGAAAAATACAAAAAATCAGGTATCTGAAACTTTTTAAATATCCACGTTTTTTATTAATCATTATTCTCCTATGTGGGTGTGGAAGAGCTAGTATTTTTTTTGGAAATGCATTCTGAATCTCAGCATCTTCAGATTCCGGAGATGAATCAGCTTACATCGGCCCAGAACACGGTGTGCCAACTCGTACTTCCTTTAACATTCATATTAGATTTCATTCATCCCATCCTTCGGAAAATGTATGTTTGCACCTTTCACATCCCCAATGAGTTGTGTATGCACATGGTTGATTTAATTCATTTAAGAAAACACCATGTCCAAGGCATATAGATCTATGCCCAAACATCTTACATAATAATTTCCTGAACCAATTCACTTCACCTTCATCAATCATCTTCAAGTTCCTCCATAAAAAGGTCTCTCAATTCCATCAGGATTTTACCGAGTTCATTCCTTCCTATGCCGTTGACCTCCCCCCAAAAATTTATCTCTCCATACGTTCCCTTCTATTAAATTGCGAGGGTGGGTTTCAATAAGGGCTTGCTTCAGATTTTCATTAAAAATGAACTTAGCATAGACAAAATGCCTCATAACATCTATGTTCAGTCCATCATCCCAGTCTTCTCTCAACTTGACTGCTCTTCCTAGTCTTTTAGCTCTACCAGGAGTTCTGGATTCAAGGATTCTTTTTATCTCACGGGGGTCTGAAGTCTTAAAAGACTGGAACAAATGTTCTACCGTAAGGGTAGTTTTAAACCGGAAGAAGTTTGAAAGGAACCTATAGAGTCCCTTAAATTCGTCAATGGCTTTCATATTCTCCTCCTGTTTTTTTCAATACCAGCTCCCCACCTATTTCCAGCTTTAAAGAAAATCATTCGTTCTGATTTTGATTCCAAAGCCCTTTTTGCAATGGAAATGACTCTTTCTGGTTCATCACAAGATATGCTATCTATTGGTACACCATACTTTGTCATTGTCCTGTTAATGTATCTAATGATCTTAAAAGAATCCACAGTTTACTTCCTCCTTGTTTCTGTTTCAAAATCATCAGCGAGCTCCATTCTTTCCAGTGGGTACATCCACCATACAATCAGCTAATATCAGCGGTCTTCTTCTTTTCTGCATCAATCACCTTTCTTATTGCTTTCAAAGTTCTTTCTGCATCACACTTATATTTAAGAAACTTTGTGTAGCTGAAATTTTTAAATGGACCATCATCTCTTCCTGGAGTCTTTCTGTCAATCTCATAAAGCTCTTCAGCCAGTTTTTCTATAAGGTTTTCTATTTTTGGCATTTCTTTCTTCTCTCCATTTTTATAATTTTCGCTCTTTCTTTCAATAACTTAATCAGGATATCTCCATGGCATCTTTTTGGGGCACAAAAATCACCGAGCCTTTCTCCTTCTAATTTGTGAAGATTCTTTAAAATCCAATCTCTTCTCTCAGGCTCAAGATCATGATAACCTTTTCCTCTAATCCAAACTTCAAAGTTATCAATAGAGTCGGCTCTTGTCATGGAACCTGCTATATAGAAAGGATTACCAAAATGAAACTTCTTGGTCCTACTCCTGCCTATATAAACATCATATCCATCTCTAACATGGACTACTATGGTTTTCATTTGAATGAACGCCTTCTTGGGTTCATATGCCCTTCCATGCCAATAGCAAACAGAATTTCTTTTTCATCTGTCAGAAGCATGGACCCACTGTCCCTATCTTTCAGCCCATACTCGCTTAAAGAATACCCTTTCCTCTTAGCCCTAGCTCTACAAGTGATATTGAACCTAGCACTCCCCGTAGAATGCAAAACAGCCGATCCAAAAAACTTTGGATCAACAAACATGAAATCTACTTGCATTCCGTTTTTCATTAAGAATCTTAGCTTTTTGTTTCCATCAGCCAAGGTCTCATGAATAACAGGGTCCAATGACCTTTTCAGATCGGCAACGTTCTCAGGAATAACCACAAAGTCAAGATCTCCCACCATCTCACAACCACGGCGAAAGCTCCCACAAATCTCAATGAGTCTATAGCTATCAATGACCTTCATGATCTTAATTTGTGCTTGTTGTCCCTGATTACGGGTCCATCTACCTTTGTCTGACACATTCACCTCCTATCTTGGCAATAAACTCTGTCCTTTGCTATTCTTTTTCAGGGTGATATTTCCTGCTTTCTCTTCAGCCTCAAACTCAGCAAAAACTATATTCTGTAAGAGAAAAAGATCTTCCTGCATCATTATATCATCATGTTTAAAAACAAGACCACCCACCTTTTTCATAAAATCAAGCTTAGACATTGGCTTTGTTACTGCTTTTTTTGTTACTCCCATGTTTACCCCCTTTTGTTATTTTACTTATAGTATAATGTATAGAAGTAGGGAAGTAAAGCAAAAAACTTTTCTTATGCCTCCACCGATTTTCTAAAGGCATCAATCATTTCAATTGCTCTTCTCCATCGCTCAAATGTTGATTTTCTTGTTGATGCATAAACCTTCATGGCCAGACCATCTTCGTTTTTCACAAAAGCATGATACCAATGCTTGTGATTGAATGAAAAATAGTTATAGTTAACAACCGAAGGAGTTCCACCATTTAAACTTCTGTTATGAACAATGAGAGCAAGTGCAAGTCTATCTCCTTCCGGGATGCCATATTTTTCAAAAGTATTAATACACTTTTGTATATTAGGAGTTAAACCAGAAGAATTAAAGTATCCTCTCAATGATTTGGTTTTCATCGAGAGTTTAGTTTCTTCCCAGAGTTGTTTGTTCACATCTTCTTGCCATTCTTTTGGCATTCTTCCAAAAAATTTCATTTTATACCTCCTTTTACCTTTTGTTATTTTACCTATAGTATATAGTATGGGCGTAAGGAAGTAAAGTTCTTTTTACTCTTTTGGGCCTAATGTTAACTCAATAAATATCCCATCAGCCCCTGCTTCATCGCGTATACCTAAAATCTTTCTCCCAAGAAGACCTTTATAGAGAACTTCTTCATCATTTTTCAAGTTTTCAAAATACTGATTGTTCATCTCAGTATTCCGTACCCCAACTTTCAAAATATCTTTAGTTTCCGGAAACTTAAACTCTGTAGCAGACTTGACCTGGAGTACTCCAAAATCATCAAAAATCATCCAGCACAAAAGTCTGCTCCCATCTTCATAGAAATGGTAAGTCAAACCAACAGTCTTGTAAAGTTTACCCGGCGTAAAATCTGGAGTATTAAACTCATTGAACCCGTTATTTAAATTTCCTCCATGCATCTGTCTTTCCAAAGCACTCTCAGACAGAGCCAGCCAGACCTCAAATTCCATGAAATCAGCTTTCTTCGGTTTTGGCATCTTCTTTGTCACTTTCAATCCTCCTTTTTTCAAAAGAAATAGTGATCGTCTGATTGCGATCATCACAAATTACCACCTTGGTTTCCAAGACTCTTTTGTAGATATAATCTATAATATAACTAACAAGCATTTCATTCTCCTTTATTGGCTTTTGCCCTCCATTTTTTGGACTTCAGCATCTATGGTGAGCTGGATTTTTTGATCCCAGTCTTTTTGAATCCCCACAGCTCTCTGAGCTAGAATCAGTCCAGCGACTACTCCTGACAGGATTAAAAATTTATCAGTAGATTCAATCACTTCAGCTTTCATCAAACCTCCGCCTTCATCACCGATAATCACTGAAACATCCCATCCAGCCCTGAACTGCTGAACTCCAACAAGAGTGGTGTCTTCATCCGCCACAAAAGCTTCCGAAACTACAATTACGTTGTCAAAAAGGATGTTTCCATTCTCATCAATAAGACCTTCAACAGGATCTTTGAAAACAGAATTGCAGATATCCACCAAAGCATCCCTGACCATTTTTGCTTCAACTCTCAGTTCATCTGACATTTATTTCATCTCCTTTAATAATTTACATCTCTTTACATAATCATGAATCTCTTCCTGTAGTTCCAATGAAAAAACTTCATCTTTAATAAATTCCTCCCATACTTCATTTAAAATATGCTTTTTTTGAAAAAAAGAACGGTCTTCATCTTCATATTTTAAAAGAAAATCACTCATCTTTTGTTTTGAAAGATTTAGAAGCTGCTTTTCTAATTTCAATTTTAATCTCCTCCTTTTTTTAAGGATTCTCTATATTTCCTTGCCATTTCCCTGATATTATCTCCTCTTTCCAAAATGTGAGCTCCCAGTCTGCACTCACAATCAGGAGAAGCTTCTATCTGACCATGACTGAAACAAGGAGTCTTCTTATACCAAGATTTATCATGAATGGTACAAGAAGCCCTGCCATCCTCGTCAAAAGACAAATGAGGACATTCATTGGGATCTTCTTTAACAATAAAGGTGTCCTGAGATTTAAAGTCAGGCTTGTCAACACACTCCGGCTTAACTATCACAACCATATACATTATACAGCAGTAACCACATCTTACACATATCATCAGTTCACCTCCCTTTGTTGTTTTACTTATAGTATATAGTGCAGACGCAAAGAAAGCAAGTTTTTTTTAAACATTTTTTAAGCTACGACATTCCGGAGGCTTAAGACAATCACCATTTTTATCAATAATCAGATCCCCTATTCGAAGATTACATTCAGCGAAACCTCCCTTGCTATCTAAATGCATGCAAAATCTTCCTTTTCCCCAACAAAATTTTCCATAAGGAACTTCAATTGGTAGAAGAACATTTCTATAATAGACTTTCTTTTTCATTTCACCCCCCTTTTGTTTTTGAAAGTTCCTTACTCCCAGTACCCAGATTTGATAGCCTGTGTACGCGCTAGACCAAAAGCTCCCATCGCACTCTTATCCCGAACGACGATCCCGGCATTATACCATACCTCGTCAGTCTTGCTCCATGCCTGAACAACAGCACAATAACAATCATCACTGTCCGGCCCCTTATCCCGGTCCCTCTCGTGGACCACAATCTTTACACCATCCGAGTACATACTCTGCACCACCTTTTTTGTTTTTGCTTATAGTATATAGTACAGAACTTAGGAAGTAAAGTTCTTTTTAAGGCCATTCATGATATCTTTTATCCTCTTTCTTAACAATCCCTCTTTCTTTTCTCCATTGTTTCTTATGAGTACAAATCGTAACAGAGCTTATTCCTAGCCTTTCCTTAATTTGGAAACTTTTAAGTCCTTCATCAAAGAGTTCAAATAGTCTTTTGGTGTCTGTTTTACGCATTATACCCCTCTGATCTTAAATATTTGAAAGGAATCTCAAGAAGGAATGAACCTAAATTTCTCTAATTTTTCTTCTATTTTTTCTCTTACGTTCCGTTCTATAGTGAAGCGAGGATGGAACTGTGGGTGTACAATGTTGGGGTGGGCTACCCGTTTTAAATTGTCTACAGGGCCTCTGAGAGCGTCCAGGTTGGCTCCGTGGGGGTGGTTTAGTGTTTGGGTATGCATTGCCACTTTCTGTGACCCCTATTTAAAACTAACGGATCATAAAGTAAAAGTAAAAAGCCAAAGCAATGAACACGACAATGATAACCAGTATAGCCAGCACAAAAGGGATTAACATTTCTCTGAAACCCAAGTCACCTTCTGAATTCATCAGTTTCTTTAAATCTTTTTCATCCCAAATCCACCCATAACCGTAGGCTATGAGATAACCTTTAAGAAATGCTTTAAACATAAGGACCTCCTAAATAATGATAAGATGTTTCACACACTCCTGTTTTCCACCAAAAGATATCGAAATTGTTAAAACAGAACAATATCTCTGAGGACAATCATAAACATCTATTCCATCTGAAAAAGATGCATATCCTCCTTCGATAATTCCTGCATTCTTACAAGAATCACAAAGACTTGATTTCGGCGTTGTTTTTACAACCATTATATCCCTCCTAGACAATGATAAGATTTTCATCTCCATGAAACTTTACAAATTTAGATATGGTATCTTCAGTACCGCCTTTTCTATCCTTAGCTACACACGCTATCAGAATATCTGATTCTCTGGCAATATCTGTATTTCTCATGAATCCGGCTATTTTTCCATATTTAGGCCAATCAGCGGGAAACCAAAGAATCTTTTTTCTAGGAATTCCAAGAATATGAGCCATGTCCACAGCAAATCTGTCTGCTCCTTTAGGACATAGTCCAGAACAGATTCTGTCTCCTTTCACATAATGCTTTAAAAATTCTTCTTGGACTATAAAAAGATCTTTGCCAGAATCTCTGCGACGAGTTCCTACAACTCCTATTGTCTTAGGTTTGTTTGGAATATTCCTCTTTTTCGGAAATACTTTTGAGTTCTTCTTCTTTAGCATCTCCTTATGGCTTTTCTCTTTTACATACTGTGCATCGATAAATAACCGGGTTTACTTTTTGCGTTTTATCATGAACTCGGTTGTTATCTCCATAAAGCCTATCCTGAAATTTCGATTTGCAATCACATTTCTTAATCATTTTCTTCTCCTTTTTCAAAGATTCCTCCAAATTCTCCCAACCATGTTCTAAAGTCTTCCCTGGAACCATTTTCTTCAAATTTATCCAAGGCTTTCAACCCTTCACTAACAAAATCATCCATTGTCAGGGGGAGAGGACTTTTGGTTCTTACAAGAAGGTCATCTGGGTAGTGTGTAAAAATGGTTCTGGCTTCATTTTTCAGATGTCTTCTCTTGAGATCTTCAACAGTATGGGGTCCATATGCCCTGAATTCACCCAATATAGTCCCCTTCTCGAAAACCTCCCAACCTTCTTTCAGATCAGCCCATTTGATCGGCTTAAAGGCAGACTCATCAAACCTGAAATCCGTTGAATCTTTCTTTTTGCTGCAATATCTTGTTTCCATATTTCTCCTTTATTATTCTTCATCATATTCCACTTTGTCAGAGCCAATAAGCTTACTTGCTTCTTCTTCAGAAACAATACCAACACTTTCAATGTCAATCCCCCATTTTTCACATACAGAAATGAATGACTCTGCGTTAGCTTTTTTAGAATACTTTGTGAGACTTGGTTTCCTTAACGAACCTGAACCATAGACTACTTTAACGTATGTTCCTCCCATCATTCCTCCTTCTTTACTCTGACTCTTTTGGTTTTTTTCTTCTTTTCTTTCCTTTCACTGTCCCTTTCAGCCATCTGATCATTTCCCCCACGGCTTTTTTAGCCCTTTTGTCTTCATGAGACTTTTGTAGTTCTCGCCATCTGCCAATGGTAGCCTTCTTTTCTGCACTGGTCTGTGAGGCCAGGATTTTATCAATCATGGCCCTTTCTTCATCGTCCATTTACTCCCCCTCTGCTTCCTCCATATTGTTCCAGTATTCCTTATATTTTGCCACTACTTCTTCAATCTTAAGAGGAACACCATTCTCATTCCTATGGGTAAAAAGAAGCATAGCAGAAGACATATCATCCGCATGGATGAACCCCTGGTTTTCCATATACTTCTTGAGATTCGACCCACTCCAAAGTCCCCAGATATTTCTTAGATGACGACCAAGGGTATGATGGTATTTCACAAGAGCGTCTCCACTGAGTTTCTGAAAGGGCTCCAGTTCATTATATTCTTTAAGTAATCGTTCTAGTTCTACAAAAGCTTCCTCAAAATTTTCCGGCACTTGTTTTCCTCTGAGGTCTTGCATCTTACTCCTCCTTCTTGTCTAAATATCTTTTATAATCGCCTGAATTATAACAACGCATACAGACCTCCTCCTCAAGATAAGCATATCCTCCTTCGGAAGGCCCATTGCAAACAACACAGGTTTTATCATCTAATTCCTTATCAGGACTGGGCAAGTTAATGGAAAGCATGTTTGCCAAGAATTTGTCCCAGTCCTTTTCCTGAAGGAGAATTGTCTTGACTGTTCTGTAGATTCCAAGAATTACAGTAACCTCTCCTATTTCCACCACTAAATCGTGATCACGGCTTTTTTTCAAAGGTTTAAATACCCCTTTCAAGACTTCGTGTACAAACCATGGATCTTGAAAACTGTTAATGTTCACAATATGTTCACAGTCTGTCCAACCCATAATCTTTAATGAATCTTGGACTCCTTTCCATTCTATTTCTTTAATTTTCATAATATCTCGAACATTCCCGAGCCTACCAATTTTTGGATTTTCCATTCACTTCTCCTTAATGGCACAAGTTATACTAAAAATAGAACTATCAAACTCAATAGGGGAAAGACCTTTTTTATCCCTTTCTCTTTCCTCTTCAGCAGTCATAACCATATAAGTTATCTTTTGTCCCTGTCCCGCAGGCCACATCACATATCCGCCTGGACAATTTTCTTCACATATATTCCGAATTACTTTGTCCAGATCAATGCATCTTGCAACTGTCACATCAACCCCGATAGGAAATTCAACTTCAATTTTAAAAATTTTTCCCATGTCTTCCTGTTTTGGTTCGGGATACGGCTCTCTAAACAGGCTGTCAACCAAAATCCTAACCGCAATTCTAGGAACAAGAAGACCTTCTCCGCAGATTAGATTAAAAAATCCCTGTCGGATTTTGTTCTCAATTTCCTCAGTTGTGTAACTTTTTCCTTTTTCAAACATCTTCCTTTCTCCCTTTTTTGAGTTTACTTAAATCAGGACCTTTGTATTGGTCTTTTTCTACACCAAAATATCTTTCCCCTTTCATGACAATAGACTTACACATTTTTCTATGTTTTTTAAGCCCTATGTCTATCACTTTCCCTCCAACAAAGGCTCGTCCTTTGTTAAATACAGTATTAAAAATAAACATCCCTTTGCTATTCTCAAGGATATATTTCCCATGTTTCTTTATAACTTTTTTCTTGGGTTTAACCATAAATACAGCCTAACATACCGAGCCTAGGAAGTAAAGCTTTTTTTTACTCAACCTCAATTCCTTTGTTGTTCAGAATATCCTTTATCATCAAACCCGTTTCGCTCATACCATGTCTCTGAAACGAATGAATCTTTATTGTTTCACCCTCCCCTTTGCAAAGAGTCACAGCTTCATTTTCCCAAAAAAGAGTTATATTACTTCCGTGATAAACTTTCTTGGCAATCTTATTCATAGTTTTTGAAGCTTCTGATTGGATTTTAGGAGGCCAAAGTCTTCCGTGCAAAAGACAACTATGATTCCAAACATAATCCAAAGCTTTCCTCGCTCTAACCAATATATGTTCTGAATCAGGTGTCTTTTCCTCTTTTTCAATTATCCCTACTTTAAGTGGCATGCTCTACTCCTTTTTAGGACATTGTTCTAGATGTGTTTAAATTTTAACCTATACCAACATATAGCCCCAACAACAAAGACCGTCTGTGGACATCCCTAGGCGTCTAAAAACTAGGCTGAACAGTATGGTTTTAACTTATTTATTAGTTACAAACGCTGTTCTTTTCTTAGGAATAACTTTTGGCTTTTCAGAAAGACCAACAGGCTCTCTCTTCTTCTCAGAAGTAATTAAGATATCAGAAACTCTTTCTTTTATGATTCTATAGAATTTTCTTTTCACTACTTTACAAGCCTTTACAGCTTCCACCTGCATCTCTTCTCTCACGTTTTTGGCAAGGATATAAATAACATCAGACATATCACTATCATCTTCACCATCTTCACCATCTTCACCATCTTCTCCATCATCTTCATCATCATCATCTTCTTCATTATCTTCGTGACAATGACAATCACAATCATCATCGCTGCTCGGGAAACACCCACAATCAGGACAACCAGCAGACGGTAGCTCATCTTTAACTTTCTCCTTAAAAAGCTCATTTTCTAACTCAGCAGCTTTATCCTTGTCAATAAGAGAACTTTCAGACAAAAGAGAAGCAACATCACGATCTGCATCCATTACAATAATAGAGATCTTAGGAAGAACATCCTCAAGTAATTCCAAGAATTCATCAGGGTCAGACATCCTTTTAGCTAAAAGAGCTAGTGCCTTACCTCCTCTACTGTCTGATTTAGGCTTCTTTTTCAGCTCAATCTTTTCATGCTTCATCGATTTCCTTTTCTTCAATCTTCTCCTAGGTGCCATAAGTTTCCTCCGTTAAAAGTTCGCATCAATCATTAGTTCATGTTTCAGTATCTCTTCTTTGCTAATCCCACATTCACCAGACAACACTTCCCCTATCTGGCAAAGCATAGTTAGTTTTTCTATAGAAACATCTGAAAACTGGAAGAAAATGTCAAATTCTTTTTTGGGCCTAACTCTGTTGAATCCTTCACTTTGTAAATCTGTTCGGAATTGTTCTTCCAGTTTTAATATTTCAATAAATTCAGAGGATGGCGAGATTTGTTGTCTTACATATGCATAAGTTTCTTCAGGCAATCTATCTTTAAGAACTTCAAGAACATTAACTAAAGAAAGATTTTCGTCCGGGCGAGAAGGGTTTGAACCAAAGATAGGTCTTCCATCAAATGGGTCTTCATAAGCCTCACTGTAAGTAGTTTGATCTTCAGAGTCTTCTCCGCCTATTGGCTGGTCAAAAGAATAGTCATATACAGGCTTTCTGCCGTTATCCTTTTCTCCTATATAACATACCCTTTTTTCAGCTAGAGCAGCATTCCATACTGAATATAAAGTCTTTCTTATGACATTTAAAACCCACGTCTTTTCAGAAGATCTTTTTTTCTCATAGGTATGGGCTCCTGAGATTAACTTTATACGACATTCCTGAATTAGATCTTTGATCCCTATTCCAGGAAGATAACTTATCTTTCTACATTCTATGGAAATTAATTTTTCATATTTCCCTAAAAAAACTTTACATTCTTCTTCTGTTAGGAAGGTAAGCTTATCCCCCCTATTTTCTATCCTCTTTTTTTTATTTTTCATAGTTTCCTCCCTTAAACTATGATTCAAAATCTCCTTTGCATTGAAGGTCTTGCTTTTAGTATTTCTGCCAAAGAAGAATAAACTTGAACCGAAATACTTTCAATACTCTGAATTTCTACCGCAACTGGATAAAACCGTTTAGGGGCACTAGTCAAAATTCCCAGACCAACTATCTCAATCCCCATTTCACCTATTTCTCTCACTTTAATCTTTAAGTCTTTTTCGAGAAGGCTGTCATCTCCCTGTTCAATATTTGGCATACCATCACTGAGCACCATGAGAATCTTTCTCTCTTCTCTCCTTTCCAGCAATCTAGTCGCTGCCCACCACACGCTTTCATTATCTCCGTTATAGTTACCTGCGTCTAGCATTGGAATTAAATGTCTCATTGTGGTATAGTTTTTTTGGAATGGTTTAACTATCATATGATTTAACGGGCTAGTTCTATTGTAATTTTTACTATAACCTCTAGAAAAAGAGCCCTTAATTTTTTTCTGAATATCATAAGGAATATATCTAGAATCAAGTGGATTAGTGTTAAACGCAAGAATTTCAAAAGGTATTTTCAAAGATTGTAACGTGTCCCCAACTGCGAGCAAAGTTCTCCGCAGCATTTTAACTTTTTCTCCTATCATGCTACCAGACAAATCGTTTAAAATTATCATGGCAGTATCAACTTTTCTGCCAGGAACTTTTGTCTTATAAATTCTTCCGTTTCCCTTCTTTAGCTTGTATAAATTCCCGTCATCTATTATACCTTCAGTCTGTTCCCTAATAAATGAGTCTCTTTTTTCTGCAATCAATAAAGGAAGAATTCTTGATTTCATCTTTTTAACTTCAGAATCCACTTCTCGTTCAGCTTTGCTAAGACTTTTCATTATATTTTCAACATTTGGATTCTTCTTTTTAAGAGGGTCTGGCATATCGCATTCTTTATCAAAAGGTATAATATCTGGATGAACTGTGTGCATATCATTTTCCCTTTTGTATTGAGAAAGAATCTTGTCTATCATGGCTTGCATTTTTTCCATAAGGCTCCCTATCTCTTTTCCCGCTTCAGAAGTTGGGTTGCCTTCAATGGCCTTATCTAAATTATCTTCAAATTCACCATCATAATCATAATTGTCCTCTGGCTCAGTTACCCCAGGCTCAGCTCCTGGTTTTCCTTCTCCGGGCATCGCTTCTCCAGGCGTTCCTGTTTCATCATCTGAAGATGCGCCTGATGAATCGCCATCCCCTTCTATATCTCCTTCGCCCGATTCGCCTTCACTTGATTCATCCTCTTCATCGCCTTCTGCGTCTTTGGGTTCAGACTCACCTGCTTTTCCAGACTCAGATTTCCCTTCTTCTTCCCCACTTTCTACAGGTGCAGAAACACCACCCTCTTCAGGCTTTCCACTATCACCATTACCGTCATTACCATCATCACACTCATCTCCTTTGTCTTTCCCACCTTTACCTTTACCAGAGGGGTTGGTCTTCATTTCTTTAAGTCTTTTTATTATATCTTCAGCAACTTTTTCTGTTTGCTTTTGGCCTCTTTCTTTTGGTTCCCACTCAACTTCAGAAACAATATCCCGCACTTCTTCAGCCATTTGTATTATATCTTCAGGAAAAAAGCTATAATCTTTTTCAGATTCTATGTACTGAAGACATGCTCCCAAGTAAGTAGATGCAGAGATCTTTTCTTTTCCAGCAACTCCAGGAATTAATCCCATATCTCTTATGAAGGTTAAACCCGCATCTTGAAGACCTTTATATCCAGGATACTTTTTTATACCAAGATGGAAAAGCCTAATATCTTCTATATTGTTTAATAAACCGCCATGAGAGTCGTACATTTCATGATCTTTAAATCTTTTTACAGTAGTGTGGACAATATGTCCACATTCATGTATTAGACCTGCCAAAGAAGGGTCTTTAAGAGTCTTGTTTAATTCTTCAGGTATATCCGCAATAACAATAATACCTTCTGTATCAGTCATGAAACCGCTACCTTTGACAATTACTCTAACTCCATCTTTCCTAGCATATATCCTTGCCAGTCTTTCGTAAGAATTATAATTATTTCGCATTGTTAAACCTCAGTCTGTCTCGATATTCATATGGGTTCTCATCAACGATTTTACAGTATGACGATCTGTTTCGTTTGTAAAGTTCAAAACAGATAATTTGCAAGCTACTTCAGAAGGAAATTTTTGATGGTACTTTCCCCACGAAAGCAGTCTTCTTAAGCTGAATTGAAATATCATTCCGTCTTTAATGGAATCCCGGCAGTCATTAGCGACCCGTACCATCTGAGTGGCAATAGATCTTTCGACTCCTGTCTTGTGGACAACAATCTCAATTTCTTCACTAGTCGGTCTATATCCCATATTGATTATAATTTCATATCGGTCACGGCTTGCAGCGTTTAAATATTGCGTACCATGGAAAATAAACAAATCATCACCATAGCCGATAGTGTTTGCCGTACTAATCCATCTAAATTGAGGATGCTTTTTGAGGTTTTCTCTAAAGATTTTATTGGTCTTAGGGTGAACACCTGTAAGAGTTACTGAACCACCCTGCTCCATGACACTATGCACTTCACCACGAAGTTCCGGTCTCATGAAATCTGCTTCATCTTCAAGAAGTATAAGACCATTCCTCATAGCATGAGTTATGTGTCCATCAACCCAATCCATATGATCGCCAGTGACAACCCATTGACCCATGATTTTTGAGGATGTTGTTTCATCAGAACATGAAAATCTTTCAACTCCCCAGTTGAAGATCGATGCTAGTTGGAGGACTAATGAACTCTTTCCAGCCCCGGCTGGACCTACAATCAGCACATTATCTCCTTCTGCTATGGCTAATGAAAGAATTTCTGACTCTACAGGGGGCAGGAGATATTGCTCATCAAATTCAGGTGTGAATATTGAACTGCCAATAAAACTTTCACATTTCAGATTTCTGCCTTTACATTTTTCAGATTTGGAAAGAGATTTTTGCTCTTCCCTCATTTTCTTGTCCCACCGGACCATGCATCTATGTTTTCCAAAATTGATACATTTTCCGTCAGGGTAAGAGGCGTATTTTATTTTCGCCTCACCAAATTGAAGCTCCATTTCTTCCTCCCGTGGTTTTTCTATAAGCTTTTTATGGCTATAATATAGTATTGAAGCTGTGAAGTAAAGTTTTTTTTACACCCTTTTCTTAAAAAGTTTCCTTCATATCTAATCCAATTCTTACCATTTCTCCTAAGTCCATACTTTCGGTGAAAGACTCATGTCTCACAACATTATGAACCATTAAATTCATTTCATCTTTCGTAAACCCAAGGGATTTAAAAGCAGAACGTAAGTCTCGTTCAAGTCCAGAAGGAATCTCTCTTTCTTCTCCTATTTGCAATGTCTCATTAAACATATCTTCACCAAAAGCTTTAATGGCTGAATTATCTTTCATTAGCTCTATTTCTTCCATCATTTTCTTGATGAGACCAATTTCCATTACTAGGGTTCTTTTTGTTTTGTCTAGGATGAACTTAAAGGAAGGTTCTAACTGAATTGTGTTAAATCTTAAGATAAACAATCTTCCCGATAATAATAACAATTTTTCTTTCTTTGTATAACTTCCTCCGCTATTATAAGTCTTTTCAGACAAAGTTTGAACTAACCAATCATCTGGACTACTCCAGTCAGGCATGAAAGAAATTCCTTCTTCTAACAATGGAAAATCTTCTCTTTTTTCTAAAAGCTTTTCCATAATCATATTCACTATGGCCTTTCCTAACTGTTCCCAAATAGACTGTATATCGGATTGCGCTTCTTCATTTGCCCATTTAAGTCTCTCAATTTCCACTCCATTTCTCCATTTCTTTTAGAAAAGGAGTTAGGAAGCTTACCAAGCTGTCTTAATAATCCCCTTTTTACAAATAAAATCCCGACATCTACCTTGCTCCCATCTTGAGCAACCTTCTTCCTGTCCCTTTCGTTCATCTTCTTTCATCCATTCCCTGCATTTCACCCTTTTGCATATGTAACAAGGAATCTTCTTACAAGTATAACAAATCTCAATAATGTTCTTCCCCGAATTTTTTTTGGCAATAGGGTTTTTATATCTTTTCCCTTTAGGTGGGATTGGATATTGAATTGAATGCTCCCATTCCAAAAAAGATAAAGTGTTACCATAACTGCAATGGATACAATCATTTCCTGTGCAAGAAACAGAAATTTCTTGACCATCTACAGCATGGAATCTTTCTCCTCTTTTGTTTATGGCAGTTCTGATAATTTTTGACATTTGCTAATCAAGGCATTTTGAACTTTTTTTCAAGTTCTTTAAATATAATCAAAGCCTTCCTTGCTGAGATCTGAGGATCATCACCATAAATCTTAATAGTAAACTCAACAACGCCTTTTGAATTTCTTTTTAATTCAACAGAAGACTGAGAAGTTTGCTTTAACTCCACAGGTTCTGTGATAGAAACCCTAACACCGCTGACAGGAATTTTCTTCTTTTTAGGGTGAACTTTTTTTTCATCATCCATCAGATATCTCCGCAGCTTCCCTTATTTCATCTAAGCTAAGGAAGCCCTTATAAAGTCTCATCTTATAATCAATTTTTCTTCCTTCAACATGAATTTCTTCAAGTAAAACAACACACGTTTTCATAGAAGGACAGGTTACACTACCATCATTAAGACTACACGGATTTTCTTCTTCATAATTCCCTTCAGGCACTTTCTTCCAGTAAGTACATCCAACTCCTGGAATAACAGAAGATTCTCTCCGGCAATGTACTAAAAAGTCACAGGAAATGAGACATTCATCTTCAAAATCAAACTTACCAAAGCATTGTTCATCTCCTGTCTGAAATTCCTGTATTTGTTCCCTAATGGAATCTTCTATGTCTTGAAAACTAATTTCCAGATTAGCTATCATAATCTGAAAAATTTCACATCTCTTAAAGTCATGACAAGCCAGACACGTATCAGACTTTTGGTCAAACTGACCAAAGCAGGAAATAGCTTTTTGTGAAAAAAGAAAAGAACGAATCTTAGAACATTTTACTTTTTCTTCAACACAATTCCCTGCTGTTCGGTCACCCCGACATTCACCTTGAGGATCTTCCAAAGCTACGCGAAAGCATTCAAGTGAACTATAGACTTTGACAAAACAGTCTATGTTCACTTCACATTTGTCACACTTTTCGCTGTTAGGTGTAAAATCCCCAAAGCATTTCATTGTTTCCGTTTTGCCCATAGGCTAAAGCTCCTTGGCTAATTCCGTAAACGCCTTTCCAATCTTCAGGATATCGCTTTTGTTTTCAAGACCAGGGAATTTGGCTGTGGTGAAATCATCGCCGTTCTGTCTCTTAAAGATAAAAAGAATCTTTATCTTCTTCGGACCGCTGTTGTACGAATAAACTTTCACCACGGCCCTAGCTCCGCCTTCCAGATCAATTTCTTTCTTTTTGATCACCTTTTCCTTACTCTCATCATACGCCATGTTGTGCCTCCTTTTTTTTATTGTTACCCAAAGTATATAGTAACGATATTAGGAAGTAAAGCTCTTTTTTAAACAGAAAGTTTTTTCCTAATTTCGTCAAGGGTCATAAATCCTTTAGAAATTATTTCCTTCTTCTTTTCCTCAGCCTCATGTTCTACAAACTTTTCAGCAGTGAAACCCCCCTTTGTCTTTTCGAACGATTTTTTGAAGTTTTTAGTAAGAACAAAGTTAAGATCATGACTAGAATCTTTTCCAAACTCAACTCTGACCTTTTTTCTATTAGAACCACTGAATTTCTTATTAAAAAGATATACAATAAATTTGATCTGCTTATCTGTCAAATAATTCCATTTCTTAAAAGTTTCAAGCATGTTCTTGCAAACATCCGCATCTTCCAGAGTCCATTCTTTATTGGTCATGCGGCTGAACCCAGGATCATTTATAATCATTAAGTTTTTTACTGGATTCAGAAATTTTCCTATATAATCCTCTTTATGGAGTGGGATATTATCCATTCTTTTTTCAATTCTCTCTAAATGAGAATCAGAAAGGTATCTCTTTTTAAGAGTTTGAGTAAAAACATTATCCACATATGGATCATCAAATCTTTCAACATATTCTTCTGCCCACTTTAAAATAGCTACAACCTCACTTTGTGAAATAGACTTACCGTGGCCGAACGATGAAAAATCTGTGTCAAACTTACCCAAAATATCTCTCCTTTAGTCTACTGAATCTTCCAGATGAAAATCAGCATTCTGTTCCTTTTCTAAACGAGCTTTAAGCTTCTTGGCATATTTAATTAACTTTACGTTTTTTTCTTTGAGACTCCTATTATCTGCCATCACTTTCTGGATAACACCGATAATCGTATCCTCATTTATTTCAAAATCAGACGGAGGAACTCTGCTTCCTTTACCGTTTCTCGGACTTCCAGTTCCTTTCGTGGTAGCACGATAGACTCGGCTTTCGTCATTGATTAGAATAACAAACGCTGTTCTTTTCTTAGGGAATTCCTTCTTAAAAAGATTCCCCTCTATATCTCTTTTAAGGATACCAACATGCTCAGCCATTTTTAGAGTTTGACTGACATGAGCCACACTACAACCCACTTTGTCAGCTAACCCTTTTACATGAATAGATTCTTTTCTTGAGTAAACTTTTAACTCATCATACATTTTTTCTATGGCCGTCTTCATGAGATTTTCTCCTTATGCAATCGTAGGTTCTTTCTTGAAAAAAGATAATGAAGATTTATTATCATCAAAAACTGCTTGCTCTCGCGATTCTTCTGTTTTTATTTTTCTTTTCTTTGGGGAAGCTTTAGTCTTTGTAAGGGTTATATCAGGCTCCTTACCTTTGACTTTTCTTGCACCTGACATCTTGCGGTTCCTGACATGGTTTGCTCTTTCAGCCACCGAAAACAAAATATCCATCATCAACTTAGAGTTTGTTTCAGTTAAAGGAGCGCGGACCCAGTCGTTCTTTCCTTTGACTCGTTGTCCGCCAAGTTTAGCTATCGCAGTATCTGTAAGCTTACGGTAAATCGCAACACCTAAGTTCTTATAAGGATTAGACGTGTCTAAGATTTTGAAAAGAGCGACACCATTTAACTTAATGCATTTCCCTCCCGCAGGCTCACTTGTTTTAACAATAGCCCTAATCCCCGCCACATCTAATCTTTCCTTCAACTCATAGTAGAAATCATCCCTTCTATCAGCCATTGTCCCCCCTTAGTCTTCCCAAAAATTTATTTACTGTTAACAACATAATACAGCGAGCCTAGGAAGTAAAGCTTTTTTTTAATCTTTTTTTGTATTGAAAATTTCATCCTTTTCAAATTTTTCTTGAAGATCTAAGATCCGGCGAAATTGTTTTTTAGATATATTCGTAGTTCCGACATGGTTTTTAAGCTTCCTGTTCTGATGTCTTAATTCCGGCGTTACAGTTGAACAAGCCTCTTCAATCTTGTCATAGTCCACCGCATAGTCATTAAAACCTCCAAGCTTATTTAGTAAGTAGCAAACCCGTTCCAATGGATCTTTAAAAAATGAATCATAACTCACTACGATGCGATTTTCTCTCGAAGTATAATCCAAAAGACTCCTCATATATTGACTCCAGAGAAGAATACATTTGTCCAAGGTCAATTTCTGGTCTCTTCGCATCAAAGAATCAGCAACTGAAAGAGGGTCGCGAAGACACACAAGTATCTTCGGATCTTTGATCCAATAATGCCAAATAGGTAATGTTAAGCAGAAACGAGGGTCTTTCATGCCCCACCACTTGGCATGTTGTGTATAAGTAGTTACGAAGTTTTTTATTATTCTATGGATATCATCCATTTTTTTGTCATGCCAAAAAAGATAAGGGAGTTTAGGAGGATTTTCCCAGTCTCCGAAATATGTACTCATAATTCTTCCATTTATATTCATTATTTCAGCACTTTCCCAAAATCCTTTAGGATTATCTCCTCCCGGCGGCATGAGCTTATTTTCTGGACCTATATATAGCCCACAAATGTTTAAGATTCTGGTGATCATGGACGTGCCTGATCTATGCATTCCTGTTATTATTAGTGGGTTCATCTCATGCTACCTCCTTATTGCTCTTTTAATATCCTAATCTTTTCAAGAAGTTCTTTACACTCCTTATAAGTCTCAACACTTCCTGCCCTTCCTGCTTCCACCTTCTTTATAAATTTATCACACAATGATTCCGCATCATCAATTATACGGAGTATCCCTCCCTCTCCATTTTCCACTATGCTACCTCCTTATCTCGGGTTATAGACTTCATGCCCACAAATAGGACATACCAGAAGAAAATACAAATCTCCTTCAACCAAAACAGATTTTCCACACTTTGGACAAAGTACTGTTCCAGATTCTATTTTGTTTTTTCTATTCATTTTCCTCTTTCCCTGTTATTATTAACAGATCCATTATTATTATTCTTCTCCTTCTTTAAAAGATCAAAAGACTCTTTGATGCACAATTCACAAAGGTTTCTAGAACATCCTCCCCCACAACAAGATTGTATCCCATCAACATATAGATCGCCAACTTCAAATCTCCCATCACATCCATCACAAATTGGTCTTCTTCTCACATCTAAATCTCCTTCTTTGAATTCCTTAATCTCTAAATGAAATTCACCCTCTATCATTTTATTCCTTCCTTTTTTTATTAAGAGATCTCGGGTATTTATTACTCACCAATGCCCATCCCGGGAAGTGTAGTTGTACTTTGCCACTCACACCTTTTTCAAGCGCAAGAGCGTCTATACACCATAAGCATAACAATCCACCCACTCCTTCGCTGCCTTTAATATCAAGCTCATTCATTATTGAATTCCACAATCTATTTTCAACTACAGCATCCATACCATCTCTTCTTCCACATCTCTGACAAGGATAAGCATCATGCCTAGGTTCATGTAAGCTGCGTAATCTAGAAACTTCACTTCTAGCTACTTTTAAGGCAGTTATTAGTTCTTGTTTAGTCATATCTCTTAATCTCATTCTATCTCCCCTTCCATAATTGTGACCGCAATAAAATCGCGATCAGGCTTCTTAAAGTCTTTAACGTCAACCCTAGCTCCTCTTTTCATCGCTTCTTTGAGAGCTTCCATCATATCTTCTTTATCTATTTCATATTCCAACATCCCAACAATATGATAAATATGAACTCGCATGATTAATTTCTCCAAAAAAAAGTTTGTCACCAAGGTATATCATCATCTGGATCAATCATCCTTACGTTCAGACTTTCAGGAGGGGAGAGATCACCAGTCAATCTTGGAGCATTAAAAGGATCATAGTTTTCCACTATTTTTCGGATTTTTCTTTTGAACTTTTCTGGCAGGTCTTCGTTGTTGGACAAATAACCAAGAACGTAATCGGAGTAGTCAAAAGAACTCAAAAGATCTGTAACTTTTTCATTCTTATGAGAACCGAATAGGAGTATTCCATTCGTTGGGTCAGGGGACCCAGGGGGAATAAGGGAAATAAGCTTTTTGGACTTAAGGACTCTTCTTATGCTTCTTTTTTTTCCTTTTTCCCGTTCCTGAATTTTTTTTCTTATTTTGCTTGGTTTGAATTTTCCCATCTTCTTCTTTTTTTTTCTTTTGACTTTTTAGAAACTTAATGGTCCGAAGGGGGTCTAGTTTAAATCCTCTTGCTATCTTGTGTAAAAGAACGAAACGGGCATACCTTTTTCTCACGAGGTTTCGTTCTTTTGTAAGATTCATTTTCTTGCATTTTTCTCTTTTAAGTTTGAATCCTTTAGAAAAGCATTCTTTAATATAAGGGCATTTAAGACTTTTACACAGATAGATCTCTCTCCTAAAGTCTCTACATCCGCCCATTGTAGGTTCACAAGCAAGAAAACAAACCACAATAGGAAGATTGGGATAATTAATTCTTTTATAGCATGTCAAGCCACTACAAAGATTTTGTTTTATTCCATATTCATAAGCTTTATTTCGATACTTTTCATACAATCTTTTCACTTTTGCTATTTGAGATGCGGACAAATAATAAGGCCACTCATGCCACATACTTCCAAATAAGATTTTTGTAGTTTCTTCAGTTTTTTTAGTTTTCTTAGACATGCTGGCTATTTGTTAATCCCCTTTAAAAAAGTATATACCTTTCGTTTACGGGACTTCACAAGGTTGGTCTTTTTTTAAGAAAAAACTCACAGTTCTTTCCATGATTTAAAATTAGCTTAAATAATGAATTGGCTTGATATTTGAATAATTTCCTCATAGGTTTTCTATCTTGATAACCTGCATCTCTTAAATAAATTCTAACTTCATCTGGGTCAGTAATTCCTTTAATTACAACATCATTCGCCAGAAAAAGGGCTTTGTGGACTATATCTGCAATAACAAAAGCATCAGCAGCATCTGGATCAGATATCTTTATTTTATACCTATCATAAACCTCCAACATAATCTGAGCCTTTGTTTTCGCTTTTATCCAAGATTTAAGGGTTTGGATAGCAACAGGTAAAACAGGAAATTTACTGATATATAAAAATCTCTTAATGACTCCGACAACTTCTCCTGCTTGTTCTCTTCCCCATTTGGCATTATGGGCATATCCTTCTATTCCAACAAAAGGAGTCTTTAAATCGGTTAGCTTCCTTAGCTGAATTTCTATATTAATTAATCTGGAAAAGCCATAGGAATGCGGTTTAATTGAACCTGTCCCAATCCTTTTTTTATCTCGAAAAGTCCATCCGGTAGAAGAAATTGACTGATCTATACCAAGGACTTGATATGACTTTGAACAATATAGCCTTCTTGCTCTGTCTATAAATTTGCATCCCTGTATGAATAATTCTCTCTGTTCTTTGACACCCACCACTTTTTTAGCCATAATGCCTCCTGACTCCGAAAAAAATCGGCCTTAGAAATTTTCGAAAACTTTCATATATATGTGAGATTTCGATCCAAAATCCAATCTCAGGAGAGAGCTAATCTACTGATCTAATTCCTTTTGATTTACTCACTCTCAACGAAGTTCCCATTCCAGTTGGTATGGCCCGATGTGTCACCATAATGATTTTAACCCCTTCATCTGCCTTATTCTTCAACAGTTCCAACACTAACAGTATACCACTCTTATCTATGCCTTCAAGTGGTTCGTCCATCCACAATAACTGAATAGGAGAATCAGCAGAAGAAAACAACCCAAGCTGAGTTGCAATATCTATTCTCCCCCTTTCTCCACCAGAAAGAAGTCTAGCATCTCTTGAAATCTCTCCGTCAATACTCACTTTCACATTCAACTCATCAACAATATTTTTACTCTTAGTCTCACGTTTGGGGCTAAAAACTACTCCAACTTTTTCTTCAAAAATTTCTTGTGCAAAAGCATTTGTCCATTTAGTTAGTTGATCTAAAAACCCATCAAATATTTGCCTTATAGAGTTTTCAAAAACATTTTCAGCAAACTCATACTTCCCTTTTTCCTTTTTAATTAAAGATAAATCTTTACTTTTATCTTTAATTTCAGTTCTCACCTTATCTACTTTTGCTTTTGTTTCAGGAATAGAACTGTAAGCAACCATGTTATTGATTTCTTTTCTTAACTCTTTTAGCGATTCTCGTTTCAACTCAACTTCTCTTTTGAAAGCCTTCATCTCTGATTCCCATTTCTCCTTTAATCTGAGATCTCTTAGAAGATTTTCTCTCTTCTTAATCATTGGAGTCAATTCGTTTTTTCTATCATTAAGAATCCTAACTTTAGAACGGACTCTGGTAGATTTCTTTTTTAAAGATTCTATTTTGATAGTTAGAGATTCGACTTTTTTTCTAAGGAGTTTAATTTCAGAGATGAGCTTTTTCAAGAGATGTTTTTCTCTAGTGGTGTTTAGTTTAGCACCACAACGTTCACATTTTTCTACTTTTCCATCCTTAATTTTTATAACTTCTTTTCCTTTTAGTTTTATATCCGAAGAAGATCTGACCGAATCTTCCCGGATAGATTGCAGAAAAAGCTTAGTTTTATTAAGATCATTAGAAGCCTCTTCGAGCTGTGAAAGTATTTCATCTGCCTGTTCTATTTGAACTTTAAGGATTGAAAGTTCGTATCTTAACTGGTCTACGCCGCTAGTTTGCTTTTCAGCGTAGGAAATTTTCTTTTTAACACCAGTGATTGAATCTTTAGTCTTCTGAATTTCTTGCTCTTTTCTAGCCTTAATTTCTTTCATAGTCTTTCTTAATTCTTCAAGACCTTCTTTTATTACCTTACTAGAAATAGAAAGATCACTTATCTTACTGAGTGTAGTTTCTTCCTCTTTTTGTTTCTCTTTAAAAGATTGATGAGATTTTTCCTTACATTTCTGAAGATCTTTTAAATCTTGTATATCAATTATGATCTCAGCCTTCTTTGAGTCAGTTACATCCAGGAATCTCTTCGTGTCCCGCTGACCAAAGAAGTTTCGATTTTTGAAAGTTTCCCAATTAATTCCGAGAACTTTCCATATGATCTTGTAAGTGTCTCGTTTTCTTTTTCTTGATAGGTTTTTTCTTTTACCTGTAGTGGGCTCTCTGTAAAAGAAAACTTTGTCTCCGTATTTGGAATGATTCCTGTACTTCCTAATCAAAAACTCTTCTCCGCTTAAAGAATCTCTAAGAGCTAGAGAAGAAAAGCCAGACTTTCCACCACTGACAAAGCTATCAGCAGGATGTTTCCTTATGGCTCTGTCAAAAAGAACATCTGTTAGAATATCACCCAATAGGCTTTTACCTACTCCATTACGCCCTCGTATGAAAATGAACTTATCATCTATCGTAAAGTCAATTTTCAAGTATTTGTACTTAAAGATATTCTTAGCCCTAAGTTCAATTAATTCCAACATGCCTTTGTTCCCCCCACATGCCACACCTAATAGTATGCATGTTTAAATCTGAAGCCCCCAAACGAGCTCCTAGCTGCTCTAAGACAGGTGGCCCCTATTTGGGGCTTACCCTGTTTTGTTTGACTTTTGTTTTTTCCTCCATTCATTAAGAGCAGACTCAACTACCTCGGCGCAAGTCACATGAATAACCCTGTTTTCCGGCCTCATTCTTATAATCAAAAATTCTGGAATACCTGAAGGAATAATTTGTTCACACATTAAACATTGCCTATTTTCATCTGATGCTGACATCTTGCGATACCTCCCTGAATAACTCTATGACATGCCTCTTGTAAGGTTTTCTATATTCTTCCTTCACTTTCATTTTTTTCATTGTGTCAACAATGATTGATTCTTTGTTCGTAATACTCTTCACTCTAATAGGTTCTTCTACAGCAAACTTCTTTTTTGTAGTAGGACGAATCATATGATAAGGATTTAACGATAAAATTTCTCTGAGATATTTTTCGTTATCTTCTTCGCTAACATTATCTGTATCTATGATTGGCTTTATTATATTATTCGTTATTCTCCCAGAAGGCTTTTCATAGTCTTCCAATTCCATAAATCTAGGGCTAAAACCATTAGAAATGTGTCTGATTTTAAAACTCGGTAAGTCTATAATTGGAAAACCTGGAATGATATTCTTTTGGTCAAGCCTCACATGCTGAGGAGATCCGGTGTATAATCCATTTTTTCCTATGATCTGAAACTTATGAAAATGACCAAACACCATGAGATCATATCCATTAGATATTTCTTCAATCTTTTCAGAAGCTATTCCGAATTTGCTTATGGTGTCTCCATATCCTGCCCCTTTTATACCGATGTGAGCTAAGAGTATGTTATAAAAATCCTTCCTTTCATTATCCAGAATCTTGCCCTTGACAGCTTGATTAAGAAACATTTCATCACTACAAAAAGGAATAGCGACCACTCGGGTCGCCTTTGATTCAAACTCCCATACCACAGGTTCAGGATCAAAATGAAAAACTTTAGGATCTTCATCAAGCCTGTTAATGAAATTCAAAAAACAATCATCCCCATCAAAATCATGATTCCCTCCAATCATTACGTTCGAAATTTCTGAAACACGAGAGAGCTCTAGGAAACAAGTCAATAACTCCATAGTTTCTGGACCAATAAGTACTTCATCGCACAAATCTCCTGAATTAAGTATTAAGTCAACCTTCTCGCTTAACATTAATTCAAAAGAATTGCGAAAGAATTTTATTAGCTGATCTGTTCGGTAGGTTGAACCAATAGGGGTGTGAGATAGGTTGGAAGTCAAATGAAGATCACCTATAGCAGCGATGCGAATTGGAGAGATAGATTTCTTTTTCATTTTTTACAGATTCTTTAGAGCATGTTTTATCAGGACTCTTCCTTTCTTATTTGTTCTCATGAACTCAGGAAAAGCATCTTTTCCGTTAAACCTTAAATCCTTATCTTCTTTAAAATGATACCACGCTCCCCTTTTCACCAGGACCTTTTTTATTCTCAAGAATTCAAGAATTCCAAATGCTCTAGTGAAACCTTTGCCATTAATTAATTCAAACTTAACTTCTTTGAAGGGGGGAAAAAGTTTATTTTTTGTGGTCTTAATGATTCCATTGTGACCTATGATTTCTTTACCATCTTTTATAGAAGAAAATCTCACTAAATTGAGAGTTACAGATCCATGAAAATTAAATGCATCTCCTCCAATGTGGGTATCAGGGTTGCCCCAAGTTACACCTATCTTACTCTTAGTCTGATGCACAACCAAAAGAACAGCCCTTGCTTTATCAATTGAAGCAGTCATTTTACGGCAAAACTTAGACGCAAGACGAGCATGCTCTCCCAGGCCACCACTTCCAGTCATCTCTCCCTCTGTCGTGAACCCTGAAAAAGAATCTAATATTATTAAAAAAGGGGCTGTATCTCCTTCTTCCCTAAACTCACTACATGCATTCACTGCTATTTCTGTAATTTCTAATGCTTGATCTAGAGTATCTGGCTGAGAAATCAGGTAGTTGTCTACATCACAGCCTAGTTTCTTTGCATAGTTTAGATCAAGAGCATGCTCTGACTCAACTATCCAAACCATGCCCCCTCTTTTTTGAGCTTCCTTCGCTACTTTTAAGACAAAAGAAGTCTTACCCACTGAAGGTTTTGCTTTAACATTGATGATTCTACCTACTGGGAGCCCCCATTTATCAGATACTGAACAAGATATTATTCTATCAAGATTAGGAAGTCCAGTAGATAGAACATCGTTAACTATCAGAGGAGAAGAAGGATCACCGAGAATCTGAATAGCATTATCCTCCATCTTCTTGTTAACCCTTTTCATAATTTGTAGAGCGACGTCTCTGCTCATAGCCTAGCCTTTCTTTTTCTTTTTCTTTTTCTTTTTCCCTGCGGCTTCGATTCTATCTTTTTTAGCCTTGGCCTGAGCTTTTAGCTTTTTGGCGAAGTCTTCTTTTTCTTCACTATTTTCTTCTTCATCCTCTTCACTGAGTTCGTCATCAATTTCCCTCATGAATTCCTCTTCCTCATCATCATCTTCCGATTCATTGTCCTCGGTTTCATCATCAGATTCATTGTCGTCAGGGGTGCCACCCTCTTCATCCTCTTCATCCCCTTCTTCCTCTTCTTCTTCCTCATCATCTCCAGACTCGTCTCCATCTCCTTCAGACTCGTCATCGTCATCCTTAGGCTCTTCCTCATCATCGCTAGACTCTCTGTCGTCCTCGCCATCGCCATTACCATTACCTTCAGAGCCTTCGTCCTCACTTCCGGAATCCTCATCTTCTTCGGAATCAGTTCCCTCTTCATCCAGTTCTTTCTCCTCATCTAATTCCTCCTCCTCATCCTCAGGCTCTTCTTCAATCCCTTTTATTTTGGCAATCATTTCATCTTTTGAAAGCTTGGGATAGATTTCATCCCAGTTAAGAGCGTTGGCTTCAACGAATGCCCGTACAACCTTGGGGAGCTTAAAAGATTCAAGGGAAAATCCCTGGTCAGAATAGGTAGTACCGAGTTCTTCACCAGCTCTACTGAACTCAAAATTATGGCCTTCGATTGGGTCAAAAGGATTATGTTTGAGAGACTTGTGTATCTTATAAGCCTGGCTGACCATTGGGCCACCTAGTGTCGGACCGATAGTTAAAAAACCTATTCCCTCTTGGCAAACTTTCCCCCAGGACGTTTTTTCGACACACTTTTCGCAGGTGGCAAAGCCTTCATCTGATTCACGGAACACAAAATTCCCAAAGCACTCTTTCGCTTTGAAAGTTTTTCCTTCTTCAAAAGCCTTGGCTAACGATGTGAGATCAAGGGCTTCCAGAAGAATTCTTTCCTTTCGGTTCGTTCTTCCAGCCTTTGCCTTAGAAGACTTCGTGCCTTTGTCGTAAAGGTTCTGGCACTTAATGCACTGAGAACACTTCTTGATAGGATCAAATCCCTTGGATTCATCATCCACATTATCCCTTGGACATCGGAAAGAAGCCTTCCCGTCGGGACCGCAACCATAATGAATGCCCTTTTCCTCCCACGGAAACTCACTCTTCGTTTTTGTTTCAAAGAAGCGAAAAAGATTTATCCCAGGATGGGTCTTATGATTCTTAATGAAGAGATTTTTCCTTTTCTCAGCCCTTTCTTGTTCCTGTTTTTTCATCTTTTTCTTTTTCTTGAGCATTGCCTTTTCATCAAAACTACCCATCTTTTTGTTCCTCCTTTTTTTCAGGAAAATTTTCAAGGAAAGCAATAAGAGTTTCAATGCTACCATATTCCTCTTCAGCCTTTCCCGGGAAAAGTGCTATAAACTTAGCACTCAACACTAACCCAGGATTGGCCTTTTCCATTTCCTTTTTGAATTTTTCCCACATGTCTTTAAGATCACCCATAAAAGTCCTCCTTTATACTTATTAAAGCAATATAACAAATTCTCAATTATGACTTCTCTTCAACTTTTCCAATTGAACTCTTTTTAACCTCCATGATAGAGTCATTTGGCTGATTTCTGCTATCATTGCTCCGAGAAAAAATGGCAGTAGATTTTTTAATTAATCCGTTATAAATAGCTTTAGCTCTAGAAAGATTTGCTTCAGCTTTGTTGACTTCCATAACAGCTTCGAACCATTTAGGGTGGCGTTTAACAGCCCTATCTATTCTGACTTCCCCCGTTACTCCAGAATTCCTAAGCTCTCCATCAATTTTAGCTTCGATTTTCTTTTTAAGAGCCTTTTTTGTCTCAACTTCATATTCAATAGAAGATATTATAGACCCAAAGTACCCAAGAATTGCAGAAATTCTTTCAACTTCTGTATGAATATCACTTTTAATTAAAAGATCATCACTAAGATCAATTTCAAATGTTCTTTTACCAACAGTGAATCTAACCTTAGTGAAATGACTGTATAGCTTAGTAGAAAGTACCTTGCTGATACCTTTCTTAATCTTTTTTTTCTTTGGCGTTTTTTTCATAAAAACAAAATAGGCAGGGAAAAATCCCTGCCTATCCCCGGAGCCTATCCTTTTTTCTTCTTCTTTTTCTTCTCGGGTTTCGGCGCATTTGCTTCAATGACCGTATTCCGAAAAGTAGAACTGGGCCGGAATTTGGGAACCGTTTTTGCCTCAACCGCAATGGCCTCCCCCGTTTTCGGATTACGAGCAGTACGGGCTGACTGATCATGCGGATAAAATTTTCCGAACTGCGGGATAGAAACATCTTCCCCGGCAGAGACGGCCTGAGTAATAACATCAAATACTGCCTTGGTCAGATCGTACACCCCACTCTTTTTAAGCTTGGGGACAGAATTATCATCACCCTGATCAATCCGAAGATATACTTCATTTGCTACATTGGCTAATGAAACTGACATAGACTTCACCTCCTTCCATAATTTATTTGTACTACTGTTAAAAAAATATCTAAACACATACTGATGAAGTGTTATACTACCTCCCAGTTTTCAGAAAAAAGTTCAATCATTGTCTCTTTCCACGGGACCAACCCAAATCTGCTCTCAACATACAAATAAGGAGCGGTCATCTTGCTGTTTTCGTCTGGGCGTTGACATTTGATAATGACATCTTCTGACCAACGAGGAAGTCTCATTGCTTTTCCTTTCTTGACCTGTTCAAGAGCGTCTCCAAAGTTCATGTTATTATCTCCTTTCTTTTTAGATTATATAATTGACTCTAGAATAGAGTTAATAATATCTTATCCGTATAGTCTTTCTATTTCTTCAACTGCTTCAGTGACACTTGGAATATCAAAATCTCTTTTCAGGATTTCTTTCGCACTTTCATACATATCTCTAAAAAGTGTATTCCCCATGTCTAACTCCCTTATGGCAAAGATAAGTATTTCAAACTTATCCATTGCAGCAATCAAACGCCCTTCAATTGTTTCGTCTTTTGAATTTTTCCACAAACGTATGTAATGGTCTCTAACTCCTGATGGTAATTCCTTAAAAACAATATTATCCACACAATATCTCCTCACCTTTTCAAGAATTCTTCTAAGCTCAGGACTCATATTGTGGATTGGAAAAAGGAAATCGCCAGTTTCTGACTCTTCTAGATCATGAAGTAATGCTCGCTTCACAACTTCTGAAGTGTCATAATATCTTCCTCTAGTATCATACTTTTCCAATCTTTTATTTTCCATATCGGCAAACATCATAGCAAATAAGGCAAGGTAATAAGAATGAACAGCTACGGGATATGGCTTTAAATGGGGAGTGTTTGAACATCGGTCAATCGAGGATAATAACATTGATCTCTTTATGAAATCTAATATACTAGACACCCTGTCGCCTCCTTTTGATTTTATATCTTTTCATCAACTTTAGGATGTAAAACTGACTAACACCGAGAGCCTTTGCTATTTCATGAGTAGTCATTTCAAATTTCCAGTAATAAATATGTATAGCACACCATGGAAAAATGAACTTTGTTCTTCGTTTAACTATTGCCCATATATATAACCTTCTTTTTTTAGGTTTTGGACGAACACACTGACTTCTACTTTTCGGACTCCACCCACGTTCAACAAGACAGGATTTAAATTTACTGTAGGATACACCAAGTTCTCCACCACATTGCCTCATTGGAATAGGGTTTTCTTCTCCAAAATATCTAATAAAAACATAGGATTTAAAGTTCCTATACCCTGCCTTCAGAGCTCTCTCTTCTATATCAATCGTCTTCATCATTTCCAGCAGGATCAAAGTTAAATTTACTCGCTCTTTTAGCAAGGTCTTTTTTATATTGGACTTGTCTTTTTATCATCTCCTGTTTTTCAAGAAGTTGATCTTTAAATTCATAAGGAATTCCCCCTTCATCTACAACTTTGCCAATAGTGAGTTCATCGGTTAAATATCCAGACTTACCTACAGTATCAAGTATTCCTCCACCAATTTTAAATGGACCCACAATCTTCTTAGCTTTCATTTTATGACATGAAGGGCAAAAAATTCTTTTTTTGGATTCTTCTTCGCAAGACAAATCCGTAGCCCCAAGCAGAATTTCTTCAAACGAATACCCACAGAAAGTGCATTCATAAGGATAGATTGGCATACTATTTCCTTTTCATTTTCTTTGGTGTAGCTTTAATTCTTTCTTGCTTTTTAGATCTTTGATTAATTCTTGTTTTTGTTATAGATAGGCTAATCCCCCGAGGAATATTGTTAACTTCATTTCCTGGTCTTATTTGATCAATAGAAGAATTGAATCTATATTCCTTCCACATTTCAGAAAGCATTCCTGACAACTCTGCTTTGAGATACCCTATTTGCAAAGTCTGATAATCAAGTTCAACAAAAACTCCAATAGCATTTTTATCAAATCTATTCTTAGGTTCTCTCCTAAGAATGATCTTTTCATCTCCTTTAAGATGTTTAATTATATCTTGTCTATCAACTTTATATTTCTCATTACTAAACGTCACTCCAACAACTTTAGTGATCATGATTGGCTCCCCTTTATCTGTTTTTCAGCCTCCGTTCTTTTCCCTATTCTCTTTAATTATACTGACTAATTTCCTTTCAGAAATTTCTATAGCTCCATAACGAATAGCCAAAGTTCTCTTTGATGGAATCAAATCATAATGAGGTGAAGATGAACCATGTTTAGAGCTTTGAAAAAATGCCTTTCTGAGTCCTATTCTTTCTGCCATATCATGAAGCTCTTTAAGTTTTCCATCCGTAATCATATGACACCATTTTTTACCGAATTTTCTTGCTTCTTTTTTAACATAAGACAATGGATACTCAAAAATCTTATCTACAAATACAGTCATCTTACCTCCATTTTTTTTCTTAAATCTCTCAAAGTCATAAAGTCTATTCTATTTTTTTTCTCTTTCTTTTCCCTTTCTTTAGAAAGATTAGAAAAGTAGATTATAATAAACAGTTCTAGATTCCTTTTAGAAAGAGGTTTCCAAATGAAAACATAAGACTTAGAATTAGTGTTATAGTTTTGATAAATATAGGCTATTAGAACAGATAAATCCGCAGGAAGATAGCCAACTTCTTCCCAAAGAAATACTCTTCCAGAAAGGACTTTTACAAAAACTCTCCTCGCATTTTCATCGAAAAAGTTATTCTTTTCACAAGCTATTTTAATATAGTCCTCAGTTGCAGTACAAATTAAATCAGATTCATATCTTAGACAATTAAAATTAACAAAATTCATGGTCATACTTAGAAGATCTTCTTTTTCAGAAATTTCGGATAAATAGTTTTTATAAATCTCCCATCTGTCATCTATAAAATGTGAAATTATACTAGATCTAGTAGTCATAGTAGGGTTTGACTTAAATGTGACTCCTGCTATCTTAGTCTTTATGAGGATACTTGGCTCTTCTTCAAGTTCAGAAAAGGTATAGATCCATTTTAATCCTTTTCCAAATAATTCACCAAATCCTGGACAAATTCCTAATAATTCACCAAATCCTGGACAAAAATTGCCAGGACAAATATCGCTCACACTCTTAAATAATTTCTGAAACCTATAAGTCATAGTTTCTTCGCCCAAGAACCTGAAGCTAATTTCTTTGGTTCGCCCTCTCTTCCAACAGTCTTTAGAACTATAGATCCTTCATTCCTGTAAATGTTTTTTGTTCCAGAAACCACAAGTACATTGCCAACTCTAAATACTTTCTTGCAGATATTAAAAGCATCTGGGAAAAGAGTTATGTTAAAAACAGTTTTTTTATTCTTCAAGGAAGCAAACGCCATCTTGTCTCCCTTTTGTGTCATTATGGGAGTAAACCTTTCAACTTTCCCAAACACCATAGCCTGATCATTTTGTTCAAGATCAGCAAATTCTGTGGACGATGTAAACTTGCCATATGGTTTTAACTTTTTCGCAAAAAGTTTCTCTACACTTTGAATCTCAAATCCAAAAACACCTTCTAGAGCAATAGCCATATCTTCTTTAGAATTGAAAGCCACAGGTAAATCAGGTTTCTTATCCTTCCTTAGTCTCTTGTATTCTGCTATGATTGCCTTCTTATTTCCGAAGTCCTTAAATGCTCCCGCTACTATCATATTTTCAACTACTCTTTTATTACAGACTCTCTTATCTACCTTACTAAAAAAGTCTTCAAAACTTGAAAAGGGAGCATTTTTAATAATACTAGGTATAGCTTTATCCCCTACGCTTTTAAGAGCGTTCAGAGGCCACATAATGCCGTCTACAGTGGCTTCAAACCGTAGGGTTGGGGTGTTTATGTTAGGCATCAAAAACTTGATACCATAGACCTCCTCAGCAACGTCCTTTACATCTCCATATTTTTCCTGTTTGGTATAAGACAAATGACACGCAAAAAACTCAGCAGGATAGTGAACTTTTAAATACTGACATATATATCCTAACAATGCATATGAAGCAGAATGACCCCTAGGAAATAAGTAGTTTCCTGCCTTGCTGAATTTTTTCCAGATAGCCTGAGCAGTCTTTTCAATGTCCTTCTCCCCCTTCCATTTTTTAATTGCCCCATCAATAAAAACTTTCTTATATTTCTTAAATAAATCAGGATTCTTTCCCTTTATTATTTTTCTAAGAGAGTCAGCTTCTTTTGGATGCATACCAGCAAACTCAGAAGCTGTCCGCAGAATGTGCTCACTGAAAACAAGAACCCCGAGAGAATCTTTAAGTACAGGTTCTAAAGAATGATGGTCATACTTAACAAGAGTAGGATCTTTTTTACGGTCAGAATAATCAATCTCAGCATGAGCACCCAAAGCTCCTGGCCTAGCAATGGCAGTGATGGCAACAAGATCATTAAAATCCGTGATAGGAGTTATTGCTATAACTTGAGAAGATGCCGATCCAGAGAACTGAAAAACTCCTGTGAGTTCTCTTTTATTGAACATACTGAAAGTCTTCTTATCTTCAAGATCTATTTTGTAGAGATCTATTTTTTTACCCTTATTCACTTTAACCAACTCAATTACATCAGATACAACTGAAAGAGTCCTAACTGCAAGTATATCTAGAGCCATCATGCCGACTTCATTAAGATCTTCTCTTCCTGTATGGGAATTCTCCCACACTGTAGCCACTACTCTTTCAGATTTTTTATGTGGATTAACTTGAGTTCGGATAGGCAAAAGTTCATCAACATGACCAGGAGTGATAATGACTCCTGCTGGATGCAAAGATACATTCTTAATATTCCCTATAACTGGAACAATATATCTATCAACAATTTTCTTATTTTTCTTGTACCATGTGTCAAATATTTCATAGTCACTTCTAGCTGACTTTACAGAAAGATCTCCAGTCATAGGAGATGTGATTCTATTTATTACGGGGAAAGTAAACTGTTCCTGTCTTTCTGCAAGCCTATCAGCATCCGCTTCTGTTTTAGCTTTCACTATCTTCTTATCAAGTCTTTCTTTAAAGACTCGAGTAATATCTTTAATTGCTCCTTTAAGTTGCATCCTATTATAACTTCCAACAGTCACAACTCTATCAGTACCATATTTTTCTTTAAGATATTCTATAGCCTTTTGTCTAAACTCACTACGAACATCTATGTCAATATCTACATCATTTAAGCTGCGATATTCACTAATGAATCTTTCAAAAAGAACTTCATGCCTTATTGGATCTATAAGACCAAAACCAAGAACAAAAGCTATAAGACTCCCATTTGCGCTTCCTCTTATAACTGAAAACGCCCCGTTATTTCTTATGTAAATCAGAAGATCATCAACTATTAAAAAATAGTCTATAGCTCCAAGTTCAACAAGAGTTTTATATTCACTGAATAGTCTTTTTCTATATCTTTCTATTTTCAGCTTCTTGCCAAGGATTTTCTTAGCTCTCTTGAGAATTAAATTCTTAAAGAAGACCTCTTTGTCTCCGCCTATGTCAGAATATTCTGGATGAGTTGTATGGTCAAACTTCGGGAAATATAAATTCCCTGTTTCAACCTTATAGTTGCAAAGATCTGCAATTTTAAACGTATTATCAACAGCTTCCACGAAAGACTTTTGCGGGACTGTGGTTTGGTTTTTAAAATCATCCTCAAAATCTGTAATTCTCTTAAGAAAAAGTGACTTAGCTTCATACACAAATCCCCCTTTCGTTGCCAGATGCATTAAGACCTTCTGAATTCTATGATCTCCCTTATTAATGAAATGAACATCATTAGTTAAAACAAGAGGGATGTCTAATTTCTTGCCTAACTTGACCAGCATACCATTTAGCTTGTCCTGAATTTCCATATCCAGAAACATAATTTCAAGATAGAAGTCATTACCGAAGACATTCTTCATCTTCTTGGCTACCTTAGTCGCAGTCTTTTTCTTTCCTTCTAGTAAATATTTCGAAACAACTCCTGACTGACATCCACTAAGGCAGATAAGACCTTCATTGTCTTTATGCAAAGAGCTGATATCAGTACGGTTCCTATAATAAAAACCATCCCTCCAAGAAGAATTATTAATCCTGATAAGATTGCGATACCCATCAGAATTTTTTGCAAGTAATACAGCATGACGTGAACTCCTATATTTAGCTAGTTTCTCTTTATCCTCATCCTTGTCTGAGCTTCTTAGCAGATTCATTCTCTTAATGCTTGGAACCAAATAAACTTCTGAACCTAAGATTACTTTTGTCTTAAAAGATTCTGATTCTATTGAAGCTTCTGAATGGCTGCCCATATTCCCGTGGTCGGTAAATGCTATAGCTGGAATCTCTAACTCGTCACATTTTTCCAAGTAGGATCTAGGAGAGGCCACTCCATCCAATACTGAGTGATAGGTATGAGTGTGGAGGTGAGGGATGTTTTCCATAAGATTATCAGTGTTGAGTTATAAAACTGACTATTTTCTTAATATCAGAAGCAGGAATTTGATCTTTGAACCTTGAATAGACTAATTCTCTAACACTATCAAGATAAGGAGCTGCAATTTCAGGATACATAGTTTCACAGGAACGAAGAACATACTCGGCTGTGGTGACAAAAATATCGTCAGCTTCAATATGAGTGAGTATTCTAATAGCCCAATAAGTATTTCTGTTTTCTAAATGAAGCTTGATAGTGGCAAGAATAGAAACATCATACAGATAATTAAAATCATACTTCGGAATCGGTAGATCATGCCTTTTTTCCCACAACCCTTCTTCCCAGTCAAAAAACAGATCGAGATCTCCATCTAAAATTACAAGAGGGTCTTGGGATTTGGAAACATCCAATAGAAATGGTGTGGGCTGAACATAATCATAGACATTAAATTCATATTTAGCTTCTAAAACATCAGAAGTTAAGGAATTGTCCGTATAGTAATGCATGGAATTTGTGAAATGAATTTGATAACCAAGACGTCTTCCAAGCAAGACAGACATAACCTCAAGGATAACTGAAAACTGAACCACATTGGTATTGAAAAGACCAAAGTGTATGTCATTGGATCGGTTACATATTGTGAGATCCAGTTCTTCTTCTCTTATGGCCCAATAAAAGTCTGTATTGCATGGTCGATCATTAGTCTTTATGTAATAGTTATCAAACTCCGGATTCCAGAAAGACATAACTGCATGGCGAGTATCCGGTTCTTCCTTGAGGTATTCATAAGAATTTCTGAACTGATCTATCACCACAGAAAGAGGTTTAGAAAGATCTCTATGGATTCCAGAATGTCTCATCCTCACGCCATAAGGAGCATGAAATTCATCCTGATTGTCAGCATATTTCTCCATGCTTTTTAGATATCTCTTAATGAAAGCCAGATCTCCACGCCCACCAAGAATCCAGACACTTTCAAGAACCTGGAAGATAGGGTTAATAGCTCTCCCGGGACACGTAAGGAAACGTTCTCTCGGATTTTCAAAAATAATCAAAGCAGGTCTGATCTCTTTAGTTTCCAGTCCTCTTGGCGAAACAGTTTTTCCATTTATCATAGTCCCCTCAATAACACCTTTATAGCATTTGTTGGGTCCTTCTGCCTCTACCACCAGATAGTTCATGTTTCCTCTCTTGCCCATTTATTCCCCTCCTTAAGCTTTATAAGCTTCTCATACCTGAATCACGGTTACAAAACCGAATTTCAACATCTCTATCCCCCTCTTTCGTATTAATAATAAAATCCTTTCCTGGAGGAATTTTTCTAAGCTGGTCCAAAAACCATTTCCAATCTTCTACACTCAAACTGAGTTTTATTGAATTGGAACTAGTGACAGTGGAAACTCTTGTTTTAGTTTCACTAATCATCATGTTCGGATATCCCATTTTCATACTCCTCCTGTGGAAAAAGTTTATGATGACCTATAAACAAAGAAAGAAAGAATGCTATTATGGAAGCTGTCACAGAGAGAATACCAGGGAATATCCTTCCTTCCATAAAAAAGGTATAACTAGTTGCTATCCATATTCCAGATATGAAAGAGAACACAATAGCTATCCTAATAGCTCTATATAGTCCACTCTTATAAATCTCACTATCTGTCATCTTTATTTCTCTATTCATATTGCCCCCACTACTTTTTATATGCTTTTCTTTTTTTAGACCTCTAAGAGAACAATGACCCCTAAAATACTCCATTCAACTCTCCTCATCTTCACCAGTTTCTTAACGGGATATTCTAAAAGAGTTAAGCTCCTCATTCTGTTTCTAGGAGCCTCAGGTATAGAACACATATAAGGTCTGTCCTTTATCTTTGGATTTACACAAGTGTGACACTGGTGTTGAACCAAAAAGCAAGTTGCACTATGAAATCCCATTCTTATGTACTGGAGTTTAAGAGTGTATAATTCCTGTTGAAACTTTCTGACCTGGAAATCTACAGGATTTTTATTATGAGTATACACATGATCGTCGAGGATAAGACCTCGTCTGTTTCTATACTCCCCTATAGGGACATGTTTTGTTTTATCCCTAGCATTATAATCACACCATGGACATTTAACTGCTTTCAGTTTGCGTTGGAGTGGTTTTTCAAATAAGACAGCTTTTTTCCCACAGAATATCTTAGCAAATTCTTTGGATGTGATTCCCATTTTTTTAAAATTGTAAAGATAACATTTGTGTTCTGGAATCTTAGGAACCCAATCCTCATTCATAAAAAATTCATCAACAATAACAGGTAGACCCATGTTTTTCTCCCTATACCTTTTCAAAAACCATTACATCTTGAAAAAAAATTCCTGGGTGTTCCTTCCAGTTTCCTGGATAATAGCTTCCTTTCATAGAAAAAGGAGCAAGAAGATTTCCTCTGTTGAGTATAAGAAATGTAGGACCCATCATTTGAGCCATTCCATGATAAGTTATACCAATGGCTCTTTCCGGAATGTCTGACCAGGAAGGACAAAACCAGTTCTCCGAATTATTAACAGGCTGATTAAAAAGCCACGTTCCTTGATTTGTTGAATGGTATCTCCCAATTTCACCAGGATCTCTTATCTTGAAACTATTATGATAAAGCTCATCAAGATAAAAAAAGCTGATAAGAGCTATGCCTCCTTTTTTCAACATACGATTTACTTCACAAAAGTAATACTTCGCAGTTTCTTCATCAAAATGTGTCCATACAGATAAAGCAGTTATTAAATCAAAAGTATTATCTTCAACATCCCACAGCATTCTGTTCTCAGTGCTTCTCCTATCCGGATGAAGAAATGAAAAATGTCTATCAGGAAAATTCTTTCGACAAAAATGTATATTGCTTTTAACAGCATCAATCCCAACACAGTGTCCTCTACTACCGAGAAAAGGTTCAGCAGCAATACACATGAGACCAGTACCACAACCAACATCCAGGATATTATTATTTTCCTTTTTTGGCAGGTGTATATTTAAAAGAGTTTGAAAGACTCCTATAGTGAATGCCCATTCAGAGTAGGCGTACTTCCCTCCTCTTCTGTAAGGCTCATTAGGAATTAACCTGAGATTCTTTGTTCTTCTCAGAGCAAGCTTGTCATATGAAACGAATATTCTATCAAGCTCTTTATACTTCTGCCGTTCTTCTTCTGTAAAATTAGACATCATTACCTCACAATCATAAGAGTTACTTGTGTTAGAATATTCATTACAGGATATTCGTATTCTATTCCAAGATTCTTTAGTAACTGATACACATTTATTCCAGTAGATTCAAGACTAGGAAGTCCTCCTCTTTTGCACGGAGGGTTATTACGATTAGGGCATTTACGAGAACAGAGATCGCAATGTCCTTGTATGAAAGTTTCTACTTCGTAACCTCTCTTAGTATTAAGAATCTTTGCTTTCTTCATTAAGAAAGTCAGTTTTCTGGCGCTGCTGGTCTCACACCCTTTAAGCTGCCTTCCTTTTCTTCTGACCAGAGCTATATATCTATAGTTTTCTGCTTCTTTTTTATACCACCACCTTTTGCTTCCATCATTCTGAAATACATAGACATAAGCTTCTTTAAAAGATCGGAAAAACTCCCTTGATGATTTGAGCGTTTTGAACTGAGGATATGTTTGGTAAAGCATAGGAGGGCAAAGTATAGCTCTGTTCCAGACTCCACAATGTTGACACATTAGTCTAGCATAAGCTGTGATTGGTAGGTCTTTTGGATCAATCTTTATTATCTTATGCAGGAAGGGGGGAAAGTTCTTTCTTTCCATATAGCCTAGACTTGTCATCTACTGACCTCGTAATTCTTTTTCTATTCGTTAAATAAAACTCATAAACCAGCGCTCCCATGTGAGTATCCATTACTCTCATTTCGCTTATGAAAACCTCTTTTCCATCCTCAACAAAAAGTCTTTTTCTTTGAATGTGATACTCTGCAAGAGTACTCGCAGACATAGTTGTAGGATCTGTAACGTAGTTAGGATGATCAGGGTGAGTCTCTGGGAAATCTTTAAAAGCAACAACATCAAAAGGAAGAGTAGGTTTAACCCTAGGTTCAAGTTCAGTCATAACATCATAACTTGAAGCATCTAATGACACTCCCCCATCTACCATATTACCGGGAAAATCTTCTGACTCTTTTGTAGCTATTTCTCTTTCAAGATCCCAGGCTTTTTTCTTTTTCGGCGTTACTTTCATTCCTTTCTCTTCCATATTACCAGAAAAATCTTCTAATTCCTTTAAAACTATTTCTTTTTCAAAACTCCAGGCTTTATTTTTCTTTGGAACTATTTTCATTCCTTTCTTTTCCTTGTTATCCCAAAAAAGTTCTTAAGCTCTTTCTTTGAAGCTTCGAGTAACTCAGGATCCAACTTACCCTTTGACCTTTTATTAAAAAAACCACAACTCCTACCTTCAGAAAGGTCAATATAATCTTGAGCAACTTTCACTCTATCAAACTCACTCAACAGAGAATAGTTATTTTCTTGTATTCTCGCAGCATCGCTTGTAGGAAGAGAATTTGCATAGTTTATAACAGCACCATATTCCTTAGGAGGATAGTTGTAAGGAATCATTATATAGTTATCTCTTGAAGTAAAAACAGCTCCATTTCCTGCTTCATTATTAGACATTCCAAGATTTACGGCTATCGGGATGGCTCCTCTTTTCATTGCTTCCACCACCACCCTGTTAAAATGACCACCCATCTTAGAATATTTAATACTCCAGGAAGGATCTATAAGAGTTCTTAACTGAGCCAAGAGAACATCCACTTGAAACCCTGGTATGAATCCTTTCCACTCCATTTCATAATGTAAAGCTCTATCCCATATACTCATTCTGCTTTCATCTACCCCTGGAAGTAAGTCAGGATCATATCCACTTTTGCAGATGTATCGTTCCTTTATCTTAGTTCTAGAAACCATATACCTCTGTTCAATTCCGCCCCCGGCCATCACTTTTCTAATTTCAGGAGATACATATGGAATGGCCCTTATTAGCTGATCAACATGCTTCCAGCCCTTAAAATTCTGAAGAGACAAGAATCCTTTTTGCCTTTCAAGATAGTCATAAGGTTCATAAGCGCCAGATAGATCTTGGGGATTCAAAATAAGAGCTCTTGGTACGTCCAATGCTTTAGCTGTATTATAAGCGCACTCGTGGACACACGCTAGGCCATCCAGCTTGTTCCTAATTGCACATATCCAAGGCGTATTATGCATATTACCATCATGAATAATAGCAATGTTTTTAGTACAAGCACTATAGAGTTTATACCAATCAGTATTTCCTTTATTGTTTTTTGTTCTGGTTGGGACAGGTACTTCCCATATCACTAGGTCGTATGATGAAAGGATTTCCTTGGTTCTGCTAAGATTACCAATTCCTTTATAGGCGAGTTTATGAATCCATGGTTTAACATTCCACCCTTTTCCTTGACTCACAGCACAAAAAGCTCCACGAGACCAGTCTCCTGATCCATAAAGATCTGAATCTAGTCTAAAACTAGAACTGAAATTTTCCTGCCAGTAAAGAATATGAAAATTAACTGAATGGCCTAATTCTCTAAGGCCATATGCAAGATTTTCGACATGGTTTATGATGCCTCCAAAGTCATTGATAGGATAAATTACAAGAGCGATCTTCATAGTCTCCCCCAGGTTAATCTTGATAGTTAAAGTGTTATACACTTTTCTTTGTCTAAAAAACTAATAAGGCAGAGCAAATTGACTCTACTCTGCCTCAGACTATTGATCAAGCAGCACATTTAATGCATCTTGAGAGGAACTATTTTTTCTTTTTCTTCTTTTTCTTTCCCCCCGTTTCCTTTCCAGACTTATCTTCGGATTCGGTTTTGTCCTTGACCTCGTTCTTGACCTTGTCCTTGACCTTAACCTTGACCTTAACCTTGTCCTTGACCTTAGTCTCAGGCTCGGGGTCCTTTTTGGGTTTCGGCGTCGGAACGGCTGCCTGAGCCTTAAACCATTTGCAGTACTCATAAATGATCCTCAAGCCAGCTTCGATCTGTTCAGAAGTGATGGTGACTCGCACCGCACGTCTGGGGCGTTCCCAGTAAGAACACATCTTCCGGAGACTCTTTTTGGAGGCTTTAAATTCAATGCTTTCAGACCGGACAGATTTGTTCAACCATAGGTTGGTGACAGTGTCTGCAGAAAGCTGAGGGACAATAGATACGCAGTTGGGGCCGTCTTTGCCGCCCATGAACAGTACGGTAATGGATTTTTTATGGACAATGTGGCCGTACTTTTCCATCCCCTTGATAAGAGGCTTAAATGCTAATGGAACAACGGTTTTAACGCCTCCAATTTCAAGACGGGCAATCTTCTTCCCACCACCGCCGCCGCCAGCAGCCTTTTTAGGTTTGATAGTTTTTCCAGGGAACCGGCTTTTTTCATCGGGGAGGTCTTCTTCGTCATCGTCAACGGTCTCTTCTTCTTCTTCATCAACAGATTCCTCATCAGCTTCAACGGTCTCTTCTTCTCCGTCTTCTCCCTCACCCTCGGATTCCTCATCAACGTCCTCAAGCTCGTCACCTTCCTCAGAAGTCTCCTCTTCTTCAGGATCCTCTTCTTCGTCTTCCCCCTCACCCTCGGATTCCTCATCAACGTCCTCAAGCTCGTCACCTTCCTCAGAAGTCTCCTCTTCTTCAGGATCCTCTTCTTCGTCTTCCCCCTCCCCCTCAGATTCCTCGGATTCCTCACCGCCGTCCTCAAGCTCAAGATCGTCGTCTTCGAGTTCAAGATCGTCGTCTTCGAGTTCCTCGTCGTCTTCAGTCTCTTCGGCTTCAACAACTTCCTCTTCCGTATTCTTCTTTTTCGTTTTCTTTGCCATGTTCTGTCTTCTCCTTTTGACTTGTTATTTATAATACGCTTAACCTTACCAGTAACTTATTACTTAACCATTTCACACCTCCTCTTCCTGTTTAGCTTTCTAAATCTTAATTGGCTCAAAAATTACAAATGAGCTCCATGCACAACACTATACTACCTTCGCAAGCGAGCTCTTCTTGAGAACTTAGACTTTAAACCTTCAATGCAAAATGCCTCAGATATATCTGGATCAAGATAACTCATCATAGATACTACAAGGTCTTTATGCACCAGTTTCTTCATTTTTTTATAGATATCAATAACCTCTGCCTTATTAGACTTCAAAATTCTCCTCTCCGTGGTAATCCACCCCCAAGTTCTATCAACTGTTAGTCCTGTCTTTTCAATCATTTCTGTAATTTCTTCAATAGAATATTCATACACGTGAAAATCAAAATTTCTTGTATTGTTAACATTAGGGGTTGAAATCAGATAAATACCCCCTGGTCTCAGAATTCTGTGAATTTCTGTAATCAGAAGTTCACCAAATTTTTTTTCAAAATGCTCTATAGTCTCTCCACAGAACACTACATCCACAGAATTAGACTTAATGAAATCCATTTTAACTGTAGCATCATGCTGAACATATATAGCAGGAATTCTCATCTGAATCTGCTCAGCTCCTTCAGAAAGTCTTTTGCTATCAAGATCTATTCCAAGGTAGTAAGGATTCTTTGTATAAAAAGACCTACTAATGATATTCCTAATTTCTCCTACATCGCAACCTATGTCCACCACATTTGCCCTTGGGACTTTTACTCTTGATCCCCATATATAATGTCTATAAAGCCACGCAAATCTTCCACTGAATCTAAAGTTTCCCTTACCCATTTCTTTTAGCATCCAGTCCGTACCAAGGTTTTCTACACCTGAATCATTTAGATTCAGTTTAAGATTTTTCTTTAAAAAGAGCAGATTATTTCCACATAATTTCAATCTTCTGAATCCTGTATCATTTGAAAGATTCGAACTAAGCCTCTTGAAATTGACAAACTGCTTAAATTGCAATCCAATCTCTTTAATTTTACCCATTTTTTTCCTCGAAAAGGTTACATTTGATTTTTATGTCAGAACTGGCTATTCCCTTAAAGGTCAGCTTAGCTCTTGTTCTTTCTTTTTTAGATGGAACAGGCAGCAACGGATTACAAAAATAATTAGCCCAACGACCCAGAGATATTATTTGAAAAGAGTATTTTCTTACATTTTTGCATCTAGGACACAGATCAGGCTTGTATAAAATCCTGTTCATTGTAATTTCTTTGTTGTCAGAAATCTTTCTAAAGAACGAGTGTCCATACTTTTCTTTATAACCTCTTTGATTTGTTTATTCATAGAGTTATCAGGATCTTTTTTACTTGGAAGCAAACATGCTCTTATTTCTTTATCAAAACAAATGTTTTTAAGCAATTTGGTATACTTTACAACCTTCGTAAGCGGGACATCGCCATCTAGCATTAAAAAAATTCTTTCTGCCTTTGTTTCTGATATCAGGAAACTCTGAGATGTACTCACAGCACCATGAAGAAGACCCATAGAATTTTCGCCAAATCTTATCATTCTTAAAGTATCATACGCTCCTTCAACTAAAAAAAGATCATTTCTGCTTTCCTTAAACAAGTTATATAAAAACAAAACTTCAGATAAATATGACCCATTAGGGATAATAGTTTTCTTAAAGTTATCTCCTTTTTTTTCATAAAAACTCTTAACTTTTTTGAATTTTCTTTTAGTAAACGCAGTATGAGCTATAAAAGTTCTGGTTTTTAAGGTGGATATTGGGAAAATTATACGATTTCCATAGTACCCACTATCACATCTTTTTATCTTAAAATTATCTACAATTTTAAAAGAGATTTTTCTCTCTGATAACGCTACCGGAAATTTATTCCTTGATATTTCAGAACATGTCTTAGGAATTGGAGTTCTAAAAAATACGGGGAGCCAATCTATTTCTTCTGACTCTTCCTCGTTTAGCATAGTGGATATTCGTTGCCTAATACTACCTACAGATGCCCTACGGCTTCCAAATACGGTCGACATTGCATCTTTAAGGGTGTATCCTAATGCTACTAAGTACCCCACGGAATTTGATTCCCACTTGCATCTATGGCATACACATAAATTCTTTTTTACATTATAATAAAAATGATTTTCTCTCTTACAAACAGGACAGGCTACTACAATTTCATCTGAAGAAGGGACTTTTTCAAAATAGACATTTAAGTCTTCTAAGATAGGAATTACTTCAAACAAGAAGTTTTCTCCTGATATTCATTTTTAGACCAATAGCTTTTCCTTTGGAAGCTTTTTTCTTTATTTTCCTATTTCTTCTAAAAGATTCCTCATTAGTAACTTTATGACTGGAACTGCCGTAAATCTTACTTATAACTGGGAGAAACCCACTAATATCAGTGTGCATAGACCTATTAGATTCAACAACTACTTCCCATACTTTTTTGGTTCTATCAAACCTAAATTTCTTAACATCTTTTCCTAAAAGATCACCACAAATAGTTTGCAGAATCTCTTTCACAAATTCATCTTCAATTTCAACTACTCCGTAACAAGTATCTTTCTTCAATGTTTCATCTTCTTTTTCACACTCACAGGGAACAGCTTTGCCTGATGCATCTAAAACAACCAAATCTCCAGCAGCAACAAGAGTTCCAGCCTTAATTTCAAAAGAACGAGAAGAAGGGGGCATCATAATAGAAATAGTTTCACCCTTTCCTGCAGATTCAAGAGCAAAACCAATAGCCATTTGATCACCTTCTTTAAATTTTCTTATTGCCTCTTTGAGTTCTTTCTTTTTTCTTTTTAAGAAATCTGAATCAAAAACTCTTTTTTTTTTAGGAACTGCCATCTAATAACCCTTCTAGAAGCTTTATTGGGTTCCCTTCTTTAAATTCATTATAATCAGGATATTCCATATTAATATGTTTTTCATTAAGCAAATGGTCAACAGCATCAATAATGTTCTTAGAAGTAATAACTGAGAAGCAAGGAGGAGGACTTCCCTTCTTACATGGTGAATGTCCATGAATAAAAGATGGAGCACATGCTACGTCACAATCAAGACCTATAGCATTTTTATAATATTTCATCCTCACAAGAGAAGGGAAACATCCATAAAGTCCAATTATTGGAATATCAAATGCTCCAGCTATATGAATAAAAGCAGAATCAGGCGCAATCACTAAATCCATTTCTGAACATATTGCTATTGATTCTCTTAAGCTAAGATCAGAATTAGTTAAGTCAACGATTTTATTTAGTCCAATTATTTCTCTTAAATACATAGCATCATCCTTCTGTCTGAGACCCCCAAAAACATACACGATATATCCTTCTCCTGAAAGAATAGTAGCAACATCTATAAATTTCTCAAGAGGGAATGTTCTAACAGGAGAAGATGCTGCTATTTGAATTCCTACTCTTTTTTTGCCTTGAGGTTGTTTATTGATGAATTTCATTGCTGACATCTTTTCCTCATCCCTTAAATATATCCTAGAAATTTTCTCATTAGGAAAAATTGTTTTTGGGTCAATCCCAGCAGTCTCAAGGAAAAGATCTACTGCATGGTTTTTCTGAGCTCTTTCATTATTTAGATCTTCTATCACTCCTTCAAAAGTTAGATGATAATCCGCTTCAAGCATTTCACTAAGAAGAAAAGGCATTTTAGAAATATTCTTAATATAGGGATCATTTTCGCATATTGAAGTATAAGTAGGAGAGGTAGAAATGCTGACTTTTGCTTCAAAGACTGTACTTAAAATCTTTATAAGCGGTTGCATAAAAAGAACATCCCCTATTCCTCCACTTCTGAACATGAAAATCTTTTTTCCTTTTTCTATATTAGATACATTAACAGGATTATATACAAGATCAAATTCACCAGTGGGGTTAATACTTCTAGGAAAAAGCCTGTTTATCTGATCTATTACAGATCTAGGCATAACATACTTATTTCCTTCTAAAAGCTTGTAACCCTGATAGATATCTATTTCTCTAAACATCTGACCAACAATCATTTTATTTCTCCTACATTATATAATGAAAAAATTATTCTTCCATGCATACTGCCATCTTCTTCAACAATTCCAACATCAGCAGTCATGTACTGATTATAGATGGCAAGATATTCATCCCTATCAAAAACTTTTTTGTGTTCAAGAATTGTTGTGGTTGCAACCAAGTTAGCTCTCATGTTATCCGTTTCAACATTCAGTTGTCTAATAGCATGTTCAAATGGAAGCACCATTTCTGAAATGATCCTCCTAGCAATCACTTCAACTTCTTGTACACCCTTTTCACTGAACCCAGAAAATTCCTTACCGGGTTTTTTCTTTGCCTTTCGTTTTGGCATCCTGATTTTTTCTTTTTTCTTTACCATATTTCCTCCTAAACAATTTCCAAAAACCTCATTTTCCCACTGTCTTTAAATAAACTCACACTTGCTCCAGTAGGGCCATCTCTGTTTTTATCTACTGCAAATTGAACAATATTATTCTTTGCATCTTCTTTAGTTTGACTGGCAATAAAAACTATATCTAAAATTCTAGCTTTATCATACGCTTCAGATAAATCTTCAACAGTAGCAATTCTATCCTTTGATCCTTTACCTAATTGAGTTGTTGTAAGTCCAGGAAGTCTCTTTAATTTACAATAGTCTTTTAAATCCCAATATACAGAAGCCCTATCCAGCCTGTGTTCTTTAAAAGAAGAAAGAGGCTTCATTATATCACACGAATCTATTAAAAGGAGTTCAGTATTAAATCCATCTAACTTCAGTGTCTCTATAACTCCATCTATAAAAGCAATATCTGTTTCTTTTCTAAATGCTTCTTTAACAATAATGTCATTAAATAAAGATTTGGACAAAATTCTAAGAATTTTAGTGAAACTTTCTTTTTCTGAACTCTTAAATTTGTATAACTTCAATGTATCATATTCTATTTCAGTTATCCTTGAATCATATCTTTGAGCAGTTTGCTCTCCTGTATTTTCTAAAGGAAAATGGAGTACATTCAGCCCTTCAAGCAAAGAGTTAACTCCAAATTCTCCTAAAATTATCGACTTTCCAATATTAGTTAATCCAGCAATAGTCGCAGCCTCTGATTTCTGGATACCAAATGTGGCACTATTAATTACAGAATAAGGAGTAGAAACAAATCTCTTTGAAATGGGAATTTTAGCCAACTCTTTCCTCATAAGATCTCTATTCTTCCAGTCCTTTAGTACATGAATAACAGGAACATTTTCCTCTGATTCTCTTGAAAGAATACTTTTAAAAAGCTCCTTTTTTGCAGAAGATAAATTTCCTTTTTCTATTTCCCTCACAGATTTATCTATTGCAAGTAAAAGTTCTTCTTTTTCAATTTTTTGACTTACATTCTCTTCAATAAATTCAGAAGAAATCTTAGGAATTCTCTTGTATGTTTTCTTTACTGCATGATAATAAGATTTCTTTTTCTCAGCAGAAAAAGAAGATTTGTTAAGTTCTTCTCTAAAGACTTTTAATGTAGGAAGTTTCTTGTACCTAGAAAAATATTCCTGCATAATTTCAAAGGCCCATCTTATAGTTTCATTACTGAAATGTTTTCCTCTTAATCTAGTTGAAAGCCTAGTGAATCTTTTTTTATCTTTCATTAAGATTGAAATCAAATCAGATTCAAAAGTTTTTAGACTCATCTTTTAAGATCCTTAATGAATGAATTAAGTTCAACAGCACCACGAAGTTTTCTGACATCAGGAACTTTTTTGAAATTAAAAACTTTTGAATAGGCACCCACCACAGATTCTACAGACTTGCCATACTCTTTAACAAACTCTTTGTATGAAAAGTTAGAAATAAGGATTGTAGGTTTTCTGTCTTGGACCCTTCTCTTAAGAAGAGTTTTGAATTCACTTATAACAAAATCACTTCTTTTACTTTCATTGCCAATCTCATCTACCATCAAAATATCAACATTAGAAATTTCATAAATTACACCACTAAGATCTTCATTAAAATTTCTAATGACTAGCTTTAAAAAGCTAGATAACTCTATATAATGAGCTGTGTATCCATAAGATATTGCATAAAATAAAATCTTCTGACCAAGGAAAGTTTTTCCTGTTCCATTTTTTCCAAGAAAAACTAGACCATAAGGATTTCTAACAACCTTTTTCATACCTTTTATGAAAGGATATATAATAGAATCTCTGAGATCAACTTCTTCTTCTTCAATTTCATCAAATACAGACTTGCTATATATTTTTTGATTTCGAAGCTTTTTATATAAGACGCCAGAAAGAATCATCCTAGATACTAAGTCAAACTTTTTTTTGCAAGAACATATTTTAGCCACCTTTTTAGGAAAAAGACTACCATCAACTCTGGTTTGTTTTTCGACAATTCCTCTTCCGCCACAAGCTTTATGTTTAGCAATTATATTACTTCTGGCGCGATCAATTTCATCAGACGCCAGTTCTCTTCTTTTCTTTTCGCCTTGCAATTTTAGCCCTTTCTTGCCTTATATAAAGAAGAAATCCTTGTTGGCAATCAGTCTTGGATTTTATATTTCCGATAGTTTTATACAAAAACACTCTTCCGACAACCTTTTTTCTTTTCTTCTCACATAATTTCTTGTAATCATCATAATTCCTAATATTCCCACTAGGAAGCTGAACAACTACTTGTCTCTTTTTAACTGAAAAAAAGAACATCAAAGAATTTTTTGAATACAGAAAAAGATAGTCTTCGCCTTTATATGGAACAGAAAAATCTTCTACAGATTTTTCATCTTCATAGTCATCAAATCCTGCAATATCTTTCTTCCTTTTTTCTTCAATCTTTGTCTGCATTAAAAATTCAGAAAGTATTTTTGTTTTAATGGCAAATTTAAAAATCTTAGTGTAAGGAATTCTGCCACCACCTTTTTTCTTAATATATTTGTTCAGGCTATCAAGATAGTCAGCCACATAATCTAAATAACCATTAACTTTTTCTTCAGAATGAAAAACTTCAGACAGCTTTTTCGATAGAGCATTTATAACAACAAATTCATCATGAATAATGCTTCCTGCTATAGTGGGAATCCCCACCACTTCCATTAGATATCTTTCAATAATTTTTCTTATTTCAAATTTCGTCATAGTTTATTCTTTTAACAATATATTCTTTTTCCATCTTAAATGTCTTTTCTCTGTTCGATGAATGTTTCCAGAGATCTTTATGACCTCTATCCAAAAAATCGTATACTTCAACTATATTTTCTTCGCTTGTATTTATTTCTCCATCTTTTTTAACAGGCTTTCTGAGGACTCTTCCAATCTGTTGAACCACAGATCTGACACCTCTGTCCTCTTCTATATGTTTGCCTCCACCACCATCTGCTTTCACTAAGACTCCTACTATAGGAATGTTTATTCCCTCATTCCATATCTGACTAGCAATAACTATCCTTAATTTTCCAGACTTGAAATCTTCTTTCACTCCATTTCTTTTACTTTTATGTGTGCCTCCATAGATAAATTCAACATCCTCATTTTCTATTCCAGCTTCAAGAAAAGAATCCAATAGGAGCTTTCCATGCCTAACAATCCTTACCAAAATTAAGATACTTTTTTCTGTATTGTTATATTTCTTGAGAACTATATCTGTTACTGCTTTGTTTCTGATCTTGCCATTAACTATCTGTTGGTTGTAAGCATTCCGAAAGAAGGTGTATGACATTTTGGTTGGGTAGGACACCATGTTTATAATGGGTCTAGAAACCCACCCCTTTTGAATGAGCATGGACATACTCACCTTAGAAAGAGGAGGACCAGTAAGGCATTCAAGTTCCATATCATCAGTAGTAAGACTATAAGGAGAACCAGAAAAACCATGTCTAGCAATAGTGTTCTTGCACTTAGTGACAACTTGTTTCATCATCTTGCTATCGATTAAATGATGACATTCATCAATTATAAGATATTCAATATTTTCAAGATACTCTTTAACAGCTTTATCCTTTTTTTTATGAACCTTAATCCATAAAGTATTTATGACTGCAACAGTCACTCTCTCTGGTTCGAATCTGCCTTCCTCTATTATGCCTATTTTTTCTCCCAGCATCTTCTCCATTTCTTCTCTGTGTTGGAATGCCAGGTCTTTTTTAGTCACCAATATAAGGGAATTCACAAATTCTCCATCCCTTTTAAATGCAGCAACATGAGAAGAAAATTGGACAGTCTTTCCCGAAGCAGTAGCCCACCAGAATATCATATAAGGATTGAATATCCCTTTGATAAGACCATCAATCTGATATGGCCTCAGCACTAGACCAAAGTCATCTATGTTCTCAAAAACTTCATCCTTGTCTATTTTATAAATTTTTCTTTGATCAGTTACTGTGAATTTTTCTTTTTTTGTTTTAAGGAATTTAGAAACTCTGTGAAGTAGACCTGAAGGAAAAGAATGAGTTGCTTTAGAGAATTTTCTGACATATCCATCCCACCTGCCTTGTAAATATGCATCAGAAAACTGATATCCAAAAGAACGATAGGAAAGATGTTTGTAAATTTGACTTACTAATTTGGGAGGGCAACCTTCTATCCTCCCTCTGTTAGAGTTGACTATGATCTTCATTCAAATGCCTCTAGAAATAAGAATGGCCCTGTTTTTAAATTCAGGGCCACCATTTTAATAGGCCACAAGTTTTCGGGAGGAACCGTGGCAAGCTAACCATTTATACAAGCTTCGCAACACTTTTTTCTAAAGAACTTACACCGCTTATTCAGAATCATACAGGTCTTTATAAAAATCAATGAAGTTTCTTTGAAAACTAAAATGATCGTCATTGAGTTTAAGAGAATTATTCCTATATGTCTTTAAGCTAGTCATAATCAAAGATGCTTTTTCTGCAAATTGAGCTTTATTGGAATATTTATAGCCATTGAAGCCACTAATGAGGAATTCTGTTTGATTGAAAGGCTGCTCTCCAACTAAAAAAGGCTTACCACATGCCAAAGCTTCTATCACAGACCTGTTAGTGGTAGTCGCAGGGTTCTCAGGAGGAATATTAGGCCACACCCATACCCTACATTTTGCTAAAAATTCAGACATTTCTAACTGAGATATAAAATCATGCAAAAATATCTGGTTAGAAAGATTTCTTCTAACAATCAAGGACTTGATGCTCTGATAGTATTCATCATTTCTAAGAAAGTCTCCCAGAATAACAAGAGAATATGGAGTACTAGAAACATCGTCTATCATTTCATCCATATGTTTAAAAGGAATAAATCCCGCAACGTAAACAAAATCAAATTCAAATTTCCTTTCGAGAAAGTGAAACACATTAGGATCTGCAGACCTTTTTCGTATAATAACCTTACTATGGTCACATCTCATTCTCTCAATCTGAAGAATATGATTAACTATAATCTTGTCAAACTTATTCATGAAATCAGGAGGACCTTTACATCCTCCGGCTGGAGAAAAAATCAACCCAGGTTTCTTAGGAAGGTTACTGAAATAGTTAGCATAAGCATGATACTGAGGCCAAGCACTTGTCCCATGCATATGGATCACATCAGGTTTCATTTTCATGACAAAATCCAACACATCTTGTGAATTCCATTTATCAGGAAGAAAAACTACTGAATATTCTCCACCCTCAACATCAACTATTTTGTAGAATTCAGGCTGTCTAATACCTATTCTTCCAATGACAGTCATGTCAAAGTGCTTGCTGATATACCTAAGTGAATTAGAATCATCATAAGCTGCTGTCAACTGTTCTTTGCGCTGAAAATTATAGTCTATTATTCTTAGTACTTTTTTCATTTCAGCCTCTCCTATTTATTTTCAAATAGTCCTCCAGGTTTATTTTCCTGCAAATAATCTCCTCTTCTTTTCATTACCATAGTTAGTCCAACATTATTAGCAGTGCTAGACCAAGTGAAACAATCTGTAAATTCAGTAGAAGATTCTATTTCTCTTCTGAGTCTATACGCATCACTGCAGAATTCTTTTCTTAAGCTCTTTTTTTTGAATGGCAGAGTATCATGAATAAAGATAACACCACCTAATTTAAGCAGATTAAAGAAAAAGTAAAATTCTTCTTTCACAACTTCATAGTCATGACATCCATCTAAAAAAACTATACTTGGAGTATCTTTGAAAGTTTTAATGAAGTCAAGAGAAGGACCTTCAAAGTGAATATGATTTGCATAAATCATATTTTCTCCATAAAGTATTTCGGGATCTTTTTTATCGAAACTCAGAGAAAATTTCCTATACCGTCCAACAAAAGATCCTTCAAAACTTTTTAAATCACAAGTATAAAATTTAAGATTGTGAGCAGAAGCATGATCCATCAACAACTTAGTAGAAGCTCCTATCCCTATTTCAACAACACAGCCTTTAGAGAATTTAAGAATCATCCCGGTTAGCATATCCAACATACGCCAATCTTGTGTTTCTGTCATTTTTGATTTCCTTTACCTAATTCCTCACTTCTATTCATGGATGTAAATGGGCAAAAGAAAAATCTTTAACCCAAGTACCAGAATTTTCACTAGGACATCTTATATTTTCAGAATTATCAACAGGAGAAATTTTCATACCAAATTCATGTATAATCCTTACCATTTTAGATTCATTATTTTCCCTTGATCTGTATAGTGAATCTTCTTCCATTCTTTTAATAATTTTTGTTAATGAATTGAATTTAGCCATAAAAGCCATTGTTCCAATTCTTTCTGTTTTTTTATGCATTCCATGAAAGTAGGAAAAGATATCATATTTGCTATGCTTAAAATCCTCAATGGATTTCATGAAACGATCTGGATTACCTATGACACAATCACCATTCAGACTAATTACAACCTTTATTCCATGTCTACTCACATAACTTAAAGCATCCTTTTGTTGAATGATCCAATGAGTTCCTTTTCCTTTTCTATCTGAAAATAGAAAATGGTCAGCTAAAGACATTAGATTAATTGGAAAACAATCTTTGAAATGATTATCATATGAGACAACAACCAACAATGGATCAATTTTTCTACAACTCAATACACACTTTTCAAACACTAACAAATGTTGTTTCCATGTTGGAATTATCACACAAATATCTTTATTTAACATTTTATTCCAAGTTTTTCAAGTTCAAATCTTATTTCATCTTTAACATCTTGATGTTTATTTGCAGCAAAAATTACATACTTCATATCTAATTTTTTTTCACGACCATATATTATTGTAGAAGGATTTGTTGAAAGATATTCATCCTTCCACTCTTCTCCTAAAAAGAAATAGAGTTCTTTCTTTATAGAATCTTCTTTTAAGAAAGAATAAAAATCAAACTCAAAGTATCCACCATGATTTTCAAGAACATATTTTTTAAGATCTATAGAAACTTTCAAAGAAGCAATCCATCTGTCAACAACTATCTTAGCAGTTAAGTTTTTGAATTTAGATTTACCAGTAAGCTTATTCCTCAAATATCTGGAACAGATTGTATCAACAGGGTTTCTTTCCACGAATATAAATTTTGCTTCTAAAAATTGACTATGAGTAATAAAGGTTTTTTTTTCTATGCATTTAATCCATTGCCATGCCGGAATTTCGCTATAGACAGCCTTGTTTCCATTAAAGCAACAATCAAGTACAAATTTTTTTTGCCTAAATCTATCCAGAAACTTAGAATTATTTTCTTCTCCAACTCTCAGAAACTTTTGATTGGCTTCAAAAGCAATATTTAAGTTAGGAGATAGATTAAGAAATCCCATAGTGGCACTTGTTCCGCCTCTGTTGTGGCCAAATAAGAAAACAAAAATGTCTTTGCGTATTTTCTTCATATAGTTAGTTTCTTTATGTCAATTCCTTTTGACTCAAAAATATCTTTTGCTTCTTGTATTAGTTTCTTATGATATTCCTTCTTCCCAGTTAAGACATTTTTTTTATGTAGGGAGTTATAGTTATAATGATCCATCGAAACAAAGTCAGAAAAGAATCTATCTTCATATTCTTCTTCACAAAAAGTAAAGAGCTTTCTAGCTTCAAGATCTCCTGAAAGGGCCTTATCAAAATCATAGACATGATAATGTTTAAAACATTTTTGAAGAGATCTTATGACTTTTATACCATGTATGTAAATCAAAACACATTGTTCAACGCTCATCGCTTTGTTTTTTCCAGCAGTTCTTAAAAAACTAGAAACTACACTAGACACAGGGTTTCTTCTAGTGAAAACTAACTTTAGATCCTTTGATCTATAAGGATTTTTTGGTATTATCAGAATTTTTTCAGAAATGCAACGCCTGACATGCCAGTCTTCTATGCCGCGAAAAATACAAATTTTGTTTCCATTAAACTTTCGTGGAAAAGGCACCGTTAACTCTTTGCCAGTTCTAGGAATACTAGGAATTATAATGTTATTAATTTCATTACCTAAATAGAAAATTGAGGACTGGTTGAGTGTGGAAACGCATAGGTTTGTGCCAGTCCTAGCAATTCCTATTACCAATACAAATTTTGCTCTTCTTATTCTTTTCTTTTCTGCTAATTTTATTTGCTTTCTTATCTGAACTTTTGTAACCTTGCCCATATCTTTTACCCGGTCTAAAGAAAATACTTTCTTAAGGGTTTGTTTACAGGAACAAAACCTCCAGGCCAGGGATGGACTTTTTCAGGGTCAAGAAAAAAGCCTTGGTCATTCCTTGTGTAAAAAATTCCACGATCTTTTCTCTTCATCTTATCTCTTTCTTCCCAGGGGATAATAGGAATTTTCTTAGTAATATTAATATCGTGATAGATCCCATTTTCTTTTAAAAAGCCGTACCTTCCAAGTAAAATTGCTCTACAAGTCAGTTCATCATCGGGATAGTATAGAGTATATCCTTCATGAAACCATTCTCCGTTATATTTAACCCATTTCTTGCTAGACATTCCAAGTCCAGCCTTCTTCATCTTATATAAAGAAAGAACTCCAATATCATCAGGAAAAAGTTCTTTGAATTTTCTAACTGCTCTTTTTAACCAGAAAGGTTCGTATATGTTTTCATCATTCATCCAACAAAAAATATTAGAACTACACAGTTCATAAGCTTTTATGAAAGCCTTAACTGAATATAGTCTTTTTTCTGAATTCCACAATATAAGGCGAGCAAATTTATCTGCATAAATAGAATCTGCCGCTGTAAAATAAGATTCTCTATCATCATCTGTAACAACTACAACTTCAAGAGCCTCTGCCCCATCTGTCTCTGATAATGACTTCAAGGTTCTCTTTAAGATTTCCACCCTTCCTCTTGTAGGAAGGAGAACTCCAACTGTATCTGTTCTACAGTCTAACTTGTCAAATAAATTTTCCATAATGTCTCGTCACATACTTATAAGAGGGAAGCTTTTGAGCCTGTACCCCAACATATTCTCCTCCTTCACTAGAAGAATCTATATGCCAGAAATACACCCATGAACATAGGAAGTTGGCATATCCTTGATCCCACCAATGACTCCCCCAAGAGTTACACATACCACTTCCGAAATTATGAGAAAGAAAGCTTTTTCTAAAAATAAAAGAGCCAGTAACCCAAGACACGATAAAAGCAGCTCCATTATCACAAATAACTCTATTTTCAGGATATATTTTTTTTGCAAATTTCCAGGGAGCAGTGTTTTCATTTATACCTTGGACATGGACTGCTCCTAATGAACAGACTTTAAAATTCTGTTCTAATAACTCATATGTTTTTATAAGTTCTTTAAAGTAGTCTGAAGAAACAATTTCTATATCATTATCATGTTGAGCAATAAATTTTCCTTTGGCAATTCCACACCCCTCCCTCATCCCTTTGCCATCTCCTACATTATTTTCTAGAAAAATAGGAACAATCGGATAGTATTTCTCTCTCATAGCACTCTTTAACCATTCAATAGTTCCATCCGTAGAACCCTGGTCAACACAAATAATCTCATAATCTCGCCTATCTAGCCCCGAGTGTTTATCGATAGAAACAATTGTTCTTATAGTGTATTCAAGTCTATTCCAACACCTTATAATAATAGATAGTTTTTTCATTTTTTAATCCAGAAACGAGTCCATGCAAGCATTCGTTCGTATGGCTCATGGTCATAAGGTTCAAAATCCCGAAGGGTCTCTTCAATTTCATTAGGGCCAATTTCAAAGAGCCAGTCATGACAACCAATTAAATCTCCAGGAGAAATATATTTCGCATATGTGTTAACTTCTTTAATTTTATCTCCATTATCGCAGTACAGAATCTTTCTTCTGTGTTTATTTTCAGTTAACAAGTTGACCAAATCTTCTGAGGGTTTTTCTAACATCAAATTTGCACGATGACAAGTCACTCCGTTATCAAAAAAAATTAAAGACAAACCTGGACTAAGAGATCTCTTATAATCAAAAGAATGAATTTCAACATCGGAACAGCCTTCCATAATTCCCATCGTTAGTCCACCATGGAGTGTACCAAGCTCAATGAACATTTCAGGATTATGCATGTTAACAGTCTTTCGAATGAGAGTGATATATTCAGGACCATGTTTCATGAAAATAACTATTTCAGGATACCTTTCACTATGATAGTTTCCTTTTTTGCTTGAATAACCAGTGGCAGCTTTTTTTAGTTGACCTCTATGCCCAACATACTTTTTGACAATACTTTTCATATCGTTCATATTAGAACTCCGCTAGGTTAACTTCTCGAGATCTCGCTACTCCCCATTTTGGGTTATCAATATTTCCATAGATACAATCACCACGGTCAGAATAGATTTTCCACACTTTATCTAAATCTCTTTGAAAATTTCCATGGTTTCTTTGAATGGTTATGTCATGATGAATGTGGAAGGAACCTTCTCCTTCAAGAAGGATGATTTCAAGGTTAATCCCTACTTTACTCCATTGGCCCGGGACGTCAATTACTTGCTTTCCATCAACAGGATAAGGAAGAGTGCATCTTCTCCAGAAGTCAATGTTATGAACTCCCCATGACTTGAACGATTCTTCGGAACCACCAACTTCCATGAAAGTTTCTTTAGCCATGCCTTGAAAAGTAGATTCCTTAATAACCCCGGTCTTAGAAATATATGTATCAGCCTTAATAGTGAATAGACGGTAGGGGTCATCTTTCCATCCGATAGAATCCATCATCTTCCGACAAGCTTCAGGAGTCCACCCAGGCTCGTTGGACATGTGGCCTATATGGTACGGGTAAATTGTTGTTATGATTCTTCTACCCTTTGCAAGGAAGGCTTTTTTAGTCTTTGCGATAATGCGAGGGGTAAATATTCTGGTACTATCTATGACAAACACAATAATTCCACCTTTAGCATACGACTTTACACCGACATTGGCACATCTAGCCCCATTAGTAATACCCACTTCATCAGCGTCATAGATCTCCACGTACCTGACATTTTTGAATTTTTTGAAGTTATCAATAGCGACTTGTCTTGTAATCAGATCTGTTGGATCGTCGTTACAAATGATGATTTCATATTCTTCAGGCTTTATGTCGATTTGAGCTTCTTCAAGAGAAAACATGACTTCGCCAAGCTCCCAACCGTGGCGGAAAGTCGGAATCACTATACTTACGAGTTCAGAATTGTCCATCTGTTGTCTTTCCTTTCATTCTTATATTGGAATAGGTGAAAAATTTTCTTCTTCAAAACGAAAATCTTTTGAATGACACTTTAGACATTTCTTTTTAACATATTCCACATTCTTATCCTGGGTCTTACCAAGCACATAACGATCTGTACTGTAATCAAAAATGTAGATTTTTTGAATTCCTTTTACAAAGTAAGAATATCCAACAAGAGAGCTATTGTATGATACAGTGACAAGAGCTCGGAAAACTTTTCCCTTTTTTCCAGTATTTTCTACGACATAACTTCTGAAAGCAGGATAGTATAAATTATGAACTCCAGAGTGAGATTTTAAAGATACCCAACTGCCAATTTCTTCAGGAGAAACTTCGCTATCCCATGTATAAGCGCAAAAAATAAAGGGAATTAGGATACCCAGGAAAGCCATAAAAAATTTTTTACTTTCCATTTTTAGTCTCCTTAAAAATTCGGCAAGAGTTCCACTTAAATACTCTTGCCGAATTTAAATCTCAGGTTAATACCTAATTAACCGACTTCAGGGACAGGACTGATGGCTGTATGATATGTAAATGAATCCCAAACCAGAAACGATGCTTTCATGATATGGAGAACGGGTAAAGGTCCAGGAACCATTTAAAGAAACCCCCGCACAAAAAGGATATTTGCTAGGCCAAGCAAACGCATCATATTTAGCTTCAAAACTAGCTACCGATGATGCCAAAGCCGAATCGTATATCCACCCCTGAATAACTATCCCCGTAGTCGGATTTATCCAACCCCCTTCTTCGTTTCTAAAAGAGATGGGATAAATATTCCCTGCTCGTTTTCCCTGGGCAGTTCCGAACCATACATTACCAGATTCAAGGAATTCGAAATCATTAATGCCTCCTATATCCGGCGCATTGGCCCTGATCATTAAATAGCCTTTTTCATCATTAGTATACGCCGCAGCCAGTTGCTTACTCCGATCGTCATTACCGAGAGCCGGGCCTATAAATACGCAGTTGGGAAGACCATAAACTGTTCCCCCCCAACTTATAGGAAAAGAAGCTTCTGTGCCATCAAGGGATACCCATCCGTTCTGCCACTGTCCGTCAGAATCAGTAGACTTATACATATTTGCCCCGCCTTGTACCACTCCGGAATTGTTATCCATTATCGTATCAATTATAACAGCGGTAACTTTTCCGTAAAAATTACAAGGACTCGTGGCAAGGTCGGGGCAATTGAAATATCCAACACCAGATCTCCAACAGGTTGTAGTGAAAAATCCAGTGTAGGATCCAAAGTCTGGATTAAGTATCCCTACGGTCGCGTCACAATCCAGGCCCCAGTCAGTAATGAGAAGACCCGCTTTTTCATCGGCGCTGTCAAGGTAAATGGGGGTTGGCTTCGCATGGGCGATTCCGATGCCGAAGATTGTGTCGAGCATACCCTTTTTAACCTTCTTGGTTGCTTTGAGTAGATATTTCCCGGGTTCGCCGTCAACGTGTTTAAGCTTTTTAATGGCGCCGGAACCGATTCCCTTTTTTATGGACTGATAGTTCATCGTCTTTTTTTCAATCTTCGGGGGCTTAAAGATCTTGTCTCCACTGAAAGCCGTCGGCACCAAGAATATGAAAGTGATAAAGATCGTAAATAACAAAGCTAGAAAAGTCTTGTAAATGGTTCTGTACTTCATGATGTACCTCCTATTTTTTGGTTTATAAGAGAAAAAAAATGTGCCAGCAATGCTTGATAGTAAGTTCATTTGGTCTTCGGTAAACAATGTTTCCCATAATCCCCTATACTCTTTAATAGTTTTCAGCTTTCTTATCGAGCCGAATGTTCAGATCTCTTAACATAGAAAGCTGTAGTTTATCTTTCCTTTTTCCCCTTATTATACTCAGACACTACTGGCACACTTATTCTAATATTCCGCGTATGCATCGGTCAATTTCACAAGAATCCATGTATACATCGGTCAACTTCACAAGGATCATCCATATCAGGAATTTTTTTCCCATTTTTCTTCTGGAATTCAACAATTCTTTCCATGAGGAGTTCAACTGATTTTAAGTGATTCGGATCACACCCTTTTCTCTGCCAGTATTCTAAATACTTACCTAATGCAGGAAGGATGCCTGGATCTTTTGCACTAAGAAGAATTGAATCTTTTTCAGTGTGTATGCTTCCAGTACATGGATTGACTGCTAAGATCTGATACTTTCTATCAATTATCATAACTTAGCTACCTCCCTTTCAAGAAGTTTGGTTAAATATTGTCTTGACAAAAGGACAAGATTCAATAACCCAGGATCTGGAATTTTGCCCCCTTCTTCAAGTTCTTTTGGATTGAATCTTGCTATTTGAGACGCCGTGACATGAAGACCCATAGAGTCATCAACTCCACATGATTCTTCAGATAGTCTCCCTTCTTTTTTCTCTTCATCTTTCTCTGCCATTTTATTCTCCTAAATTTCTGTCAATTGGACACATTCTTCTTTCGTAAGCTGGAATGCATTGCCAAACCTATTTATAAACCGCAAAGCAACCCGAGTCCACTCTTCGATGCCCATTTTGTTATATATAATATTACCATCTCTATAGTTAGACATCTCATCATAGGCTTTTTTCACTTTTGAAGCAGATTCTATCCTTTGACTATTCATTTTGAATCCTAAAAACCTTACCATGGAACTTATTTCTTCTTTGTTATCAATCCATTTAGAGAAAAAAACTTTATGTTTAATATTTCTATGTCTTGAAATAAGATCTTTTGTTCTCACATGATATTCAAGATTATGCCAGAGAGCTCTAAAAAATACATGGCGAAACTCCCTATATTTAGTGAATGTCGGTTTGATTTTATTTGTCTTACATCTGAGATTCATTACATGATGAGAATACTTATTAGAAGGGATTTTTTTCTGGATGCACATTTTAATAGATGTATCCACAATATTTCTTATGAAATGAATTATTGCCATTTCTCTTCCTAGCTGATCACATATAACCTTGGCAGATGAGAACATAAATGTCGGGTCAATTTCTAAATAAGAACTCTTTCCATTCTTTTTTAAATTTAGCTCAATATCTTGAAGTTTTACATTATTAAAGAAATCTGCCAAAGGATCATATTCATAATTATTGTAGAGTTTTATTCTCTCTAAGGCTTCTTCGCTCTGGTCTTTATTCACCTTCACGAAAACATCTTCACACAGCGAAAAAATCAAAAACAAAATATAGTTTTCCTCGGGAGTTGCAGTCGAACAAAATATATACTTAGGTCTGGTCATCATATAATTTCTGCTTTTAAACTTTTTTTTAAGTTGCACCTAATGCCGATATAGATATCGTTGGTCGCTAAAAAGGGTGAGTTTTGAACAGCCCTTAGATAAAGACTCTGAGTCTAAGGTTGAATATAGAAATCTCACTTACGTTCGATTTCAATATTTATCTTACTCGTTAGTTTTTTGTAAAGATATTAATATTGATTTTATATTATTTCTTCATATATTGATTGCTAAATTCAACATGATACTTCACTAAGAATATAAGTACTGTAGTTGACTTTTTGCAAGGATCATTTTTTTGGGACAGGAAGACTTTTTATACCCTTTTTTTTAGATCCTTTTTTAGTTGTCGTAGGCCCTTTTGTATTACCTTTTCCGATATTAAACATAATGTCACCCCGTTTTTACCCTATGTGTTTGTATGCGAAACATCCTAAAGACGCAGTGTGGACGTCAATAGGATGTCCCAAATTTGTTTATGGGGGTATGGAACCCCGGCTTTGGAATTAAAATTGTTATTGGTTGAAACTCATGATTTTCCAACGACATGTTCCTCTTTTGATCCAGTCAATTTCACAGTGACATTTTCTGGAAGAAGAGACATATCCAAACTTACATCTTCAACTGTAATAACAACATTAATTATACCTTCTCCCTTAAGAGGTTTGATTTTAATCTTGGTAATGGGAAGAGTCTCAATCAGATTATTCCCTTCTTCATCTAAAAGCTGAAGATCTGTTGTGTTTCCTCCACTACTAATGAGTCTTAATCTTGTCATAATTTCTCCTTTGTTCATCTTTTCATTTTTCTTTGAACTTTACCGTCCAATTTGTCATCTTTTTAAACTCTTTTATTGACTTGCGAAAAAGCTTTAGCCTTTCATCTCCATAAAGAAGAGCAGATGGGTGAACACAAGGCATGATGTTTGTGCCTTTGTATATTCTCGGTTTTCCTGAAGAATGAGTGATACCTGTTTTTTCTCCAAACAAAGTGTACATCGCATAATTACCAAATGCAATCATAAAATATGGATCAAAGACACTAATGTACTTTTCTATCCAGAATTTACAATTATCAATTTCGTCATATGTAGGTTTTCCATTACGTTTTTCTTCTACTGGTCGGCATTGAACTGAATTGATGATTAAAAAATCTTTTCGGTAAAGACCTAATGGTTTTATTTCCCTAAAGAGCTTTTGTCCTGCATCACCTACAACTGGCTCGTTTCTAATTACTTCCTCTTTTCCAGGAGCTTCTAGCAGCATTAAATATTTTGAAGAAGAATTCCAGTAAGGAATTGCTATTCCATTAGGTCTTAATCGCGAACACTTTTTACATCGAGAAATATTCTCAGTCAAAAATTTCAGTTTTCTTTGCTGACTGGTTTTCATTTTTTATCCCTTGACTCTTTTGTCCTTTTCGTGGTTAAAGCGTTTGTAGTATATATTGTAGTGATACAACTGGATTCTCGGTATGACAAAATGAACCATGTTAGGATAGGCATCTTTAATCCTATTCGCAAATTCAGAGTCAGAACCATAGTGAGGACAATTTTGCCCTATGGGAATTTCTTCCACAAGATGTCTTCTAGTTAAAATACAGGCAAAGTTATTATAGCAAGTTATCAGTGGCTCCTTTGGAAGTCCAGCATCACCTTTAGGTATGTGGAGAAAATCGTGGTGAGGATTTTTAGGATCTTGTTTGCCAATCCAGTAAACTTTTTCTTTTGCTGAATATAGAGCCGGAGTTACTGTTGCAACATTTGGTCTTTCTACAACGAAAGACACTAGCCTTTGGAGCCACTTTTCTCTACTGGCTGGAATGAAGATGTCATCATTACAGAATACAATAAATTCGCTTTTCGGATTTATGAGTTTAAACCCTTCCATGCATCCTTTTCCATGCAGAAAGTTTTCTGCGTTCTGAACGTATTTGATATCACATTTGTCCACACTTTCTTGACATTGCATGAATTGTAAGCAAAATTCATGAATTTCTTTTTCGAGTGGAACACCTATCCCGTTGTTTGAAATTACAATCTCGAAATTAGGATAGTCAGTGTGATCTCTGAGAGTTGTCACTGTCCTTTCGAGATATTCCACATTGTCATAAGCTAAAACAATTATGGATACCATTGAGTTTTTTTTTGACTTTTCTGTCATGTCACTCTCCTTTTTATAATTTTTTTAAGTCTATCTTGTAACTTTTTTTCTTCTTCTACAAATTTATCATATAACTCATCACTTTTAATTGTAAGAGTTATATCACCGGCCACTTTATTACGAATTTCTGCTATTCTTCTGTTATAATATGAGTCAATTTTTTCAAGTTTCGGATGGTCGCAACAGCGTACACCTCTGTCACCCAATCTTCCTGTAAAATGACAATTTAAACATATCCAATCTATCAGTTTTGCCATAATTTTTCCTCTATCAATTTTTCAAATACTTCAAGTATTACTTCAGGAGTGATAAGAGAAAAACATGGACTAGGATCCCCTTTGGGGCATGGAAAATGTCCATGCATAAAACATGGTGAACACGCTGTTTGGGCATCAATGGATATAGCATTCATAAAATATCTCATCCGCAAATCTCCAAGAAAAGGACCATAAATGCCAATAACCGGAATGCCAAGAGCTCCAGCTACATGGATGAACATTGAATCTGGTGCAATAAAGCAATCCATGAAGCTTGCCAACAATACAGAATCTCTGATGTTTGAACAAGATGCGTTATATGCATTGGTCCCGAGAGTTCTGACGATGCTCGTTATCATTCTGTCCTGACCATCTCCACCAAAATAATATACATCGTAGCCTTTGTCAATAAGAAGCTTTCCCACTTTCAAAAAGCTATGCTGAGGATAATTCCGAATAGGGGACGAAGATTCTATCTGTATTCCAATTTTCTTATGAAGGGAATAAAGAGACATGATTTTTTGTTGAGCTTCTTCTCTTTCTTCATCAGATAAAAAAATCTTAGGAAGCTTATTTTCGGGTGGAACTTCTTGTGGGTCAAATCCCATCTGCGTAAGAAATAAGTCATAGGCATTAAGCTCTTTCGCTCTGAAATTATCTTCAATTATTCCTTCAAATGTTAAATGAAAATGATACTCATTCCATTTATTCAGAGAAATAGGGATAGGCTCCACTCCATCCACTATATCTGATTGCTCAATCAATCCTCTGTATTGTTCTCCAATGGCAAAATGAATAACTGCTTTTGGATATTTTCTTTTTAACTCTGCGGCTCCGGTAGCCATAAAAAGAATGTCTCCACCACCACCATGTCTGAGCATGATAATTTTCTTTCCATTAAGATCACTTCCGTCATATTTTGTATATACTTCCGCAAAAGGAATTTCCATAATCGCAAATCCAGGAAGGAGATGTGAAAATTTTGAAAGAGCAACGTCTGACATTATATAGAATTCATCTTTTTTAAACATATTGACTACTCTTCCACTCTGTTCTAATTCACAATTTTGTGCTGCCTGAACAACTTTCATAACCTGTCACCTCCTAGATTAAAGTCTGTAACTGAGACTTGCCCTTTCATTTTTCCCTCATTATCAACAACTCCAAAAGATTGAACCATTGCCTTATGACAATCAGTAAACTCTTCTTTCGTGAAGATTTCTTTAGATGATAAAACAGTTGAAAGAGTCGCAATGTTGTTTTTTGCGTCTTGTATCTCTCTTAGCTGTTCTAGAATTTCTTGGAATTTTTCATCAATGAAAATCTTGATATTCGGGAAGAGTCTCTGAACTGCTTCTGTAATTAAAAGCTCTTCTCTAGAAGTGAAAACTGGTCGTTCGAACGGTGGATTTTGGGGAGTTTCTTGTTCCTGATTTTCGCTATCTTGTTTCATAAATTTTCTCCTTAAAGTATTTTTAAAGCTTTATACCTTTTTCGTTTATTGAAAATCTTTAAGATTAATAACAACTAATGTGTAAGTTATCAGTTTCATAAAAAATAGTGTTAGAATAATTGTTAAAGTTTCGCCCACCATAATCAGGATTACTAATATCACCAGTAGCTTCACATCCAGTGGCTGTAGCTCTAGAAAGAGTTCCAGTGGAATTTGCTGAGCTCGATAAAACTGGACTAGTCCGATCAGTTATTATGTGTAAAAAATCTTCAGCAGTTAATGACTGAGCCCATGTATGAATATCTTCCGAGCAAAATCCTGCATACTTGACAGTGTTAGAAACTCTACCGTAAGCTTGATATCCCTCAATAGGCCAACCTCCAGAAGGATCCATATTGGCACAAGAAAAAGTAGGACTATCTTTAGCAAATTTATCACTACAAAAACTTTCTCCATCATTAGTCACTCTCCAACCTGTTCTAGCAGGTTTTGACCAAACATTTTGACCAGGATCATCTACATTAATCCAGGCAGAAAGCCAAATATCCTTTTCCCAGTGAGATTGACATTCCCAAAAAGGAGTTGTAGCATAAGATTGATATTTATAATATCGCATTTTTTGATCAGCATAAGTTGTAGGAACCCAAGATTTCTTCAACATTTTTAGTCCAAAAGCCAAGCTAGTTTCTACAACTATTTTGTTTGCTTCATATTCAGATGTATCCCAATTATAAATAGAATTTTCTGTGTTATTTAAGAAATTATTAAATTGAGTTCCTGTGAATTCTTTATAAAGAGTAGCTATCTTAGAATATGTAGTATTACCGAGTCTTTCTTTCCACAAAGGATACCCTGGACTTCCTGTCCATTCGCCAGTTGTTCCAATACTATCCGGATCCATCATGGTTATGTTAAAAAATGATCTTTCATTGCCTGGTGAACTACTATATGTCTCAAAAGCACAACCTTCTTTGATGAATCCCGCAGGCAACACTATCCCCCCGGGACCAGCACAATATTTCACATCCGATCCTCTGTGACTCCATACAGGAATTGTACCATTTATATCTTCCATCCAATATTCAAACATGAGCGTTTGGTCAATTTGAGAAACTAAAAAAGGATCTCTGTTAGCTGTTCTGACATCAAGCAAATGGATTTCTACTCCTCCTTCATTCCAATCATCCATTATGAAAGGCCCTGCATAAAAGTATTTATCAGGATCAATCCCTGATTCATTTCCATGGACATCTTTTGTATCGGTTGTTTGCCATACACTATCCGAATCTTGATATCGTACATAGAACTGCTGACCGCCATGTGTGAGTTGGTTTGAATCTATGGTTATTCTCGTATAGAATCTTATCTGATATGGTATTTCATCTTCATAAGTTCCAACAGGTATTAAATCTTGATTTTGGAAAAATTCACCTGAAACTCTTCCTGGATACTGAGTTAGCTGACCGCGAGCACATTCATATGCAAGCCAAATCACTCCTCCAGGAACATTATCATTTATAGTTATTATAAAATATCCAGTATCAGACTCATAAGATGCTGTTATATTCAGAGCATTTTGGTTAGAGTCATATACATAAAAATTGACATCATGCAAAACATCATCTGTAAGAGCTAATCCATCAGACCTTGTAAGCCTTATTTTGTAACCACATGCTTTAGCTTGATTAACAAATCCAATAATTATAGGTCGAGTATTGTTTATTCCTCTGAACATCACATTCACAACGTCTTCATCTGCAAATGCTGAAGAACCAAGAAGGTCCTGGTCATCCGGGTAAGTATTAAAAAAGGGATTTCCATCATCAGTAGAATCAACTTCACAATGATAATGGATGGGGATGTTTTTAGCAACTAAAGTTTCATCTTTATGAACAGTAGCGGTCATAGACTGGTGATTTATGTTACTTACCACACCATTCATTATGTTACCCGCATTAAGGTCTATGTCGTCCCACTGAAAATTGCTCATTTAAGCTAGTCCCGCAGAATTGACAACAACATTTTTATAATAATAGTCAGAAGTTGGAATTATATACCAATGTGTTTCTCCTTCATGAATCACAACCCATCTTCCAACTGGATAAGTCACATGGGAAAATCCTTTAACACCTTTTCTTTCTCCTCCATCAGCAGTTAACACAGTGTACTCTCCAAATGTATCTTCTGCGGGAGTGGTCACTTCAATTACTAGTCCAGATTCAAGGTAATTAGTTGAATAAATAGCAGTCTGTAGTAAGATAGGGTATTCCATCGGATTTATAGAAGGATTTTCCTGAGTTCCATGGACTAATCTCCAAGCTAATCTTTTATCTTCAGGCCAATCGCTGAAATTCATCATATATCTAGCTTCATTATCCACACAAGAAGTATCATTGAAGATACCATATAAAAAATATGCTTCTGATGGAATTGGATGAAAATTATGAAAATAGAAAGTATTACAGGCTGGATTATGTGAATGCAGAGCAAAACGTGGAGACATATCTACATCTTCAGATTTTCCTGATTCTCCAGGAAAAAGTTTAACAAATTGAACATGATCTTCTAAGCTATAGTATGTTTTATATTTCGCAAGAAATACAGGATAGTTTGTTCTCCCTTCATTTCCTCTCAGTATTCCTATTTCTTTTTTTTCAGTAGGAGAAAACTCAAGAGTGAAAGGGTTAGAATCAATTAAACTGTGAAAATTTTTATCAACCTGATATATCCAACTGCCAACAAAAATTTCGTCTGGACAATGTTTAACCGTAAAAACTCCCCTTCCTGCATAATTACTAAAAACACTCCATGCTTTAATCCTAGGATCTTCTTCTATTGTGACTTTTATTTCTGCTGAAACTACTTTCCCATTTGTAATTAAACTTGTAACAGTTAATGAAGATTGAGGTAAGTATCCAGAGATATTATCTTCAGGCTTATGCATGAATAATTCTAGAACACCATCGGAAGTTAATCCAATTGTTTTCATTTGAAAAACTATCTGTTTTTCATCAGAGGAAGCATCTATAGTTTTCATTATTCGTCTCTTATCATGAATGTATCATTGGCGAGACTGTCAGAATCTGTAGTTAAGTATCCAGATTTGGAAGCTTTAGCGGAATGTTTAACATTAGAAGATACTTGTTTAACTTCAATTTCTCCAGAATCATTTGTTTGCCCTATATATTTATCATCCACCCACACTTTAGCTTCAGCAATAGACTCTCCTGTTACGAAATCTTTATACACAAGAGTGATATCATAAAACTCTTCTCCTTCTTCTTCCTCTTCTTTGAAATCATAAGTAGTATAAGTAACATCACAATCATCATTCCCTTTTTCCTGAACAAAAAGAATACCTTTTCCTTTTGAAGTGGAAGTAACTAGATATTCCAGATATCTAGCCATATAATTCACTTTCACTGTTCCATAGCCAAGAGGAATGCCATTAACTGTTTCCGCTCCTTCTTCAACTTGATTTGTAATTACTCCATTCTTATTTAGAAAAGTCTCTCCTGGAGTTCCTAACATTTTAAAGGTTCCATCATCAGTTAATATTAGAGTATTTATGTGTCCCCCTGTTTTGATTTGAGATATAAGAGAATAAGCTCTATTACTTGGAGAAGCTTTTCCATTTGTAACAAAGAGTTCTTCTTCTCTCTTTCCTTCTTTTGACCCCAGATAAGTAAGAGAACCTCGTGTTACATTGACATAAACTTGAGTTTGTGTAACATTGTAGATACGAAAAAGTTTCTTACCTTCTTCGCTATAATCAGCACCTCTTTCACTGGAAGTATCAAGTTCTATATCTATTCCAAGACAGTCTTCAATTAAAATTCTTTCTCCTGTCTCAGGATCAATATAATATCTGTCCCTGTCATCGCAATCTCCCCATAATTCTACAGTTTGGCTTGCGGTAATAGTGTCATCGCCAAATTCCATATTCCCAATCAAAATTGCTCTGCCTTCAGAAAGGCCAGTGAACTTATAAAAATAATATCTTGCTTTATAATCTACTTTCAGTACAGCATAGCAGGGAACACTGGCTACTATTTTGTTGCTTCCAGGAGAAATACTGAATGTTATAAAAGGCAAAACAGTTCCTGTAGCAGACTTAGCTATTCCTATAATATCATATGAAAAATCTCTCAAAAGAGTACTGTTGAGAGATGCTACTTGTTTTCCGTCAAATACTACATACTCATCCCAGACATTCTTCTCTTCTGCAGAGCTGTAGTAAACAGTTGCATTAACACCAAAGACAGAAATATTAGTGGGAGGCGGAGGCAATGGGTCAGGAGATCTGGTCAACCTTACAAGGTAAGAACCGCCAACAAGATAACATTCAGGATCATTATTATCTTTATCTACCAATTCCCAATCCAGAGAAGGTGACCCGGCTCCTGTTATGTTTTCAAGATCTTCACAGCTTTCAAGTATATTAATAGATACTGTAGTTGTGACTGAATCTACCATTATACTTCCACCTTTCTTATTCCTAACACATTAGAAAGCTTTCTACCCCTGCCAATTATTCTATAGTCGTTAGAAATTCTATCAAGAAGAACAGCAACTGAATCTCCATTGGCAAACACTCCAGAAGTTGTATTTGAAACATATTTTTTCACTTCTCCATTTGAAGTTATTACATCATAGCTATCAGTATGAACATTGATAACTACAGCATCCAAATAAACACGAAGTTTGTCTTTTTTCCCTATTACAAGCTGCGAAAAACTCATTTTTTTTCCCATTATTCAAATTCCTCAAATTTAACAGTCTTTACAGTGTTTACAATTTCAGATTGATTGCCAGAAATTACAATTCCTTTCACTAATCTATTACCGAAAATCCCAAATTTGGAATCTGTCATATCAATCAAGTCACCATCTTTAAGAGCGACATTAGCATCTGTTTTCTTATGAGGAACTTCAAATTTCTGGACATGTTGGAGATACCATTGTGTATCTATTTCATATTTTCCTCTTGTCACAGCCATAGCTTCTGAAGTAATGAGTGAGTCTTCAATAGGGCTCATTTCTCTATGGCCTAATCCTCTATAGCAAATCACTTCAATCATTTTCTATATCCGCTCCAATCCTTTTTGTCCTATGAAAAGAATTATCATTCTCCCTAACCTAGGAGAGCTGAACTTATATCTGTCATATTTCGATAGATAAGAAACTTCATAAATTCCAACTATTTTTTCATCAGCTTTTATGGTGTTAGAACTAGTAACTCCAGAAATACCAGACCCATATTCTGTTCCAGAGATGGTATACACTATCCCTATTGGAGTATAAATGAAATTTCCTTTTATGAATTTGTCAGAAGTGGTAGAATCGCTTCCAGTAAAAAGCACTACTTCATTTTCTATATCCGTTTCAATACCTTTTGTGTTTAATTTAACACTACCAAAATTAGATCTAGTAATAACATGCATGGACTCTCTACTTCTGTATAGCCTGAGATAATATTCAACGTCCACTAAATAACATTCAGGATTGTCGTTATCTTCATTAACAATTTCAGCTTCAATTGAATCGCCTTTGAAAGCAACTTCACCTGTATCTGGATCAATATAGCTCTCTCCAGCAACCAGAGTGAACGTTACGTCTTTATATGCTTTTGCTAAAGTCATTAGACAGTCTCTTCTACACTAATTCTAGCAATTATTTCTTCTGCTGTAATAATTCCAGGCTTTTCGACTTTCAGTTTATATAAATCATACTTAGAAGTATAGGATATTAGCACGGGTTCGCTTTCTATACCGTTCACAGAAGAAATGACTTTATAACTTTCTTCAAATTCATACGGCGACAAAGAAGCTGTTGTCCCATTGTATTGTTTTATAGAAATGATAGTAGAAATAGGTTTATCTGTTCTTAATGAGTAACTGTTAAATGAAGCTGATTCTCCTAAGATAGTTTCGGCCACTGATAGACTCACTGTAAATACTGTCCCAAGAGAGCTAGAAATTGAGTAACTTAGTGTATATGGAGATCTATAGACTCTAAACCAAACATCTTCGCCGAACACAAATGATGTTTTTTTGAGGTTAAGATCATCATCAAGTTCTATTGCAAGAGATCCATCCTTTTCAAATGGTGAAGTTCCTTCTAAGTCTTCACTGGAATCCCTTGGGCCTCTAACTAAAACCTTATTATAGCCATTAGGAAAACTAAAACTCTCGCTTATAGATAACACATTATCTAAATCAGTATAACTGCTAACTTCTGTCCCTAAAGTTGAAAAACTTTTTGGTCTTATAATTACATCACCATTAAGATTAGTTCTGACAATAGCACCGACTACTTTGGCAAGTCTGTTTATGATTTCTATGGGAGTTTCATTAGATACATTGAATGACTTTCTTCTGACTATGAAATCATCTATATCCATTTGAATATTGAATCCTGGAGCAACAGCTTGTATAATTTTAGAAGCTGTTCTATCGGCAGTCTGCCATATGTAAGGGCTATATTCATCATCATCCGGGGAATACCAGGAAAAAGAAGCTGAATCATAATCAACTTCTTTATCATTTATTGGCTGAGCATATGGAGCATCTAAAAGAGCAATTTTAGATCTCCCCCATATCCCAAAAGTATAGTCTCCAGGTTCTTCTCTGAAATGCCTTCTTTCAAGTAAGAACTGATAAGCAATGTCATCTATTATAATTTTGATCCTTTCTTTTCCGAATTTAGAAGTCGGATTACATAAACTAAAAAGATAATTATCTGCAAAATTAATGATTACCGAGTTCACATAGCTATCTTCATCTATAGTGATTTGCCAATCAGTCACATGGTTAGAAATAATTACATCATCAACTAAAAGAATAATAGTATAAGTATATTCTGTAAAAGGATATGTTGGATTTATGCTTTCAATTCTATTTAATCCCACAACTTCACTGGTGTATATATTATTATAGATAAGAAGATCGTTTCGTGAAATTATTTCTACAGTATATTCTTTAGACAAAATGTTAATGGAAACGATCTCTTTAATTATTGCTTCAAGAAGATGGTTTACTCCGTCTATTTCTAAAGAAACTTCAAGGTTATTATGAAAAGACATTTTAAAAGTGACAGCCGAAGTTATATCTAATATAGAAATTATTTCGATTGTAACAGGGTCAGTCATTTTTTGTAGAGATATAATTTCAGCAGTTATTTCAAATGTGGTTACTGCTATGATATCGACAAAAAAACCTCTCCACCCACTTGAATAAAGTCTTTCATCAAAAGTAGGATAGGGCTGTCTTATGATCATTGTTTGATTAGGCATTATATAACACTCGTGGAAAGGGTGATCATTATTTCAGAACCTGTAATATTATTAGTATCATCTATAAATGCAACAGCGACAGGGTATCCGACCTTATATGTAGCTGTCACTAGGAAAACACCAGTCGCAGCAGCAGATAATCCAGTTCCAATAATCTTATAATCATCAGGATCAAAAACTATAACTCTACATTGAATTCCTTTAATTACATTTCCATTTCTATCTTTACAAACTCCTTTAACTTTACAGGAAGCGGTTATTTCAGTATCAAGGTCTATATTAATCTGGACTCTGGCTGATACAATTTGATATATTTCAAATGATGGCCCAAGGAAATATGAAGTATAAGAAGGGCCGTACATTTCACACCAACCAAAATCAGCAGTAAGAGTGAATCCTATAGTTTGTCCTCTTAAGAATTTAAAAAATAACTGTTCAAGATCCTGAAACTCAGCCCGGTTATTGCTTAAATCTACTTCTGTCGTTTTTTCGTATGTGGAGGTTGAACCAGAATATGCAGCTTCAGTCATATCAAAAGGAACATAATGAGAGTTTATCAAATCGAAAGATATTTTAGAATTTGTTGTCCATTGTCTTCCATTGTCATTAGCGAAAGGTTTCACCTTCATATTTATTCTCGACTCACCACTATTAACTTCATGCTGTAAGAACCTAAGTGCAAGAGTAGCTTTAGTCGGTACATCTTGATTACACATCAAGGCAATATTAGGCTTAAATGCAGACACATATCTTTCAACAGTCTCGGTAGTAGAAGTCAGTTTTGTTACCCTTTCTCCTATCCTCATAAGACCAAATGTAGTTGGGATAAAACTTCCCGTGCCAATAGGAATCTCTGCTCCTGTGTTTTTATTTCTGATCACAGTTTCATAATAACACCAATATTGCCAATAATCAGTTATTTTTTCTTCTATAGCCATTATGTTTCGTCTCTTATTGTTGTGATCACAAACTGATTGAAAGCATAAGTATTAGAAGTTGGAAAAACTCCGCTTAGAGTTCCATTTATTTTATAATATAAACTTCTATCTATCCTATATATTCCTGAACCATCTTTTGCTTTGAGATATTTTTCAAGATACGTTCCAGTTTGACCACATCCGAGAGCAATATTATCAAGTACAATTATCCTATTTGTAGCTATATTGAACCAATACCATCCAGCACCATAAGATAATCCATTTAGAGTATGGACCACTTCACCCACCACCAAATTAACATCCTCAACCCATGCAGAATTGTCCAGGATAGTCCCATTTAAATCAAGCAAATTATCAGGCCCATGTGCTTTTCTGATTTCACACCGAACCCTAACATCATGACTAGGATCGTCCCCTTTTGCAGTATACCAAACAGAAACAGAATCAAGAGTGAAAGGCATATCAACAAAGAAAGATTGACTTATAGTCATATTGACCATATTTCCAAAATATGCATTGTGGTTGTGCTCTGTTTGTTGTCTTAAAATAGTCATATTATTCGGTTGTAGCAATCAAAGATCCAGCCATATTTGTCTGCCCTCTGAAAGTGCCTTCATAAAAACATACTAATAATACTTCTGAGCCCGAAGTCCTGTTTACTCCAATGCTATAATATCCATTTGTTGGATTAGAAGTGGTCATGCCATAAACTACAGATCCATCTTTAGAAGCAGCAACCATTACACATTTCTTTTTAACAATTTTTCCTCTAAAATCTAAAACATATCCGTAAACAGAACTTAATGCTATGAGTTCAATATCAAGAATTATGGAAACAGAATGACTTAATGCAATTGAAACAAATAAATCTATGTCCCTTCGTTTCTTTGAAGCAATTGAAGTATATAATTCAAAAAATGTTCTTTTTTGTGGATAACTGATTTCTGTATCTAAAATAGCTTCTTTTCTTAACAATTTTTCTAAATCAGTATCTAAAGCTACATTTCTTTTTTTACCTTTATATAATCCTACATCCAGTTTATAAAATTCTCTATGTATTTGACTTATTATTGTATCAAGCTGAATATCTCTAAATGAACGAGCTGTTAGAGGAGTATCTAAAACAATATTGTACCTTTTAGGAGGATATGCTCCATATGGTATTGTTTGTGGAGTAAAATTTGATGTCCAACGAGCTTTTCCTTTCGAAATGCGGTATTCATCTATGTATCCATTGAAATATCTATCAGGACCAGAAAAATGTCTTCTGCCTATCTCCCAAGTACCATCCGTGATTAAACCGTGGGTAGATATACTACTATCCGATCCAACATTCACTCCATTTAAGTACAAAGTAATAGTACTACCATTTCTTACAAGAGCAATATGATGCCATGTATCAACAGCAAAACTTGCCAAGCTAGTTGCATCTATTATGAAGACATCAGTGCCTCCGAAAACGCCGGCAGTATAGATCTCATCCCCATTAGCATATATTGTCATTGCTATATAGTTATCTGCACCACCAGCTGTTTTCGAATATTCAAAGAGCACTTGTGTCTGTTCTGCACTTTTATATACCCAAAAATCAATAGTCCAATTTTCATCTCCAAAGTTCCAGTCATTACTGTTCTGCATTCCTAAATAGGAATTCCCATCAAAATAGGCACTATAATCTTCTATTTTATATTGAGTATTACTCCTGGTGACATTCCCGCTTTTTGTAACGGTATGAGATGAGTCTGAACTATCAGTTAGATCAGCATCCTCCATATGTAACATTAATTTTGTATATTCATCATAAATACGCATTTTCTAATCTCTTATAAATCACAATCCATTTTCTGTATTATAAACAAGCACCATTTTTCCATCCTGATGTAGGAGTTCTGCCAACTCCTTCTTTCCCAAAAGGAAAAGTACGAACAGTTATGTCACCAATTTTATGTTTCTCTCCTTGTGCGCTAACCAGGGTTATCCTATAAGAAACTACTTGTTCTCCATCTGAACCAAGAGCATAGATGTGACTGATAGTTGTTCTTTTTCCACCAGTTAACTCTTTTATTGCTCCTATGTAGAAATTGAAAAGCTTGTATCCGGCAAGAACAAGCCCATCCCCATAAGGAAGTTTAACTACAAGAGAATGAAACCCCTCAGGACATTTCCCCCACCCTGGATATTGCAAATTGCCTCCAATGTGCTTGGATCCATCTTCAAAAACAGCCGAAAAAATTTCGTTATATTCCATAATGATCTCCTATCTTTCTGGATTATGCGTAAGTAACATAAATAGCCAAAATTGGACTAGATGTAAACGGATCCGCTGTTGAGGGAACAAGAAGTCTCATATTCCAATAAAGGTTCTCAGAATTTGTAATAGCTGTGGTGTCAAGAGCTACAGTATTGGATGCTCCTGCAATAGGAGTTCCAGCCCAGGACGCACCAGGAGCCACTGCTCTTGTGCTCACTGCTCTAATCATGGAATCAGCAGGAGTTCCAGATCCAAGAACTGCAAGATTAGTGGTGGTATGTGTTGTGGAATCCCACGCTTGCAATACAGGTGCAGATGCAGTTGTGCCGTCCACATAAGCTGCATATGCAAATCGATAGTTCCCTCCGCCACCTTGGTCCGCATCTGAACCTGCGAGGAAAACTCGATCCCATTTACTCGCACTATAATCATTCACAAATTGTTTTGGTGCTTCTTGGTTTCCTGATTCAGGGATGACAAACACATCTTTGCCAGTATTGGGGTCTTGATCATCTGTTCCACCACCAAGAAACGCTATTTGGTCATTTGTATTATTAAAAATTTTCCAATTAGAATCTCCTGACGCCCCTCCAGTATTTGCAACATTGTTACTCGTACTGTTCCACAAAATCGTGATCGCAGGTGCTCCCATTGTTTATACCCCCTCCAAATTTTTTAACATTTTTTGTCTAGTTAGCTAGATCGGACCTAGCTACAAATTCTTACTTAATACAGATTAACTCCCTTCGACATACATTTTCATCTTAAAAGTTGAATTTGTCTTTGCTGCTGTCGCAGCCGGGACAACTTCTTTACACCAGACGCTCCCTGCCGAATGGTTGGTATTAAAAGTCACTGTTTCACCAATGGCCCATGTACCTCCCCATCCAGCAGCAAGAATCCTAAAATAATAATCCCCTGTTCCGGTGTTTGCATTTGTAGGAGAATAGTTTGAACCTATAGATCCATTCTCAAGAGCTCCTGTTACACTCCCAGAAACACTGAAAGTACTAGAAGTCAAAAAAGTAACTGTCCAGCTATCTTCAACTGTTCCTACGTTATTGACAACAACTGGATAAGTGTCTTCATCATATGTTCCTGATGCAGATGTTTCTGCCCAACTATCAGTTGATGCCACAAGATTCCCAATATCAACAACTCCTGACACTAAGGTGTTTTGTCCTGAGGGATAGGTGTTTCTAGCAGGAGTAGTCACATGAATCGTTGCAGTATTTCCAACCCAAGTGACACCATTAGAAGACTTGACTACCAGGAATTCTTCTACTCCACTACTGTCAATTATTCGTATACGAGAACTATTGTAGACTCCATTGTTGGTGTCAAAAATAGCATCAAAAGAAGTGGTATCAACAGCAAAAGAAGACGTTAGATTTCCTGTCCCCACCCAGTTCGTATATGCTGTACTATCATCTTGTTCGTCTGTATTTGTGCCAAGTTTAAGCCTGAAGTAGTCACCTCCGGTTGACTTCTCAGAAATCCATATTCGTGAATTTGATGCTGTTTCGAGAGATGCGTTCTTATTTTTCATAAAGAACTTTCTATAACGAGTGACTCCGTTTGTTCTTTCACTTTCCATAACATTTGGAAATAGGTTGTTAAGAACATTCGAAGTCACTTGAGTGTAGCTTATTCTTCCGCCATTTACTCCGGCATCAGATACTGTCACACTCTTCCTAAGAACGAGATCTGTGGTTTCCATTACATAATCTCCTTTAAAATCAAGAATTTAATATGTTAGAATCATTTTTAATTTATTACCTACATCCATGACAAGAAGAACACTGTCGACATGTTAATTTCGATTGTCCATTCTTTAGAGCATCAAACATAAACGTCATAATTAGTTCACGTGTAATTTCTGGTTTTTGATAACTCATTCCTTTTAATAAATCTTCACTTGATATCTTTTCACAAGGTTTCTTTTTCATTTTTAATGCCTTTTTAAGGATCTCCTTATTTCTGATCTGTCATGTTTGTCTTTTACTTGTACTCCACAACTTAGACATTGGTGTATAGACCTATACAACCTTGCTTTTATTCATCTTAATGGAACTTCTTTTAAAACACCACCACATCTACATCTTTTCATACTTCTTCTCCGAGGATTGTATAGGAAACCACATTTCGAGAATAAGTAGGGACGAAATCTATAATGAACACTCTGTAACCAGGAACATAAAGATATATAGTTTCAGAATCAACAGTCTCAGTTCCTATGTTTTCTTGAATAGTCCTTGTAGTACTGTTTTTTTCAGCAATAGGAATATAGTCAATAAAGTCTATTATTTTTTTGAGCGCACATCTTTTTTTAATATCTTCAATCTGTGTTTGAGTAATTCCTCTTATCTCAACAACTAATTTCCTAGGAACTACACTTACGTCAACTATGCCTCCACCTACAGTTCTTTTAAAAGAACCATATTTTTTGAATTTCTGAGAATATTGTTCCGGATTAATATCAAGAGTTAAATCTGCAATTTTGATTCTATTTGCATAAGGCATTTTAAAACTCCTAAGTACTTCCCTGAATCAATATAGTGAAACCGTCTTTTCCAAATGTGTAGAAAGGAATGCTATCATGAATTATCAGGCTTGTCTTTAAAGTGTGAATCATTGTTCCCCATTTAACATTGCTAAATGAAAAAACAATAACATTGTCAAGATCTATACTATCACATATAACAGCACTAAGATTCTTCAGTTTATTTTCTTGATAATCAATAACATATTGTGAAGTTGAAATCACTGGACTAAATTGTCCATAAACTGAGAAACCATTTAAAATTGTAGCCACTTTCGAATTGTCGAAGTAAGTTCCATATCCAGGAGTCAGAGTATTACTCACTTGAAAATAAAAATTTGTAAGATCCAAGTGAGCTCCCATGCTATAGAAATCTAGTTGTTGTGGAGAAATCATCTCTCCATCATCTGTTATTGTGGAAGGGTTTGCCAATGTTATAATTTTTTGATACTTACTCTTCATCATTAATGATGCAGTGACTCTTCCAGCAGATCTTGAATTAAAGACAAAGTCAGAAAATTGTGTTCCGGGAAAACAATAATAATCCCCTTCCCTATAGACTAAACAGGTGAGACTATTTGGTAATATATAACTGAAGGAATTGGGTATTCTGTATCTTGAAATTATGTCAACATATTTACCTCCAGAAATTACTACCCCATATACTGGGGCATATTTCCCATGTAAGACCCGTGTGGTGCTCTCTGAGGCCCTTGTGGAGCCTGTTACACTACCATTGGAAATAGTATTAATGGCAATATATTCATTATCTATAATAACTCCATCAACACTATCAAAATCGCCTGTAGTATATTCTGTTATTATGAAAGTGGTTTGGGTTGGTGTAATGATAGCACTCAACATTCCTGTTACCACTTTCCATTTTTCAGGACTTGATATAAGTGAAAAGTTAGTTAATCTGATCTTCTGTCCCATTAATATCTTAAACAATATATTTAGTCCATAATTACCAAACGTAAGTTCCAGAGCTATTCTTCCTTCCGCAGTGCTTACAGTTGGATATCTTGACTCTCTGGTTGGGTAATTAAACTCTCTTGTCTTTTCAAAATTCACGTTGCTAATTATATCTTCAGAAACCAGATCTAGAGTATAATCTTGGCTCGTAGTATCTGACCCATATAAAGGTTCTTCTGAAAATGTATATAGCATTATTGCAACCTAGTCAATTCTTCTTTTTCAAGCTCATCTCTTAAAGAAGCCAGCACAGAAACATCTCCCTGGACAGGAAATTCCTTTCTAACTCCGTCTCTATCTATTGCAATCACGAAAGTCCCAATATGAGGCATATCTTCTCCTGTGTCTTGGGAGATAAATTCCTCATTTGCTTCTCCACCTTCTTGAAAACCTTTAGCTCCTTCACTCACTGACTTCTCGTATGCTGCCATTCCTTGTTTAGAAAGAACATATGACCCAGAAGGTAACATAGCAGGAATATTATCTACTCCTCCTGTTCCGCGAAAACGAGAAATACTTCTTGGGACCCAAGGAGTGGTCTTGCCTTTATTCAAAGTATTTAGCGTATGAGCATTTCCTCTAGCGGCTCCCGGAGGTATGTATCCTTCACCTGATGTGACTTTTGCATTAACAAAACCACCTCTATGAAATCCTTCACCTGTTCCTGATGGTTGAGGTTTAGACGAAGTCTCTCGAAGTTTATCCCAAGCTTTTTGCATGTCGTCAATGGCTTTTTTGAATGCCCTCTTAAGCCTTGATATTTCATCTTCAAAGCCAATATTTATTTTAATAGTTTCTCCCATTACAGAAACAAGATTTCTCCATTGTTCTTCAAAAGAAGCCATTTCTTTTTTCAAATTTTCAATTATATCTGAATTATGCCTTGTGATTCTGTCAGCAACATCTTTTTGGCTCTCCGCCACTTCATTTAATCTTTTTCTAAGAGAATCACTAAGATATTGAAAGGTTCTTTCTATTTCAAGCTTTTCTCTTTCTGCTTCTAGAGCTGATAATTGGCCATGTTTTTGCAGGAAATCAATCCTATTCTTTTCAAGAGTTTTCATCCTTTCAATATTCTTTATTTGTTCATTGACCTTTTTCTTTGCATCTTCAAGATATTTTTTCTCTTGTTTCATACCTTCTATACTATCATCTATAAAGCTTGATTTCAGCATTAAGTCTTCAAAAGAAGCACTGAGAAGCCTATTTTCTTCTTCAATTTTTCCAATAATATCAGAATGCTTTGATTCTATTTCGTAAATAACATCATTAATTCTCTGCAAATTCCACCATTCCTCATTTTCTTGTTCCATTAATCTTTCTTGAGCTCTGATAACAGTCATCCTTGCTAATTGCACTTCTTCATAGGCTTTTTTATATTCTTCTGTTTTTATTCCTGTTTTAGCAAACTCAGCATCTGCTCTTATTTTTGCTATTCTTGCAATATCTAACATCTCAGTAAGTTTTTCAGTAACTTTTCTCATTTCCCTTACGTTGTGAATCCCTTCACCGACTTCAATATCTCTGTCATTTATGACTCTAGCAAGTTTTTCTTCCATTATTGCTGCTATTTTTTGAGCAGCAATAAGATCATAATAGTTATCTTTTTGTTCTTTAAGAGTTTTACCAGATCTTCTTTGAGCCAGCGTGAATTGATCAACTTTATATATAGCTCCTCCAAGATCATCTTGTATTTTTAAAATTTCTTTATCATAAGAGCTAGTTAAGGAAGTTACAACACCTAATGATTTAGAATAAATAGAAATTTGACTGGTAAGATTAGATATGTCCTCTTCAAGAGCATCTATTTTTAGTCCAACTAGAGATTCTGCAAGAGCATCATTTTCCTTGATAAGAGAACTAACTCTTTTCTTCGTTGAATCAATTAGAGATTTAACTGTCTTGTCTATTCTATCATATGCTTTTTGGAGTTCATCGATTTTTCCAGTGCTATATGATACCTCTTTAGTCACATTAGAAGTTGATTTTGATAGACCTTCCTGGGCCACAGATGCTCTGAGAATTTTATCTCTTAGCCTTACAGTAATGTCCAACTTGTCTTGCATTGCTTTCTTTAATCCCCCATATTTTTCAATGAGCTCTCCTATTTGTTTTGATCTGATTGCATCTGTGCCTAAAATTCCTTCCAAGTTAGCTTCTAACTCCTTTACAGTACCCTTATAAAAATTAACCGCTTTATTAAGACGATTTATCCTGGTTTCTAAAGTCTTTAAGTTATCAATTTCTACAAATGCTCCCTTCCAGCCAGCAGCGATCCTCCGAAATCCAGTTATAATGGAATTAAATAAAAAATTATACTTTTTTTCTGTTTCAACTAATATTTTTTGTTGGTTTTCCATTTCTTTAGATAGGTATGCAATCTCTTTTCTCCTGGCATCCCATAATTTGCCAACTCTAATTTGTTCAAGGTCTTTTTCTAACTCTAATTGCTTAATTCCAACTTCGATCAGTGCCTTTATTTCTTTGGTATTATTTTCATATTCTTTGCCAACTAAATATAAGACTCCTCTCAGTCTTTCCTTTGCTGCTTTAACCATTTCAGTTGTAGATTGATCTGATTCTAAAATTGATAAAGAAGTTTCTAATATATTCACAGCACTTGCAGAAGCAGCAGCCAATTTTTCCCATTTTTTTCGATTTTCTTCCAATCTTTCTTCTGTTTTAGAAAGGTAAATCATTATTTCTACCAGGGCCGTAATGGCAGCTATCCAGATTATAGTCTTCATTACAGTTGATAGAACTCTCCAAGCGGCAGTGAGACCTCTGACAGCTATTGTCGCTTTTCCCATTATTCCAACAGAGGCAGCAGTTCTTGTATTCAGATTTCCTTGACCTAGCCAGGTTGCGTTCATAGAAGCATTCCAGCTATGATAAGACGCAGTTACTTTGTTGACGACTCCTGATAATACATTGGTAATTGATATGTTTGCTTCTTCTGATAAATTTAAGCCTCTAAAAGAATGGATTAAATGAACAATAACTCCAGCTATCCATTTTAAAATTCCACCCAATCTAGTAAAGAATACTCCTATTCCGACCACTGCTGCAAAATATCCAAGAAATTTAATAATGACAGTGAGTCCACCTGCGAAAAGTTCATTAAGTTCTCCAAGTTTTTTGCTTAAAAAAACAAAAAGTTTTATGACCATTCCTACTATCCTAACTAACGGAGTCAACCCTTTTCGTAAGAGAGTTTCAATTTGAACAGCGGCAATTTTGGCTTGAGAAGCAATATCAGAAAGCCTAATTCTTTTCATTTTATCAGCAGCATCTTCCAAATCTCTTCTCAGAATTTTTATGGTTTCTTTAACTTCGCCTATTTCTCTTTGTATTAGGTTAAAAGCTTCAGCTCCTCTTAATCCTAATCTTTTAAATATCGTTCCTAATTTTCCTACTGAGATTACTTGTCCTCCAAACTGTTTGTTAATTTTCTCCATTATGTCAAGGAATTTAAGAGGCTGAGTTATGTCTATTTCTATATCAAATGCATCTGCAAATGATTTTGCATCCTTGGTTATTCTAGAAAGGATAACTCTCATGGCCCTTCCTGCCATTCCTGATTTGATTAAGCGGTTATTTAAAAATGCAAGAATCCCAATCATTTCGTCAAGAGCTAGATTGGCAACTCGGCCAGACTGAGCCATAAATTTCAATCCGTCTCTAAGTTCATCCATTTCTACTTGAGCGTAGTTAAAGGCTATAACGAGAAGGTTATTGATGTAAAGGAATTTTTCTTGGAGTGAAATATTTTCTTCAACGGCAGCACTGTTCATCTTCATTACTTCTGAATAGGATTGTACAACTCCATCTACTTTAACTATTTGGTCAGCAAAGTTCAGATAAAGACCAGCAATTAGTTTCGTTATTCCTCTTGCTTCAGCTTCTGTTCCAATTATATTGGCTAAAGTAGAATCAAGAGCAGCCAAAGCTTTTTCAGCAGATAATCCAGCAGATCCTAATTGATATAAGATTTCTCCGAGGTCTTCAAAAGAAGTTCCCGTTTCTGCTCGTGCCTTACTCATTGCTTCTGCAAATTTATCGAAAACCTGAGAGTAGCTCATAACTTCACTACGAGCAGATCTCATTGCACGAACAACCCCTTCTTGAAGTTCAGTAATAGATATAATAGCTTTTTTGAATCTTTCGAGAGTACCAAATATAACCTGAAATCCAGCCATCCATGCAGCTTGACTAATGATCATATCTGCAAAACCTTTAGCACTCATTCTACCCATAGCTTTTGAAGCGTCTGCGTTTGTTCTAACTAAACGATTAAGTTCTTCTGTTGTTTGTTTTGTTTGTCTACTGAAAAGATTCATGTTCTTTCTTATTTTAATCAGCATTCCATTAAGAAGAGCAATGGCTTTTGCATCCAGTTTTGAAGCAGATTCTAATTTTTGCATTTCCATTGAAAGACGCAGAAACGCATCAGTTAACAACTTTGATCCTTGCCTTAAAAGACGAAGTTTTTCATAAAGAAGCTCTTCAGATTGGGCTCCTTCTCTCATGACTCTAATAAGTAATTGAATTTTTTGAATCAGAGGTCTTAGCTCTTTATCTAGACCTCTAAATCTAGACTTCAATTTTTCAACAGCAGATATATTTTCTAGAAATCCTCGAGTAGCCCTTTTCATTTGCTCAACTAACCTACTTTCCATACCAGTAAATCGTTGAGTATGACTGGTCAAATCTTCCATCATTCTGCTAAGAATTTTAACATACTCAGAACTATTTCTTAATTCCTTACCTCCTGCTTCAATTCTTACTGCCATTTCAAGAAAAGATTGTTTTAGCCTATCTATACTGGAAGCAAACTGATCATAGACTGAAACTTTTGCTCTTAGTCTATCTAATGTTGATATCTGTTGGATGGTAGAGTTTGCAAACATTTTAGTGTTCAATATCATTTGATGCATGGATTTTTTATTTTGAGCTTCTAAAGATTGGAAGATCTGTTTGGCTCTTTCAGATGAAGAAGCTAATTTTTCTACAGCGACTTTGAATTTTGTAACCCATGTATCAGGTCTAAATTCAGCAGTTCCAAAAGCAATATTGAAAACTCTAGCAAGTTTTTTGAGTTCTTGTTGAACAACAAGATATTCCTTAACTATCTTTCTGGCTTCTACGGTTGCTACACTACCATGTTTTTTATGATGACGAACCAACCCTATCAGAGTTTCTGCATTTTCTTTGATTGCCCCTTTAACGCTATCGAATCTTGTTTCAAGCTCTCGAATCTTATTTATTGCAGCATCTATTCCTACAATCTCTTGTTTGAGTTTCTCGACCCCCCTTCTAGCAGCTTCAAATTCCTTAACCATCTGTTTAGTGATTCCACCTCCTCCCCACTTAACAGATGGTTTTACAAGTTTTTGAAGCTCTCTTCGGGTTTTTTCGATTTCTTTCTGAAAGACTTTAAGGGATTTAATATTTTGGTTCCAGAGAGGAGTGCCTTGGAATTTACTAAGTTGTTGAATATCTCGCACTTGTTTGGCAAGAGCAGAAACCCCCCTTCTATACTCTCGCAAAGAACGGAGGTCTTCTGCTTTCGTAGCAAGCCTCATTATAAGTCTAACTTCTCTTTGGAGTCCCACTTTTAGTTTTCTCCTTAGAAGTCAATTCTTCTTCTGCTATACTTCTCTCAGATATGACTATATTCCGTATTTCGAAGTAGAGCAGACTTTCATCCAATAGGGTGGTCGCACTGGGAAGCTTTCCGGTCTCTTCAGACCAATGAACGAGGCTTACTAAAAAACGTGAAAGTTCAGTAATGGGGAATATCGGACATCCAGGTGTCCTGAAGGTATCCCCCAACATAAACTCACCTGGAAATTTAACCCTACGGTTACACTTAGGGCACATAAAAACAGACTTGCCTGGATCCGTATAGGCGTCCTCAAAAGCTATTGGGCCACATCTTTGGCATTCCGCTTTCTGTTCCCAATCACAATTTCGTTTTTCCTGAAGATCTTTAGACTCACAGTATTCGCAGTTCCAAGCACCAGGGTCTTTAAGGTGTCTCTTAGCCACTTCCCATCTTACTGCGAGTCTAAGTTCATAACTCAGTCCTGGTCAAGGGAGCTCCCGCCTCGAATATGGTCAGAGATTTCATCTCTGTAGTCCGGTGGAATTTTGTCAAGATTCCGGTCTGTTATCTGATTCTGCTGATTTTCGTTTCCGATGATTTTTTCCCACTCCACTTTTGTTCCGTCCTCATAAGTGAAATTTTCCCAGCCATTCAATCCCAATCTCAAAATCATCAAAGATTGAGTCCCAGCTTTGAGAAGTTCTTCTCTCTTTTTTCCAAACCCTTTTGCCGAATAGATCATATCGCTGACTCTGGCAGATTGTCCCACAGTCAAGTATTTCACTTTCCACTTGATTCGATCTCCTTCAGGGTCTTTTTCCTGGTCCTTTAGAATGAAGATATGTTCTTGACCAGCTTTAATTCCATAAATCTTTGCCATAATATCATCCTCCTTGATTAGGTATTTAATCATTTCATCAGCCCAAATCAAAGCAATGAAATGAAATTTAACGAACAGGGTTCTGGACCATGTCCAAAGTAAGCCCTGTTCATAGTGAAGCCAACAGAAAAGGGAACTCATCAAAGCTGATGAGTAAATGATGAACAGGTAAGGAAGCCATATGATTTTATATAACATAATTATCATGGTCTTTTCCTTAAAGTGAAGCTGCAAAGGGAGATTTAAAGTCCTCCCTTTGCATTTTACTTGCTGAGTTTCGGGGGAAACGGCAAGGTTAAGCGTATGCGCTATCGGTGGTCAGAGTTATCCTCATTTCCGGGATATCGTTGACATCATCAAATAGTGCAACGAATGGCATATCCGTTTGAATAAGACTTTCATCCGAAGCGGTTGGGGTTTCCCCATCAAACTCAACTGCCGGAAGGCGAACTGCCATAGCATACTGAGTCTTGCTATCTCCAAGCACAGTGCTTGTTACATAGTCCGGAGAGGTAAAGGTGAATACAAAGTTCGACTGAGTCCCATTAATGAACTTCCGACAGAGATCCAGGTTATCAAACTCAACAGTAACAGATCCTTCAACCAATCTCTTCTGTTCAGGAAGTTTGGCTCGGGTTTTAACTCCCATGTGGAACTTGTCCCCGTAAAGGTTATTGTTAACAGTTGCAGAAAAGCCCTGGATGTCCTGGGCAGACCCGGCGATAGTTAGAGCTCCCTCTACTCCTGTGAAAGCTTCAACGGCTGAATATGACGTTGTGGACTGAGTCCTGATAGTCTTTATTTCCCACACATCGTCCTGAACTAGATCTGAAGTATCAGGGAAGAAGATAGTGAATCCTGAGTCGACATTCGCGCCAGTCCTGATCTTACTGGCTGCTGTTGCTGAAGTGGTCACTGTATTTCCGTATCCATCTTCATTCTTTTGGAATGTCAGAGTCGCTGTACCAGGAGCTCCTCCGGTCGCTGCTTTCACATAGAAAGTGTCGGGATCTCCCTCATCAGTGCCAATGTAGTCTCCCCATGAGACCGGGAGGGACACAATATCTGTGGAATCAAATGGGAAATTCACATAAGTCAATTCGTGAATTGTATCTGCCGCTGCATCCTTTAAGTATTCGGAAGCTGTCTGAGGATCAGTGTAATCCATGATATCACAATCAAGGAAACTCTGGCCGTCAAGATAGCTTACCAATCCTCCTACTTTATCCACATTTGAAACGATATTCGTTGTTGGGTCCACAGATGGCATTGAAAGATTCAAAACAATATCGTCTGTGGTTCCGTCTGTTGCCAATGTAAGGTTTTTGTTCGTGTGATCAATTGACAAAGTTGCAGTAGCTTCAGATCCGGTATACCTTATCTTAACGGCATCTTTTTCATTATTTGTATTGCCTGAGTCTGCAACTGGTTTGTCGGCGGTTGTTCCACCTTGCGCCATAATGCCAAAAGTGCCTGTAAGATACTCCGTAGGAGCACATGTAAGCTCCATGTTGTTCACTTTGGACCCGGCGTATGAAAAGGCTGCAACATCTCTGCCGACTTCAGTGGTGAATCCTTCAGGCAATGAAGAAGCAGCATCAATCACATGCCGATAAACACCCCAGGAAGTTCCCACCACCCACATTCTGTTTCCGGGAGTTCCGGTCAGCATGATGTCAATATCAGCCGTTTCTTCCAGCCGATTAGTATTATCAGCATCAAGACAATAGTCGTCTGTTGCGTCAAGAGTCTGTTGATATGCGCCCTGTGTGAGCTGGTATGGACTCCAACAAGCAAGATAGGGATTTGCATTGATAAGAACCATCAATTCAGCAATAGTATCTCCGCCACCGGATGTCAGATCAACTGATAAATCATCCCCTGAATTCTCGGTGAAAGCAACTTCGAATAAGGTTGCCGCTCCAGCGACATGAGTGATCGTGAGAATCGCACCCGTTTCAGTTGGATCTGTACATTCAATCACAAATGCATTATCCAATCGGGTAGTCGTAACGCTACCAAGAGCATGTTTGAACCATGTCTCAAACCCACTTGGACTGATTTCACACGGTACATCTCCACCAGCAGACTCTGTACTTCTTTTCCTTTTATGAACAGCTCTGTCTGGACGAAGAGATTGGGATACCAAATTACCTAATTCCGATATAATCCCTTCGCTTAACATCTCTATGAAATTTGTAGGGGATTGAGACGCTTTCCCAAACTTGCCTTCTTCTGCAAAACCAATTTGGCTCTTTGCCCCCACGGCTGGACCTAAGTTTAAAGCCATGTTACACCTCCTTTATATTCTCCTCGTAATTTCTTAAGAAGTCGAAGTCGTGTGAAGCTTGTGTGCAACCAGAATAATCACTCCTCCGGCAAGCATTCTGTCACCCCTTATCCTAGGAGACCATCTAGCTCCCCTAACTTCTAACCCCATATGGGGAACAAATCCATTGAGGGTTATGTTTTCTTTAAGAAGCTTGTTAATTTCCCACAGAATATAAGTAATTTCGTTCCTTTTTGTTTCTTCGGTCAGGTCTTCATGGTAATACCATACCTGAAGTCCTATATCTATTGTATACCTTACATGAACAAAAGCTTGGGTAGACCTCATTTCATCTTCGGAGTTTTCAACAATAACCGCCATAGAAGGACAAATAGGGTTAAGAATATCTTCTTCGTAATATTCTTTCATCTTTCTGCCTATCCTTGGCATATTGTCTTTAAGAACTTGAATGCAATTCAAAACAGCATTTCTGTAATGATTGTTTTCACCAAGATGATTTATGACTGTCATGCTTTTGACCACCTTTCTGACATTATTCTTAGAACAGATTCTCCCAGTCTTTCAAGAGCAATAACGATATTTTCTTCTGGTATACCAAGTCCTGCTGTAACACCTTTAACCTTTTCAACCCAATCACTAAATATGATAGGATAAGATCTTGAATAAACATCCGCATCGATCCCATACACCAAAGATGAACCCCCTTTTGATCTAAAAATTTCTCTGATAACGGTTGGTTCTCGAGAGAACTCTAAATCTCCCATCAGAGTTCCAGTTCTCATTCCGGCCATGCTTCCAGCTAACACAGGAGAAAATGTTCCTTTGTAAGTTTCTACTTGATATCCAGCTTGAGCAGCCCACTTCCTCCATTTTTTTGTAGTTTTCTTGACTCTCTTTCTTTGGATTTCCTTGACTCTTTCTTTCATAACATTCATGATATAGAACATGACATCATCCCAAACATACAAAGGAATATCATTAAGAAGGTCATCAGACAGAACCCCTAGAATTTTTTCAAAATTTCCTTCCATTTTAAGAGCCAGCATAGTTACCTCTGAAAATCCTTATTTTTGGCTGTATCAATGGTTCCAATATCCAGCACACCTTCTCCAACACCTTCAATTCCAACCTCAACTATCAAGCTGTCTCTTGCTTTCCATCTAGGACCATCTCCGCCTGTAGTGACATAATCTTTCAAGGCTTCATCGGCCATAGTTTTCCACTTTCCAACAGGAGATTCTTCGTCTATAGAAGATCCTGCAAAAATAGAATTGAAGATTTCGTATGCTGCATATCTCATTGAAGCATACACTACAGCGTCGGGAATTGTATCTGTTGAACTGAGACCAGTAAAGTCAGGTAGATCTCCGTATGCCTTTTTAAGTTTTGTGTTAATGAGTCGACTTACATCTAAGATGAAATCATCACCATCATCATCACTTATATCTGAATTCGCAGATATATACCAGACATCGTCAGCAACTGCTCGTCCAGTCCAATCTATGTTTGATGTTGTGAATTTCCCTGGTGCCGTGTAGAGAGACTCAGAAGTTCCACTTCCTACAGAACCACCTACGTCTCCAACAACATCGAAAGATGTGGTATCGGTAAAGGTAAAAGCGAAAGTTTCATGAGCAGCATAAGAAGAAAGAAAATTTACTCCGCTTAATTGCATTGACCCTTGGTTTGAAGTCCCTGCCTTAAGATCTTTATGAACACTGCTGAACCTAATTCTCGATTCTCGTGAAGCTTGAGATCTGAGAATTCTCTTAACATCAGAGAGTTCGCAATAGGCTCTAGGCATTGTTTTTACTCTTTCTTCTTAATTTTTTTGTTTAAGGCTTCTTTTTCCGATTTAAAAAGGAATCTTACATTCCCGGTCTTTTTTTCGATCCTTGCATTTGTAAGAGGAAGAGTTAACATATCCCCCGGGTCTGGCTTAATAGGCACAGTGTCTCCCTTCTTATCTGTACGGTTATACTTCAGACCTCTCGCAATCACAATGACTCGAACATTCTTTTCTTTTTTCTCCACTTCAGTACTTCCCATCATACTCTCCTTTATGAGATATTAGGTCTAGGTTGTGGTAATAGTAGTGAAGGTGCTTCCGTCCTCACACACACGGATCTTATACTGCATATCCATGTAAACCCTTCCCTTATACGGCTGAGGAATATTGGCACGAGGATTCATCTTATAGACAGTAGCCCATGATGTACCATCAACGCACACATTGACCATGCCAAAGCTATCAAGATACATCCTCCCAATAGAAGCCGTTGGAGCACTTGACTGAGCATCCAGATCAACGAATTCTGTGACTCGAATCTGGTTAGCCTTCGTCCGCCCCCATAAAAACCTTGCATCGACCATTTAGTTCTCCTTATCTAACTGTAGTTTAATCAGGTATTCACACCTGAGCCCTTACGGGTCTACCTAGATTAGTCGTCGTCTGACGTTCCAGTACTCACCCGACTATACATATATCCAGCATCCAGGTTCATTATCTTCGGAGAGAAAACCTTGTTGACCTTAACGAACTCACCTTCGCGGTCATCATCTCTCCAACGAACCACCTTGAATGGTTTGCTGACAAAGGTACGACCGAGGGTCAGAGGATTCCTGGGATCCACATACGCCATGACGACATGGTATTTGATGATATATTCGTAATCAGCGGTCTGGCCTTCATCTGCAGAATTCCAGAGGCCATCTGTAATTGTGACTGCCATGTTCCTCAACGTGGCCGGGAGAGCATCTCCTGAAATGAGCTTTGTGGTATGATATTTAAGGATTTCTCTGATTTCCGAATCCCTGGCGATAGCTTCGACGACTTCTGTTGTCATCGAAATCAAATTGGGGCGTTTACCCATTGCCTTGGATATCAGGACAATAACATCCTTCAGGTCTCCAAGAATGTCTGGATTTGTTCCGGAAATCCAGGCAGTTACGGACGTAAGATTAGCGTAATAAGTCGCTGAACTTCCAAGGCCAGAAGTTCCGCAGATCAAAGCCCACTGGTCGATTTCCTGAGATAAAAGAATTTTCTCTGTCAGGAAGTTCGTGGCATCAATCCTGGGACGAACAGGAGCATCAGCATTTTGAACGGCCCTGTCAGTGACAATATCCTTAATGGCCCGTTCATATGTGGTGTATGTTCCTTCATCGTAGATTAGTGTGGCCTCTTCGGTGATCGCCCCATCTGCCTTTTTGGGTGCGCCTTTGAAGAACCCATCCTTCCGGAAAATACGGTATTTATCCGATTCCTTGCCAACCTTATACTCGGGCAAAAATTTATCGCCGACGAATTCATTGTTGGTATAGCGAACCGCTAATCCGGTGAGGAATTTGTCTTCTTTGATGTTCCCTTTTTGAACATTATACATTAGTAAGTTACCTCCTATTCATTTGGTTAGAAAACTAGATTACAGATTATCCAGTATGAGCTATACCAGGATCCTTCATGAGAACCGGAATGATATCTCCATCATCGCCACTGTTCAAGGCAATTCCGAGATAACCATATTCGGTAGCTCCACCACTTAAAGTAATAGGTTTAATTAGAGCATCTTCTCCATTATCCACTCCAACATGCTCACCCCTGGTAACACTTTCTCCACATTCGCACTTAACAATGGGACCACAGGAGACAGGAACCGTTTCTCCGTCTTTAGCATCTGAAAGAGCTACACCAATGACTGCAACTGTCGTGGTTCCATAAGCATATGCTTTAATTTCTCGGAAATTAGTTCCTATCTGAACTACATCTCCTTCTAAAATAGAAAGAGAACTTTCCAGAGCTCCTTTATCTGCCCCTCCTCGATCGTCACTTCCTTCAGCAAGGAAGTTCTGAATAAAATCATTAGGACTCCAACCGTAAGTATAACCAGTTGTCTCAGTAGGTAACACCATTCTATTAGACCTCCTTTTTCTAGGATTAAAAAAATTTCGTAATTACAGATTATTTTTAAGTATGAGCTATACCAGGATTTTTCATGAGAATAGCAATCTTATCTCCATCGTCGCCATCTTGCAAGGCAATCCCAAGATAACCATAGTTAGTACCTCCACCAGTTATAGTGATAGGCATGACCAGAGCATCCTCGCCATCATCTATTCCAACAAATTCTCCTCTATCAACTTCTTCTCCACATTCACATTTGACGATAGGACCGCAAGAGACAGGGACCATTTCTCCATCTTTAGCATCTGAAAGAGCTACACCAATGACTGCAACTGATGTATCCGAATAAACATATGCTTTGACTTCCCTAAAGTCAGTCCCTATCTGAACTACATCTCCTTCTAAAATAGAAAGAGAACTTTCCAGAGCTCCTTTGTTCGATCCTCCCCGATTATCACTCCCTTCAGCAAGGAAGTTCTGAATAAAATCATTAGGGCTCCAACCGTAGGTATAACCAGTTGTTTCTGTAGGTAACGCCATTCTATTAGACCTCCTTTGTTAATACAGTATAGCCATCCATTTCAGAATGGCAGGTTCTCACCCGGGGGCGATTACAGTTTACCCTGTTTATCGAGATCGATCAGGGCGTCCTCGTAAGAAAGTTTGTTATCGTTGGCGTATTTCTGAACATCTTCCTCACTAAGAGTGCTTGTGGTCCCGGTAGCAGTTATGACAGATTCGCTATCCTCACTGGTGGAAAACCGGAATTCTTTTGGCACCGATTCAAAAACCTTCCTGAACATATCAGCCAGACTAATCTTGGTCTTTACGTCTTTGTCACCGACTTTTTCTGAAAGGACAATTTCAATACCCTCGGCGGCATCTGAAAGCAGGACGGGCTCGATCACTTTCAACGTGGCCGGGAAAACCCCCATATCTTTCAATTCCCGCACTGTGGTGGTAGCATTGATTTTAAATTTTTCCTTCGCCATTACCTTCCTATCTTCAAGAAGTTTGGTAACGGTTTCAGTAAGAGCGGACACCTTATTGTCAAGGTTCTTATTTTCCTTGCGAACGTCTTCAAGTTCCTTGGTAGTGTTCTTGTTCTTTTCCGCAAGGTCTTTTTCCTTTTTCGCAAGGTCCTTTTCCAGCTCTTCGACTTTGGATTTGGATGTATTCAGCTCTTCAGAAAGATCGGAAAGCTTTTTTTCCTGATCTTTATCGACAGTGGCGCTTTTAATCTTTTCTGAAAGTTCTGAAAGGGATTCGTTAATTTCCTCCAGATCCTTTTTAGTCACCCCACCTTCTTGAGCTTCCAGTTCCTTGATCCTGTCCAAGAGGGTTTTTTGCTCCTTTTCCAGTTCACTTAATTTGACTTTCATCTTTTCGTCCACCTCCTTATTGGTTGATTTGTTGTTTGTTTCCGTAACTTCTGTTAGCTCAATTACTTGACTGCCATCTTCGCTGAGAGAAACCGGCTTCATGCCTTTGATAAATGGCTTATTGGTAAGGCCTCCCCCTAAGAGAGTTGGACCATGACTGATTTTGAATTCTTTTTCAATATAGTTTCCTTTTTCATCCACTCCCGATTCAAAGGCGTGTTCGACATAATTATCCCTGTACGAAGAAGAAAAGAAACGAAATTCTCTGTCTTCAATGGATTGCCTTCCCCTCTTTGTTAGATCAACAGTAGCCATAAGGTCTTTGCCATCATTTGCCGTAAAGATTTTTTGAACCCAACACGCAGCTCCCCAATCAGGTTGATGATTAAAGTCAAAAGAAATCTCATCCTGCGGGATTCCTGCATTAAAGTTATTAATCATGGTATTAAGAAATGCACTGTCAAAATTCAAAATACCATACCACGGATGACGCCATTTACCTTGTTTCAGGATTTGTATGTCAACAGGTTTTTTCGAAGAAAGATCAACTTTCTCTGGGAATGAAAAAGGGAAAGCTAAAATAGAATTGTTGATTTGGTCAGATTGGCTTTTGGGTTTTGCTTCCTTGCAGCTTTTTCTGTATGGTTCGATTTTGGCAATGATTTTTGAACTAGCTTTTTCGCCGCCATTTGCTCCATTAGCCATCTTCCAAGAAGCTATGACTCCACCGAAATTCACAGTTCCATCACTGTTCCTGTATGAATACTTTTTATTTTTCCCATCAAAAAAATGAGAAGCAGGAACATCCTTTCTCTTAGTGGGAACTTTCCATGCTGCAAGAGCATTTTCTTCCACATAAGTCATGAGTTCATCAAATTCAAGAGATCCTTCTTCAATTTCAGATAGCATTTCAGCAAAATCATCATCCAACTTACCTTTTTTGTGAGCAGCATTACAGATCGCATAGGCGGATGATTCGCTTTTTCCTTGTTTCATTACACTCTTAACACACTTTTCCACAACTTCGGGCATTCAGTTTCACCTCCTTTCAAAAAAATAGTCAAAAAAAAAGCCATTCCATTTCAGATAACATACTCTTAGAGAAATGGATAGGCTTTTTATTTTCTTCGTGATTTATTTTTTTAGAACTTTTTCTTCTCTCTTAAGAAAAGTTCTTCTATTAAAGTTTTTTTTAATATAACATTTATAAGAACTTTTTATGCCTCAAAAAACTATATTTTTTATCACTAAATTCTATATAGCTTTTAGCATATCCAGAATACCTACAAACAGCACACTTACTTATATCCGGAGAGAGCTCCATCCTTTTTTTCCAGAGCTCACTAAATGGCTCTCTAGACACATTCCCAATAGACAGTTTTTCTATTCCACGAGATTGGCAACAAAAATAAGCTTTACTATCTGCCCCAACAACTCCAATTAATCCTGCAAGTTTACAAGGCAAGTTATCTTTTATTTGATATCTATTAGTTATTATTGATTTTTTGCTGGTGAGTTGTAAATCCATTGGATCTATTTGTCCGTTAATACACACAGGCTTAAACTGTATATAATCCACTCCGACCGTAGTAGCGACCTTCTCAGCCCTCTCTATCCCCTCTCTATTGCCATCGTGTACCACATAACTAAACCCAAAATCAGTCTTTGGGGCAACTCGCTTTGAATTTTCTATAACTTGATCAAAAAAATCAGCACCCTTAATTCTTTTATAGGATTCTCTATCCCACGAATCAAGGCTTACTCGTATAAAAGAAAAAATTTCTGGATTAAAAACTTTCTTGTGCAACAAAACTCCATTAGTTATGAGACCAATTTCAAACCCTAGACTTTTAGCATAAACGGCCATAGGCCAAAAATGTCTATTCATAAGAGGCTCGCCACCACCTGTAAAAGTTATACTTTCAACACCGATCTCAGCCAAATCCTGTACTAATTTAACAAAAACTCTGAAATCCATGTTTTCATGATGCTTACTTAGATGATTGGCATATATACAGAAAGAACAATTAAGCATACAAGCATTGGAAGGATCGATTTCGCAGGTAATTGGAGGAATGTAATTTCCTCTAGCAAGCACATCACATTCTTTAAGGTAATAGCAAATCTTGATATTTATGTCCATTGTGTTTCTCTTATTCTATTTAATTATTTTCGTATTTTGAAAAGGTCTTCTAACAGACTCTAACGATATTCCTGCTCTTGCAGCAGAAATGACTCCAGCAGCTTCCAAATAATTTTCAACTTTTATAAACTCATCTAACATAGGATCTTTTAGTATAGTTTTGTTTTCCTTAACCATTATAACGGGGATACCAGCTTCTATACATGCATGATGAGGACGACCAACACATCCCCAAGGAGATACAAGAAAACTAACATCTTCCACGACTATATCCTTTGGATTTTTACCATCTCCTATATGAGGAGCATGTTGTAATCCTTTTAAAACACAATGAATATAGCTGACACTAACCATTTCAGCAGATAGTCTTGGGTCTACAATTTCTTTTATATCTGCAAGAACTTCGCTTTCATATGGAGCATGAACAACAGGTAATCCTAATTCATTAGATATAACTCTAGAACAAATTGCCTCTACTCCTCCCCAGGGGTTAACTCCACCTTCTCTTATATATTCAGTAGCAACACTTCCTGAAATTTCTATCACAGTTTGAATAGCTAAAGCATCAAACTCATAATGCATAACTTGATTAATGAGTTCTCTCCATCCCACTACTTCTCCTACAGCCATCCCTTTTTTATTAAAGGCCACAGTCAATCGCAATGGAGTCTCAAGTTCTAATATCTCAATTTTAGCTCCAAGAGTTATTCTGGCAGCCGAAACGCTATTTATGGTATGAATTTCCACTGGATGATTGACAGCAAGGAGAATTCTATTATTTCTTACAAGATGTAATGAATCTCCTTCAAGAAATCTGTCAAGAATGCTCCCTTCCACATACAAAGAGTTAGGAGGCATTTCATTTATATCAGACGCATTCACGACATTAGGATGGAGAATTAATGTATCACAAACAGAACCTAAAAGTTTTGCCACTGGATTTGCATCCCCTGCATGACCTCCAATTTCTGCTCCAATGCCAGTTGGTATAATCATAACAACAATCATTTCTATTTCTCCTTTATATAGTCAATATGCCACCAATATTTATCATCAACATGGTTTACTAATATTTTTTGTAAATCTCTTATATGTTTCTCCCATACAAAACGATTAGCATTATCTTTAAATCCCCAAGGAATATCTGGACTTAAACCATAACACCAAGCTGGAAAAATCAAATTTTTTTTTGGATAAAGTTCTATTCCATAAATGTCTTTGTTTCTATAAAAATCTGAACCGTAAAGAATAGACAAGGACTCGAGCTCAACTTTGTCAATAAATGGAAGAATTTCTTCTAAATTGTACAGTTGATTTTCTAACTGAGATTCTGAAATGCAAGGAAGAAACAGAATTAAGCCTATCTGAACATCTATCCCGCAATTACTAAGATTTTTTGCAGTGTTCCTTATAGTAGCAACAGTAGTCCCTTTATTGATTAATGACAATCCAACATCATTTAGTATTTCTCCTCCAATGAAAACATCAGAACATCCGGATAAATATAAAAATTCTGAAAAAGACTTACTTATCTTTTTATCTGCTCTCATCATAAGATTAAACTTCTGTGTATTTTTCACATTAAGTAGCTTTAAAGATAATTCGTTAACCTTGTCAATTGGAATTGAATCTGATGACATCATTATTTCGGAATCAGATATCTTTGAAATGCATAGAAACTCTTCAACTATTTTATCCAAATCTTTTAATAAATAATTATCTTTTCCGCTATTACAAAACAAACATTTCCCCCAATCACAGCCAGTCCCAGTAAGAATAGTGACAAAGTTCTCCAACTTATAGTCTGGTATATCATAATTTGGCACTACAGACAAGTATCTTGTAAATATTTCATCAAATACTGACAAAATAACTGATAATTGTCTTTCGTATAAATTTCTAACCGCAGGACCACCAATTATCACTTTCGTTTTAGGATATATCTTTTTATATTTCTTTATGAATCTTCCTTGCAAAATTATATCCATTGAAAATAAAGACGAAACATAAATATAATCATAATGATATTCGAAAGTAGGGATGTAGTCATCTATCCAACTTTCATTGAAAATAAGCGGAGATAGCCATAGGTCCATTTGATTTTCAACCATCTCTTCTGGAGGATCATAATAATCAATTGCACCAGACAGATCTAGAATATCAATTTCTATATTTTCTTTTTTTAGAAATGAATAAAGGTAGAAAATGCTAGATTGAGATATGCCCTTGTGTGTGGTAGGAGATGTCAGTATTAAAATCTTCATCATATTCTTTTGAATACTCGAAAATTAACTATTCGCCCTTCGAAAAATTTTTTAGAAAATTCTCTTACAACTTTTTCATCAAACTCTTTACATGAAAAAACATTCAAATACACTCTTTCCAAGATATCGAGAGTATGAATTGTTATATTACTGGTCAGAATAAACTGTACGGCAGAAGTTCCAACAAGATGAGGATCTGTCTCTTTTTCATCATTAGGTGTATATAAATCATCCCACCATGCAAGCTTGCATTGTTCCATATTAATCAAGTTACAAAGTTCAGTAAAGAACTCTTTAAGCTTTTTTCTATTGAAGTGAGACGAGTTACAATCGTGTAGATCAAGAATTACTTCTTTTCCATAGCTATCCATATTTTCCCTATTTTACTTATACGAGTTCAAAGTGAACAAGATCTTGAAATTCCTGATCAGTAACAGCTTCATGGTCCATATCCCAATCGCCACCCCATCGAATCTTTATCCCCATCACAAAAGCTATACCTAAAACGAATCCAGCAAAATGAAGACAATGGATTCTGTTCCAGGATATACTCCCGTTTATAAATGGGGCCACATCTATTCCGTCTGAAGGATCAGAGTTGTGTTTCCCATCAGGATATTGCACCTTTGATCTACCTTCGTCATAATACTGATTTTGCTTTTCTTTTAGTCTGTGACCTTCAATTACTGTACAGTCAAATTCTCTTATGACTTGATTGAAAAGATCTTGAAGATTGGAACGGCAAGTTTCCAGTCTTTTTCTTGATGTTCTTCCAAAATAAGGCATTTTGACCTCCTGTCTATAAACCTATGGCTAAGAGGACAATAGTTCCGATTGTGACCACATACATCGCAGTCTTGTTAATTGCATTATCCCACTTATGGTTATGCCTTTCTTCCCGGTAGGCATTTTCGGCATTAGCCCACAGACTAATGTATTCATTCACTTCAGCGTTCTTAAGAGCCATGAGATCTTTCATGGCATTTATGATCTCTATATGTACGTTTATCAGAGCCACATGATCTTTAATCAACTCAGTTTGGGCATTATATATCTTGTTAAGGATAACAATCTTGGCAAATTCAGTAGGCTCAAAAGCAATATATTTCGCTTCTTTTTTAATCGTTGTGACTTTAAAATCTTTATCTAAAAGAATCTGTTTTGGGCTTGAAGGCTTTTCAAACAGATTATCCAGAACATATCTTTCTGTGTGCTTAGCTTCAACTTCAATAGGTCTAAAGGGAACAAACTTTTTTGGAGCACAACTGGAAACAAAAATCAAGAGAATAAGAAGTATAATGAGATAGATGGGTTGAATTATTCTTTCTTTCATTTTACCACTCCTCTTCTAACTGTTTTGCAAGATCAGCAGCAGCAGTAGGAGACTCCTTTGCTTTTATCAAAACTTCTTCGATTTCTCGATTGGTTTTGGCAACTTTCTTTCTTATGGCTACCTTGATCTCCTCAGCAACTTTTTCAGATTCTTCTATCCTAACTGTAACTTCCGCTTGTTTGCCTCTGATAATTTCAACATTCCCTTCATGTTCTTTTCTCTTTCTTGAAATGAGCTTCTTAAGAAGACCACCTTTTCCTCCAACAAAATTGCCTAGTACTGCAACCAATATTCCAATTAAAGCTACAGAACCAAGACCATATCCAATAATTGGATTCATCTTGTCCTCCTTAGACTTTGACTTTATCAATCTCTTTTTTGTCTCCGCCGTTGGAAAGAGCTGAAAGCTTCTTGACCTTAAAGATCTCTCTCGCCACAATAATACTTCCTGCTAAACTGACAAGAAAAGTGAGCCAATGTTTGAAAGCCTCATAAGGCTGATTCATAAGAGATACCAAGTTCGAAACTACTTCTGGTTCTGTCCCCTGGGCCTTCAACAAGGCATATACCAGGTCTATATTAGTCTTTGCAAACCAACACAAGATTGTTGTCGAAAGGATAAACGGAATAAGAAACAGCCAGACTTTCACGCTTAAAAAATTTTCAGCCAATCTCTGAACAAACAAATTACTCATTTTTTTAGGTTTCATTTTCTAGGATATCCTCCTGTGAGCTATTTACTTCTTTCTTAACGCCGATAGATCTTATTTCGGAGAGAATTTTATCTATGGCCTCTTTTTCTTTCTTAATTCTTTTCTCCACATATGTAAGACTCATCATGCAACTTGTCAGTCTATCCTGAAAATATTTAGACTGAGTTTTAGTCATAGGTTCTTTTAAGCTATTTTCAATAGACATATTCTAGTCCTCCTACGTCATTAAAGCTTTGATCCAAGCTAATGCAGAACCACCTGTTAAACTCAAGTTCCAAATCCTCTGTTTTGTTTTTATAACTTCTATTTCTGTGTCAATTAATGAAACTTTAGCTACAAGTCCTTTCTTTCCACCTATACATGCCTTTATATCCCTAACGTCTCCAACGATTCCTCTGTCATCTGGAGAGTCTTTAACTCCGCAGACTGTGCTTTCAAGGTCAATCAAAGTCCTTACTATCCCCCCTGTTCCATCTTGACCAAACAGAACTCTCTTTAACTCCTTTTGGTTTTCATCCTGATGATCTTTGAGATCATTGATTGCACTGAGAATTCTGACAAACTCATCAGCATTCTCATCCTTTTTTCTCCTACCGTTTGAGTTACCTCGTCTCTCTTCATTATCACGACTACCCACGTTAAGACCTCCGAGTTTTTTTTAACTCATTTCATTTAGGATTATATATTAATCCTAATCTTTCAATTTCAGCCAGACATTCATTTTCTGTACCCGCAAATAAAATGTTGATGCTTGATGTTTCACCGTCACTTTCAAATAGATCAAGAACCTCTTTCCCATCATGCACTAGTCGCCAACAAGACCCTTTTTCAATAACATTAACATTGAATGTCATTTCTTCTTTTTCGCTGTCCAATACAGACGGATTATCTTGATAGATTCTATAATCAGATGGCTCTAGACCTTTCATATCATCTATTTTCAATGTTCTTATTGCTGTTGTCAGTTCTCCCATGTTTCACTCCTTTTATGCTGTCACTGTCACAGTCCAGCCTTTTCCTTCCAATGATGTAATGCAAGTATCTCCCACTCCTGATGGTGCGGAGTTAGTACCACTGATATCAATAGTTGTCATGCTCATTGTGCTTGCAGTATCAACATCGCAAAGGAAATCGTCCACTTCTTGTTCTGAAAGGCCAAGATCTTGAATGGAAATCCAACACCAATCCCAGGATGGTAAAACACCCTGAGTATAGGTGTCTATAGATGTGGAATACAAGTACAAAAAAAACAAACCACCAGTCAATGTTGAAAGATCTGCAATATCTCCTGAGACAGAAGTGGAATTCAACCTCAAAGAATACAAATTAGTCAATGTTGAAAGATTTGCAATATCTCC
>SDBU01000108.1_pt1 | contig 108928 bp, 166 predicted proteins | sample 2277071 | NCBI WGS metagenome assembly SDBU01 (sample SAMN10397929, study PRJNA504765) | marine sediment metagenome | isolation source: marine sediment core GS08_GC12, 126 cmbsf | place: Arctic Ocean: Gakkel Ridge, Loki's castle | collected 2008
CACACGCTCCTGAATAGGAGTAGGGATACTTCCCACTCTCCTGAGCTTTCTTTATCTTATCTGCGTTATACTCGTTCCCTTCCCAATCATCTAGGTAGCAAGGATCGGTAATTAAGACCTGCCCGCTATCTACTCCGAACGATCCTATATTTTCCCATTTTCCCACGGTTATTCACCCCCTTTCGAAGTTAACCTATATGTAAGTCCTCCGTGATACCCGCTAGATCCTAGCTTCTAGCGGGCATCTCGCAAGGCTCGGCTCTCTAGGTGCTTTATCAGGGCAGCACAACACGCCCGTAATCTACTTCCTCTCCCGTGCATTGGGACGTACTCAACCCCCTCCTTCTCGCAAAGCAATACTGCCAGAGTATCCGCTTCTAGCCCCTCGACTACATCTCCTTCTTTTACGCCGAGAACGTGTAATCCCTTGAACTCTGACCGATTATCCGCCACTTTCCGCGTTTCGTAGACACCAAACGGTTCGCCTATCTTCTTTACTCCCTCGGGAGATAAGAATGAGTGGTCGCACTCACATAACGCCTTTACAGCTTCTAGCTTTGTCATTTTCTATCACCCCTTTCAAAACTAGCCAATCCCATTAAAATTCTAAAAGGATAAGTTGGGACTCTTGTGTCTGGCTTCCCAATAATTATCTCCAAGATGGCGGGTTACTTCCTGAGGTAGAATCTCCGTGTCGTTTATAGTTTCTAACCTCTCCATTATTTCGAGTGATAAATCATCCCAGCTCATAATGCTAGGGTCTTTCGCAATCTCTGCGTCTAGAACCTTCTTTTGTTTTGCAGTTAGTCGTCTCATATTTGTCACCACCTTTCAGTCCTAGCCAATGTTAGTGTCTAGCTCCAAATTTCAAGACTTTCCTAGCTCATCACACAATGTCCAAAACTTTGTCCAAACACGCAAGTGATTCCAGTGGCGTGCTGGATAGTGTAGTTCTAGGTATTTAGCTAGTTTTTTCAGTTCTGTACCTTTCATTTCTATCACCACCTTTCAAAGCTAACCATTTCCTTATGGTCTTATCAGCCCGCCCCTCATCGGCTTTAAGGAGAGGCGGACAAGAAAACCTTAAGCTAATCTAGGAAGCACCTAGCATATTCCATTGCCTCGTAGGGCGTATCAAATTGCTGAAACTTCCCAACGGTTTCAATGTGCCCGTTAGGCTTTGCTTCCCGAATAGTGTAGCGGCGAGTTTCGTCTCCACATCTCTCCGAGGTTATGAAGAACCTGCCGTGGAATATATCACTCCCTACCTTACTGCTCCAAAACTTCATAGTTTTAGGGTCAAAGAAGTGTTGCCCAGCATCTGCGTTCGCTTCCTTTATCTGGTCAATTGTTTCGTACCTCAGTTTGTTTAATGGTATATTATGTCCCTGGCAGTACGCCTCGTCTCCATATGTATTCTCCTTAATTGGTCTGTTGCACCGCTTACATTTCATTACTATCACCCCCTTCCGTGTTTATTGATAAAAGTCTCTTAGAGTAGCCCACCGTTCTATTATATTAGATTGGCTACCCGAGCAAACCTCTACCCTAGAAGTTCCTCCTTCGACGCTTTAATCTTTGCCTCTAGCCTCGCAATATACTTTTTCGCTTCTGCCTTTCGCTCAGCTTCCCGAGACTCTAATGCTTTGTTCAGGTCAGCGGCCATATCCTTAATAGAGTCCAAAAAGTCTTCCCAAGTTACCGTGACTGCTGATCCCCTCAGCTTGAATGTTACTTCTACGTCTTCTCCATTGAACCTAGTAATATCAAACCTAGCGTTCTCAAGGGTCACGTAACCATCCCCTCCCGAATACATAGCTGTTCCTCCCACATCGTAGTGTGTGGCCCTGAGCGGTTTATATTCCTCAAGAAACCTATCAGCCAGCTTCCGAACTGCCTCCTCGATTTGTTTTGCTTTCATTTTTCTATCACCTCCTTAAAACTATACTTAGCTTAGTCCTGATTGTGGGGTTAGCTCACGGCTATCGCTACTGTGGCCCACATCGCCCAGAAAGCTAATGCCGCTACCTCGTCGCTTTTTAAGCTGCCGATTCCAACACCCAACCAGATTGCGCCAATTGCTATTCCTTTCCATTCGAGCATGTTTACCTCCTTTCTGTTTAGTTAGTAGTAACTCAACACTTGTCTTTATACTTTCTTTATAATCCCCCAAGCATCTCAGCCTGACTGATCGGATGCTTATCTATAAACTCCGTACCTTGTAGATACCAAGGCAGTTCTATCTCCGAGGTATCAAAGACATCAACGGGATCGCCGAGTCCATAGATTTTCCCTACTTTTGCTTCAACAACAGCTTCTCCGTTCTTCCAATCTTCTATAAAGACTCCCGCCCTCATATGAGAGATGTCCATTTCAACCACAGTTCCTCTAATTGGTTCCAAAGGTATTCACCCCCTTCGTTTGTGTAATACACTTAATTCCTGAATGGCGGGGACAACGCTTGGTTTGCCGTATTGTTCGTAAGCGTTTCGGTGTATACCCCTTTATCGAGTAACGCTCGTCCCGGGACTCCTAAACTCCTGGCTTGCCGGAGATTGTCCCCACCGTTCAAGAATTAAGTTTTAATAATCCTAAGACCTAATTGGGAGAAAGAGGCAGATGACCGAGCCTCAGAGGTGAGGGTAAACCTCTTTCCCCCAAATAAGCCTCAGCTTGTCACCGAATCTATCAACCACTTGCTCCTGTCTTTATAGTCAAGACCGACACGACCTTCAAAAGTAACTTTCATTTTCCCTCTCTTTCCCTGCTCTTCTACCCACGCTTTTAACTCTCCCCTCTCGTTCTCTCTAACCTTACTGCCTACTGCTATAAAATAGTCATACCACGACAGCTTCCCTAATCCTTTCGAGGCGCTTAATACTTTGCCCCAATCTGTCGTTTCCCTTTCTTCCCTCTTAGGTTCTAGGGTGAGTACCCCGAATTCCTGTTCGGTCATCTAGTTCACCTCCTATCACAGCTACCCGCTCCATATACATAACAGTCCTTATAGGCAAGCCTACTATCAAATTGTCGCCAGCCCAAGGAAGCAACAACCCAACCAAGAATGGCTACTACAACAGCCGTAATAGCCCTATTCTTAATCTTCCTGAGTTTTCTCCTATTGATATAGTTCATAAGGTCGGTTAATACCTGACACCCCCTTCCTGTATAATCTACCCATACCTCTGTTTAATCGTTGTAGGTATCCTCATTATCCCTTATGCCTGATATGGCATAGCCTCATCTCAAGGTACTTCTGTCGTGCAAACCTCATACCTAAAGCCTCTACTCGGTATCGCTCTCCTCGCTCAAGTGCTCCAAGTTGCCGTCGTTTTTCAGTCGATACTAGCAGTTCCTCCTCCTTCTTGCTTACTTGACTTTGATAAACATATCCGATCCATTGTAGCGAAGTGCTACACGGGCGGAGAGTTCGGTGGCAGACTTGACTTTTCCTCGTAACGCCCATTTTACTTGCGAATCAGCAACCTCCACTCCCTTACAGAATTGGGCTTTGAAAGCTCCGAAACTGTAGATCCCGGGTTTCAGTTGCTTTGCCAGTTCCCCCCAGTTTGTGCGGGAATTCTGGTAAGTGTCACTCAATTTGGTAAAATCTTGCTCGGTCATCTTGTAGTCCTTCCTGTGCCGTTGGCACACTATAAATAAGTAGCTAACAACGGCAACTCATAGTCCTTGAGCTTGTGCTATTAGGTTGTTAAAGTGCGCCTCGTTCCCTTTCTCTCTCTATCTATTGTCAATATACAATACAGCTGGGGGATTGTCAAGTGTTTAGAGTAGCTGGCTACGCTGTGGCTCTCACTAAAAAACTAGAAGTCAAGGCTCGACTGTAGAGAAAACCCGTTTTCTGAGAATATGCTGTCACCACAAGCATAGAGGGGGGGGCTATGTTACAAAAGTTTCGTATTCAGATCGGTGGGGTCAGTTCCTAGCAACACTACACCATCTTTCAACTACTACCCTCTTTCTGATTATCTGACAACACAGTAATTACCAACAATCACTTGACAATTGATTAGATCGCGTAGTAGATTAGACAACTGACGGGTAAGAATAAAGACAGCTCCCGAAAGCGGCTCTCATATACCTCTTATCCGTCACTAAATTAGAAAGAGGATTGAGCAAAAGCAGGATTATCAGCAATCTCCAGTCTGATAGTAAAAAAAGAGCGTAAATTTGATACTTGCTGTAATCTTTGCAATAACAGCGAGAACCCCGAATTGGCGATGAGGTCCGTAAAGGGGGTCTGATAAGAAATTTTATACGCTATAGTTTCACTTGACTTTCAATCCTCTTTGTGATACAATATATTAGAATAGGAACTTGACTTCTAATTTCTTTGTGTTATGTTACTTGCGTAGAGCGGGTGGGAGGTATGGTATTTCACGAGACTCATAACCTCGTTTGAACTGGGTTCGATTCCCAGACCCGCGACCAGACCGAGTATCAAAGTGGACATGACCCAGTCTGCAAAACTGGTTACGCGAGTTCGATCCTCGCCTCGGTCTCCACAAGGAAACGTGGCTGAGTGGCTTAAAGCGGTAGCTTGCTAAGTTACTAACGGGCAACCGTTCATAGGTTCGAATCCTATCGTTTCCGCCAGGAGGGGTAAAGCGTACTGGGTCGCAGCAGTCCTGAAAACTGCGTCCGAAAGGGCAGACAGGTTCGATTCCTGTTCCCTCCGCCAGCTAAGATAGCCAACGTGGTCACGGCACCGGGTTGAAATTCCGGGGATGTTGGTTCAATTCCAGCTCTTAGCGCCAATTTCATTAAAGTCGAAGGACAGCAATGGACAAATACAACAGGGAGAAATATCGCCAATTAGGTATGCCTTCTGGCACAGCCAGCAATAGATTAAGGAAAACGATCCTTTTTCATTTGATAAAATTGCAGGGCCTAGATAGCTGTTACCAATGTGGGAAAACAATAGCCAGCGAAAAGCAACTCAGTATCGAGCACAAAATCCCTTGGCTTGATTCCAAAGATCCGGTTGGCCTGTTTTTTGATATAGACAACATTGCGTTTAGCCACCTAACTTGTAATATCGGTAGTGCGAGGAAGATAAACAAAGGGAAAATTACAATATCGCACGGAACTAGAAGCATGTACTGTTTTCATAAATGTCGGTGTGATTTATGCAAGCAAGCCGAAAGGGAGTATAGAAGAGAAAGAAGAAGTCGCAATTTAACATGACTTATTTTTAGCACCAGGCTCGTTAGTTTAACGGAAGAATGTCGCCTTGTCGCGGCGATGGCAGGGGTTCAATTCCCCTACGAGCCGCCAGCTCGAGTAGCCCAACGGCAGAGGCAACTGGTTTAGAACCAGTACAGTGTAGGTTCGAATCCTATCTCGAGTACCAAATATCGGCGGGTGACGCACAGGCGAGATGCGTTGCAACGGTAGCGTGACTTCTACCGCCAAGTATTAAATCATCGGTTGAGAGTCCGTTGGGATGTCTGAGTTAGTCACAGACTAGAACCATAAAACCCGTAGGGTGCAACTCCCTACCCCGCCGACCAACCCAAGTAACTCAATGGCAGAGTGCCACTCCGATAAGGTGGAAGTTGGTGGTTCAAATCCATCCTTGGGTACCATGGGGGTGTAGCTCAATGGCAGAGCATCCGCCTTGCAAGCGAAAGGTTCCGAGTTCAAGTCTCGGCATCTCCACCAAGGGCATGTGGCGAAATTGGCAAACGCGGTTGGTTCAAAACCAACTGTACTTAGTACATTGCAAGTTCGACTCTTGCCATGCCCACCAAGCCCTCGTAGCTCAACGGACAGAGCAGGACGGTTCTAACGTCAAGGTTGCAGGTTCGAATCCTGCGGAGGGTACCAGCTGGTGTATACCATTAAGGAGATGGGGCGGCCTGTAAAGCCGTCGTTGTAATGACTCGAGAGGTTCGATTCCTTTCACCAGCACCAAGCTCGCCTAGCTCAATGGAAGAGCGTCTGCTTTACATGCAGAGGGTTGGGGGTTCAAGTCCCTCGGCGAGTACCAGCGCAAGTAGCCCAACGGCAGAGGCACAGAGCTTAAACCTCTGAAAGTGTTGGTTCGAATCCAACTTTGCGCACCAACCCGAGTAGCTCAACGGCAGAGCATCAAGCTTATATCTTGGGGGTAGATGGCTCGACACCATCCTCGGGTACCAAAATGATTAAACATGCACCTGAAAATATAAAGCCGTACCTAAAGCATCTTACGCAGATTGGTAACGTGCTAAGGAAGAAAAAGAAACACGATATATGGGAGTGTGAAAAGTGTCAAAAGGCCTTGAATTGGCTAGGGGAGCAGGCGAGTAAGAATAGGTGTCTTACTTGTGGGGAACTGTTACTAGAAATAGCTCCCCATCAATGGAAGTGTGCGAAGTGTAAGTCGGATTTAATCATATCTAGCGGATAAGCGCTCGTAACTCAATTGGCAGAGTACTACCCTCTTAAGGTAGAAGTTACAGGTTCAAACCCTGTCGGGCGTACCAATGGCTTGTCGTTCAATGGTAGGATGGCACCCTGTTAAGGTGTTTATGGAGGTTCGACTCCTCCCGAGCCAGCCAATGAGAGGTAGGATAATCGGTAGTCTCTCGGACTCTGAATCCGACTGTGTTGGTTCGAATCCAACTCTCTCAACCAGTAATGGTAGGGGTATTGTATGGCGAAGATAAAATGGCCACATCTAACATTTCCCCATAATCAAACTATCTATTTTGATAATGGTGAGCGGCGACTGGTAAGAAATATTAAATACGTTGAGGAAGCTAAGTGGGTGCATATTCTTTGTGATGATCTGCATGATGGGAAAGAGATTATCATAAATCCCAATAGAGTGTTGCTCATTAGGATTAGCGAAGCAAACGACTTCGAGAAATAATTATCAGAGTGTAGCTTAGATGGAAAAGCGCGTGATTTGGGATCACGAGACCGCAGGTTCAAATCCTGCCATTCTGACCAAGGTGTCCGTAGCTTAACGGTAAAGCGCTGGGTTGTGAACCCGGTGAGTGTCGGTTCAAGTCCGATCGGATACCCCAAAGGGTGCGCATGTTCCAAGGTGTGGCGAGCTGGTCTCCAAAACCGGCTGGAGAGGTTCGATTCCTTTCGCACTCGCCAAGCTCTCATAGCTCAATGGTAGAGCAATTGTTTTGTAAACAATCGACCAGAGTTCGATTCTTTGTGGGAGCTCCAAATGGCCCTATCGTCTAACGGTAGGATAGATGCTTCTCAGGTATCAGACTGGGGTTCAATTCCCCATAGGGCTACCAAACTGTCGAGTCGTCTAACGGTAGGACAGTTGGTTTTGGGCCAACTAATCTAGGTTCAAATCCTAGCCCGACATCCAAGCGGGATTAGTGTTAACAGATAGCACGACACTCTTCCAAAGTGTAAGTAGGAGTGCAATTCTCCTATTCCGCTCCAGCCTTCGTAGCTCAGAGGACAGAGCGAGCGCGTCCTAAGCGTTAGGTCGGGGGTTCGATTCCCTTCGAAGGCTCCAAGGGTATGTAATTCAATGGATAGAATATCTGACTTCGAATCAGAAAGTTGCAGGTTCGAGTCCTGCCATACCCTCCAGTCGTTATAGTCTAATGGCTAGGACATCGCCCTTTCATGGCGAAAATCGGGGTTCAACTCCCCGTAACGGCACCACGGGGTTGTAGCTCCAACGGTCAGAGCAGTTGCCTTTTAAGCAATTGGTTGGGGGTTCGAGTCCCTCCAGCCCCACCACAAAAAAAAGAACAAGGCTTCATATGATAGCCTCGTTCTTCTTTTCTTTTACTTCAAACTTATTTATTCGGTCCGCCCTGAACTGTCTGTCCCTGATTTGTAGGACTAACTGTCCGTGAGTCGCTAGGAGCCCCTTTTCCAGGTTGAGTCTTAGAAGCTTTAGGCATAGGTTTCATAACCTTGCTGTTGCTTGTCTTCGTCTTCGCTTTGGGCCCAGTAGGAACATTAGGCATTTTGGTTGGGGTATTTGGTGTATTTCCGGCCATTACTATCACCTCCTATACAATTTATAACACATATTCACCATTCTGAATTCCGAACTGATCCGTTATTGGATTGTAGTTTAACACTTTTCCACCAACTGTCCAAAAATCTGCCGCTTGGTAGGCATCCAGCGTTGTTTGTATAATTCCTTCTAGAGAATTGCTGCCCTCTTCCCCTGTCTCCTCGCTATTGTGAATTTTGTCCACGTCGGTATACTCCAGATCTGTTCTCTGATAAATATATCTACTTACCGAACCTCTAGTACTTTCTAAATATCCAGGTGTTGCCATATTTTATCACCTCACTTCTTAATTCTGCTAACTAATTTCCCAATCTTAGCCTCAAACCTTGATTCCTTCCAGTAGAGATTGTAAACCGCTTGTGATGTAGCGAATACAATTCCAATAGAGCCTAGTACCTCCTCAGTATTGAATCTTCCAGTTAGCGAAGTTGTAATAGCGCCAACAAGAATGCTCGTGATAAGAGCGATTACAAAGGTTGCTTTCTTTCCACTTCCGATGAGTTTATTGATAAGTTCAACAAGAACCGGCAGTACTAGCCCGACCAGTGCTGAAAATCCTTCAGTGTTCATTTCTCATCACCTCCTCTAATAGATTCTACCAGTTCTACGATAAATTTACCAACTTTATAAGCAACGCTCCCTTTTATGTAGGAAAGTAGTTTGATCTCCTTTTTCAAATCGTCTATTTCGGTGCCTTGATCCTCTATCTTATTGTTAAATGTTTCCGTTTGTTCTCCCCAAATCTTTCTTTCGTTTACCAACTTTTCTGCCTCTACTTCTGCCTGTTTACTAGCGGCATCCCTTTCTTTTCCTAACTTTATAATTGCCCGATCTCTGGTTTTAAGCTCTCTCTCAAGCGCTGTATTTTTGTCGCGCGCGCCATCGTAAAGTTTTCTGTACACAACCTTAGTTTTTTCTGCATCTGAAAGTTGGGACTTACAGCCCGCCAGTTCAGTTTTCGTATTTTTAAGTAGCTCCTTATGTTCTTCTAAATCCTCTCGAACTTCTCCACAAGGATCTTCTCTGATTCTGTGCCACCATTCGGGCCATGTGTCGCCCGGACACGCAGTTGCACTTAATTCGTTATGCCTCTTAACTTCTCCCCAACTCATGTTAAAGCGGCTGTCTACCTCAATCAATTCTTTGTTTAAGAGATACACAGACCTTAATTGCTCATCGGTTGGCTTCTCTCCCATGAACGTACCGATCATGCTAATACCAATGTATTTGTGGTTTAGATTAGCAACATGTGCTCTCTGGGTCTTAACATCGCCCACATAACACACAGTACCGTTGGGTTTTATTAGGAAGTGATAACCAACTCCGCCCCAACCTCTGACGTTGACATGGTAAAGTGCGATAGACTCGGGACTTTGATTACTTGGCCCCGCTGTGTGGTGAACCGCAACGCCAATAAAATTGGCTGTTTCTTGAACTCTGTACCACGTTTCGCTATTGCCAGGAATTGATATTCTTAAATCTTGCCACTTTCCTTCTTCTTTTAGTTTTGGGACATTAAAGGGAGTCCAGGCCTTACGCGGCTTTTCCGTTAATTTTAAAAGTGCCTTTTTCGTAGCTGGCTGTTTGGCAAAACAGGAGATACACAAAGACTTCTGGCCTTTGTACCCTTCAAACTCTTTTCCACACTTCTCGCACTTAATCGTTACTTGAGTGTCAAGGCTTGATGGCATAGTTTTACCGACTTACCAAAATTTTACTGTTTTTCCTGTATTCTACTCTAGGGCTTCCCTGATGTAGATAATATCCTTCTGGATTCCTGCTAGGCTGAGTTGAATTTCTATTAGAACCAAATCGTGTGCCGTTAAAGTTTTATCGACTTCGGTCTTCATGTCAACAAAGTGCGTTTCCAATGAGACATCCTTATCCTCAAGCGCACCAATTTTAGTACTCATTACTGCCCACGACATGGCGATACCAACAATAGCAGTGAGTATCGGAATCCAGAAACGAATCTCGGGTCTGGAAATAATATCTTTTGTACTCATACGGTTATTCCCCACTCTTATTGGGCTCCTTCTTTTCCTTGGACTTTGCTACCAGTCTTTTCAGTAGCACAACATTGGCGTTAGTTCCGATCAGCTCATTTACTAGTTGCTGTCGTTTCTGTTGTAGCAATTGGATTTGCCGACCAATTTGATTAGCTTCTTCAGTTAGTTCCTTTATACCCTGTTTGTATTGGCTGAGTTCCTTTTTTAAATCCACAATTTAATTATATCACTAAAACGATTCTGTGTTTATTGTAGCATAAATTTGGTTATTTATTCTCTAACTCTTCGACCCTTTCCATTAGTTTATTATATGCGTGTGCTATCGTCAAATAGAGATTGTGGTTCGTTTCGTAGTTTCCAATGTGTTCGTGTTCGTCTATCGGGAGGGGCATCATCCCTGCTGTTGGGAGTCTGTCGGGGAACTCGACCATTCGGTCACGATTCTGTTTTACAGAAAATCCCATCCGTTTCTTGGCTGAAACTTCGCGCATGATCGGTTTGTCTTTAACCAATTTGTCCAACTTCTCTTGATCTATTCTTCCTGTTTTGTCTAAGAGTTTATCAAAGTCTATTTTCATACTGCACTCCTCGAAATATTGTATGCGTCACTATTTACTCTCATTCTCATTTCTAGTGTGCCCCCAGAAGCATACGCGTAGAACCCGTAATCAATCGAGGGGTTGGCGCTAGATTCGACGTAGATAGTGTAAGAAATCTCTTGGATTGAGTGCGTGTTCATATCCACATCTCCACCCAAACTTAGTGCCCCTCCGGTTGTAATGTATGTTCCGTAGCAGTAAAAAGGTTGGGCAGACGATGCTCCGATGTTGAGGCGTGTGATTGATTCTAGTGTTCCAGCAGTAATAGTCCCGATGTTGGCCGAAATTGCGGAAAGTGTGCCGATATTGAGTTCGTCCGCTGTAATAGTGCTGGCAGCGATTTCGGTGGCGGTGATTGTTCCAACAGCAATCTCGTTAGCAGTGATTGTGTGTCCCTCTATTTTTATGGCTGTTACCGCTTGTGCCGCTAGTTGGTCTGTGTCGATTATACCATTAACAATAAGGTTTCCAGCATCAATTGCCCCAACAGCGATCTTTCCAGCAGTAATGGCATTAGCTTTTATATTGTCAGCATCGATATTTGAGGCTGAGATGTTATCAAAGTTTATGCTTGAGATGTTTCCGTCAGTTAGATCGGTTCCGATTTTACCCGCGACAATACTGTTAGCAGCAATCCGATCAACTGATAGAGTGCCTCCTACTATATCGTCAGCATTCAGGATTCCTCTAATAGTAAAAGTGGCGGCGGACTTATCCCACTTCATCCCTTTGTCACCAGCGAAGTCTCCTATAATCACATCTCCAACATCCGCACCTCCGACCAATACTTTGAAAACTTCACCTGTCGCGTCATCAATTACAACAATTCCAGTGTTCGCATCGGGGAAGATCCTAACCCTAGCCCCAGAACCGGCCGAATTGTACGCCCCGCCGAGTAGATTAAGTTTGTTAGCGTCTGGTATAGCTTCCCACTCTCCAGCTGTTATTGCGTCATCGCCAGCTGCAGTAGCTCGGTACGGCTTATCGCCATCATTTGTGTCGAACCACAAGTCCCCCGCGGAAATAGCCGTAGGTACGCCGTCCTGATAGAAAGTGGCTACTTTACCTGACGGGTCATATCCCGAACTGAAAGTAGTCGAGCCGCTGATCTTAATATTGTCGGCATCAATTTGGATTCCTTCAGCAGAGGCGTTAATTGAGGCAATAACATTAGTATCTGCTACGGGAACAAAGTTTAGCTGTGATGTTGTAATTAACCCCGCCACAATTTTGTCAGCATGGATTGTATTTCCCGCTTGATTGAGCGTTTTAAGTGTCGCTTTGCCGACAGCTTGGGGTTCAAGAATCGCTATTAATTTTACTGAATTCCCCAGTGCTGTTGTAATCGTAGTAGTAGTCTGGAGAGTTGAGGTTCCGTTGTAGTAAACATAGGTTTTTGCTCCCATGTTTCCCGTTGTTCCTGCATCTATTTCTGTGCTAGTGCCATCGCCGAAATATACTTTCCCTGTGTTTGCCCAAGTAATTGTATCTCCATCCGTTGCGATAAATGGAACATCGTGTGCCCACGACTTCGCTCCTACAACCAATCCTTGAGTTTGGACAATCCCACCATCGATGGTCGTGTTTCCTGTAGCATCGTAAACCAGCAACCTTCCGTTATGGACAATTATATCGGTAGGCTGTCCCGGGTTTCCAAACTCAACAATGTTAACGGGTTGGAAGAAAGGGGCTATTTTCGCTCCTGATGGTTTATGTGTTCTAGTACTCATGATATTCTACCTATGGCTGTTACCGTTTGTTGCGTTGCAGGTTCATACGGATTGACTAGGGTAAAAGATTCTAGAAATCCCCTTTCGTCAAGTTGCCAGGTTATATTCTCAATCATGTAGTTTTTGCTATCTGAGTCTGTAATTTCTACTGTAACTATATCCCCACAGATCAAGTTTGGCAAACCAAGAATGTTAACTTTGACTACATTCTGTGCTTCCCACGCTCTGTTTATTATTGCTTCTGCGACTACTCTTGCAGTATCTTCAGAAGTTATAAAGTCGTTATCTATTTCAAGAGTTCGCTCCCCATATAGCGAGATGCTCGTTTCGTGTCGTTGAACAATCTTAATCCAAGTCCACACCTTTAGAGGATTTGCCCTAACTTGGAACTTCGTTAGGTAGATATCATCATCTGTTGTGTTGATAACCGTTACGTAACAAGCGTCTGCGTAGGCTGTAAATTCTATACTGATGTTGGCAGTACGATCCGTTCCGCTTCCATCAGCTAATGTATTTGCGGTGTAATCAGTATTAGCTACAGGAGTTATCCATCCGGTGCATGGGTCTTCCATCTCTAAATAAGCTACCTGTTGGTCGTGAGCAGGAACCCAAACTAGTGTGTCCGTATACGGGTTTAGAGCTACTATATTTCCGTTTGTCCACACTACCTGAACCCCAGCGGAAGCTCTTGGCTTGGCTCTAACCTCTGCACGATTTCTAATCTGTGAGTCCTTCACGGATAGGACAAAGTTAGTTAGAATATCGTCTCTAGTTAAAATTACTTTAGTGGCATTTCTATCGAGATGGGTTCTATTCCAGAAGACGAACTTTCCAAATCTATCAAAGAACGCCATCCCTCTTTCGGCAACACATAGGGCACTAATGGTGGGAAGAATATCTAAGTCTTTAAACCACGCAGCGTCAACGGTATGATCTCCTTGATCCATCTCGTAGTCGGTTATTCCTCCCTCTTGTAGCAACGGAAGAATTAGCTGATCGGTTCTTTTGTCTTCGTATAGGGCCCGCGGGCAACTTTTATCTACCAAAAGACTCGTGTTATCAATACAGTGAATATCAACTCTGCTGGTTCTCCTGTCAGGATTGATATCCCTTATTCTTCCTGTAAACATGCGGTAGTAGGAGTTCTCAATAATTACTCCTAGCCTGATCTCTACATTTGTATTGAGGTAAGCATAAATTGGAGAACTAGTGTTTTCGGGTAAAAATCTGCCATTAGTGTTGTCTAGTTCAAGATCAACTTCTGAGGCGGTCATGTCTTTAGCCACACTATTTATTCTTTCGTTACCCCCAGCGTTTAGAAAATAGTCAGTTTCGTCCGTCCAAGTATTCCCATCCCATTTAATTTCTAGCTTTGCGGATATTTCCCTGATTGTATCCGTTAGAGAACTTGGAGTAGCCCCGTATATTATGTTGGCTTTAGCTGTAATAAATTGTACGGCACTAATGTTTGCTTTAGCGCCTACTGTTCTTGTGGTTGTCTGTGTAATCTTCCCCTTTGCTGTAATAGTTCTAGTTACTATTCCAACAATATTGGCTTTTGCAGTTACAGTTCCCGCCGAGGTAATCTGAATTCTGGCTTTGGCGGTTAAACTTTGGGCGAATTCCCTCCCGACAGCAGCTTTCGCTGTAACTGCTTGTTCTACTACATTGTAGAGTGCTCCTTTAACAGTTATCGTTACAGCAGTTGTAATTTGAATTCTTGCTTTTGAAGTGACCGTCTTTTCCCAAGTACGTTCAATAGCCGCTTTAGCCGTTACGGTCTGGCTCGCCCCCCTTTTGACTGCGGCTTTTGCCGTTACCGTCCTTGCCGTAGTTGCTGCAATTCTGCCACGGGCAGTTACAGTTTGAGTATAAAGGAATCGAATTCGGCCTTTTGCTGTTAGCGTTCGATCAGAAAGTTTTTTAATGCTACCCTTCGCTGTAATAGTTTGTGGGGGGGACTTCTTAATCGCCGCTTTCGCGGTTACAGTTTTGGTCGCTGTTTTCTTAATTGATGCTTTTGCTGTAACCGTTTGGGTTGTAGGAGCAGGGGGTGTATACGTTACCGAAATGTACGGGTCTTTGTTACCATCAGTATCTTCAGAAGTTCTTATTTGGGCCCGATTGATAGAACTATTAGCAATCGGATTGTCCTCACAGTCGTGGCCCTCGCGAACCCCGATGACTGTAATCCCAGTTTTGTTAATCCAACCCCAACCGGGATTTTCAGTAAAAGTAATAGTGTTGTACTGCTCATTAGTTAAGTTACTAAGATCAGTTTTGCCCCCTTGGGTCGGGTTATCGATGGAACCGCATTGGCTATAATCTGCCGTAATTAAGGTAGAAGGATCGTCTTGCGTGGTTTGAACTAGAGCAATATACCCCTGCGCGTCATCATCTTGATCGGCCAAAGCACTGAGATAGCCGTAGAATATCGCCCCGAGAATGTCCGCGGCGTCTGGAATGGCAGAGGTGAGTGTCGGGAAAAATGTTCGTTTTATGTAGATAGTATTCGTACCGCCATCTTGAACAAGAGCATCCGCATACGCTAAAGTGGGGTACGCGTTTGAACCTGTCGCCGCATTGTGGATGGTCTCCCAAGTACCGACTTCGTGTTTGACCATCCCGTCACCAGCCCCGCAGTAATAGCTAGTCGTGGTATCAGTAAAAACAGGGTAAACCGCTTTTTCCAAAAACTCTTTGGGAAGAATCTTTTTGAGGATTAACTTGTCCCCGTCTTTGTATATCTCAACCTGTATGGCCTCAGCGTTACCGCCAGAGTCCCAAATCAGGGCTGTTCTAAGGTAGGAGTGCCACTCTTTTCCATCGGCCAGTTCTGTCCCTACCATCAGTTGTTTGCCCCTTAGGAGTTTCCTGTCGGCTAAATTGATTAGCTCCTTGTTCCCTATCCTCCCAACGCTGACATCCTTTCCTAGAGGAAGTTTTACCTCAAACTCAAATTCTAAGTCTTTGGTCAGATCGGTTGGCTTTTCGCGAATGATGACTTCCTTGCGTAGCGAGTTATTTCCAGCACCCAACCTCAAATCAATTCCTGCTCCGAAAGCGTTTTCGTAGAGGATTTGCCTATCGGAGATTTTCGTTCCTTTTATGTGTTCTGAAAGTGGGCGAATTAAAATGGATTGATCTTTACCTTCAAAAACGTCTCGGAAGGTTAGCCAGCTATCGGCATATTCTGGAATCGAGGGTTGGTAGGAAGCATAGGTCGAATACCAGACTTTTCTTTGTTCATTCCATTTCAGGTTGGTATCGATTTCTCTGAACCTTTTACCAGATCCATCTTGGTCGAATTTGTCGAAGTAGTGGATATGTCCGACGTGAGCATTGAGGGCAAAAGAACCATTAGGTTTGCTCCAAACCTTGCTATTTAGGGTTCTTCGACCTTTTAGTTCGTCTTTATCTTGGGTTTGTAGTGGTATTTGAGAGTACATTTCATTAAAATCCCATCAGTTTAGATTCGCGAATTTACCTCCGTTAGAGTGATTGTTACCTTTGACCAGTAGTCCGTTGCCCCTGTTCCGTATACTAAATCTCTAGCCGATAACTCGGCCAACACAGTAACTCCTGAGGTACTTTGAGGCCACTTCCCGTAAGTAAAAGTAAGTTCCACTAATTCTTCTACCTTATCTTCTAGGTCATCATAGGTAGAAACGCTCATTACCTCGTAAACTAAGACATACTGGTATTTCCTAGCCATTACTTCTTGTCTGGTTTTTCCTCCAAGAGTTGTATGTTTTGCTTGAATCCAAACGGGAACGATTTTAGTACCCTTACTTGGGTGTGGTAGGGTTGCCGTTCCTCCTATGCTCGCTAAAGTTGGTTTTGCTAAAGCCATAATTTTACCTTCCTGGCAGTATAGTCCTTTCTGCCTCCGTGTCCTGATATTCTTTCAAAATTCTAACAAAATTTCTGATTTCCCCTTGGCTTGCTATCATAACTCCGGGTTCTATATGATAGTGCTTTTCGATAATTGTTGAGCTACCCCCAACTGGAGATTCTGCTGCAACTTGGCTTATCTGATTTGCTGCTAGCCCACTTGCGGTTACGCCGCCTATCGAAATTCCTGATGCTGCTAACGACGCATCTCTTACAGCATTCTTAATCAGAGGAATGCCGTCTCTAATCCCTTTAGAAAGAGTTTCCATAAAGTGGGGCATCCATGTATCAGCATCGCTTAGCGGCCCCTCTTTTGGAGTACTACTGAATCCCAAGATATTTTTTATCCACTTGACCATATCTTCAAACCATCCCTTAAGGTCATCCCACCGTGTCTTCAGTCCATCTTTGAAGTTGTCGATAAGACTCGCTCCCCATCCCCAGGCATCTCTGGCAAATTCTAGTATCTTGTTCTTGAATATAGTTCCAATACTGTTTGCTACTTCCCAAATCTTCACAGCCCCACTCCAGATCCCGGCTAAGAGTCGTCTGATGAGTTCGCTACCCCAATTCCATGCTTCTACTACAAATCCCCAAATGATTTGTGCAACTTTCCACATGAAGGTTCCGACAGTACTAAGTAGCCCCCACACCTTGGAGCCGATACCTGATACAAAAGCTTCTATTAAATTTTCTCCTGTGGTTCGAAACTCATCCGCCTTTTCCGAAATCGGAGTAAGAACATACTTTTTAATAAGTTCACCCCAAGGTTCAAACTTTTCCTTGATCCCTGCTATAAAAGCTTCGTGAATAACAGTTACTGTTGTCTTCCCTGTTCTTTTAGCCTCTTCGTCAATCGTATCCCACGCACCCCTTCCCCAGAGGAGGTCGGTCCACACTTTATCAATTTTACCGAAAAGCTCGTTCAATCCTGAAAAGAACGCTTTCCAAAAGACCTGTGCGATGCTTTTTCCCGTTCTATCCGCCTCTTCTCTTAGCGTAGGTCCCAACTCTTTGAGAAAGCCCAATATTCCGCCTTCTTGTTCGATTCCAAATCCGCCCAGCCCAGCAAGTCCCCCAAATCCCTCCCCCAACTCTGCAGTTTGCTCGTTAACGGCATCGACCCATTCTTGTAAGCTTTTGCTAGCATCGGGGAGTGGCTCTAAATCGGCATCCGAAAGCGCATCATACATGTCTTGAGCAGCGTCAAGTCTATCTTGGATAATTGATAGCTCCTCATCGTATTTGTCAGCGATAACGTCCCGTTCTTTCTTTAATAGCGCAATCTTTTCGTTTTCTTGTTCTGTAAGTTTACTCAAGGCATCCTGACGGATCTTCAGCTCGTCCTCTATTGTGTCAATCTCTTTTCTAACTAATCTTTCCCTTTTCGCTAAAGCAACTCTGAGATCGTCTACAAAATCCTGCTGTTGGTCAACGATATCCTGCTGGTTATCTATCTCCTCGTTATACTGTCTTTCGAGTATGATTACCGATTCTTGTGCTAGCTGAACTCGGTCTTTCCAGAGATCTGCAGCAGTTTCGGCGGCTCTGAACTCAGCGTCAAATTCATCTTGTCCAATGATCTTTAGCTTCTTGAGGTTATTTTGAGCAGCCTCCAGGTTCATCTTGGCGTAGGCAACTCGTCCCTCAGCCACATCCATCTCTTTCTTTTGTGCTTTTTTAAGGTTCTTTAACTCATCTTTGGCGACATCTAAGAGTTCCGCAGCCACAGCAATTTCCTCTTGTTTTAGTGATTTCTCATCTTCCCAAGCCTCCTTGCGTTGATAGAGGATTTCTCGTTGATCTTCTACGGAGTCTTCGAATCCCTTTAGTTCGAGATCGCGCATTTCCTCTCGTTGTTCTATCGAGTCTTCAATAGCATCTATTTCCTTATCTCTGGCTTTCCTCTTATCTCTCAATTCTTTTCTAAGAGCCTTCATTTCCTTTTTAGTTGCTTTTTCACTAGCTTCTCTGTCTGCTTCAGCTAGTTCCTCCCCCCCGAAGTCTTGTTTTGGCATCGCAGGAATTCCTGGCAGTTTGATTGTAGGCATTTTCGGAGTTTTAATTTTGATTCCGAGTACTTTTCCTAATAAATAAAGTGCGCCAACTACAGCTCCGATTATTAAAGCGAATTTGATGAACAGTACTCCTGCCGCAAATATTCCAGTGAATAGGTTTGTGATTGAAAGGCTGGCTAGCTTTGTTACTGCTGCGAACGTGCCCATACTAGCTGAAGCGCCCTTAGTCACTATCGTCATTTTCCCTAGTGCCATTACCGCGTCTAAAGAGAATTTTGTAAATGTGATAAGACCAGAGAGTGGGCTGATAAATAGAGTGTTTAGGAGTAACGCAAGTGGCCCGACAATTGCTAACAGCCCAGAAAAGATAACCACAGCGGTTTTAATTTGAGGGTTAAGCTGTTGCCACCACCCCACAGCCTTCCTTAGACCCTCTGTAAACGTTTTTAAAAAGAAATTGACATATGGAGCTAGATCCTGTCCTAAAGTCCATGCGAGTGCCTCTACTGTATTCTTAAACACACTCATGGTCCCACTTAGCGAGTTGGCTTGTGCTGCAAACTCTGCTGCGAGGAGTGCCCCACTTTCCATCTCTCTATTTGCCCTTGCTTGAGCATCAAGGAAGAGGTCAGCGTGTTTAGTCAGAACCTCCATTGCCTTTCGCCCATCTTCACCAAATTGTTCAAATAAGGTGCGCGCTAGTTCCCCCTTTGACCCCACCTCACCGAATCTGAGTACGAGTTCTGTAAGAACTCCACCGAGGTCGGTGTCTATCATCTTATTCATCTCTTCCGTTGTGTAGCCGAGGAGTTGAGCTACTTCTGCAGAGTTGATTACAATATCGCGCAATACGCTAGAGAGCTGTGTTCCAGCACGGGCTGCAGTTGTTCCGGTACCAACCATAGTTGCCATTGCTGCAGCGGCTACCTCTAGGTTCAGTCCAGTTACTCCTGCTGCTCCCGCGACTTTCTTTAATGCCTGTGCAATATCCCCCAGCTGTCCCGGAACCAATTTTGCCATTGCTAGGAATGTAGAGGCTACCTTATCAATATCTCTCCAATTATCTTCTGTTTCACCAAAAGCGGTAGCTACCATTGCAATATTGTCAGCCAGTCCCCGTAAGTCCATTTCCTTGAATACGTCGCGCCCCACGTACTCTAGTTTCGCAATAGCTTCCGCGAATCTAGTAATTCCCTCTTCTCCTCGGACTCCCGCCTTACCTGCGGCTTCTCCTGCTATTAGCAATGTTTTGGCTGATATTGGTATCTGGGTAGATAAATCTACGAAGCTTTGTGTGATTCTTTTTGCTTGTTCCTCGGTTAGATCTGCCGCTCTCCTAATAGCAATGGTGCCCGTTTCGAAATCTTTATATGTTTTAATAGCCAAGACCGCGGCACCTACAAGGGGAACGGTAAAAGCAGCGGTCATAGATCTTCCAAATTGCTGAAGACCCATTGTCACAAGCCATAAACTGTTTGAAAGAGGTTTTAGTGATTTTGAGAAAGCTTGGACAGTGCTCGTTGACTGCCTTATTACGGGGTCAAGCTGGAGCCATTGCTTCGTTGCTTCCTTTGCGGAACCACCCATGGCTTGAAAGAGTTGTCCAAATTCTCGGCCGTAATTAGACGCCGCACCAACATGGGCCATTGTTAGGGTATCCATGTCTTTACCCGCTTTGGCAACAGAGGCGGAAAAGTCTTTTATATCTGCACTTGCTTGAGCAAATTCTTTACCAGCGGTATACCTACCGGCTATTTCTACGAGTAATCGGCCAACATCTCCAGTCATGATTATTTAGGTCTGTGGACGACTATATCGTGAGGAAGTTGGGCAGTCCCGCCTAAATCTCCTTTAGGAACCGTCTTTTCAGGTTCCTTAGGAAACGGTATAGGCAAATCTTTCCACTTTTTAGCAGACTTTTTGTCAGCATGTAACATGAACTGGAATCTGAGGTCAGCGTTTTTATCGATAGCCGCGCTATTCGCTGCTAATACCACGTATCCCCAGAATTCCTCCCAGTATAGTTCCTCCTCGCAATATCTATTCGTCCAGCCGTATTTGGAAGCTAGTACATCGACACACCACTTAAAAAAGTCAACCTCTGGAGCTCTTACTTGCCCGCTGGTTTTTGTAGCCCCCCTAGCTCCCCGATAGGGGCTGCTGAGTTTTTTAAGTTCTCAAAGACGTTATTCAGCTTCAGACAAACTTTAAAAGCTTCTGTAACTTGGTCAGGATATGCTTCATTGAGAATCATCTCCTCGGTAACACTTTCTTTATTGATGCAGAGTGTTACGAATTTGACGACCATCGTAGGCCAATCCTGAAACATGCTGGTTAACGCCTTATTAACGTCTACCTCGGCCTGACCTTCTTTTGTCTGCGTTGGAGTCGCTGATTGGATAAGTTTCATAAAAACCTTTTGGGCTTCATAGAACTTTCCCGCCCTCAACTGTTCAATTGTATATTCTTTTTCACCTAACTTTATTTCAACGGCTTTAGCCACAGAAATACTGACAGGTGTTTGTTCTTTTTCAGACATAATTAACCTGCTCCTTTTTAATTAATATTCCCAGAGGTAAAGCTCTAGGCTTTCATTTGAGCGATTTGGAACAGCTGCCTTCCGCTGGCGTGATCTGCATCAGCATAAGCTGTGAAGGTCACTCCTATTGCAGTTGGCGTTTCTCGTTCGAAGTTGGTTTCAATTCCCCCAGCAACTGTCCTAAAGAACAGCCACTTGGTGAGATAACCTGTGTCGTTATCTGTAATCAGCAGCTCTAGAGGCATGAAAGTGATGGATCTACTTCCACCAATTCCAACATAGTACGCATCGGTACCGTCCTCGGAACTTGCCTGATTACCAAGAACAACTTTGATGTTCTCAGCGTTTGATTCCAGCATATCGAACTCAACTGTAGCTGTTTCGCCCACAATTGCGGTCTCCACTGGTGCAGTTACTTGGTCACAGAAAATATCGGAAGTTTCGATGGCGTAGGTTACAGAAACCCCACCAGTTGTGCATCCAATATCAGTCCCTCCCGATACGTCCCACCAATTTGTATCAGTAGGATCAGAAGCGACTGTTCCGCTAACTTTAACAACTGCTCCACCAGTATTGATGTTGGTTGTAGTGATAGCCATAATTTGTTGAATTCTCCAATTTAATCAACCAATACATCTTCAACCTACCCTTTAACTATCACTAAAACTTTAAACTTTACCTTATTTAGCTAACTGAACCTCAAGATCCCACTGTGACTTTGATATAAACAAAGCTTCGGGGTTTCTTACAGCACAACCTCTACCTCTTTCTGAAACTAGAGCCAGATAATCTCCCTCAGTGACTGTTGTTGCTTGCGGTTTCCCCAATCGGTCTCTTGTGAATCGGTATTTATTCCCTGTAACCGCTCCGAACCTCGTCGCCACATCGGCAGTTCCGACATAAACCACTTCTCTAGTCTCAACTTTTTTTAGTGGCACTTCCTTCTTCTCCTGCTCAACTTCTTTTATCTCTAATTCTTTTCCATCTAGCTTTTCTTCCTCTGCAGGTTTCTCTACTCTGCTGAAGCTAGCTCTTTTCGGGCTTTGCCACGTCTTCGTTGCTGACTTTTTTCTCTTTGACATTTGATTCCTTTCTAAGCTCAATGGGGTGGTTACCCGGCAAACTCTTTCTTACAACTATGCCGAGTTTATCCATACCAAGTTTTTGATGTCCAAGAATGTCTCTCCAAGTGTCCCTAATTTTCGCTTTTAAGAACTCTTTGAAGTCTTCTGGGAGCTTCCGATCTTCGCACTCTCTACAAACCTGTGCTTCAAATTTTCTAAGCTCCCCCCACAGATCTCCGGTTAGATCTTTGATTGCTTCTTTGACCTCTGGGTTATCGATTCCAGTCCATCTTACCCATGTCTTCTCAAGCTCTAACATGTAACTTGGCTTTTTCCCTATATGACCTTTAGGATCATGTACTACTTCTACTTTTGTTGTCATCTTAACCTCCTACTTTGTTGCCCACACAACCCGGTATTCGGCCTGTGTTATCCAAACTTGTTGGTTTGGATCAAACGTTTGTGCGGACATCGTATCCCTATAACAGCTATAACAGATTATATCCTCTGTGTCCAATGTCCTCTGACCATTCAAGACGATCTTTATTCGCGATTCTATATTATCTGATTCTTCAGTTTTTGAGGAGTCGCTAAATATGGAGATTCTAATAGATGTTTCGGTTATTTTACCACTTTCGTCACTTTCGGTATACGGCCTGTCGATATCCGCTGCAATTTCGTAGATAACAATAGGATACGCGATTACATCTTTTGGCGGAAACCTTCCGTAGATGCGGTTAGTTCCCAAAAGATCTACCAAAGTGGTATCTCCACTTAGTTTAGCATAAACTGCTTGTTTTAGTAAACGAATGTTTTTTGTACTCATGATCAGGCTCCTGCTACAAACCTTCCGGTTCTGCGATGTCTTATTCTAGTTCCAACCCGAGGATGTTTGAAAACGTCGTACTTGGCTAGTTCTTTTGCAAAACTGGTCTTTAAGTTTTCTCCTATCTTTGCTCTTTCTAGTTTAAAAGCATCCCCCATAAAATGGTATCCAGGAAACCATGTCTGTCCCCAAGCTCCAGCAAAGTGACCAAATTCTACGTATTCCCCATAATCTGCCATTCTCTCATCTACGTGAACTCGTGAGTAAGGTTGGGGTAGGTTTGGGTTAAACGAGTGTTTAATTGCCCGTTCAAGCTTTCCGGTACTCGGCGTTACGGGTTCTTTTTGTGGATACGCAGCTATTCTTTCTCTTAGAAGTCTTTTTGCGGTTTCTGCTATATTCTTTCCAGCCGTATCAATACCCTCAGCGAGTGTCTGTTTGATGCCCGCTTCGACACTCCTAAGATTGTATATTGAATAGGCGCTTCCTGTTAATCCTACTGTTACCGTTAGTCCCATGGTTAGCTCGTTCTAATATATTATTGTGGCTAGGTTGTGCTGATATACCCTTTTGCCGTAGCCTTTTTGGTTCGGATATATTGGAATCTGGAATCTCCAATGTGCTCCAGAGCTAGTCGCAAATACCCACTATTCTTGACATATTTCCTCGGTGTTTGTTCATGGCGAACTCCCAAAATGAGGTGTTTAAGTCCTGTTTCTATATCTACAACATAATCCCCAGATTTAATCTCTCTGACTGTTGGGTCGTATTTATTAAGATAACCAACATGGCTTTGGCGACGGAGCTTCCCCTGAAGCTCAAAGGTTAGCTCTGACCTTTTCGGTTGGATATTTGCTGGTATTGATGCGTAAGGCACAGTTTCTGTGACATCAAAATCCCCAACATCATCCACCGCGGTAGATTCTCGATAGATATTGATTGTAGTATTAAGATACCTATTCGGTATTTTGCGTATACTCATATCAACCAAGTGTCCCGAACATTCCAGCACTTCTAAACGGCTGTCGGTATCCTCTGAGTAATCTCATTGCTCCTACAGCCCCCTCTAATCCGAATTCGGACATAGCCTTTTCCACAGCGGCACTATTCTTGTAGTTTTCCCTTTGGTCACCGATAGCAAAGCCTGCCAATCTTTGGCTTGTCCCCTGAGTTTGCTTGTAAAGCTCCTCAACTAACATAACAGCCGCCATCTTTACTCTATCAGGAACAGAGCAATACCCCGCGGTGTAGCTTACTGTAGCTACAGGGATTATGCTTGTAGCCGATGGATCTATGGTACAAACTTTCAGAGTGGGGTATGAGACATCATAGAAGTATTCGAGGTACCCCGCATTCTCGTTAATTCTGATATTGTCAACATCTAAGGTCACAACATTTGATGGAGTAGCAGTTAAAGTTACGCTAGTTAGCGCAACAATTGGCCTGTGCTTTAACTGAATATGAACGCCGTTATGAACTTTATCGAGCACACACCTAATTTCTTCCGAGTACTGGGCATAGTTGATAGTATCCCCAAAGTAGGCATCCATGATTTGCGTTACTTTGTTAATATAGGGTTGTAGGACAGCATCTTTTGGGCTGTCCTCGTCGATCTCATCGCAAGTAGCCATCTCCCTAACTTCTTCGGGGACGACATATCCTTCTCTAATTACCGATACAACTTCAAACTCTTGGGGGTGTTTAAATGTAACTCCTCCGATAACAAACTGCCACTCTGCTTGGTAAATTCCAATGAGAGTCGTGTAAGCTAGCGGGATAGTGTAATAATACCTTCCTGTACTTGAACCTTTTACTGGAACGACGCTAGATAGAATAATATTTCCATTTGGGTCTCTGATGTAATTGATTACTATGCTTGTGGGATCTGTTAAAACGTTGTTAAAAAATACATCGATTTCTATCTTGTCGCTTGTATTCTGGAGGATTTGATCTATCATAATTTATCTCCTAATAATGTATCCTTTTGCAGTCGCCCAACGATATGTCTGCTGTAGATGTAGGTAAGTTATTTCTCCTACTCTAACAGATGGACACACCACTGTGCCAACTCTAGCTGCTGTAATAGTTCGCTCTCCTACCCTAACCGATGGACAAACGTAATCTTCTACTCTGACGGGCGAGCAGGTTCTATCTTCTATTCTAACATATTTCGATTTATCTACAATTTCTGTAACCGAAATGACTTGAAGTCTTGCTTTAGCAATTATTGTTTGGACAGCAATAACTGTAATGCTTGCTTTAGCTTCTATAGTTTCCGCGTTGATTAACGCGATACGGGCTTTAGCACTAACTGTTCTAGTTACAGTTCCTTTAATATTGCTAGTTGCTCGAACCGTTTGAGTTGTAGGTTTCTGGATATTTGCTCTGGCAGAGATTGTTTTCTCAAAGATTTTGAGAATAATCGCCTTCGCTTGAATAGTTGCCTCAAAGGGTGTCTTTATTCGACCTAGTGCTTGAATTTGCTTTATTGTTGACTTCTTAATGTCTGCTTTGGCTTGAGCTGTCTGGGAAGGAGCAATTGCGATTCTTCCTTTAGTACTAATTGTTGCCGTTCCTGCTCTTCCAATCCTAGCTTTAGCTTCAATAGTTTGCTCTGTTGTCGCTTCAATTCTTCCTTTTGCTTCTACCGTCTGAACCGGAGCTGCGGCTATTCTTCCTTTAGCTTCAATTGTTTGGCTAGAGACCTCTTGGATTCTCGCTTTAGCACTAATCTGTTGTTCTGATGTTAGCTGGATTCTTCCTAGAGCTTGTACAGCGCGTTCTATGGTCTTTTTGATATCTGCTCTAGCGTCAATAGACTGTCCAAGAAGACCCCCAAGTCGAGCTTTAGCAGTTATTGTTCTCTCGGTAAGTTTCTTAATTGACGCTTTGGTAGTTACAGACTGCTGTGGAGTACGTCCAATTCGTGCTTTCGCAATAGCTGTCTGCTCAAAGGTCTTCTGAATTGCTGCTTTGGCATTAACGGCCTGTTCCGGTGTAGCTGTTATTCTTCCTTTGGCTTGAACCGTCTTTGGCTGCGTCACTACGAGTCGCGCCAGAGTAGTAGTTGTTCGTATGGTAGTTGTCTGAATCCCTGCTTTGGATTCTACCGTTTGTGTAGCGGTAGTAGCTATTCTGGCCTTCGCAGAGATTATTGAGATGTAGGTATCTTGTATTCTCGCTTTAGCAGCTATTGTCTGCTCTGAGGTTGTTGTTATTCTCCCAACTGCTGTTACAGTCTGTGTTATTGTGGCTTTGATATTCGCTTTTGCGTCAAGCGCCCGTCCGCCTGCAGATCGGACTCGTGCTTTGGCCTCTACTGTTCTAGTTGTTACTGTAAAGATGGAGGCCTTCGCGGTAATTGTCTGCGCGCCCGCTATTTCAATTCTTCCTCTAGCAGAAACCGCCTGTCCAAAGGTTCGCTGAATCGCTGCTTTTGCCTCTACGATCTGTCCGTAGGTGACTGTTATGCGCGCCCCTGCATTAATCGTTTGTGTGTGTGTTGGCTTAATGTTTGCCTTAGCAGCTATCGTTTGTCCTTCAAGTCGTGCGATACGCCCTTTAGCACTAAGTGTTTGTCCAAAAATTCTCTTTATTGCGGCCTTAGCAGTTAGCGTACTTGCCGCAAGCCTCTTAATTGCTGCTTTAGCTTGAATAGCTTTGCCAACTCCCGCTGTTACGATTCTTCCTTTAGCAGTAGCCGTTCTTTCAGTTGTTATTCTAATATTCCCAAGAGTCTGTATGTTCTGTTGGTAAGTTTGCGCTATACGCCCCACGGCTTGGATAGTTTGAGCAGAGGTTCTTAGTATTGCAGCCTTGGCTTGAATTGCTTGAACAGATTGCTTTTCAATTCTGCCCTTAGCAACTAGAGTTTGACTAAACTGTTTTTCTATTCTACCGAGAGCATCTATTGTTTGGGTAACGGTTTGAGTAATTCTACTTACCGCTGTTACTGTCTGTTCAGATTGAATCTCAATTCGCGCCAAAGCGGACAGTGTTCGTGTCCTAGCTACTGTTACCCGTCCTAAAGCCGTAACTGTTTGGGTAGTGGTTCTCTTGGTAGCTGCTTTAGCGGTTATGGTCTTAGTTTGGATTACAAAGATGCTCGCTTTTGCTTGAATTGTTCTTTCTGTAGCTAAAGTTGTTATCCAATCAGCAGAAACGGTTTCAATTTCGGGTGTGATTCCGTGGTCGGTAGTGCTTAGAACTGCCTTCCACCGCAAATCCTGTCCCCTATCAGAGAATGTGTGTTCTACACCATCTGTAACTTCTTCCCAGTTGGTTCCCCCATCAGCAGATAGGTAGTAGGTAATGGATGTATTTGCTGGCTGGGTATCAATTGCTGTTAGAGTTGCTTTAATAAATTGGTTATCACCAGTAAGCGTTGCGATAGCTGCTGATTGTGCTATTTGGGGAGAGCAATAGTGAAGGATGTTAGCTTTCGCCGTTACTGTTTGGGTTTTTTCTACAAATGTGACGATATTCGCTTTAGCTTGAATTGCCTCCGCTGAGGTAACTTTTATGTTCCCTTTAGCCCAAAGGGTTCCCCCAAGTTGTTGCCCTACTCGCCCTTTAGCAGTAATAGTGCGTAGCGTTTCTATTTGAATCCTTCCTTTAACAGTTGTTGTTTGTGTTAGAGCGATTCTGATACTAGCTTTAGCCTCCGCACTTCGGTCAAATTGCCTCTTTATTGCTGCTAAGGCCCCTAAGCTTCGTTCTAAGGTGGTTTTAATATTCGCCGCAGTATCTGCTGTTTGCTGACTGGTACTCTCTATTCTCACTTTAGCGGAGATCGTTTGCTGGCAGGTTTCGGCAATTCTACCTTTAGCGGTTACTGTTTTAACAAAAGATCTTTTAATTGCGGCTTTAGCAGTTGTCGTTCTAACAGCCAATTTCTTAATTGTGGCCTTAGTGATCACAGCTTGTGTAGTTAATTTCTTAATAGTCGCTTTTGCGGTTGTAGTTTGGCTACCAGAAACCTGTATTCTCCCCTTGGAGGTTAGTGTTTGCGTTTTTAGAACTTGTATTCTTCCCGCAGAAGTTACCTCTTGGGTAGCTATTCTCTTAACTGCTGCTTCGCTCGTTACGGTTCTTGTAGTTGTTTTCTTGGTAGTGGCCTTAGCAGAAATAATTTGATCGGTTGATTTTTGAATTCTTCCGTTGGTTGTAATTGTTTTTATCTGAGTTAGCTCAACGCTTCCCTTTGAAGTTATTGTTTGTGTTTGGGTAACTTTGATACTTCCTTGGGCAACGACTGTAACAGTTTGGGCTGTTACCGTTTTGATATTAGCTTTTGCTGTTACCGATTGGTTGAACCCCTTTTTAATATAGGCTTTAGCAGTAACTGTTTGAAGGGGAGCATACGTACAGTAGACAAAGAATTTATAAGCCAAATCGTAATCTGTATAGGAAACATCCTCAGGGAAAGTGCCATCATAGGTATCATCGTCTCCTCTAGTTTGACTCGCTGCTCCAGAATCGTAAGAGTACGCAATTGGAAAACTAAAGTGAAAATCATTCCAAAAAGCTAGATGGTATGTATTAGCAGAAGATACTTTCTGTTGAGACAGCAAGTTCAAAAGTCGCCAATTGTCGTTAAGCCCATCGGTTGTTCCTTCTGATGTAGCAGATAATAAAGAATAATCATTGGTGTTGTTTTTAATATATAAAGCGTATTTATAGAGATTGCCTCCAGATGTTACTCTATGGTAAACTGAAATACTTTGTGCTTTCCCATTGACACCTGTGAAATCGGAACCTACCCTAACATCGGCTATCTCGGCCGCTGAACCACCAGAACCTTCCCAGCCGAAAAGTAGCCCAGAAGCGTGTCTAACCGGATAAACCGCGTTGTCCAGAAACTCTTGTGGTATAACGACACTTAAACTTCCTTTATCGATGTGTAAAATTCCCCAAGTTTTGTTTCCTTCTGCATCGACAACTCTAGGTCTAAAAATATGCCCAACTTTTCCTGTCCGATAAAGTTTCCCCCCAACCCAGTTTATTTTCTGTTCTGAGCAGTAAACTGCATAAGAGCCGACTACATTTTCTGGTCTATGTAAATTTGGACTATCAGTTTCAGTGTAACCCTCTTTTCTGTCATCTGGGTTGTAATACTTCTCCACCCAATTACTATCAAACCAATTTACAAGTACACCATCATCACGAGAACGCTCTTCAGCAATAGCACCAGCATCGATCCTCGACTGGTAGGCAAATTTTAGTCCTTTAGCTTCAATCGAAAATTCAATTTTGTTTGTCGGGGGCTTCTCCTTGAGGATTACCTCAAACTCGTAGCCATTGTCTGCCTCGTAAAGATGAACCTCTTTTTTAGCACCAACTAATTTAACCTTATCTCCATCGGTTTGTAGCGTCTTGAGTTCATCATCGATCAAGCGGAATGAGACATTAACTTCATTATCCCACCGCATTATCTTTACCTGCGGGTAAAACTTGTCGGGCTGCTTGGCATCACCTATTTCAACTTCTAACCTGTCCCGCCAATCGTCTTTAGGAATAATTCTGTACGCGTTATTCAATTCTTCGTATTTCTCTAGGTTTCCCATAATTAACAAGGTGTCTCTGACAATCTAACCTTTTCGTCTGTAGTATCCCAATCGGCAGTAGTTTCTCCCGCGTCTTTGTAGGTATCGCTTTCAAAAAGCTCTACGAACATGTGGACTTCTGCTTTAGCGGATATTGTTTTAGGTTCGACTACCAATATCCGGCCTTTTGCTGACACTTCCTTTCCAAAAACTCTTCTAATCGCTGCTTTAGCCGTTACCGTTTGTTCTTGAGATGTAAAAATATTTGCTTTAGCTTCAACGCTTTGGCTACTAGCTCCCCGAATCCTTCCTTTAGCTTGAAGCGTTTGTGAGCTTTGAATCTCAATTCTTGCTTTTCCGAAAATAGTCTGAGTTGTTAGTCTCCCAACCCGCCCCTTAGCGGTAATAGTTTGTGTAAATTCTATCCTTATTGCCGCTTTGGTTGCTATACCTTGAGTTGGGACAGCTGTTATCCTTGCTCTCGCTTGAACAGTTTGAGTAAATTCTTTCTGCAACTTTCCTTTAGCTATAACCGTTTTAGTAGGGGTCTTCTTAACTGCTGCTCTCGTTGTAACCGTTTGAGTAGCCGTTCCCTTGACAGCCGCTTTAGCCTGAACAACCTTGGCTATTGTTGCTTTGACATTAGCTTTAGCTGAGACTGCCCGAGCTGTAGTAACTGTGACTCGAGCCTTTGTTGTTGTTGTTTGAGTACTCGAAATTTGTATTCTTGCTTTGGCTGTTAAAGCTTGTGTGGGGGTCTTTTGGACAGCTGTTTTCGCTTGGATAGTTCGTGTAGCTATCTTCTTAATCGTTCCTTTTGCGATAACGGTTTGTGCTCCTGTACCAGTAATCCTAGCCTTCGCTTGGGCTGTTTGAGTTGCGGTAGCCGTTATTCTTCCCTTAGATTGAATCGCTTGAGAGAAAGACTTCTGGATTCTCCCCTTGGCGGAAATAGTTCTAGTAACTGCTGAGCGCTTTAGAGATGCTTTAGCCTGAACGGTCTGTTGTTGAGCAGCAGTAATATTAGCTTTAGTAGTTACTGTTTGCTCGGTTAGAGCTGTTATTCTCGCTTTCGCTTGGATAGATTGTGTGGCCTGTTTCTCTATTCTTGCTTTAGCGGCTACCAATTGAGTAGAGGCAATCTGAACTCTAGCCTTGGTTTGTATTGTCCTAGATAAAGCTTTCTTAACACTCGCTTTAGCACCCACAGTCTGTAGTTGCAAAGCTCTAATATTGGCTTTAGCTGCGGTACTTCTGGAAGTGGCGATAGTTATTCTAGCTTTCGCTTGGATTGTGTGAATTGAAGCAATTTGTACCCTCCCAAGAGCTGTTAAGGTTTGTGTAAACTGTTTTCCAATCGAGGCTTTAGCTTCTGCAGTTCTAGAAAGCCCTTTCTGGATACTTGCTTTAGCCTGTACTGTTTGGACTGTAGTAAGGGTAATTCTTCCCTTGGCAGTCAGAATCTGGCTGGTCGTTATTTCAATATGACCTTTAGAAGTTATCGCCCGACTAAACGATTTCCCTACCCTTCCTTTGGTCGAAACTGTTCTGATAACCGCTAAGAGCCTCAGGGACGCTTTAACTTGGATAGTCCGCTGTTGGGTAGCAACGATATTTGCCTTAGCGGTTACTGTTTGACCAGTTAAGATTGTTACCCTTGCTTTAGCCCCAATTGCTCTGGTGCTCGATATTTGAATCCTACCTTTAGTAGAAATAGTCTGTGAGGGAACTACTCTAATTCTTCCTTTAGCCGTTACTGTTCGGTTTGTTGTTTTCTTAATCGCTCCCTTTGCGGTAACGGTTTGTATTGCTACAGTAGTAATTCTTGCGCTTGCTTGGATTGTTTGGCTGAAGCTTCTCTGCATCCTCGCTTTGGCAGTTATCGTCTTAGTTTGGAGCTTCTTAATTGCTGCTTTGGATTGAATCGTTTGTGTGGCTAATTTCTTAATGCTCGCTCTAGTAGTAATTGACTGAGCAATTATTTCTCTGATATTCGCTTTGGCAGCCAAAGCCTGAGTGCTGAGAATTGCTATTCGGCCCTTTGCTGTGAGCGTTTGTGTATTTAAAATCTGAACTCTTCCCACTGCGGTAAGAGTCCGTGTGGTGGTTCGTTTAAGAGCGGCTTTGGCTTGAATAGTCCTTGTTATTACTGCTACGATATTGGCTTTTACCTGTACCGTCCGAGTTGCGGGGAGTCCAATTCGAGCTTTTGCCGTTATTGTCTTAACGAAAGTTTGTTTAATGTGGGCCTTGGCTGTTACTGTCTTGACGAAAGTTAGCCCGATTGCTGCTTTGACCTGAACTGTCTGGGCGGCTGTCTTTTCAATATCCGCTTTGGTAGTAATCGATTGGGCAGTAGTAACTGTTATCCTAGCTTTAGCCTGAAGCGTCCGTGTAGTTGGTACCTCTACTCGCCCTTTGGCAGTTATTGTTGCGGTGGGTGTCTTCTGAACTCTCCCTTTAGTTGCTATGGTCTGTGTCTGAGTTACTTTAACAGAGGCTGTAGCTTGAATCGTTTGCGCTGCGGTTGTTGTTATCCGAGCTTTCACAGTAACAACTTGAGTGGCGAGTTTTTCAATTCTTGCTGTAGCTGTTAGTGTCTGGGTTGAACTTAGTTGCACTCTTCCTAAGGCTTGAATAGTCCGCGCGGCAGATTTCTTAATTGAGGCTTTTGCGGTAATAACCTGTGTGCTAGTCGCTGTTATCTTCGCCTTAGCTGTTACAGCTTGCGTAGTTGAGAGCTGTATTCTTGCTTTAGCGGTTACTATTTGTGAGGTTGCAATCTGAATTCTACCTTTAGCGGTCGCTGTTTGGACAAAGACTCTCCCTATGCTCGCTTTAGCAGTTATTGTTTGCGGCTGAGTTAATTTAATAGAAGCTTTTGCTGTAACCACTTGCGCGGGAGCAATTGCTATCCTAGCTTTTGCAGTTATCGTTGGGGTGCTGGTAATTGCTATTCGAGCTGCAGCCTGTGCTGATTGGGAAAACGTTCTCCCAATAGCGGCTTTAGCCTGTACCGTTTGAGCAGTTTCTTTCTCGATGTCCGATCCAGCGGAGATGGTCTGTGTCTGAGTAGTCACGATATTCGCTTTCGCTTGTATCGTTTGTACACTTGAAATTAGAATTCGCGCTTTGGAGGTTATAGTCTGACTAAACTCCTTCTGTATTCCTCCCTTAGCATCTATCGTTTGCACGCTTTTCCTCTTGACACTGGCTTTACCTGTAATGGACTGACTTGACCCTCTCTTAATTGAGGCCTTAGCTTGGGTTGTCTGTGGAGTAGTTATTGTTATCCTCCCCAGAGCTGTAACTGTCTGCGTACTAGAAATTTGTATCCTACCACTAGCTGTAATTGTCTTGACAAATTCCACCCCGATAGCGGCTTTAGAAGTTATTGTTTGCGCGACATGCGCAGCAATTCGCCCCTTGGCTGTTACGATCTGTGTAGACAATTCTTCAATTCTGGCTTTAGCGGTAGCTGTCTGCTCGGTAGAAATAGTGATTCTTCCTGCCGCTGTGAGGTTTTTTGTGAAAGCTCTAAGAACTGCCGCCTTGGCTCGGGTAGTCTGGACAAATTGCTTCTTAATATCCCCTTTAGCTGCGACAGTCTGGCCTTGTGTAGCTCTGATATTCCCTTTAGTAGTAGTTGTCTGGGTTGGGATAGTTGTTATCTGTGCTTTCGCAATAATCGTTTTATTGCTTGGAATTTGAATCCTACCCACTGCTGTGACAGTTTGTGTGGCGGTTTTAAGAACAGCAGCCTTGGCTTGTACTACTTGGATCGTTGTCTTTTTGATATCTGCTTTAGCGGTTGCTGTTTGTGTTGAGGAGGTAGTAATCCTTCCTTTAGCCGCTACCGTTTGTGCAGTCTCAATCCCAATTCTTGCTTTTGCGACGATTACTTTAGTGCGCGACCTCTGTATTCTCCCTTTAGTTGTTAGAGGTCGGGTACTCGTCTTTTTAATTGCTGCCTTAGCACCAATAGTTTGTGCGGCGATTGTCGTGATTCTTCCCTTAGCCTGAACAGCTTGTGTAGAGGCCAGTTCAATCCGGCTCTTGACAGCGATGGTCTCGCTTGATGTTTTTAAAATTGCGGCCTCTGCTGTAATTGTCTGGGCAGCCCTTCTCCTAACACTCGCTTTGGTCTGGGCAGTTTGCGAGGTAGTTGCTGTTACTCGTGCCTTGGCGGTTATCGTTCTGGCGCTTATAATCTGGATACGGGCTGTAACTGTTACCGTCTGTTGAGGGGCAATTTGAATCCTTCCTTTAACAGTAACTGTCTGTACAAACTGTTTCCTGATGCTGGCTTTAGTGGTTGTCGTTTGAGAGGGCGTTGCTACGATGTTAGCTTTGGCAGTTACCGTTTGGGCGGTAGTAGCAGTAATTCGTGCTTTTGCTATTATAGTTTCGGTACTAGGGATTTGGATTCTGGCTTTAGTCGTAAGTGTTTGTGTGAAGATCTTTTGAATCCTACCCGAGACCGTTACTGTTTGAGCAACAGATTTTTTAATTGCTGCTCTTGATGTTACAGCTTGGGTTTGTGTTACTTTGATGTTAGCTTTGGCAGTAGCGGTCTGTATACCAAGAGCTTCGATTCTCCCAAGAGTGGTAAGGGTTTGTGTGCTAGAGAGTTGGACTCTTCCTAGAGCAGTTAGCGTCTGTGTAAATTCTCGTCCAACTGCTCCTTTGGCCGCTACAGTTATGGCTATTGTTAGCTTAATATCACCTTTTGCGGTAATTGTTTGCGTAAACGGCGTTTGAATCCTAGCCTTAGCCGTTAAAGTCTTTGTAGAAGTAAGCTGTATTCGTGCTTTGGCGGTTAAAGTTTGGGTAAAGGTCTTCCCGATGGCTGCCTTAGCGGTTACTGTCTGCAACAGCTCCTTCTTGATATCTACTTTCGTCGTAACAGTCCGCTCAACCGTTGCAGTTATATTCCCTTTCGCAGTAAGCGTTTGGGTACTCGGAATCTGGATTCTGGCCTTAGAGGTACAGGTTTGCGTGAACTCCTTCTGAACACGCCCTTTAGCGGTTGCTGTCTTTGTTTGGGTAAGTTTGATCCTTCCCTTGGTCGTTATTGTCTGTATAGAGACTAGTTGAATCCGAGCACTAGCAGTGATTGTTTTAGTTGTTGTTGTTTCTATGCGGGCTGAGGCAGTAAGAGTTTGAGTGAAAGTTTTTTGAACCCTAGCTTTTGCAGTTACCGTTTGAGTTTGTTCTACTACTCCAGTGCCAATATTCGCTTTTGCAGTAACTGTTTGAGTATACTCAACAGCTCCAATACTTAACTTATTCCAATAAACCTCATCCGAAGCATCATCACCGAAAAGGTAGTCTAGTTCGGCGGCAGAATTTCCGCTGTTCAGCGTTACCCGAAGCTGAATAGCTCTAACAAAGATACTATCTCCACCTGCTCCTGTTTTATAACAAGTAGCTTCAAGAGCAGCAAGTTTTGCCGAAGTCCAGCCACCAGCAGGAGTATTAAGAGTAATCCAATCAGTCCAGCCAACAGCAGCATCACTCCTTAATAGTGTCCCAAGCAATTCTCCGCGACCGTCAGTATGAATAGCAACATTTGCTATAACATCTACTGAACCCCCTCTTCCATTAAATCGTACAGCAACAGAGGAAATAGTCTGATTATTAGAAGATGGTGCGGTTGTTCCTTCTCCTTTAGTTTCATTATTATCTATATCACCACTTGTCGAATTAGATGCAATTGTACCAATATCGCCATCAAAAGCATTTTCTTCAGATGTCCATACTCCATCTGGGTCTGTAGCGGCAACGTCTGAAGCATCAAAGTAATAGTATAGTATCGCTTCAGCGGGATCGCCATTTGAATCATTATTATTAAAATATGCCCACTTTGCTTTTACATTTTTGAAAGTGCCTGTTTCTAGAGTAACTTCTCCAGCCCAAGAACCTGTATATTTATCATAGACAATGTTGTTATTGTCGTCTTCGTAAAAAACATAAACGTCTGTTCCATCGATAACTAAAGAAGGGCTAGTTCCAACATTGCCGTTATCTACTGCCGCTTGCCACGTAGCCCAAGCATCTCCATAGTTATGTTTACGGAGGTGAACTATATCATTATCATCAATATAAGCGGCCCAAGTATTCCCCAAACTGTCAACTGCAATGGAAATACCGTTTGCAAAACTAACATCACCGCCTTGTAAAAGTTCGGTATCAAACGTAGCAGCATCGTTGGCATCTCCTATTGATACCCTTGCTTCGTAATCTATAGTAGTAGAATTAAAGATAACGTAGGCAACTTCAGGTTTACCATCGGCATCAATCGTGAGACCAAGCAAACCAGTCTCAATTGGAACTGCCGCCGAAACTCCAATTACTTCAACTGGTGAAGCAGTCCAGCCCGCCCCAGTTTTATTAGCATAATAAAGCGTTTCAATGTCACTTCCTTTTGATGCGTCAGAGTCCACAAAAACCGCGTGGGGCTTGTCACTGGCATCAAGTGCAATCGCACAACCGTAAAGGGTGTTATCCGCATCCTCCTGATCCATCGCCACTTCCTCGGCATTAAAAAGGTCATCACCAGATGTACTATCTACGGTGTCAAAAGTAATGTAGTCCAACCCGCCAGAGACGGGGTAGGCATCGTGATAATAAACGATATGAAGAATATCAGCAGAGTCTATCGCACAAGAAACGGGGGAATTAGCAAAACAGTCTGGGGAATTCCCAGCATCCTTCTGCGCCCAAGAGGAACCATCCGAAGAATACCAAACCTGAACCTTAGCATCAGCTTCAAAAACAGCATACAGTTTGCCAGTTGAAGTCCTAACTACCTGCCTAGCACCCAGCAGTTCGTTTATCCCTGCTGTGGTTATCTGCGTTGCCATTACTTATCCTCCCAATAGAAACTACAATTAGGGTGGTCTTGCAACCATTTTTCTCTTTTCTTCTCATCAGTTACAATTTGAGGAACACGTTTTCCTGGAATTTTACAAATGTCAGGAACATATTTAGTGTTCCAAATCCTACAAGCATGGGTTGTCTGGTCAAAGAAAGGGCAGGTATTATCAGTCGGGGAAGTCTGTAATCCATCTTTGGACAGATAGAAACTAACCACCCCAGTCTCTGGAATAGCTACGGAATTAGAGATATTGATAGCGTTCTCCCCTATTTTCTTCTTGATGAGCTTAACAAGTGAGAGGCCCAGATCGGGATGCTGCTTGTCCCAAGCAAAAAGAGCATAGGGAATAGCCGGCTTAGGATAAGAGCCGAAACCGCAACAAGAACCACACCAATTACAGGAACCTTTAATTATTTTAGTCATTCTTGGCACCTCCTTAACAAAAAAAGCCCAGATTTACGAACTAAGTCTAGTTCCTAAAACTGAGCCTTTCGGCAATACAATATTAAATTGGGCGGGGAGGTATCCCGGACGCATTGTATTGCGATACCTTAAAACTCTACCTAAACATAAAATAACATGCTAGAAAACCTACGTCAAATTACAGGCGGGTGAACCCCGCCGCCTTCTCGGGATCTTCGTAGATAGTTATTGTACCACGGGGATTTACCTGAAGCAACTCCTTAACCTTTTTGCCGTTTACTCTTGCCTCGTAGCCGAGAATATACGCTATCGAAACAGCCATTGTTCCAGTTGCGAAGTTAAAATCTCGCCTAACCTTTCTAAAGTAAATTAGCTTTTTATCTTCTACCTTTTTGTCCGAAAAAGAGATACCGATGGGTATTTCGTGAGCTTCTATTTTCAGAACCTCCAAAGCTACGCCGCTTACATAGAAAAGTCCCGTTTCAAGGTTGACCGAAACTGTCTGTTTAGGATCAGTTTTGGAAACCAAGAGGAACTCAATCAATTTCCCTTGATCGATATGTCCGAAGTGGTATTCTTCGTCAGCTTTATCGTCAAACTGCGCTAACTTCGAACCATCAGAGTATCGTGCTGCCCACTCAAGGTTCAACTCGGCACGAGCTTTTCTATTTATTGCCATAACCCTATTCCTTTTTAGCTTTTTTTGTCCACCTGCTTACGGGAAAATCGACAGGACGAGCGTCTTTTAACAAGACTCTAATCTTATCTGACTCGGCGTTGTAGAAAAGGTTGATATCTGCTTCTGCAAATTCCTTCTTTACCTTATCCATACTGGCCGAATCTTCATCCCTGATAGCTTCAGCTGCTGCTACCATAAGTTTGACAAATGTCTTGTTATGCGGATGGATTGGAATATGTTTTGCCATAATTATCTCCGTATTGAGTCGCTAATTAAAGAACTAAACCTAAACCTCTTACTTTTCGATACTAGGATCTCAACGATCCTCAGTTCTCGTCGTATTGAAGGGTAAACGTGAATGTTTCGGTATCTCCGGCCTCAGCTGCAGTTGTTGTCCTCAGCTGCAAGGTAATGTAGTCGGTGTACCCTTCTGCGGCGATAGTCCCAGCCAAGCTTCCGCCAAACGAAACGTTTGCGGTACCTGGATCGGATGTTGGAACAGTGGCGGTTGCCGCCGGGCTGTTAGTAGTTACCGGAGTAGCATACGCTGTGGTAATGCCCTCCCAGTAAATATCCTCGCCAGCTCCCTCGGTACCAGCTGACTTCCAGAACTGAGCGTTCTGAATCAAGTTGAATGATCCAGAAAAGTGTCCTTTCAACCAAACCTCATACGAGTTGTTGCCTGCGGTAATTGGATACGAAGTGTAATCCCCAGCCGAAGCCAACGAATCGGATGTTTTGAAGTTGAAAAGGTTACCACTCACTCCCAAGTCACCAGTTGTTGAGGAACCTGATGTGCCGTATTCACCCCACCATTGGAATGTTGCTGCCATAGTGTTAGGTATTCCTTTCAGTTAAACCAATAATAATCTTCACCACTTAAACATTAAGCTGGCAACCTTGGTGTAGAAATCTATCCACTTATGGATGTTTTTATCGATAGTATTCTCTTTATACCAGCGATAGTTATTTCTACCCATCCTTTTCCTTAAGCCTTCATCCTTTATAAGGAGTTCTAGAGAGTCATACCACTCCTTTGCTGTTGTGGCACAGAACCCCGTATGTCCTTCCCTAACACTTAAACTGTAGGGCTTCATCCTTGAAGCTACAACTGGAATACCTACGGCTGCATACTCCTTTATTTTTAAATCAGATTTACACTGATTAAACCCATTTTCTACTAAAGGTGCAATTCCAATATCGAATGCACTCTCTCTCAGTTTGCTCGGATAGTACAGTAACTCGATTCCTGGTATCTTTTCAAGCTGCCCTTGTTCGCTGCATGTCGGGCAAATGCTTGCTGAGCCTGCAATTCCTCGGAAAAGATCCTTGGGATGATATCCCATTAAACAGAAGTGGACATTGGGATACTTTTGGCAGAGCTTGGTGATGACATCCTGAACAACTTCTAAATCGTCATGATGACTGGCTGCTCCTGCCCATCCAATTCTGATTATACCATCATTTTTCCTTTTGTAAAACTCATCCCACTTTGAGGCAGTCCACGCAGGAACATCCCACAAGGACGCATCCAGATAATTTCCAAGAACTCCAATCCTTCGATTATAGGGGATAAATTCGGCCCGCAATCTTTGGGTAGTTACTTGCATCGCATCGCACTTTTTCATTAGCTTTAGCGCGCGGGGGAGGTTCGGTCCTAGAGAACTCCAGAAAGACCATGAGGGGTTCTTGGGAGAGACGAGCTGAACAAGGTCGTCTATTTCATAAATTACCCGCGTATCCATGGCTTGAGCTTCTTCTATCCACTCGTAGTGGTGTGGGTTTGTTACTCTCTGGATAATTACCACATTTGCCCAACCTACTGTCGCCTTATCCCACGTCCCACTAACAACAACATCGGCCAAATCCTGCTTTTTGATTTCGTTAGCAGGAACCATCATTCGGTAGAAACCGCACCCGTGGTTGTCCATTGGTATAAAATTCAGTTTTAATCTACTTGGCGAGCGAATCTCTTGCATATTTAATTTCCTCCTAAAATTGCCAGTGCCTCTACTATTTTATGCAGAAGCCCATTCGTTTGCCACATAACGCCCTGGAGTGCTAGAAGATTGTTTAAATTTCCCTGTTTGTCTTTGTCGGTTTCTTCCTCTGAGCTAATCCCCAGTAAATCATATATTTCGGTAGCGAGCGCGCTATTTTTACGAGCACCTTCGAATAGTGTTTTGACTTCGGGTTGCTTTAATCCTTCTGTATTAGCCATTTAATTCACCTCCTTTTTAAAGTTTTGTTTAATATTTTAACCGCCGCATCCCAATTTAATGCTTCCGCGGTGCTTATCCCGCCCCTAATGAGGGTTTTTCTATTCTCCTTATCTAGTAGGTACGCTAGTCCCTCTTTTATCTTCTCTGGCTTGTTGGGTGGCACTAGGTAGGCGTTTTCCTTGTGGATTAGGAAGTCCCTAGTCCCTTTGGTTTTAGTCGCTAGTACAGCACAGCCACAAGCCATCGCTTTAGCTTCCAGGAGAGCATTGCCACTGTGCCACGGTACATTTACCAATATATCACAAGATGAGAGAATTCTTCTTAAATCAGTTACTGAAGGATTTTTCCAGTGTTTGAGGCTCTTTATACAAGACTTAGAATCAGAAGTTGTCCAGATTTCTATATTCCTTGCGTCACTCAAGACATAACTAACCTCCATAGTTCCCTTCCATGGCAGCTCGCTTCCGCTAACTAAAATTCTTGGTACATCTCCCTTTGGGATTCCTGAATCCGGATAAAATAGTTTTTGGTTTACTCCAATCGGAATATGTGTTGCTCGTTTCTTATGTTTAATTTTCAAAAACTCCGACAACCCTCTACTCGTCGCCAAATACCTGAGAGGTAAATCTAAAGCCCCTTCGAGGTAATTTGTCTGTATTCTCTTTTCTATCTCTAGTCTCTTAGAAGGTAAATTTGGATATTTTGCTTTCCAAAGCTCATCTGTGTAGAACTTAGACTCTTGTTCTAGGACTAGGTAGAATTTCTTTGCTTTTACATCTAAATCGTTAAGAAGGTAAGCAGTGGGGGCATACGTGGCAATTATAGCGTCAGCAGTTTCAAATTCCTTAACAGCTTGGGCGTAGGAGATCGGGTTATTTTTAAGAGGGAACCAGTCGACTTTAACAGGCTTATCCAAAGAAGTAATAAGGACTTCTTCTTCGAGTCTGTTAGCCAACTCAAAAACTATTTCTGTACCATACGCATTTAGCGAAGGTAAGAGAAATATAACTTTCACATCTAAACCCTTCCTACACTCTTACTTAATAAAGAATAGCCACGTATACGTAGACAGTGCCGCCCGTAGTGTTGTATAGAGTGACTCGATCAAGCCCTCGTCCCACTAAGAACTCCTTGCCTACTGTAGGCAATAGATAGTCATCAGCATCTGCTGTAACCGTACTCGATACGGGCGTTAGAAGTACATGGATTCCCGCAGCGCTTGGCATAAGCATCAGTATCTTCTCAGTTGAAACAACATTGTCGAAATCCTGTTCAGCACCATTGTTTGCAGCAATAGCTATCCTTTGTGTGTACATGTTACCGAATACTTGCATAATTACTCCTGTTCTATACTAGCTTTCGCCTTCGCGGTGTTGTTAATTTTTCCTTTTGATGTGGGTTGCTCGGGATGGTTTGCTCTGATGTGAGAAGATAATCCTGCTTTGCTCCCACAAACCTTATTGCAGTGCTCACAAGTGAATCCCGCCTGTTTCTCAAGTTGTTTGTCTACTACTTGTTTAGCTTCCTTGGAAGGTTTCTTTCCTGCCGCTTTTACGAAGCTGAACTCTTCGGGGTGTTGTTTAACTAAAATCTTAGCTAACTTTAGTGGTATCCGCGCCTTAAAATCCTGAAAGATATAACTTCGACTAATTTCTCGCACGTCTTTTATTCCCCCGAAAGTTTTTTCTACAGTATGAAACACGACCGGAACTGACTCATTATTGATTGTTTTGCTCTGTACTATTACTAAATCTTGCATAAGTTGCCTCCTTTGTTCTCACGGTTGGGCTCCTACACGTGTAGAAGCCCCCCCATGTCTTAAACTCTTGCTAATAACCTCACGGATCTAGGGATTAACCTAGATTTTTAATAACCGCTTGCCATTGAGGTACGCGAACTTCTAAAACGATGTTCCAAACTACCGTTTGAGTCTCGGCCAAAGAAAGGCCTCGGTAAACAGGAAGTTTATACATCGGCTCTGTCTGAGCAAGGGCAATTTCGTTCATGTCAACGATAAAGACATCCGTGTAGGGATCGTTCGGCGAGTTCGCTGCAACTAGGAAAGGATCGAGAACAATCTCGATTGCTCCTGCCCAAGACATGTAGCGAGCTACATTGTAGCCAAACGTCATCCCAGCATTAGGATCGTTGTAAACGACCTTGTTTGCCCAAAGAGCTGCGAAGTCCCTCAGGTCCTTTGCTCCCATATACATATGGGTAGGCATCCCACCCTGATCTACAATCGCTTGGATTGCATTGTCAACGTAAGTCTGCGAAATAGGATTCGTAGTTGCGTTGATGGTGTTGGATGAGCCAGCATAGTCTGCAATCAGCTTGTAGAGTCCGTAGAAGTCGCATGCAGTTGCATCATCGTGATTTCCATAGTAGATCTTTTTTTCTACATCATGGAGAATCTTGCGCATACCTTTTTCCAGATGAAGATTCATCAGGTCGAAGTAGTCGCTAGCTGCCCACTGTGCGAGGTCACAAACCTCTACGCTAGTTGCGTAGGTCTTGATTTGAGCAGAATACCTTGTGATTGTAGCGTCGTTCTCTGGAGGAGTACCACACTCCAAAACACAAGTATCTTCATCGCCCAAAGCAGTTACCATATCCCACTCGTGAGTTTTCCCGTTAGCGGGAACTCTAGCTACTCTGTCAAGGAACGGTGTGTTCCTTCGGGTAATGTCCCCGATTTGAGTATCTAGGTGCTCTCTCTGAGCAAACGCACCCGAGTTTGTGGTCCAAATCGCATCTTTTACTAGAAGACGCGCTGCTTCTGCAAGACCAGTTTCCTTTGAAGACTTCTTCAGAAGTTCCGCGGCCTCTACTAAGGCTTTACGGAGTGTTTCTGTTTGATTCATTTGTTCAAGTGCTAATTACCAATACAGCTTTACCTAAACCTCTTACCAACTCTACTTTACGCTATTTTAGCGTACTTACTCCTAACTCTCTGAATCATTGCGAAGAGGTTTGGGCTGTTTGCCTCTTTGACCTTGAGGTCAGCGATTTCTTTCTCCATCGCTTCTCCAGGATTTGAGGTTCCTCCCTCATCTTCGTCTCCAATTGTTTTATCAATAGCAACTTTGCGACTTGCAGGTTGCTTCTCAAGCTCCTCGACTTTCTTGTGTAGCTCTTTATTGTCGTCTAGAACAGAGTCCAACTTTTTGGAAAGCTTGTCAATAGTCTTAGATACTTTCTTGTTCAATTTAATGGAGAGCACGACTTCTTTATCAGAACTTTTTTCCTCGGACTCCTCTTCAGATTCCTCCTCGTCAGACTCCTCTTCGGACTCCTCTTCAGAGTCCTCTTCCTCAGAGTCTTCTTCAGATTCTTCGTCATCGTCCTCTTCGTCATCGTCGTCTTCTTCGTCATCTGACTCTTCCTCTTCAGACTCCTCCTCATCGGATTCATCTTCAGAGTCTTTTTCCGAGTCTTCGTCTTCTTTAGATTCCTCGTCAGACTCTTCTTCAGATTCTTCTTCCTTTTCCTTGAAATCCGCCGCCAACTTTTCTTTTGCTTCTTCTTTTAGTCTTTCTTCTTCTTCCAACTTCTTTTTGGCTTCGGCTTCTTCTTCCTGTTGTAGTTTACGTTTCTTTTCAAGTTCTGTCATAATATTTGAATTCCCTTCGGCTGGTTCTTCCAGCTGATCTTCCTTTTTAACCATAATCGCTTCTTTTGCTGGGTCAAGCGATTTATTAATAGCCTGAACCCATGTTTTCGGATTTGCTGGGCTAGAGGTAACTGCTATATGGTCAAGCTCGATATCTTTAAAGACCCGAACCCACCTAGCATCGTCACCTTCGCCTTCCTTAATCATTTCATATTCCTTAACGTAGCCACCAATGGAAAGACCTAACTTTTTGTGTTGTTCAGTTAGCGCATACCAAAGATCGCGGGCGGTAGACATGTCACTGAGCTTTGCTTCACATATAAGTTGTTTTTGTCCATTTACCTTGAGTTTTTCAAGATCCCCTATCTCTGCACGCCACGAAGTATCGTGTTCTGCGTTAAGGCTAATGATATGTGTTTTAAGACTATCTGCCATTGTTCGGAGGCACGTCTCAGTCATCCGATCTCCTTGAAGGTCTACATCGGTTGATGAGGCAACTCCCGCAACATATCGTTCCTCTTTTTCTTTACCATTTTCATCTTTTACAATTCTGCTTCTAGTTTTGATTATCGGGAGATTAATTTTAAATCTTTGTGGTGTATTCATTTCGGCATCTACAATCAACTTTTTTTCCTCCAAGGACGATTTATGAGCTTTCGCCCAGGCTCTCGCTTTAGCCATCGTCCATCCTTTTGATCTAGCGAATAGATATGTTCTAACCTTCTTTACTTTCCCACAGTACAGTGCCCTTATCCCCTTCTTAGCTGAAATCGTAATGGTTGCTGTAACTTTGCAATTAGCCCCTGTGGGAATCCTTATATATCTTTCGGTAACTTCGGGCTTTGCGATATAGCTATTTGTAATCTGTCCTTCTATCTTATTCATTTTGTTTCAATGAAAACATTTTCAGATAATCCTTCGGGTCATATTTTGCTGGATTGACCTTATCGAACCTTCCCTGTTTCGCGCCGCACCAGTCTTCTAGAGTCATAAACGGCGGTATCGTCCTACTGTTTGAAGGACACCAAGGCACGTTACTAGCAGTCATCTTCAAAAACTCTTGTCCATCTCTATCGTCTACTTCAGTAACAAACCTTTTTCGGAATATGTATCGTTTGGTTGTTATTTTCCCTGTTAACTTTAGCTTATTTCTATATCCGCAATTATATACAATGTGCATAACAAAAAAAGGTATAGACCCTTCTTAAGGGCTGCCTATACCTAAACCTAAACCTAAACCTAGTTTACAAGGGAGTCTATACCCTTGTCAAATTATCCTCTATCGAGCCATCTATTCTATTCTTATTTGTTAGCTCTTTTTCAGCTGGTTCTACTGCTGGAGATCCGCATTGAGAGCACTTAGGCATACTCGTTTTAATAAACTTAGTAAGCCTTTTGATATTAAACGAACTTTTACATTTCCTGCAATAGTATACCATATTTATAAACATATACCTATCGAAAACTAAAGTCAAATAGACCCTAGATTACTTGTTGTCCGATATTGTCTCCAACCCACCAATACTCCGTTATCGTCTTAGGAATATGGATTATCTTTTTACCCGCCTTACCGAATTTTAACATAAGAAGCCAATCAGCGTAGTTTCCCCAGAAGATACCCCAGAAGCCTACCTCATTTATGACTTGTATCGTGTGCATAATGTCAGAGGTGTCAATATAATTACCCTTCTCTAGCCTCTTGAGGTCAAAGTCGTAGCTCATTTTGCCCATGAACTTTGTTTCGTTGGGATCGGTACTTTTATAGATCCTATCACCGTAAACTACATCGGCGTTTTCTCTAACTATCGCTTCATGAAGAACCTCTAAATGGTCGGGGAAATAAACATTATCGCTATCTAGGTAGGCGATATACTTACCCCGCGCGCACATAATTCCCAAGTTCCTAATTCGCGATCTACACTCATGCCCTATATTGTAGGGGAGCCTGATCGGAACTACCCTATCTTCCCCCTCGGGCAACTGGATATTCGGGGGAGTGTCTGAGTGGTCATCAATGACGATTAGCTCAAAGCTCTTAAAAGTTTGATTGAGAACACTATCGACTGCCCGTTGAAGTAGCTTGTGCCTGTTCCATGTCGGCATGATTACGGAAATTTCGGGATTCATAGATTCTCCAGCACTTCAGTAACTAAGATAGCTCTATCGATATTGGACGTTACCCGCCCCCTAAGTGCTTCGTAGAAGTAATCAACCGCAAGACCTAAATTGTTTTTCTCGTCAAATGTGTATATCTTATCTCTAATCTTTAGAGAACCGCTCTCTGGCTCGTAGACAATCTTTCCTTCGGTTCCGTAAATCGCAAGTTTCGTTTCCTTTTTGGGCTGATTTATATTAATCGATATTCTTCCAACTAGACCCGGGCTGTTCCACCTGTAGTGGAATGTAATTAGTCCTGAATTCCCATAAACAGCTGCACACCTGAACCCCAATTCCTGTAGTGGTATAAACATATCGAGAATAGCCAGAGCGTGTGTCCCTAAAACCCAAGAGGCGCTGTATACCACCCCTGCTCGCGAAGGCCTCCTTATACTCAGTTCAACTATTTTAATCTCCCCAATGTTGGCTTGTTGGGCTTTCTTAAGGGCTTCAGAAAAAGTCCAAGTGAAATCAGTTAAAAGAGTCCGATCTTTTTTATTTGCTAACTCTTTAAGATCTACAGCTTCCTCTTTCTTGAGAGCAATTGGTTTTTCTACAAAGACATGCTTACCCCTTTTGAGAGCTTCCTTGGCGATTTTATAGTGGGTGTGAATTGGAGTAGCTATTACGACTGCTTCTACGCTATTCCAAACTCTATTCATATCCGTTTTTGAATCGCAGATATGCTTAACATAGAACTCTTTGTGATCGTTTAAGTAACCAAGTAGCTTTTTTCCCCAATAGCCGCAACCAATTAAAGCTGTATTTATCATTTATCCCTCCAAGCTTTGTTAATTTCTAGAGCCATACGATTGCATCTCGCACCCTTCGCCCAACACCTGCTTCTAGCATTCCAGTTAGGGTTGTGGTTGCTTAGAACCATTTTATCAAACTCTTCTAGATTATCTGTTATTTTACCCAACTGGTGTCCTTTGAAGGATGGAGAGGATGTACAGGAGCACTTGTAGACGTAACCATCGGCAGCTAAAGTTATTTGATAATAAGAGTAGATACATTGTTTGAAGGTCATTTCATCGACATCTTGGTACTGAGGAGAGTGGTAGAAAATATATGGTCTCTCGGCCACACTCTCCGACATCAGCGGTCTGAGTCTTTCTTCGTATTCCTTATTTTGCTTCAACTCAACATTTTGTTTGTATTTTCGAACCTTTTCAAAGTCCTGTCCGTACAGCGCATAGGGAATAGAAAACCGCAGAGAGTCGACACCCAATTCTTTAGCTAGTTTAATCATTCCCGCTACCTCCTCCTGAGAGGAATTCAGATCGTTAAGCAGGTAACAAACCCGGATGGTGGGATACTCTTTTTTTCCCCTAAGCATTACAGCAAGCCTGATTCCCTCGATAATGTCGCTAAAATAGTCTCCGATCAATCCTTTTGTCCTGGTGTGGCTATGGGGCGTTCCTGCGTCTAAACTGACAGAGAGGTAATCCTGCTTATCTGTAGCAATCCTACAAAGTTCTGTTAGCCACCCCTGATTCTTTTCCAACACCTTTAACATTGAGCCGTTGGTGTGAATACCAAAGAACGCCCCACAGTCCTTGGCGGTGTGCAGGAATGTCATCATATAAGGATTCATTGTTGGCTCAGAGTAAGCCCCCCCGAAGACGTAGTAGGGAATTTTACCACTTAGTTCATTCATTAACCTCAGCGCTTTCATTTCCCAGAATCCAAGAGTCCGGCTCAGCAGCTTGCCTTGGCAGTAGAAGCAACTGAAGTTGCATGGATTTTTGTGGTCAGATGGGAGGTGGATTTCTATCTGTCTGGGGTAGATAAGTTCTCCGCTAAAGACCCTCCCCAAATCTCCGAGATGGTCTTTTAAGATTTCTAAGTAGTTATAACCTTTTGGTCGGACATTTTTAGGCATGTTTGTTCTTTCTAGCTACATACAGTGAGTTCTTTGAAACAACTTTGGTGAACTCTTTATTGTCTTTCATCCATTCGTTGACGGCTTTTACGACCCCAGGATGTTTTGTTTGATAGTCATGAAAGACGATATACCCTTCAGGTTTTACAGAGGGAGACCACACTTTCGTGTCTCTCTGCACATCTTCACACTCGTGCCCATCATCAATAAGCAGTAAGTCGATCTTCCAATTGAATCCCTTGGCAACCTCTCCAGATTTTCCTACCACCTGAAAGATGTTTCCTTCCTCCAAAACCTTCTTATCTATGAAAAGGCCTTCTGGTGGATGTAACGGATGGATGGATCTGTTTGGGTTATAAGTTACATCGTTGTAAACTATATCGATTGTTACGATTTTAATTTCTGGGTTGGCTAAAGAAAAAAATCGAGTTGCCCGGCCGTGGTAGGTTCCTATTTCAACAATAAGTCCGTGAGGGTCTAAATCCTTTATAATTGGGTAGAGAACTACCATCTGACTTGGATTGAACCATCCTGGTATTTTATCTGTGTCTTTAATAATTTCTTTGAGTTCCATGGGAAGACCCTCAAGTGAAATTGCTGATATTATTGTACTTGGCATATTGTTCTACCAATTAGATAAGCTTATATTTCTCCACATTGCCTACTTGATGTAGTTCTATTTTAGCATAGTTATTTCTATCAAATCTATCTATTTTAAAATCGTAAGACCTAACTCTTCCTATTGTTTTATGCCGAAGAGTCAATGTATGTAATCCCTCGTAGCCAGCCCTAGTGACACATTTTTCAAGAACAAAGTCTGCGTGTTCAGTTTCATAAATTCCACGAAGCTTTTTTCTTGTTTCTTGATAAGCACCTGAATTGTGAACCAATTCGTCAAAATCGCACTCTCTTGTTAATTCAAAATAATCACTTATAAATGGTTTCATTTTCTCCCAACTTTCTCGCCAAAGCCCCAACTCCCAACGATGAGAGAATCCATAAGAAACAGCATCTTCCAGCTCTCTTGCTTCTTCTTCGCCTTGGTAATTTCCTCTTGTATATCTAAAAGAGGTTTGAATTGAGCCTGCCTTAGGGTCATTCTCAAATTGTTTAAATAGCACCTTCAGGGTTTTAATATAATATCTGTTAAAAACTAAATCGTTGTCAACCATAACCACATATTTGTATCGTGGGAAAAGAGTGGTAAGTTGATGATCCTTGAGGCGAGAAGAACCTTGATTTTGGGAGAATATATGAACCGTTTTGTTTGGAAGCTTTGACTTTGTAAAAACTGAGGCAGATTCATATACTTCTTTATCAGTTGCGTGTCTAATCCCGGAGAAAGGATTAACTGCCCCATCTTGTATCAGGTAGAAGTCAGCATCTTCAACATTCTCATTAGAGAGGAGCGAATCCAGACACTGCTTTAGGTACCCTTTTCGCTTGAGGCTTCGTATTCCTATGCACAAGTTGTTTTGTTTTCGTGTCATATCTTTCAAACCAATTAACTTTAATATTATGAAGTTTACATCCAGCTGTGATTGCATCTAATCCCGCGTGCATAATTCTTCCGCGCCCGCCAGAGAAGGTAGGAATTCCAGGGCGCATGGTTTTGTCAATATTGTGGGCCCCACCGAAGTGTTCTTTTCCTCCTAGTGCTCTAAAATTAGCTCCAATAATATTTATAGGATTACAACCCATCATAATTGCTACAAAAGTGCCATTGTGCGCGCATGTTCCATAACTACCAAAGGTATAAGAGGTACCATTAACAGCCTCTGTAACCATCTTTTTTATAGCATTCCGACCAGTGTCGCAGAAGATATCGTTGAAATTGCTTCTCGGTGGATAAGGGGTCGATTTTAGAAAATATTTCTCTTTTACATTCTTAGTTTCTTCTTCAGAGGGCTTGTCCCCTTTGTGAAAGAAGGGAAACCCGAAAATACTAACTTTGTCTAGAAAGTCAGGATACTCGTCTCTTAAAAAGACGAATCTATCCCTTTCGTTGAAGAACCTGTAGGTAGCGTCTGGAAATTTTATATGCGCCAGATGAAGAGTAATTGACAATTTATTATCTAGAAAATTGTCTGGGTAATCTTCAAGGGTGGGATCGGAGCCCACAACCCAAATCTCCTGTCCCTTGTGCTTATTATGCAGTTCAGTGATCCAGTGTTTAATCATTCCTCAAAACCTCCTTAATTATCCTCTCTAGTTGCCTACAGCTGTTTCTAATACTAAAGTTTTCTAAAACGAACCTTCTTCCCTCTTGCCTTATTCTCTCATATTTATCGGGATTTTCAATAACATCTTCTATCACTGAAATAAAGTTATCTTTGTTAACTTTGATGTAGTGCTGTCCCGAAATCATGCCCAACTTTTTAAGCCCCCCAGGATTCTCTGGAACTAAATCTCCTGCCGGCTCGTCTGCCAGTAAGAGTGCGCCAGCAGCAGGAATTTCGAAATACTTAGCTACTAACATTCGAAACTTGCTTGCATCAGTAACACAACAAAAGTACTCGTTCAGCTTACTGGCATAATCATCTCCTATTCTGTCTTCTTCAACTCGCGCGGTTCTACTTGCTGTGTACTCCAACCTTTCAATGTAGGGGTGATTAAGGTTCGAAACATATTTTCTCAAGGGATAGATATCTCTGTAGATAGCTCCAACTAAAAGCCCCTTCATACTTGGCGTTTTATTGTAGGGCAAGTTGGCATATCTTTCGTGGGGAGCGAAGAATCCAGGAAGCCACTCATACTTGTAAATATAATCAGGCCACCTGCTCCTAAAGCCCTCATCGTAGCTACAAATAACTCTATCCGCTCTTTCTAGCATCTTCTTCATATTTGTTAAGTAGCGGTCTGGGTTGGAGTGGTAGTGAACATCTCGGTAATAAGAAATTAGCTTTATGCTTCTATCTAAGTTTATTAAGCTCTTCATTGCTGTGGGACAGCTGTGTTGAGGACTTTTGAAGGTAACAACAACATCGTACCCCTCTCTCTTAATCTTTTCGGGATCGTAGTCGTCTGCCCAAACTAGCTTAAACCCCATATTTTTCTCAAGCATCTTTCCCAGAAGATTTTCTCCCCAAACAATATGGGTTTTGAAACTTTTCGGTGTTAAGAATAATCCTTTCACGGGTGTTTGTTGAACTGCGTATAATCCTTAAACATAGTTACCTCAATACTGTGTTTCTTACACCCTTCAATAATCGCATCGGTTCCTAGCTGCATCCTCTCTCCTCGCTTAGCCTGATTGTATCGCGGCATTGTCGGCCTCATCTTTCTATCAAGCTCCGCTATCTTAGCAAAATGATCTTTACCATTTATCGTGTTGTGGCCACATCCGATGATGTTTATAGGATTCCCACCCATCATAATTGCGGTGTAGAGGGCGGTGTGTAGGCAAGTAGAGTATCCACCAAACACGACTTCTTTGCCCCCGACGGCTTTATCTACTTGCTCAATCATTGCACCGACCCCCGCCTCATCGTAAATACCGTGCGGCTTACTCTCTGGGGGGTACGGCTTCAAAATTAGAAAGTGGGTATTCTTTCCTGTAACTGCTTCTGTTTCGCTCCCTTTTTTTCCATAGAACGGATATGCAAATATATTTGCTTTGTCTTTAATAGCAGGGTTAATACCAATAAGGTAAGTAATTCTATCGAGTTCATTAAAGTATCTGTACGTGGCATTAGGAAATTTTAAATACGCTAGATGAAGTGTGATGCTTATTTTATCAGCTAAAAAGTTATCAGGATAGGTGTCTAATGAGGGGTCGGAGCCTACAATCCAAATTTCTTGCCCCGTGTGCTTATTGTGTAGTTCGCTTATCCACCGCTTAAGCATTCAAAGTCTCTTCGTACTTTTTAAACCAATTTACTTTTATTCCATTTCTTCGGCATCCTTCGATTACTGCATTTGTTCCCGCTTTCATGTGCGTACTTCTCCCTACCGCACTATTACTAAAAGATGCTTCTGTGGGCCTCATCTTCTTAGTAGCTGCGTCCGCTCTAAAAAAGTGGTCTTTTCCTGCTATTGTCTCATGGCCGCTCGCAATCAGGTTTATAGGGTTCCCGCCCATCATAATTGCTGTATAAAAGGCGTTGTGTAAGCAGGTCCAGTAGCCGCCAAACTGAACTGTTTTCCCTTCTATTGCCTTATCTACTTGGTCGATCATCGCATTAACGCCTACATCATTAAGAATATCTTCTCTGTCTCCTCTTGGGGGGAAAGGTTTTAATTTAAGGAAGTAAACATCTTTTCCTGTAACCCCCTCCACGTCACTCTCTTTTCTACAATAGAACGGGTATGCGAAGATATTCGTTTTATCTAGAATACTTGGATCTTTTCCGAGGCAGTGTTTAATCCTATCAAGCTCATTGAAATAACGGTAAGTAGCATTAGGAAACTTAAAATAGGCCAAGTGAACCGTCATTCCTATTTTATTATCAAAGAAGTCGTCAGGATATTCGTCTAATGTTGGGTCTGAACCAGCTATCCAAATTGGTTTATCTTTATGTTTATTGTGTAATTCTGTTATCCATCTCATTTTTTAAGGAGTTAATCTACCTAATTTTCTTTTCTGAAAAAACTCTTCTTTATCTTTTAACACTTGGGGGTTGTTATGTAGAGCGTGTTCATCAAATCCTTCGGGATACCAGAAGATTTTTTCAGTTGGTACTACCCAAATTGAAAGTTCTTTGTTAATCTCTTTTGCTTCTTCTTGCCACCATATATCGTCAATAGAGTAGGGCTTGTAACACTTTTTAATATCTACTAAGCAGTTTTTTCGGTGAGTCATACAGGTATTTGCTGCAATGGAATCGACTTCCGCAGGTTCTTTTATACGACTTCCACTGACTATAGCTGATTCTTTAAGAGTTTTCCCTGTATATCTGTGACCTATAATGCCAAGTATTTTATTCTCGTCATAATATTTCAAGAAGTCTTCAACAACCCCATCTTTATGGTTTGCGTCATCATCGCAGAATATGACTATATCGTTTTTAGCAATTTGGGCAATAAGATATCTGATTGGAAGACCTATATTCTTATTGACGTTAAAAAGTAGGATAGGTAAATCTGTTTTAAAAGTTCCTGAGTTATCTACAACAATAACTTCGCTAACCTTGTCTTGTCTAAGCCAGTATTTAAGCGTGTCTTCGAAATGTTCAAACCTTTTCCAGCAGAGCAGGACTACGGTAATCATAGAATTGCCTCTCCCCTACGTTCTTGCTGGTAGATTATTTCTAATAATTCGAATACTCTGGGGTTTTTATGTATGGCGTATTTGTCTTTACTCTCTGGATTCCAGCGGATTTTCTTGGTTGGTACCACCCAGCGCTCAACTTTTGGAAACTTTTTGTTTACTGCGAGTCTCCACCAATAATCATCTATCCAAACAGGGGCAACCTTATTATAAAGACCCTCTCCTCCCCAAACAGTTTTACTGTCTCCCCAAGGGTATGTACCAATATCCACTCCGATACAGTGTTTGCGATGAGTCATGGCAGTGTTGCAAGGGATGTAATCAGCTCTAACTGGTTCTGCTATGTGCGCCCCATTGGTTTTGCCACACTGTTTAAAAGTATCTCCCGTATAGTGCAGCCCTATGCACCCCAATATTTTATCTTCGCTAAAATGTTTTAAATAATCCTCAACAATGCCCCCTACATGGTTTGCGTCGTCATCACAAAACATAATGATGTCGTTTTTAGCAAATTGCGCTGCTGCAAATCTAGCAATACCGCCGAGATTTCTGTTAACATTAAGGAGCAAAACGGGTAAGTTCGTTTTAAATGTTCCTGAATTATCCAAAACAATAACTTGGTTGACCTTCGGTTGGCTTAACCAAAATTTGAGTAGGCCTTCGAAATGCTGGAAGCGTTTCCAGCACACTAAAATTACTGTAACCATATTTCTTTTACTCCTTTATAAACCACCAATCGTCTTTTCTATTGTGAACATTTTCATCTTGTGAGTCTGTTCTGTTGAGGAAGATATGGTTTTCTTGACAATACTCCTCCACTGCCCTGCGAACACCCTCGTGCAGCCAATAATCGTGTCCTGCAACTAAACCGCCCTTTTTAACTTTTTGTGACCAAATCTCAACATCTGGTCTAGCGTAGTTATAAGAATGGTTTGCATCGACGTAAGCGAAATCTAAACTTTCGGCCACAATTAATTTGCTGGCTTCAAGCGAAAAGTTTCTTATCCAAATTAGTTTATCTTCATATGGCTGCAAAATCTGTTTGGCTTTTAAGTAAGCCTCTTCTAGTGTATTTTTCATATACGGTACCTCATCGTATTCTTCATAATCCTGCCAAGGGTCAATTAAATAGAGAGTTTTTATGTCTAATTTCTTTAACATCTCCCTAGCGCCGTATCCCCAAAATACACCAATTTCAGCCCCTATTAAATCTTTCTTACCAACTAAAGAGTTATCGAAAACACGTTGGGCGCGGGTTACCCTAAAGTCTTCCGTTTTCTTAACAAGTTTGGCATAGGCGATAGCTTCCTTGCGACTTCTGCGTTTACCCTTTTCCAGCTTTTTAAGTATGGTCATATCTTCCTATCCCCAGTAACCATGCCTTGGTTTGTATCTTTCAAATACTTTTTATAAAGTTCCCAAGGGTCTATATCCTCTTTTTTTACCCACTTTCTAAAATAGAACTCTCTTAATTCTTTCAATCTTGGGTCTAATGAGTGCGCATCGGAATCTCTTCCCTCTGGAAGCATCTCCCACCGTGCAGTCGGTACGACCCAAAGAGTTACCCCTTTCTTTTGCATCTCGTGCTCCCACCACCAATCATCCATATAGACAGAGGAGATTGACCTCAAATCAATATCTATGTGGTGCTTTCTATGTGCTAAACAGATATTAGTACAAACATAGTCCACTTTTACTACGCCACCTATAACTGGTAATCTGCCCGCACTACTATTATCATAGTATTTTGTGCTGTTACTAAACTCTCTACCCATAATCCCAACAATTTTGTTTTCATCCCAGTGTGCAAGTAAGCTTGCAACCAATCCTTTCTTAGCAATGAAGTCATCGCCAGCAAGAACGATAATATCGTTCTTAGCAATGTGTGCGAGTAGCTGTCGCCATCTGGAGTTAAGGTTTTTACTAGAGCTGATTACAACAACTCCCGGCAAGTCGGTTTTGAAGCTTCCCGAATTATCCCAAATAAGAATCTCGTCTACCTCGTCTTGGTCTAACCAAGACTGCAGAACCTCGGTATATCTTTCTGCTCGTTTCCAGAATATAGTGCAAACAGTAACTTTTTTCATTATCTAGTGAATAAGGAAATTATTGGGGCACACTTCTTTTCTTTAAACCCAAAACTTGCTACGTGTTTAGCTAAGTTATCAGTTCTCAGTTTATCTCTCTTAGCAAAGTGGAACTCTATCATAATTGATTTAATTTTATCGACTACGTTCTTAAAGCCATCTGAATATAAGATCATATCTTCTGCTCCCTCAACATCGAATTTAACAAAATCAACCTCTCCTATGTTGTTCTCAGTAAAAAACGTATCAAATCGTTTAGTGTTTACCTCAACCACTTTGCACACCCCGCCCCCGCCGTAGTTATAAACCAAGCTATTGCCAGTACGATTTTGTAGCCAAATATTAAAGTTTGCTTTTCCGTTTTTATCCGAGAGAGCAAAATTAAAAGGGACGACATTGTTCCATTTATTAAATTCTACATTCTTTTTCAGAGCTTCGAAGTTTTCTGGTGAGGGTTCAATCGAGTAGACTATCTTGGCATAATCTCGCATAAATCGGGTAACGAGGCCAATATTCGCCCCCACATCAATAATAACCATGTCCTTTTTATTGCCGAATATACCTGCGTATATTTTATCAAAGTATGTTTCCTTGTAGATGTGTGGGATGTAAAGATCCTTGAACGGGATGTCTGGATAGAAGGTTGCTTTTAATGCCATAGTTATCTCCTTAAATTCAAATAAGTTGGTTTATTGTTTTCTATAATCAATCGCATCATATCAGGTATTTCTTCCTTTGTCTTAGGCCAATAAGAATTTATATTTGGAAACAGCTTCATAACTTCTTTATCTTCTTCTGACCAATGTGAGAACCCATCTTCATCATAATCCCTATCCCGTCCTCCGCCGACTAAGTTAACTGGTATTCCCTCTCGATTGATATAATTTCTAATCGCCTCAAAGGGGCGGTAAAGCAAAAACGGAGTTATTGAGTAGATAAAAGGTATTTTCCCCTCTAAAGCCAAACCTACTCCAATTCCCACCATACTCTGCTCGGCAGCACCCGTGTTGATATACCTGTCAGCGAGTTCATCACGGATAGGGTCAAACATTAAGTATCCCAAATCGCCAGTTACTAACCAAATATCTTTGTTCTTTTTCATTTGCTGATAAAGCTCATAAGCAAACCAGCCACGCATACTATCGTATCTTTTCATAGTCCTCCTTCTCGACTTTACAGTAATGTGCGTCAAGTCCTTTTAAGAACGGATATTGCTCTACTGTGGTTTTAACGATCTTAGCTGGGAAACCAAATGCTTTGATTCTTTTTATGAGATACCCTACGTCAACCTTTTTGTATGCTGCCCAGCCGTTTATAATGAGGTACACTTTCAAATTGTCTAGTTTCTCTTCTTTGGCAATTGTTAGCGATTCCCAGATTGACCCCTCAGCGCACTCGCCATCGCTGATCGTGCAGTAAACATCCCTGTCTCTGTTGGCTAGAGCCATTCCTACTGCAATTGGTAAACCCTGCCCCAGACTGCCAGTAGAACAATATATGCCATCTTCTAAGTCCCTATTCGGGTGAACTCCGTGTTTTTTACATAGATGTTCAGCGTCAATACCAGCGTGCTTTTCAAGCACTACGTACAGAGCTAATCCAGCATGGCCGTTGCTCAAAATAAACTTTTCCTTGGGCTTCTTGATTGAATAAATTTCATCAATCGTATCTACTGAACAAATGCAGCTTCCAATGTGTGTGAGTCCTAAACGGTAAGATATATCAATTATTCTTTTTTTCAGATTCATAGCGTACCATCTCCTTAATTGATCGCTTTAGTGTTTTAGTTTGTCTCCACCCCAATGACTTTAGTTTACTATTATCTGCTACCCAAAAGCTAGAATCGTAGCTCCTAAGGCTATCAACTATTTTTGTATTGGCTTTTTTCCTCGTTTCCTTCTCAACTATTTCTAAAACTTCCTGATTTGAGTATTGCTCGCCACAACCTAAATGGAAGATTTCGCCACTGATGCTTTTTATATTTTTGAGGATTAGAAGTACTCCCCGACACAAATCATCTATATCGATAAAATCATGTACTGGTTCGGGGACGAATTGTATTTTTTCACCATAGAGACAGCTTCTTATAAGCGTAGGTATCAAATGCTTTTCTTGCTCCCCAACACCAGTTACGGAGAATGGCCGAACAACTACTGTATTAAAATACTTGGCATAGTACCTCGTCAGTTGTGTCCCGCAAGCTTTAGTCGCCCCGTATAGAGTTTCTGGTCTCGCGACCATATCTTCATACATTGGTTCGTCTTTCCTCCCAAGTTCTGAGGAAGAGCTGAAGTAAATAAAGTTATCTGCGCCAATCATTTTGGCAGCTTCCAACAAATCATGGGTATAGTCTACGTTTACACTGAAAATCGTATCTTCATTTGTTTGGAAGCTATGGTTGCCATAGGAGGCACAATGAATGATTGTATCTGTTTTAGTTGATAGCCCGAGCGATAGCTCGGTTAGTATCTCGATAAAATTGCCCACACATTCTCTTGGTATCTTGATCGGGGAGGGCAGCAGTGCGGATAGGTGAGACCCTATAAACCCACCCGCCCCACTTATTGCTACCATCTTTTCTCCTCTATCTTCGCCCAAACCCTATCGTAGATTAGGTACATAATAATCTTTACTGCGGTGTATGTACCTGTGATGAGCGTGACTGACTTCCACGCTCCTGTGAAGTAATAGACTATCAAGCCGCCTAATCCCATACCTAAAATGATTTCGTATGTAATCGCTTTTAACCAATGGGTGGGGTTCTTCAACCAGAGCCAAAGCCTCTCGTGGAGATAGAATACAATCAGAAAAGTTGTGTGGTGAGCAACAGTGCTTTTCAGCGTTAGCTGCCATCTACGCGTAAAGATATAGAAGATTGCTGCATAAACAAATACGCCCATTACCCGCCAAATGAGGCTCTTTAACATCGATGACTTATGACTTGTCACTTCTTACTACCCCCTATTATTTTATCTTTCAAAGCTGTAGTTGACTGCCCACCATAGTAAGGCATCATTATCACTCGCTTACCAAGTCCCCCCATAACCCTTTTGGCTTCACTAACCGCTTCGGGCGTGTGGCTGGTACTCTCAAAGAGAATATCGGCTGTTACGGCAGCGTTAGCTAGCGGGGAATAGGTTTCTTGTGATACAGCTATGTCTACACACTCCAACGCTTGCACCATCCTTAGACGCTCGCTAAACGGCACTACTGGCCTGGGTTTCTTTTCCATGACTGCCTCATCAGTCAAAACACCAACGATAAGCGTGTCGCACAGCTTTCTACACGCCTCAAGATGATTAAGGTGGCCGACATGGATCAGATCCGCGCAAACATACGCGTAACCTATCGTTTTCATATATCTTCTCCTATTGAATACAATTTCCTAGCCAGATCGTTTCTCATTTTCCAATGCTTAGGATCGTGGCAATACCCCACCCCACCCTCAGTTAGTTCAACGAAGTATTCATCTTTTTGGGCGGGAATAACAAAAGATTTATTACTCATGCTTAAAATTAAATCTTCTTCTCTGCCAAACATATATCCCTCTTTTAGTAGCTTTTCTTCTGTTCTAAGCATATTTCTAAGAGCCGAAAACGATACAAAGAAAGTTCCCTTACCAACTAATAAGTCAACCTTTTGAGGTTTCTCTATTTTAGCACCATAAACTTCTTTACCTTTCTGATAAACAGCGCGATCTTTTGGATTAATTATTTTACCCCAGTATCCATAGCAACCATCCTTAGCATACTTTAAGAAGTTTCTTATTGTATCTTTCCCTACCGTAACGTCATCATCTACAAAATAATAGTAGTCGCTTGGTTCGAGCAATGCAATTGGATATCTTGCCCTGCCTCCATAATTCTTGCCACTATTTATCACTGTACCCCCGCCCGAATAAATCACTTTGGGGTTGTTGTTAAAAACGATTATTTCATCTGGGGAACGAGAATTGTTTCTTAAATCTTCTTCAATTCTTGGTACATTTTCGGTTCGTTCGGGATAGTAATGTAAGATGACCGCGGTAATCTTCATGTATATTTTTGTTCGAGATTTTCAAACTGCTGTGCAGCCTTTTCCCATGTATACTTATGGGCAATCCTGCGTGCTTCTTCGCTCAACTTGTTGAACAGCCTTTCGTTAGTTAGTAGCTTGACTACCTTATCTACTGCCGCGTGCTGCCACATAAAATCCTTGGGGCTACCCTCGATTATGTAACCATTCTTGGCATTCTCAACTATGTTCGGGAGGTTCCCGATACCAGTTGTTATGGGAACGCACCCAGCTGCCATGGCTTCAAGTACAGGCGAGCAGAAAGTTTCAAAGAAGGTACAGGGGTATAGGTAGATTTTGTGTTCGTTTAATCTTCTTGCCAAATGCTCACTACCCGTCCGTCCATGGAAGAGGATTCCGGCCCGTATCATCTTGTTATACATTGGTCTAAACTGCTCATTGTTCCAGCCCCATAAGCCGGCTCCCCCGTAAACATGGAGCTTCGCTTTAGGAACACGCTCCTTTATTCTCGGAAAGATTTCGCTGAGATGAACCATTCCCTTTGTGGGAAAGGCGGCGTAAACAAGACTAGACTCCTCTTTAGGGGCTGACTGGTCGAAGATTTCTAAATTGATCCCATTAGAGATAATCTCGGCCTTTGACAGGATCTCTTGCGAGAGACCAAGTTCCCTAAAGTAGTCTCTCTGCCACTCGCTAACGAAGACGGTTTTATCGACTTCTGTAAACCTAGCCGACTCAACCGTATTTCTATGAACCCAGTTAACAACCTTTGCTGCTCTTATTTCTGCGGGGAAGCTCTCTAGGCCAATAAAGAGATCAACATCTGCAGGTTCGTAGCTTGAAACATCGTAAAACTTTACCCCATCGTATAAATCTGGGGTATTGCAATTAACAAAGCAAGTTACATCGTGTCCTCTTTTAGCAAATTCCCTTGAAAGGCCAATCAGACAAGTTTCTATCTCGCCAACCCCCACGTTCTTGGCTGTGTTCGGATTATACTTTAATGCCGATTTGTTTTCGTAAAGGGTTATTTTCATGACGACCCCACTATTTTGAATTCCGTAATATCTAGTTCTTCCTTAGGTGAATAAATAGTATTGTGTCCCTCCCCATGTCGTTTTAGCACTTCGGGAGTGCAATGAACTCCATAATCTCCTATTCCTGTGGCCCTGTTAACTACGAATCTAGCTCGTTTCATTCCAGCCATCTTAATTGCCCAATCCTTTCCTGCATCCTGCGATGATATCCCGTGTCTATTCGGGAGGTTACTGTCATTAAACAGCTTTAAAATTAGTGTGCTGCTTCGTCTTTTATAGGGCGCGTTTTTAACTATATTGTAGTAACCTATGTACTTTTCTTCTACTTTCTTCCACTTCTTCCCCCAACAGGCTTCTGCCCAAAAGTGTCCTTCCCAAAATGCTAGTTTATCGATATTCCCTTTTATATCCTCTTCTTTACAGTACAGTTTAAAACTTGGAGAAATAGATGCTACCCGTTCATCGTTCTCAAATTGCTTTAGCACCTCTCTCATTAAGTGAATAAAATTGGGGCTAACTACTACATCGTTTTCTAGAAATATAAAGTGGTCGTACTTCTCAGAAAGATAGTGCATTGCCTCGTATTGGTTTATGGCTATACTTGCATTGTCGGCTCTCTCGTGTACCTGTCTATGTGGCAAGCTAGAGTTCGTGAACATCGCCACACTCTCGATAATACTTTCATCTTTGGCAACTCTCCTGCCTGTAAATTTACAGATTGCTCCATCTTGGAATAAGTGAAATTCAGTATCATCCAAGTTATTGGCTACAAGCGACCTGATTAGCTGTTTTAAGTATTGTGGTCTGTTCCAAGAGATAATTCCGATTCCCAATTTTTTCATGTTAATTTGAATGCCTCTACAGCTAAGTTAAACGGATGATGTGACTTTGGATTTATCTTGGTTACCCTAACAAATCCTACTTTGGATAGAAGCACATCTAAAGTTTGAAAATTATAGCCCCAATGATAGTAGTCAGGTTCGTACTCCTGCTTACCATAGACCTCTTGCATAATCTCTGTATCTAGCTCCCTCTGTGATAGATAGCGTCTAAAAAGCTTGTCTAAATCGGGAACATGAACCTCCAGTTTCCCTTTAGGCTTCAGACATCTAAGCCACTCAGTCAAAGCAAGCTCTGCTTGTGGCCTCGCTAAACATTGAAGCATATGGCTGCTACAAATAGTGGTTAAGCTGTTACTGGCAAAAGGAAGCACTCTAGCATCTTTTTGATGTCTGACTTTGGGAAGTTTCCTAAGATCTACTTGAACCCAATCGGGGTATAGTGGCGTTTCCCCACCTCCTATTTCAACCGTTGTGGGGGCTGCTGTTCCAGAAAGATCAACGCCTTTTCGGATTGGTGGGAGTCCTTTCATCTTGTTTTTCCACTCTTTCATAAATATAGCTCTGTTCCTCTTAGTAATAACCCCGTATGTCACCGTGTCCTTTGCTTTAGCTACACGCTGAGAGGCGCCCTCATAATGAATTAGTCGGGCTTCATGGTTGATATAAACTCTGTACCCCTTCTCTCTCGTTCTCAGACAAAGGTCGTTATCTTCATAGTATCCCCTTTCATACGCTTCGTTAAATTTAGCTAACTCTTTCCTAACCAGTAAGACTGCGCCAGTTACGGCTTCAACCTCTTGAACCCCAACACCAGGAACACGGTCAGCACTCCGCCGACCACCAATCTGGTGAGGCGCTCCCGCAGAATCGAAAGAGATGCCCGCATGTTGGATTTTAAATGGTGTGTTCTTCTTCTTAGGGAAGTACAGCCGCGCCCCTACAATCCCAGCCTCTGTTCTCTCCTCTAATACATCAACCATCTTCTCCAACCATCCCCACTGTGGCTCTGTGTCGTTATTAAGGTAACAGATGTATTTTCTAGTAGCTATTTTAAGGCCCGTATTGCTTCCTTTAGCGAACCCGTAATTTTCTTTATTGAAAACACACTTAACGTTTGGATATCTTTCTCTAACTTCTTTGAAGTAGCCTTTGGTTCTGTCAGTTGAGGCGTTATCAACTAGAATCAGCTCGAAACCGGGAGGAGTAACTTCGTACAGCCTCTCAATACATACCTTAGTAAACTTTAAGTTGTTGTAGCAGACGACAACAATTGAAACCTTGTCAGTTCTCGCTAGAACCGAGTAAAGTTTTTTCTTCGTTTTTTCCTCATCAAAGACCTTACTCCTCTTAACTGCCGCAACCGACATCTTCTCTAAAAAGGCAGTATTTTCTATTAACCACTTTGTTTTCTCCGCCAGTTCGGTGACACTCTCGACTAAGAACCCACTTTTACCATCATCTATGATTTCTCTCGGCCCTCCCCTGTTAAGAGATACCGGAACCGCTCCAGATGCCATGGCCTCAACAATTACCATGCCGAAGTGCTCCTGTGCGCCTGGCTCTTTGGGCATCGTTACTCCAGTCATATGCCAATAAATCTTAGCCTCCCCATAAAGCTTCTGGAGCGTGGAAAAGGATACCCCGGCGTGAAAAACAATTGGATACCCTCTGGCATCTAGCTGAAGTGTGTCGTAGTAACCTTGGTCTTGAACCTGTCCTACCATGTTTAGAGTCCAGCTCTTCAATCCGCTATCGACCATCTTTTTGAAGGTTGTTATCATCTGGCGGTGGCCTTTATCCGCCTCAGGTGCGGGACGAGAGAATCTACTAACATGGATGATACTGTTGGTCTTTGTACGTGGGCGGAATTGACTCGTCATGATCGGGGGGTAGACTACCTCAATCTTTTCTGGAGGAACCTTCCACTTCTTCTGTATGTTCTCTTCGGTGTATTTAGAATTTGCTAGAAAACTAAAGCCGTAGGTTGGAAAGTAAAACTGGGGGAAGAACACAAGTGCCCACTTCTTTTTGGCTTTTGAGTTAGCTATCCGCCAGTGAGAAATATTTAGAAAGAGGTATTTATACTTATTCTCGATTCCTTTGTTGTATTTGAAAAATTGTAGCCCCTCAGTATCTATATGAAGAAAGTCGCTCATCCATGCCTTTGACTTCGCTTTCTTCGGAAGATAAACATCGCAATCATAGTACGGTTTCAGGTATTCCAAAAACTTAAAAGCGTGAACCGTACCTCCTCCAAGCTGGTCATAGTGATCGCACACACACCCTAGGTTTATTTTATTAAACGGACTTCTTGTAGTTACACCCAATTTATATCTCCCCCGACATTAGGATCTCTCCTAACTCTTTTTTCATCTTCTTTTGTTGGTGCCAGCGCGCCTCCTCCCATCTGATCGACCAACTGTCTAATCGTCTTTCCTTTTTTCGTTGCTATCGTTGTCCTTTTGTCAATATTCTCAACCTTTTGGATCGCTCGCTCTATCTTTTCTGGAACCTTTCCTAAAGGGGCTCTCCTGGGTCCGGCGGCACTTTGTTGGGGAGTCTGTGGTCGAGACTCGTAACCACAATTGGGACAACTATAGTTAGCGGCAGCGGCATTAAAGAATAGTCGATCTTCGCATTCTGGGCAAAACTGTTCAGGATATAGAACATGCTGAACTAACACAAAGATCTGTTTCTTTAGGTCGTCTGTATCGTGGTATTTATCTACTACCTCATCAATCCGTTGTTTCAGGGTTTTTTGTTTCTTTGGCAGAGTAGGCGCTTCTATTGGTTTTTCTACTAGTTTCTTTTTTTTGGGTTCTGGCATAAGTTTAGTTGCTCCAATATACTACTAAGAAATCGCGTCAACAGGGGTGTGTGCTCCTGGATCATCAATTGCATTAACCATCCTCTTGAAGAAGTCGTCGTAAGTTTCTACTTTCTTCAATGTTTCTTTATTCTTTGCCCGCTCCTCCTTTGATCTTGGAAGTTCCTTCTTTATGTGTATAATCGTTGCTGTTTTATTGTGAGGAGTAATCCCTTCTCCTTCAACAGGTCTCTTTTTTCCAACATAGACTTCCTGCGCGGTACAAAACCACTTGTTATTGATGTAGATTTGAATTGGTGATTTGAAGGTTAAGTCCATTTTTCTTCCTTTGTCTCTCGCACCAGCCGAGGAATATCGGACCAGTTGCTAATGCCGCACTCTTTAGCTAGCAAGGTTAGTTTCTTAATACGCTCTGGAGAGCTTTTTCTCAGATCGGAACACTCTAACCACCATTTCAAAATATGTCCCAATCTCCACACCTCAGCTGCCATGTAACACACCTTCCTTATTCAAGACCCATCTGCTCGTGTACAAATTGAAGTTGTGGCTCTCTCTCTTGTACCTGCCCTCAGTTCTTGATTCGTAATGATACACAACTGCTGCAGGTTCATAATACACTCTCTGCCCTTTTTTGTGAACCTCTTGGCAGTATTCCACATCCTCCCAACCACACCAGTAATCTTCGTTAAATCCCCCAATATCTTCAAATAAGCCTTTCGGGGTAACGGCGCAGGCAAAAGTTACTGCAAAATACTGTTTTCTCTTATTTGCTAGCGGGTAGCCCGAATGTTTTCCAAAGTAAACATGGTTGGGGCGACCATCGCTCATTTCAACAACCCCCGCGTGTTGGATTACCTCGGTACCAGGATGTAGTAGTTTTGCTCCGACAACCCCAACCGCATCCTCTTCCTCAAACACTTTCATCATTGCGGTAAGCCATCCTTTTGTTGGGATTGTGTCATTATTCAAAAAGCACAAGAAGTTGCCCTTAGCGAGCCTAGCAGCTTGGTTATTTGCTACTCCAAAGCCCATGTTTATATCGTTATAGACAACTTGTCCATCAATATCTAAATCGAGATTTTTAAGGTACTCTGCTGTTCCGTCGGTTGAGTTATTCTCAACAACAATCACTTCGTAAGGCCACTCAGTATTCTTTGCTACTGCCTCCAGAGTTTGTTGTAGGAAGTTCTTACCGTTTAGGGTAGGAATTATAATCGTTACTAAATCGGCCATGCTATAAATATTTTAAATCCACAATCTCGTACAACCCGTCTTCTCGATGTCTGACCAAGACCGTCCCTTTCTTTTTTTTATATTTTTCAATTACAGCCATCGCTTCCTCTATAGTCTTGTATACTTTTCGCATATCTATCTCCCTTCGGGCATGTTTGTACATGTAGAGTCCCATCGGGGTTAATAGGTATCTTCATGGTGTCTTTAGTTCTAATCCAATAAACTTTAGTATTACAGTGCTCACAGGCAGCAGAATCGGTTATAAGTTTTAGAATCCGTTCAGTCTTTTTCAATGGTACCTCCAATAATAGTTAATCCGAGAATTTCATATTCTTTAACTATGTTTTTATCAAAATTCCCAGTACATCTCGCATCGATTAGAAACTTGAAGTTGGGATCTTTAGGCAATCTATCTTTATAAAAAGACGCTTCTCCAACGATATTCCCATTATATTTAATTGGAACAGTGTAGAATCTATCTGTTTCTGGATGTCCATCTTTTACCTCCTCCAATATTGCCATATTATGCGTGAGGACATCCTTTCCAGTGATAAGAATCCTTACCAACGGCCATGTCTATTGCGTACCACTTGCCGTACCTATCCTTTAACCAATCAACAGACCAGTATCCAGCGAACTCGTTGGCTACCCGTTGTGTTAGCTCCTTGAGCACCCGCGCCTCAATTTCGGTTAGTACATTCATCTTCGCCAGCTTCTCTTTCCAGTCGGTAACATTGAGCCTTCCCTCAAACGCCTCTTCCGGCCAATAGGGGTGGATACAAAGTACCTCCCCATCTTTAATAAAACATCTAAACTCCTTTGTAATTGGCATTTCATTGAATGCTTTGAATATGTGAACTGTTTTTAGTACTTTTCTAACTACCCAAATATTTGTTGGGAATCCTTTTTTCAGATCTTTCATAATACTAAAGTCTACTAGATTTTGTGCATTTCTCATTAGGGTCTCTTCGCTCTCTACAAAACAGGTATCTTTCCAGTGGTGTTTATCGCTAGTTTGTCCAGTACGAAGGAAAAGCGGGTAGCCGATTTGCTTTCCCATTGTTTCCAATACTTTTCTAAATCTCATAAATGAAATTCTGTCTGTATCGTTTAGTTTCTTCATCCAGAATAGCTTCCGCATTGCACTAACAAAGTTTTTATCAATCTTATTCATATCGGCCACCACGGTATCAGGAATTGGTATCTCAAGTTCCTTTAATTTCGGTAACCAGTAGGTAATACAATTCTTTTTGTGGTTCATCTTCTTGCTAAAGGCTGCCAATCTTCTTTAATCGACCTCTCAAATAATTTTAACATCTTTTCTGCTCTGCTTTTGGGCGTAAGCGTCTTAGCGAATTTCTTGGCGTTTCTGCCCATCTTCTTTCTCAACTTATCGTTGGTCAGTAGCTTAATTATACTCTCTGCTAAATCCTGTGGTTTAACCATGTAGTATTTACTTCCGCCCTGATTGTATGTATAGGCAGCGGGTTTGACCAAGATGCCTCTATCTCTAACAATTTCAGTAGAGGCAGCACAATCGACAGCAACGCTTGGAATACCAGAGATTCCCGATTCAATATACGGGAGTCCAAACCCCTCACCAACTGATGGCAGAATGTTAATATCAGCAAGGTTGTATTGCACATTTAGAGTTTCATCGTCAATTGGAGTCCGGTCTACCGTTTGTGGAATGATAACATGATCGCCCAAACCTCTCTCGGAAACATATCTATCTAGGTCGTAACCTGCCGATTCTCCCGTATCAGTTTTTGCGTGAATTGAAGAAGCGAGGATTAAAGCCGCATTAGGAATCTCTTGGACAACAATTTTCATTGCATCAAATAAGACGGGTAGGTTCTTTCTTATCTGGTTTCTAGCACAACAAACAATCGTTTTGTGGTTATCTAGATGGAATTTCTTCCTTAACTCTTCCTTATCTAGCTCATGGAATACCTTCGGATTAACTGGTGGGTATAGAACGTCACCAAAAACTTGTGGTAGGACACTTAACATTTCAATTCTGGCAAAATTAGAGTAGTAAAGATGAAAGTGAACCCAACGGGCAGCTTCCCTTGCTTGGTGGGGAAGGGGATCTCCATCTAGAGTTCCCCAATGGAACCACTTTAACTTGTATGGGTGAGCCAACACGAACGCTACTTTGTGGAGCATCCAGTAATCCTGAACTGTTAGGACAATATCTGGCTTGAAATCGTCTATCGCATACTGGAGTACTTCTGCGGCGTAGTAATCTTTAACATCCTCTCCCTTGGTATGGTAAACCTTCATCGAGTGGTCGAGGGGATATCCGTTCCACCCTAAAGCTACATGAGCAACCTCATTGCCCTTTTTCAAGTAAGGGAGCATGTCTTTCAGATTACGTGAGTATCCTGTTTTGTGGTCGTAGTATTCGCTGTAGATTAGAATCTTACGGTTTGGCATTATTTTTTATTCTTTTCTTCTAGTTTCATAAGCCACGATAGCTAAAATCAACAACGCGGGACCGAGCCAAGAGCCATCTAAAGCAAACAAAAATGATGTTAAAAACAGCCAGTGGTATATTTTCATTGGTAATCAGCCTCCTCATTCAGTTTTCCGAAGTGTACTGTTACATATTCTCCGTAGCGACCTATGCCTATTTCCGTAAAATCTTCGCTAAGTATATTTTCTCTATGACCTTTGCTGTGCATAAACGCCTCAACAATTACTTCATCGGTATAAAGTCTGTGAGCCAGATTTTCTCCAGCACTTTTGTAATCATACCCAACAACCTCAAAGAATCCCCATGGATCTGTCCCATCGGGAGCTATATGAGAAAAGTAGTTATTATTATACATGTGTTGGGATTTTAGCCACGCTGATTCATACAGTAACGAATTATTATCGAGCATGGGGCTATTTACCTTTAAGCGTTCTAGGTTAATTAATGACACTATGGTGTCAAAATCGTCTTGAACATAGCGTTCCATGTAGAAGCTTGTTCCAATAATTGGAGTTCCCCCGATAGTTTGGCGTTCTCGTATAAAGATCCTAGCACTAAAAAAGAAGACCAAAAAGCTAAGTGTCCAAATGGTAGCTAAGACTATGTGAACTTTATTTTTCATATTTTTTCCTTTGTTTTTTCAATTTCTTTTTTTCGGCTTTTGTTAACTTAATAATGCTATCGCAAGTTCCTTTTTTTAATCCTTCTTGATAACACGTCTGACACCAAGTATCCTGCCCATTCGCGGTGAGTACTCTCACCATCGCAGATGGTACTCCTACCGTCCCAAACTTTATATGGCATCGAGAGCATTGGTATTTGCCAATCTTTATATTAATTGGTTCGACTTTAAAGCTTGTTTCCTCTGGCATTGGTTACAATATTCCAAGTGTATGGTTTCCTTGGTTCCCTTGGTACAAATTCGGCTCTTCTAACTACTTTATGAACTATTCCCAGCTTCACGGCTTCTTCAACTTCAAACCACCGATCTTCCTCGTTATCAAAAATGTCCATCCAAAACTTTTCGGTTGTTTTTCCTTCGGTTTGACTGGAAAAAAGTTTAGCTAGCTTCCTCATTGAATAAAGAACATACTCTGCTTCCCTCTTTATCCCTGATACTTTGCCAGCAGGTCTAAATCCTGCACAGTGCATCATAAGATTGGTGTAGTCGTGACAAACTCGGTGCTTCCCCCCCATAAACAGAATAAACCCGCCCGATACTGCGTTAGCAAGAGCAATTGTCCTTACAGGAACTCGCATAGTTCCCATAATGTCGGTCGCGACCAGCGATTCGTAGAGAAGTCCTCCGGTAGAATTGATAATTACTGTGATTGGAAGTTCCCCCGACTGGATGTCCAAATCAACTAGATTCATATAAAGAAGTTCGATTAGAGACGAGTTGATGGGCCCGTTTAACCAAATCTCTCGTTTTTTGAGCCGCTCTTTAAAGGATTCTATCCGTAGCTTTCGGTACGGGTCTGGGGCAGGGGGGGGGGTCTGGTTTGTCTGCTGATCGTTAACTAACGGGTGATTTATCATTTTTTGTTTTCTCCTTTAATAGTTTCTCGAGATCTTTAAATTTTCGTTTGAACGCTGTCTGGTTTGCGATAAGTGTTTTCAAGACTGCCCCTACCGCATCAAAATTCTTCATGGCAGCCTTGTTATGAGCATTGTAGCTTATCTTCTCACTAGGATTCAGGTTAGATGGTACAGGAAGCTCTATGTCGAGTATCGCTCTTTTTACGGTCTCTTTCCCGGCCATTTTTCCTCCTTCTCTACGCAACTAATGCACATGTAGAAGTCAACTCTTTTCATAACTGGTGGTTTCAGAACCCACTCACCGTATTCCTTAACTCTCTCAGCGTTCTTAATTGGTATTAACCTAATTTGGTGTAGTCCTTTAGTACATGGATTTCCGCAAAGGCTACATTTAACTAGAGGAATACCGATTACCTCTTCAGGACTTTTTATCATCCTTTTTCCCTAGAGGTTTAATAATTGGCTCGGGTTTGATCGTTTCTAGATACCAAAGCTGTATGCACAGCTTGTTCTCTCCAACAGCATAGGTATTCCTGCCGTTTATAACGCGGCTAACATTATCAACAGTATCCAAAAACTCAGTTACTTTTTTATTGAAGGTTTTGATTCCTGCTTCCGAGGAAATATCGCCAATAAACGTAGCAAGACGCATTTTGGCGTGTATTCTTTTTTGGGGACCTGGTCCTACTTCTGGCAAACTTATCGCCTCCCTTCACCTAAACCTGTAACTACAATCTAAATCTGAAATACATTATAGCATAATCTGGTGCGAAAATCAACTATCAATTCTACTCAGAATTTTCTTCTGCTCCCTCTCCTTGCTCTCTTGTGCCCCCTCTTGGCTTTTGGGCATCTGGCTTTGAACCTTGCGGAGTAGCACCGATGGCATCCTTTAAAGGAAGCAGCGAGTCATTTTTAGAACCAAGAAGGTAGAACTCATCAGCCCATGGCTCATCTATCGGAAGAAGCCCAAGCTTAATCCTACCCTCGTTCCATTTGTAGAGTCCTCTTGTAGTTCCAGCCATAATGTCTCTTCTGGCTGCTTCGGATTCTTCAAGTCCTGCTGTTCTAAAGTCTATTCTGTAACTATCGATATCAAACCCATCTACGATAATATCTTTAGTGAGCTTGTTGCAAATCATTTTTCTTAGAGGGTAAATATTAGAGTAGTAGTAGGCTCGTTTGGCCTCAGAAGCGATAGCTCTATTCGATCCTTCTGGGAAGCCAATCAGAAACAAAGGAACCTCATATTGCCCACTCACTAGACGGACACCAAACATAAGCAGCTCCAGATAAGACATGTCTGCGGGAGTAATACCAAGAGCTTCGAGTTTTGCTCCTTTGAATAGAACGGGGGTCTTTCCCGCGTTCTGTGCTCCCATGAAGTTCTTTTCGAAGAACGCGCTAACTGCATCGGCATCGTTTTCGTTACAATCCTCTGGAAGAACTATCTGAGAAGGCGGTCTTCCTCCGTTTCTGAGGATGCTAATATTGTAGGTAAGAGCCCTGAGTAAGAGCTGAACCATCGAAGTACCATCTTCTAGAACAGCCCTACCATAGAGGTTTCCTTTCGGGTCAGGCCTACGAATATAACATACTTCCCCCAGAGTATAAATTATCTTTTTCTGATTGTCTGTTAGACGCTCGTATCCAATTTTTTCTAGAACTCCTTTCTTTTTCTTCGCGGGATTAACTAAAAGCTTTATCTTTGTCGCATCTAGATTGTAAAGTTCAGCAATTTCTTGCTTATCAGACTTCGCAGTTCCTTTTGTAGGAACCTTCTCCATGTACCAACTTCCATACCCGAGGAGAGAAACGATTCCAGCACTAACCAAAGTTTCGATTGTATCGTCAGGATTTGGCCTATCGAAGAACTTAATAAGTCGTTTAAGATCCTTTTTATTTGCAGACTTCCCCTCGATTTTCTTTATAACATACCCACCCCCCAAGACAGATCCGCTAATTCGGTTTATACATTGAATTGAACCTGGAGTTTCGGTATAGGCGGTATAGAGAGTCCCCCAATTTTTGCCTGAGGGATATTCCTGTGCATAGAGGTCTTTCGTAGTTGTGGATACTATGTACTTTCGAGGTCTGCCAACTTTCTGTTGTAGCGCCTTGGCTGTCGCTACTGCCCACTCATCTTTTGCTCCGCCTACAGCAGCGCTAACAGCTTTGGAGATTTCTTTATTCGTTTTAGTTTTTCTTTCCTGTTCCGTCTTTTCTTCCCAGCCCTTTATTTCGGTTTCTACAATTCCCGAAATCTCTTCCTGTGCGTTTTCCGACTTTAGAACACCAGCGACTAAGAATTTAGGTAACTTCATAATGTAGCCTTCTTGATATCCTTAGCAATCTTATCAGTTTTTAAATAAGTCTGCGCAACTTTATCTTCAAGGTCAATTGTGGCCCACGCATCGTGTAGTAGCTCATCTATGTAATCGTAGGTTAAGTAGATTCTTCCGCTCGTTCCCCAGCTGCTTCCCCAAGAGTTCTTTACGTAGAAGACCCTTCTATTGTCATCGTACCCTGTAATCAGGATGGCGTGTCCCCCACTAGAAAGCTCCCCCTCTTTTGGAAGATCTATTCTTTTATCAGGATTTTCCCAGTTATCATAAACGGGAATTCCCGCAACAACGGGCCCACTAGAGGCTAGAGCAAATCTCAACTCGTCAACGGTCTTTACTCTAGTATACGATGCAATTTTGTAAACTCTTTTACCAGATTTAATTCCAGTACTTTGGAGGATCTTTAAAGCAACTCTAATGTAGGTTCCGTCTTGTTTGGGTATTCCGTCTACCTTCTTGCATTCTTTGTAAAGAGAAAGGCCGTCAAAGGGGTAAAGTTTTTGATGTTCTATCTTTTCTTGTATCTCCTTCATGCTCGCACAGGAAAATCCTACACAAGATGGGGTGCTGCCTTGGTTTTTGACTGGTATTCCCCAATCTCCCCATGTTAAAACTCTGGGTAATTTCCGAGGAATAAGATAATTGCCCAAAAGAAGATCACGGCCGTCTTTTACATCTTTTATAGCGCCGAGACGGTGTGGAAACTTCATGCTCCTAACAGTCCCCTTCCCGGCTTTCCTTGTGAACAGTGCCAGCAAACGGCCGCAAATGCGTCCGAAACATCTTTCGAACCAGCCCTCGGGTGGTCTATTTTTGTTCCTTTTATCTCCTCTAGTTGTTGGCATTCTCTGATAAATACTGGGTAATCATAATAGCTAATTCTTTTTTCTAGTATACCACCTTTTAACGAGTGGTATGCTTCCGGTTTTCGGTCAACGCTAAAGACATCTGCTTTGATTCCAGTTTCGTTCAACATTTGGATAGAATCTCGTGAGTTCCAAGAGTCGAAAGTAACTAATTTTATATTGTACCCTATCTCTCTTAATCTGTAAATCTTTCTTCTGATATCTTTGAACATAATTTCTTCTTTCGGACCAGCTGTAATCTGTTCCATATAATCTATCCAAATTCTTGCCCTTTTCTCAATTTTCCCATCAGGAGTTTTGACTTCTTGCCAACCATCGAACTTCCCCATACAAATTCCAGTTGCGCATCCCTTGCCCGCTTTATTCAATCCTAAGTCAACATGGATATATCTTGGGTCCGAGTCGTAGTTTTCTGCTCCAGAGGGATTGTAAAACCACTCAAAGAAATCCCCACTTCTTTTATCGACAGGGTGTTTTCTATCTCTTGCGGATCGTTCAATGATAATTCCGGGGTCTCTGAAGAATCCCTGAATTGCTAGAGATGGCTGCGCTCCGTAGTCCCTCATTGCCTTCTCAGGGTTCGATTTAAACTCTAACTCATACTCAACTGGAACCATTATTCCTTTGAAGCTCTCGAGGTAATCTCCCAAATCGAACTTTTCTCCCGAAAACATTTCCGCAGGCAGCGCATCCCAGAGAGGGGTTCTTAGTTTATACAGCTTTGGGTTCTCATCTTCCGCAAACTTCCTCTCAGCAAAGTCATAGACATACTTTGGCGAAGTGATGATAAAGAGTCGCCCTCTGTCGAGAAATCGTGATCGAATCCTCTTCTTTATTTGGTTGTAAGATTCTTCGGCATAGTCTTTATCTGCCGTTGCAGTATGGAATGACGCTTCGTCAATTACTGCCCCAAAGATATTGTAGCCGAGGGGAGATTCCTCATTTGATCCAATTGGGAGGATGAAGATACTTTTAGGTAGCCTTATTTTTGACTTAATTCTCGGGTCGGGGGGGTAGTATCTCTGAAACCACGGATTGTTGTCAATTCTATTCTTTATCTCTCCAAAAACAACATCTTTAGCTTGGGTAAATGATCGCGAGATATTAACGAAAGCGATTCTGGTTCCTTTGGCAAAATGAAAAAACCTTTGAGGATTCTTTAAACAAAGAAGGTTGTAGATTATAAACTCTATTGCTTTTGATGCTAAAAACGACTTTCCGCTGCCGATACCCGCGATATACAGAACCTCTTCGTAGGTTCCTTTATCAAATATGTCTATAAGAACATTCTTATTGTGTGGTCTGGCGTTATCCTCTTCACTACCAAACTCAGGACTTTCCAGAAACGTCTTCATCGTCACCGGACGATGCTGGAACATTGGATACTTCAGGAAGAAGGAAACTTCCTGCAGGTTCTTGTGGTTGGCCTGTTCCTTTAAGAATGTTTGTAATTGTGCTGATAATTGCATCTTGATCCTCTTTAGATAGTTTTATAATCTCCTGAGCCACAGAAAAAGATTTGGTTTCAGAACTTGTTATAACATCAAACACCTTCGGGGAGGCTATTCCCTCAATATCTGTGATTTTACCAAGAATTGTTATTGCTGTATTTAGAAAACTGTTCTTACCAGCATGGTTCTTTGCATTTGTATATTCGAGCATTGCGCGGTGGTAGATATACTTTAGTTTGTCTAAAACTTCCGCTCTTTTCTCAAGGTAGCTTTGGTCTTCAGCTAGAGTTTCCTGTGTGATGTAACTCAGATCGCTCTTTATTGTCTCTTCTGCACAATGAACTTCGATTGGTTTCCCGTCCACCCCTTTTATTCCTCGACTGAGGATCATGCTAATCCTCTTGTACCCAAAGCCCTGACGATGGAGCTCGCGAACCTTTTGTCTCCTTAAGGGGATATCCGTAATTTCTCCTGCGATGACCGGAGCTGTTACCTGATCGATATCGGGGAGAACCTCTGCATTAATCTTATTGAGTGCGCTTTGTTTTGACATGTTCTGTTAAATACACTAAACAAATCTTTGTAATTCCCACCGCATTATCTTCTTCCTTGGTGTTTTCTATAGCCTTCTCAATTATTTTATATTGTTTTCTTGTTACGACCACTTCAAATCGGTAGTCCTCTGGGGCTTGGTCGCTTAGTTTCATTTCTTTCTCGTCATACTGATCGAAATCGAAATCTAGAAGTTCGTCCAATCCCGTTAGTTCTTCCCCAGAATATCCTAGCTGGTCCTCTAATTCTTCCATGGTGTATGTTTTATGTAGTTCGTGGATTACCTCTGCTAACTTTAGGGTATCGAACTCTCCCCGGAGCTTGTTCATGTTGATTGTAGCTATCATCGCGTCAGGAAGATTTTTATCTGTGATAATCGCGGGGAGCTCTTTGTATCCTATCCGATTAACGGCGACCTCGTATCTATGCGCACCATCTATCATTTCATATTTTTTGCCACCTTTTGGTTCAATATGTCTTACCAATATTGGCTGTAAGAATCCATCTTCCCTTATTCTTTTTTCAAGCTGGTCTAAAAGTTCAGGACTAACAACATTGGGGTTGTAGTTGTTAAGTCTAATCTCACTAGCTGCAATGCGCTTTACTTCGTGTTGGTAATTTGGTTCCATTTTTAATACTCCTAATTGTTATTCTACCAAATCAATTCAATCTTCCCAAATGATTCCCCTTTTTTTCCACAGGTTAGTTAGGTACGTCTGCAAATCGTCCCAAAGCTTTATTTCTTCTATTACATGCTTAGTTATTTTTTCTCCGCCACCCTTCATTTGATGTTTGTAGTATTTAGCGAGCTTTCCTTCCTTTGGAGATAGCTGACTTCTCCCCCACATCGCGACAGACTTCCAACTTATGCTGTCTGTACTGTAAATTGGATACTTCTCCAGAAAGTCAACTTTCGTCATCGCAAAGACATGAACCTTCTTTCCGTTTTCGTAGCAATCTCTAATACACTGCATATAGGGTATGCGGGGTTTTCCTCCTGCTGCGATGCCCTCTAGTGCAACATAGTCGTATCTGAACAACTCGTCTCTGTTTTCTTCCCAAGACCCCATCGTTGCGTGGTATGCGGGTATAAGCTTTTCTCCTGCTACCTCCCGCAAACTTTCTCTGATCTCCAAAAGTTTCTCTTTACCCACTAGAACGTCAATGTCTAGCTCGACAAAGTAATTAACCTTGTCCCGCCACTTTTTTATAAACTCTTTGTACTCGTTAACATAATTATCTAGGTTTACTAGCGCGGTTCTTTGGTGTGTAGCGCTCTTAACAGTAGAAGCCGCATCTTTAAGTCTCTGCGAAAAAAAGGAATACGCCCCGCTATCAACCATAATTTCTCTTTTTCCGCCCAGCGTATCTATAGCCCTCTTTGCTCCATTCCTGTAGTAAAAGCTCGTTAGGAGGTTTTTGTAATTTGATTTTGAAATCGCATCTAGGTATGTTTCAACTGCAGATAGAAAGATTTTCATTTGTAATTTCTTCCAATACTCTCATTGGGGCATCTCTGTACTCTCGTAGCGTCTTCATGGGATCTTCAACAGAATCGGCTCTAAGAAGTCTCTTTGCTTTCTCTACCATTTCGTTGTCATTTCTATAGAGATATTCATCAGCATATTGTTCGATGTAGCAGGCAGCATTGGGTAGAAGTGGGCGACATCCAGACATAACCCCCTCAATAACGGAATACCCAAAAGTTTCTAATTCTGCCGAAGAGAATATAATCTTTGCTTTGCTAAGATTGTGTAGGTACTCTTCTCTAGTTTTGTTTACCACAACCTTGATATATTTGCTATCTACTACAACCTCTCGTGGGGTCAGTAACCAAAACTCTGCCTCGTCCTTTAAAGCCTGTGCTAACTGAAGGAACACCTTTGGTCGTTTATCTTTATCCCACCTATGACTAAATACTACAATGTTTTTTCTCTTTGAGAAGTCCTCGCCCACCTCAACGTCGTCTGGTAGCGGTAGCCCTGTGATCGCCACATTGCCACCATCTAAGTAACTTCTCATGTAAAAAGTAGCGACCAAGATTGTATCTAATGCGCTGTACAAGTACCGCTCGAAGTGGTTTGCCCAACCGAAGTGTGAGAAGAACTCACCGGGCACATTTATACCAGAGTGGAATATTCCAAACAACCCAACTTTTAATTCTAAGGTGTCGATATGTTGGCGATAAAATGGCACCGACGCATTCCAGCCTTCTATCAGTAGAACTTTGTCCCCGTCGCGAATTCGTTGTTTAACTATGTTGAACGTTTCTAGGTAGTGGTTGAGGCTTTCTTCGTGATCGTAGAATACTCCTTTTACAATTTTCTTTGGTGTTCTATTCCCCACTTCAACAAAAGTAACCCCCTCTTCTCTCCACCTAGTCAACAATAGGTCTGCTATTGTTTTCTCGGGTCTACCAATATACTGGGGTGCTCTAACTACATAAATCATTCGAGGTACATCCTAAGGTGTGTGTCGCCGCATATATCTTCTACCATGGCAGCTAAGTTGTAGTTCGACTCTCCCCCCACGAACCTTCTTATTTGTTCTGTAAAGAGCCTCTCGTAGTTTACATCGACACTCTTCCCATTAAAAAAGACAGTGTGCGCGTTTTGTCTCCTCATGGCCACCAGCACGTCCCCCTCGTATGTAAATGCGGCACACGAGTCATCTCCTTCCACAACTAGCCGTGAAACCTGCCTATTGTTCTTTACGGCAACTGCTATTAAATGAGATAAGAGATCAAACACAATATTGCCGTTATCTTTTTGTTCTTTCGAGTTACACAAGACAAGAACATTAGCACCCTCTCGGAACTTAAAGTCGTAATTGTAGCCCACATAGTCTACTATAACCTTGTCCCCGTTCTCGGAAATAGGCTTTTCTAGCAGTATCTTCGCTCGTGGGAAGTTAGTTTTAACTTTAAGTACTACCTCTTCGTGAGTTTCTGTGGGGGTGGCAATGATAACGTGGGTAGGGGGACTATCTATAGCAGCAAAGTCGTCAATTAGTGTAAAGCCGTCTTGAAGTGGAATTTTTTCCTCAACGTTGCCCCACTTGTTTAACACATACCCATCTACGCGTCCTTTTATGAACTCTGCTATGACTCTTTTACTGGTGTCCATCAGAACGATGTTATCAAGCCCAAGCGTTACGGCAGCTCTGATGTGCTCTTTACCAACGCCACCTATCCCTACGATTAAAAGTTTAATTGGCATACTTTGTGTGATCCTCTATTCCCGCCTCTTTAAAGGTTGCTTTTCTGTTTCTACAACTTTCACACTCCCCACACTGTGTCTCTCCCGATTTGTAGCAACTCCACGTTGAGAATAACAGATCGCCGTCGCCTCCTAAAAGTCTGTGTGCTGTTTTGAGGATATCTGCCTTTGTTCTGCCTTCTCTGGCAGGACTCCAAATCTCCACACTTCTGCTTTTTCTGAAGTGCCCTATCCTTAGCGCTGCTTCTAACGCGATTATGAACTCTGGTGAACAGTCGGGGTACACGGCGAACCAACGGTTTTCGGGGTCATCGCTAGGTTTGCAGTCACCCAGGTGTGATCCGTAAATAACTCTTTCCGCTTCTACTGTGTACGCATATGCCGTTGCGATGGTCAGAAAGATGGCGTTTCTAATAGGAACTACAACACTTGGAGTATACGATTTTGCAACATCAACGCTATCGTCAGTAAGCTGTGTTCCTTTCCACAGCTCTAACATAAAAGAAATATCAAGAATTTTGGGTTTTTCAAATCCCAATCTTTTACTTAATTCGATAGCCGCCCCTATCTCGTTTCTTCCCTTCTGCCCGTAGTCAAAGACCAGCGGGTAGAGCTTATTGTCCTTTTTATACTCAATAGAGTAACCAATGCTGTCGAGTCCTCCTGAAAGGACACTTATTATTTTCTTCACCGTGTGCCTCCTAACGAAATTAGCTGTAAAAACTCGTTGCGGATATCTGTCTTTTCCTTGAAAACACCCCGCACAGCAGATGTAACCGTTTCGCTATTTGCATTAGTCCCCCGTAGAGATATACACCCATGAGTGGCCTTCAAGATGACCATAACTCCTCGCGGTTCTATGACATCCCAAATAGCATCCGCGACCTGTGTTGTAATGCGTTCCTGGTTCTGTAATCGCCGCGAAAACATCCACACCAATTTGATTATTTTATCTAATCCTACGATAGACTCCCTAGGAAGATACCCTATCCACGCACGCCCCCAAAATGGTAGTAGATGGTGTTCGCAGGTAGAAACAAAAGTGGTGTTCACTACAATAATCTCATCGAACTTCTCTGCGCTGAAGGTTCTGTTTAGTATGTCTTTCGCTCCGTAATTGTATCCTTCGAATAGTTCCGGCCAATCTCTTGCTATACGTTCTGGGGTTCGCTTCGTTCCTTCTCGTCGTCCACTTCCCTCAATAGCATCGAGAAGTAACTCTGCTCCCCGCAGTAGCTTTTCTTTATCAATCTTGTTCTTCTTAGGTTTTGTTGACCCACTTTTTAAACTCATACTCCCCGTTTATTTGGCCCCCATACAACCTTATGTAGCTGGAGACTGAATTTTACATTTAAGGTATCTCTAATAATCCACTTAATCAGTTTCTCTTTCGGCAGGACTCCCCAGCACGGAGAGAAGTTACAAACAACTCTATCGTTTTCTGCTTTTACGGCGGAGACAATTTCTTTTGCGACATCGTAATCTGTTTTGTTTCTAATCACAAACATCAAGTCATCGCCGGCATCCATTGCATGTATATTTCCCCAGTCGAACTTACCCCACATGCCCGATGAGGGTAGCTTGTAATCAACAACCCATCTTAGATTGTGCTCCATCCAGATATGAAAACTACCGTTGGTGTTAATCTCTACTTGATACTCAACCGTTTTTATATCGTTTCGCATCATCCTTAGAAGCTCGTGCATCCTAGCTTCCTGTAGAAGCGGCTCCCCGCCAGTAATGCAAACATAAGGGATATTGTACGATTTTATTTCTTCTAGTATTCTCTCTATCGCCCACCTAGAAATCTCTTTCGAAGGCCGTTTGGCGTATAGCGTATCGCACCAACTACACTCGAAATTACAGCCAAAAAGACGAACAAAAACACAAGGGAATCCCGCTTTTTGTCCTTCCCCTTGGATACTAGAAAAGATACGATTAATTTTTAGTGTATTTTGCATAGCTTGTTGGAGACTCCGCTACCCTTACCTCTCTTAGCTCTGCTCCCAATCCCTTTATTTTGAGCCTTAGTGCCGTGTATAAATAACGTGCCACGTTTTCAGCAGTTGGATTTCCGTTAAGCCAAGCAACCCAACCAGCGGGAAGGGTCAACTCGTGATTTTGGGGGTCACTCGCATTGAGGATAGTTCTGTGGTCAAAGAAGGCAAGCTCTTCATTCAATAATTTTTTAATATCTCCAAAGTCTGTAACCGCCCCCCAGTCGTTTAAATCAGTACCTTCAACTTCAATCCGTACTGTCCACCTGTGACCATGAAGCCTTTTACATTTCCCCTCGTAGTTACTCAATCTATGTGCTGCGTCAAAATGTGATTCTGCGGATAGGGTATACATATTTACCTTTGCCATTCTTCAATAAAATCTTCTTTACTAATTATAACGAGTTCTGTTCCGTTGCCGAGCTCCACACTTAGTACTGGTATCTTGCCGGATTTCAGAGCCTGATCGTAGGTCTTTTGCCAAAGGGTTTCAGAAATGGAAAAACTCTTCTTGCTGGTTTTTTTGCTCTCAATTAGCAAGTAGTCTGTAACTGAATCTCCCTTGAATCCCCAAAATCCCCCACTTCTAGGAGTTTCTTTTGCTCCAAAGTCTTTCGCGTCTCGTTTTTGTTTCTTTAGCCACGGTTTCATCCGTGCGGCCTCGCATGTATGTGGAAGTGCGACTTGATCTTTCTCTGTCTAAAATCTATGCTGTATCCTTGCTTCCCATATTCCTCGTCGGCAATAGCCATTAGCTCCGTGACAAGCGCAGCTCTATCCCCGTCACTTATTCGTCCGTGCCTTCTCGCTACAACCATTGGACAACCACATGTCTTACAATCAGCAGCCCACCAAGAGCGTGCATCTCTATACCACTTAGTTAATTTTTCAGCTTTACAGAGGTCACAGTTATTCATTGAAATCACACACGTCTTTTTTTTGTTTCTTTTCCCATGGCTTTATCATCTTCAAGAACTTCGATGAGTTTAAACATCGGAAATTCAGTCATCCAACGCGTATCTCCAAAGTGTCTCAGCCAAAAGCGAATCTTCTCCCAGCGAGTAAACGGGTCCCATAAAAGCCTACGACATCTGTAGCAGTAGTTAATTTTGCCCAAATTTTCTTTTGTACCTACGAGACTTTTGTGCGTAAAATAATTTCCTCCGCACTTGGGACATTTGACCATCTTACCCCCAAGGAGTTCGTCGGATACGGCACGAACAGATTTCTGTTCTACCCTCTCTCCAGTAATGGGATCGTACTCGGCTACCTTTCCAGTCGGCCAAAGTTCAAGTATTCTCATAATTATTAGTTACCTCCTGTCCTCCTCCTAGTTTTCTTTTTGGTATTCCTATTCTTCCACAGGTACTCGATACGGTCTTCTGCTAAGACTAATCCTTGAGCGCGAAACCTCCACGCAATAACCTTACTAGAACAGGCCGCATACTCGTACCCCTCCTCTATTAAAACGGCGGTAGTTATTAACTCCTTTCCAAAGTAGCTCTTGAGGAAGTCGTGGGAGAAGATAGCCCTTTCAATACCTCTACAGAATTTCAATACCGCCAACTTCGGAGTCAACCCACTAACTTCGTTTCTACCAAATGGTTTCCAACCACGCGCCACCGCTATTTTAAATATTCTCGTTAGTTCCTTTTCTTTTGTCATTTCTCCCTAACTATCAAATTGATTTTACCAATCGCTGTATCTTGAATATCGTCTATAGCTATGTGGGGCTTTATCGTTGCGTGTGCTGTCTTACTTGCGTAAGAGTCAACAAACTGGTCAATGTGAAGCTCTTTCGCTATCATGCGAGCGTAAAGTTCTCCACCCCCCGACCAGACAATTATTTTAGTGTTTTTAAACTTGGACAAGATACGAAGTAGCTCCCTTATATCCTCGTTTGCGCTGTGTCCCTCCCCTTGATTATTGAGGAGCGTCCCGTCTACATCAAAGCAAATCGTGATAGTTTCCATCTTTCCAGAAGGAAATCCAAGCTTCTCGTTAATACTTGCTGTTACGTGTTTTCTTATCATTTGTTTGATCCCTTCGTTATTTCCTTCTGTAAGCGCGCTACAAGCTTCGCATCCACTTGTAGAGCAGACTCAAGTCCATTTCTACCAAGGAAGGACTGTTCTAATATATTATAATACGATCCTGTTCTCTTGATAACATTGGTAATTATTCCTAGAGAGATCAGCTCAGTCATTTTGTCAAATACCCCTCCGTAGTAGTATTTTAGCAATCCCTCTTTCCACGGGGGACAAATCTTGCTTTTCGTTACTCTAAATCTAATCTCCTGTCCAATCTTTTGTTTATTCTCTTTGAGCCAATCTCCTTTACGAACTTCGACTCTAACCGATGCGTAAAATCCTAAAGCTCTCCCACCGCTTGTAGTTTCTGGATTACCATATGTCCCGATTTTCTCTCGTATCTGGTTAATGAAAATTACTAAGGTATTCGTTTTCCCAATTTTCCCTGTAAGCTTCCTAAGAGCCTTAGACATCAACCGAGCTTGGAGGGCTACCGTTTGCTTCTCAATTGGGTTTTCGCTCTCGTAGGTGGGCAGCAGTGAAGCCACACTATCAACAACGATGATATCGACCTCTCCCTCTAGAAGTTTCTCAACAATATTGAAAACTACTTCTCCCTCGGCCTCTCTCACCAAAACCAATTTATCTAAATCTACCCCCAATTTCTCAGCAAACTTAGGGTCGAAGGCTCTCTCCGCATCAATGAATACGCAGGATAGCCCTTCCTTTTGAGCAGAAATGATTGTTCTAAGAGCGATAAGACTTTTCCCTGCCGAGTACGGGCCATAGAGTTCTACAGTTCTTCCCCGAGGCCACCCGCCCCCAAGAGCCCAATCGATGTAGACTGAGCCTGTCGAGATTCTTTCAAGCTCAACCTGTTTCAAATCTTTAATTAAACCGATTACTTCGGCTCCGTACTTTTTCCTGATTTCGAGAACGACTTTTTCAAGCTTATTCATTCTTTAATTTTTTAGTTCTAGCGTCCTTCTTAAAAATAACTGGAGGACTCTTTGCGTACATTTTCCGTTTAGTCATTTTTATAGCGGCGACGAACTTTTGAATAAAGTCTGATTTGTAGAAGCTGCCAATTAGGACATCTCGATCTTGAAAGTCAGTAAAGACAAAATGTTTGGTGTTATCTCCAATATCCTCAACTTCAAAATCGATTCCGTTGGCAACGAAGTAGGCTGCGAGGTAAAAATCCTTAGTTTTATATGTCTTAGTTTCTTTTGGCATGCTTCTTTAACCTTAGTGTTCTCAGTCGCTTCTTGGTCTGCTCACTCCTTTTGTAGCTGGGGTTTTGTGGCCCCGACCCAGCCTTGAAACGATAGGGTTTTCCTTTTTCTAGATTCTTGTAAGTCTTATTCTTGAATATTTCTTTTCTCTTCTTCTCTCGATAGTCTTTCGACAAAAAAGTTGTGTTCAGGTCGAAACCAAATCGCTTGTTGTATTCTCTCACAGTAATTCTGTGATGTCTAGCAATATGGTATCCGAGTCCTTTAAACCACTCTCCACAAATCTCACATCTGAAAGAGTCTGATACGGGATCGTATTTTATGGAACCAAACATATAATTATATTATAACACACTTAAGCCCGATTGTCAATTTACTTATAGGGGCGGGGCTAGCGCTAATCTAGCCCCCGTTCCCTAATTACTCAGCAGACTTCTCTTTCGGCTTCTTTGCCGTCTCTGCTTTCTTATCGCCTAAGAATCTTTTAGCGACTTTAGAGATGATATCTCCGGTAGATTTCCCAGAGGCACTCTCAAAGGCTTCCAGCATCTGCGCGATTCCCGCACCGCTTTCTGCTCCAAGATCAAATCCGAATAAGTTAGCGGATGCTCCTCCACCAACAACATTAAACTTGATATCCGCAGCTTGCAATGCCTTACCGAGATGCTCGAATTTAGATTTCTGAACCTCAACGAAAGCATGAAGTTGTTCAAGAGTAATACCAGCCTCGGTATATTTCTTTAGAGCTTCCGCCATCTTATCTTTACCGATGGCTTCCGCCAAACCTTTTTGTTCAACAACTTTGGCTTCTGCTCTTCCCTTCAGCTCAACAATATCGGCTTGAGCTGTACCCTCCTTACGGACAGCCTCTGCTTTACCCTCGGCAATTTCGACAATTGCTTCTTTCTCAACTTGTGCCCCACCAACTTTCATAGTACGAGCTGCTTCAACTCTCTGGCGGTTGGCTTCTTCGGTCTTAGTAGCAATTTCTTTTTCGGCAACTTGCTGAGCAACCTTAACCTGCTTCTCCCGCTCGATATTTGCTTTATCAATTTCTCTCGCCGATTCGGCTTTAGCAATACCAGCTTTTTTCTGGGATTCTGCCTCTACAATCTCAGCAGCTTGATTCTGTTGAGCCCGCTCTTTACGAGAAGAGGCGCTGATTTGTGATTTTCGCATGTTTTCGTAGTCAGCAATTATATTGCTGCCCTCAACATCAGAAAAGTCAACAATTTCCAACTTAACAACCTCCAGCCCCCACTCGTCTAAAGCACCATTCACTTCTTTTACAACATAATCACTGAAAGTTACACGATCTCGCATGATTTCGAGGATTTCTTGCTTCATAGCTGCAGCACGGGCGATACCCTTTACCTGCTCTTCGAGGGTGCCACGAACAGCCGCTTCAAACCCTCCCGCTTCCTCAACGTCGATTTTCTCGACAGCAACATCGGGCTTCTCAATTCGGAACCAACAAACAGTTTCGCACTCGAACGGAGCAACTCTACTATCCTTCAACTCAAATTTCGGAATCTCCATCTTGACGTTGTTGAGAGGAAGAACAATCCTCTTCATTAGAAAAGGAATAAAGAAGTACGCTGTCGGGTGATGTGTTCCATCATCATCAACATGGGGCGTGTAAACTCTTCGCCCACTCTTACCAACGACCACGATATGAGCCTTGTTGGGCTCAACAACGGTATATATGTTAAGAATGATGAATGCTGCCAGGGCTATAACGAGTAATACAATTACGACAATAATAATAAATGGTTCTAACAATACTATCACCTCCTCTCGAACCTAAACCTCTAACTTAACCCCTTCTCACTTTTTCTTATTTTCCTTATTTTCCTTTTTGGTGGCTTCTATAATCATCGCAGCAGACAATTGACCAAGATATTCCACAGTCGATTTGGGATCTAGCATCCCTTTAGCAAGCGCCTTTGGGTCAATTCCTGCTAATTTTGCCACTGCGAGAATTAGCATAGTGTCTGTAGTGGAATCATTCATGTTTTGTCACCCCCTCTAACCTAAAATCTTTTTTGTCGGTTCTATCAATCTTGCAAATGTCAAGGATTCTACTGGCCAGCCTATCCCCAAACCTGTCAGCAATTTCGGGGACATCTAGGTTACCAGTGACAATCAAATTTTTCTTATTCTCCCAGATATGGTTCACAATGATGTATATGGTTTCTGTGACCCAATCCGTTGTGTGCTCTGCCCCAAGGTCATCTAGAACAACGTGATCCTTCCTCAGAATTCTCTCAACGACCTCATTATCAAATTCCCTTCTTAGATCAAACAGCATCTTTGGGATATTTACCCATATGGGTATTCCCGCACGCTTATCGTAGAGCGAGTGAAGCATGCGCGCAGCCTTGTGGCTTTTTCCTGATCCGGCGGGACCAATAAACAAAGTGTTCTTCCACTCCAGAGGCTTTAGTCCGCAGAATACTGGAGGAAAACGGACTGCTTGTTCCCACTCTTCTTTTGGCATCATCATCCAAGAGGGCGATGGGGATGGTTTACTACCGTTTTTTGAATCTTTCATATTTACCTTCCGGCGCTTTATTGTCGCTTTTATGTGTTCCATCAATTGTACTCCTAGAGTAATTCGTTTTAGCTATCTCTAAATCTCCAAACTTATCAATTCCTCTAGCAAGAAAGTCTTGCAGCGTCCACCTATATTTGAAGTAATAATCCTCACCCTTGAGAATCTCGGCGTAGTTCTCGATGGCGGAACAAATTTCTTCCACGGTACGTTTTTCTCGCAGGCGGCCATTGATAGCTCCTTTCATTTTTCCTGTTAAGAGGCGATGTCTAATTATTTCTTGAGAATTCCAACAATCGAGAATACGAGTATATATATATAATATATCTATTGTATTATCCTTTATTGTATCTTCATTTTCTGAAGTAGCTACCACTTCATTTTCTGAAGTAGCTACCACTTCATTTTCTGAAGTAGCTTCTCCATTCTCTGAAGTAGCTATCATCAGTCCGTATTTTACGCGTTGGTTGTCAAACCTCTTCCTAGTGATGAAACCTTTATTCTCTAGACCCTTGAGAGCTTTGGCTAGAGTGGTATCGCTTTTGATTCCGCAGCCCTTATCAAGATTGGCAACTCCCTCCGTGAATTGACTATACGAGATGAAATCGAAATTCTTCTTGAATCCCCAAGTATGTCTTAGGATATAATTTAGAGCGGCTTGTTCCGACAGGGTTAGTATATGCCAGTATCCATTAAGAGCTTTTGGGTACGGCCAGTAGTTCGTTGCGGGTTCTTTGGGGAACCCCGGAAATTTAATCATCGTCATACTTTTCTCCTGTGTAGAGGGAAGGGATGAAAGGGGTGAGCCGAAATATCCCTTCCCTCCAAACTTATTGTACACTACTCAGAAGGGTAAGTCTTTAGGGTTGATGTTCTCCTTGCCTTTCGGCTCACTTTTATCAACCTCTTCTTTTCCACCCGCTGATTCAGCCTCTGGACTAGCTGCGAGATCCATACTGCTTTTCTTGGAACCATAAACTATGTCTTCTAGATCCCACTCTTTAGTTGATCCCTTCGCTTTTTCCTCTTCCTCGGTAAGCGGCTCAATCATCTTGCTATCTAACCTTGTCACTGCGTACCAGTCTTTTCCAGGATCGGTCATCTTTCCTTTTAGTCGCTTGATCTTGTAATCAAATTCGAGAATAGGGATTCCCGCATCGTGTTCTTTATCAAGTTCAGACCTAATCGATAGACCCGTCTTGAAAACCCTTGCAGTTTTGGCTTCCCTGTCTAGTACGGGATAGTAGAAGCTGATTGAGGCATTGTATTTCCTTGCCTCTGCTTGGTACTCATCGTATGTCTTCTTATCAGTCTTATTAAGAGTTTTAGGATCACCCAACGCTTTCGCGGCTTTTTTCAGCTCAAAGAACCTCTCACAGAAGGTACAGTCCTTTTCCTGCATAATCCGTGGGCAGTAAGAGACAGTCCAGCTACCATCGTCGTTTTTGATGAAGTGCTTCCCATCATAAACGGCAGAGCCTAGAAATCTAACATGAATTTCATCACCTTTTGACTTTAGCTCAAGAAATTGCGTTCTTCCGTCAAAATGTGTTTTCTCTCCGAAACCTAATTTTGGCATCTTTATCACCTCCTCTTGTAATTTTGTTCTAACCTAGATTACTTATTGTTTTTTGCTCGCTCGGCGAGTATCCCTTTAGCAACTGCGACCATCTTTTCCTTGTCGTCCTTTGCACTCAATTCTAAGGCAACTTCCTTACCCGTCGCAGTAAGATTTAATTCTGGCCCGTAAAGTCCTGCTTTGATGAGCAGTCTTGTATCCTTATCTAGTAACGCATTTCGTAGTACATCGACCATTTTCTTTACCACCTCCTTTGGTGTTGAATTAATAACCGTTAAGTTTCCCCTAGTATCGCTTCCACCCCACGAACCTGACCCTTTTCGTGTCACTGACCAACCCCCTCCGTAATCTTCGATAGTATCGCCGCCACCCCTTTTTCTGTCATCTCGTCGTATCGTCGCGCTATCTCCGTGGACGCTGTATACGGTTCCCGTGTATTTTTTATTGTCGGCCTCCCCCTGTACTCGATCTCCAACTTTTAATGTTCTGGCTGCTTCTTGTTTCTTTTCGTATTCCTCTTCGTATGGTTCGAGATGTTCTGGTTTGTAACAGCCTGCGCAGCTGCTCAGCTTCTTCCCCAGCTTGTCCATTATGTCGTAATAGAGACCTCCGCTAGTGCTAATCTTAGTAACTACGATATACCCACCATTGAAGGCTCCTCTAACTTCGTATGTTGCGCTCCAGCACTTGGACATGAACTTCGGCTTTACCCGATATTTATCTCCAACCTTTATATTTTCAAGAGTCACTCTTTATCACCACCCGTCACTAAGTTCTTGCTGTCATCGATAAACCCACAAGCCGAGCACTTATGATATTTTACTGCGGGCATGAGGAAAACAATCCCACAGTGCTCCGTCCTCCATTCGTGAATATACCCCTCCCAGACGTGCTCTCCGCTTGCTGTCATTTGACATTTCTTCATTCTTTATCGCCCCCTTTAACTTTCGTTAGAAGCCTTCTTCGCGCCTTCTCTTTATCAATGAGGCCGTCAAAATCCTTAACTTCTCTCTTAACATCGTCAATGACTTCAAGATTCAGCTTAGTCATCTTTTTACCCTCGACACATCTGGTGATAACCCTATTCCACTTGGCTGTAGTTCCTTTAAATATCTCATCGACAGTATTTTGGTTCTTGAACCCGTAAAGCATCGTGAGATAACCTGAATATTTAACCTTCCAGTTTACAGAGAATTTGCCAAACTCTTCGTCAAATACGATTATCTTCTCCAGAGGAGGTCGCTCGTTGGCATTGATGTAGTGTGTCATCCTTTCGATGAGTGTTTTATACTCATCTTCTACATACGAGGGGTTAGCAATACCGATCTCTAACATCCTGGCATCATCCTTAGAGATATAGAGAATATGCGCTTCTGGCTTGTCTGTAGCCTTCAAGTAGTGAAAACCCTGCGCTCTGTGGTTAGCACCAGCCCGCTGGCTGTGCAGATACCGCTCGAACATAAACGCAGAACAGCTTTTTACCTCTAGGATAACGGTGTTTAATCCATCAGGATAATTATTCCTGAAGTGGTTAATGATGTCGTTTGAGGCTTTGATTAGGAACGGGGGAAGCTCAAGCTCCTCTATCCTACTGTGGGCTTTTCCCCAGTCAGGGTTTCCGCCTGCAAGGAAGTCTAGCTTACCTGTTACCTCAAGAAGACCCGGGTATTGATAAGAAACCCAACCCTGTTCTCCCTGAAAGATCCCAGCTCGCTTTAGGACAAGTCCTACAATCCATTCCCAGATATTACCCGCCTCGAACTTCATTAGGGTACGAGGATCGAACGGATTACTAGGAGTAACCCCGTTCATTTTTAAGAATAGATCGATTGGGGCTTTACCAAGTTCGGATGCCCATAGGTGCTTTCTTGGTCTAAGCGGACGCGACTCCCTCTGTTGGAGAGACTCGTTCCAAATCTGATAAAAGCTCCAAGACATTTTTTGTGTATTAGGCATCGGTTATTGTGCTCTTTCTGTTAATTGTTCTCCTTTCGTCAAGATAAAAAGTGAATGTGTGACCTTCGCCGTCCCAGATTTCAACAACCAGACTTCCGGTATAGCTGTACTTGAATCCAATTCCTTTTACTGTCGCGCCAATTAGGTGCTCGCACTGTTTCAGTAATCCAAGTTCTACTGCGGGGTCTAGTCCGGCAGTTTTTGTAATGCGTGTGTTTTCGTCCAAAAGAATCACCCCCTATCCGATATTTCCCATTTCAGCAATTCGATAGGAAACTTGTTTTCTCATAGCTAGGAACATATTTGATAGACGATTAAACTCGATTTCTGCTATCTTCAACTCGGCTTCTAGTCCGATTAGCTCTACTTCTCCGCTTTCCATAGCAATAGTAACTCTAGCGAGTTGTTGTTGATAATTTAAATTTTTTAGAGAGGATGCTTGTAGAATCTTTTTAGCCCTACTGATAGAATTCTTAAGCCTTTGGAGGTTTACCTTTTCTCTTATTCTGGCTGCCTCTGCTTCTTGGTAAGCTATTAGTGCGGGTAGCTCTAGATAATCTAGTTTTCCTTTAATAGTTTCTGCCATGATAGTTTCAGTGTAGAGCAAAAGACCCTGCTCGGATCTTCTACTCTGCAATTACATTGTAACAAACTTAACGAGGATTGTCAAGTTCTACTTCTGTAGTCGGGAAAGAATAAGTTTATAGTACCTTTTGTCTTTTTCAATTCCGATAAACTGCCTTTTTAATTTCTTGGCAACTGCTAGGGTAGTTCCTGAACCAGCAAAGGGGTCAAGAATAAGCTGTCCGGGGTCAGTTCCGATGGTTATAATTTTCTCCAAAAGAGCCTCTGGTTTTTCCTCTGGATGTCCGAATTTATGCTCCCCAGAAATTTTCCAGACATCTTGTATAGCGCCGAATCTTTTTGTCTGGTTATAATCAGGACTCTTTGTCGCCCAGATAATTATATTGTGCAGCGGTATTATTCCTCCTACTGCTCTCTCGTGGGTGTACTCTTTAATCCAAGCGATGTCGGCGAGGACTGAAAAGCCTACTGTGGCTAATGTATGCCCTATGTTAAAAATATTGTGGCGGTTTCCAATTACAAAGATCGATCCAGAATCCTTTAGTATTCGGTGTGCTTGTGTTAGCCACGACATACTGAATTCGTTCAGCTCTGAGTAGCTCTCGCCAATCTCGGTAGGAGGGTCGGTGATAATACAGTCTACTAAGTTTGATTCTACTGTGGGTAGAACCTCTAAAGCATCTCCGTGAATAACCTGTTTGTTTTTTTCTACGTTGGGTATAATAGCACTATCCAACTTTTGTTCCCTTTTCATCCCAACAACATAACTTTTAAAGTCTCTTAGGGTATAGTTTCTGTTTGCCACACGCTCTTCTTCTGCATGTTGTAGCGCTTCTACTGGATTTGGAGCACTCAGCGCGAGTCTGAAGAAGTTGTACTCACTGATTTGCCACTCCAATATATTAGAGCCAGCAAAAAAGGTTTCCCAAACAGAGATATACTGGTAAACGGTAGATTGTGCGAGGTGGAACTCCCTGCCGAGATTGGTAACATCCTTTTGGGTATAGTCGAACTTCCTTTTCTTTAATCTCTGAAAAGCCTCCCAAAGGCAGGCACACTTTGCTTTCCAGTTTAAGGAACCAATTTCGTCCAAATAGAAATAAAGCTCTATTAGCTGCTCGTCCTCTAGCTCGTTTATATGGTTAATAAGAGCTTTATACCCGTTGGTGAGCGATTGAACCCCCCTAAAGAGGCTTTTATTTGGTTTAGCAATAATAGCCATTCTACCTCGCTACAAGCTTATCTAACCTATCCTTATTGACTAAGAATATAGACGTAGCAGTCTCCTTAACTTGACTGCTAAAGATGTTTAGTTTCAATTTCCATAGGGTTTTCAACTGTTTGTCCGTTAATTCTAGCTCTGTCCAGACAAATGCCCCCAGTCCGATAGCCGAATCCGCAAATACCTTAGTGGGTAGGGCCAATACTATGCCTGTCCCTTCGCTATAAGACAAGTTGAACCCTATTGTCTTTGTTGTTACGAGAGTTATTTCGATTTTGAATTCTGTCATGCTATTTCAACAGCCTCCTTTGTTTTGGCGCGCTTTTAATTTTCCTAATTCTTGCTCGTAGAACTTTGCTTTCTTCTATTCTCATTTTATCAAGACAGTTGATCGTAAATTTCATGAATGACATTAGCCGCACCTTATCGAAGGTAAATTGCATCTTAGTGCCTTTTTTAAAGGCTGAAACTCTTTTACCGTCCAATCTCCAGGTGTACTCTTTTAATTCTCTAATAAGTGTTGCTTCCAACTTGCTCACCTCCTCTTAGATTCTTTCCTAACGCTAACATTCCTAAGTCTAAAGTTTCCATTTTCTCCGCACTCAGGACAATCTAGAAGTTCGAAATTTATGCTTTTGGCTGCATTAGTAGAGAACTCCTCTCCGCATTTCAAGCAGGCGTAAGTAACCATGTGAACGTCACGAATATCAGTTTCTGCCATTATCAGCACCCCCCTCCACTTTTGAATTGGCTAACACTTTATCTAACAGCGCAGATCTTAGTTTTTCGCCAACTAAGTTTTCGCTGCTACGTTCTGTTCTTATATCTTCTATTATCCTATCCAGCGCACACATGCGATCTTCATCCGGGTCGCCACGCAGTGCTGCGAGCGCTATGTTAGGAACAAATTCATTATCGTTACGAACCCACCCGTCTTTTGCCCCATCATGTGTCCATTTTGACTTAGGCACTTTCTACCTCTTTTCTGGCTTCTCTTTTAACCATTGCGATACATGGCCCGAAGATAATTTTGCTAATGTCGTTTAGGTATTCTACCTTTTTTTGTGGAGTCCACTTTTTAATTCTATCAAAATTGCAAAAAGGGGCGTACCGACTTCTTAACCAACACTCCAGTTGCTTATCTGTAATTTCGTTTAGGGAAAGACTCTCCCATTCTCCTTCGGGAGTTTTAATCCATATGAAGATATAATCTAGATCCTCAATGAGGTATGTCATACGATTTTCTAATTTAAGTTTCTCTGTTTACGGCTCTTAGCCAGTCTTTGAGAGCTTGAACATTATCATAAAGGTCTTTCGCCATAACCTTTAATTCATTACTCCAGAATCTGGTAATGTCGTTCTCTAATTCTTTTTTGCTTTCAAAGGTAAAATATTTGACTTGAGATTTGGCATCTCCTTTTAAAGAGGCTACCTTATATCCAAGGGTCTTTAGCACTGCGGCTAGGTATAAGTCTTTTGTTGTGAAGAGGGTAGCTTTTATTTTCTTCATATCAGATTCTCTATATATTTTAGCATAATCTTAAATAAAGTACAAGACGCTATTCTAAACGCGGTAGAGCGCATAAGAATCGTTTTTGATGCCAATTTAGTCTCTTATCAACTATAGAAAAGTCTTTTTGAGTCTTCACATTCTTTACAACTTTAAAACAGGGGGGACATAGTATAAACTCTCTATTCGTAAATTTCCAAATTTTATATCTGGGTTCGTAGAAGTGCTTCCCACCAACTTCTATTGTACAGCGAGCACATCTTTTAACACTCCCTAAATACTTACTATCCCCCATTTTTCCCGAAGGTTTTCTACGGGTTTTAACGTCTTCTGTTCGACTCATTTTAAAAAAAAGAGCCTCACCATTCGTCAAAATGACGAGGCTCCACACTAGGTTGAAACATGAATATCCCACCGATCTCCGAAGAACTTGATTTTAGCTACTCCGGTCTGGGTCGGATACATATTTTTGCGCTCGGCGTAGGAGTTCTCATAACCGAGGAAACTCCCCGTTAGCACAAAATACTTCTTCTCCCGTTTGACCGTGCGGCTCCTCAAGTCCAGCGTCCTTCGTGGAACCTTCAAACTCAACAATTCGTGAGTATGCCCGTAGAGGTAGATATCGGCATCGGTATGCCTAGCCGTCCTCATAGCCGCAGTCAGCTTGGTGTGCGGGTACCACGCGTTACTAGAACCGTGCTGAGCGTGGATGATGTAGTTCTGCCTCTGCACCTTGAGCTTGATGAAACACGAATACCCACCGTAGGGAACTCCCAAGAGCTTGGCTAGGTTCTTGGAAACCTGAATCCCCGTCTGTCGCCAGACACGGAACTCGTGGTTGCCGTCCAACAACACCAGAATCTGTGGCGCGATTGGTTTGAGAACCTCCTCTAGTGCTTCCAGTTGGGCTTGTGGGCTTAGATTCTGCTCAACCCACCCTGCTCCTACGGAATGCTTGGAGGCCGCCTCCATCAAGTCCCCCATTAGAACCACGAGGCTCCCCGACTTCTTGATATACTCAATCGTCCCCAGAAAGTGTTTGACCTCGCAAGTTGGCGACCCGAGGTGGACATCGCCAAGGGGAACCAGCTTTACCTCTTGGGCGTTCGAGACATACTCAACAACCCGAACCCCGTTCCTGCGTCTCCGGAACTTGTCTAGGATTCCCACCGTTCCCCCCTTCGTGACCACCAGACATAGATTTAAGTCTGGCGATCAACTCTACTTCCTCGTCCGGCACGATATTAGAGACTGATTGGAGAATTGAGTCCATATCCAGTCCCTGTGCTTGCAGTCCGAGGATTCTGTCCAAGAAACTACAGATTTCAGCTCTTATCTCCTCTCTCATCTCTTTTCTCCTCCTGGTGGAGATATATTTGAGTCTCCCGTTGTTCCCAAAAAAGATTATCCAATCCACTATCGGGAACATCTCCTACTCCTCTGGGTATAAAGTTACCACAGCCTTTTTGGAAATCTCTCCCAATTCCTTGAGTCTCCTTAGCTCCGTGTGGGCTTCGTCCGAGGTAGAGAACTCGAGACCTTCTACCCGCACGAACCTAAAGTCCTTGAGAACCTTGATGTAGTCCTCTATTACGAACATCTCTTCCTCCTTTATTAGCCTCTCAAAACTGGGGTCGAGTGATCAGGTTTTACAAATACTCAACCCGTCGGGAACCCAATGTATGCCCCGCCACCAGATTTGAAAAGTTAATGTGCTTATCTCTCAAGGATCAAAGTTCTATCCCTTTATTACGGCCAAAGGATCTAGTGTAACCTTGATTTTTGCAAGGTCGCGTTGCTCTTCCATCACTCTATCTATGTCTTTGTAGGCACCACTGGCTTCATCTAAATCCCGCTGACCCCGAATACTGTGCAGTATCCCCTTATCCTCTAATTTACTAATTTCTTCTTCCAGATTAAGTTCCTTTCGAGCCTGTGTCCTACTCATTGTTCGACCAGCTCCGTGGGAGCAGGACATAAATGATTCACGATTTCCCAGTCCCTCGACAATGTAACTGCTTGTTCCCTGACTGCCCGGAATGATTCCGGTTAGCCCCTTCGTAGCTTTAGTCGCCCCCTTACGATGCACCCATAAATTCATACCGAAATGATTTTCTAGGGCGGCGTAATTGTGGGCAATATTTATCATTTCCGATAACCGGATGTTTTTAGTTGGATTAGTTTCTCGCATAAAAATCTTTACAGCTCGCTGCATCATCAATTTTCTATTAGCGAGCGCAAAATCAACACAGTATTGCATTTCATTAAGATACGCCTGCCCCTCTTCACTCTTTATTGGAAGAAAAGCCAGTTCCCAAGATTTAGGAACGCTGGATTTCCACCTCTCATTTAATTTAACTGCCAGCTTGTTGTAGTGATTAGCTACCTTGAACCCCAGATTCCTACTGCCGGAGTGAATCATTATCCAAATATAACCATCGGAACCCTCCTGTATCTCAATGAAGTGATTGCCCCCACCGAGAGTTCCAAGGGACCGAGTTGTGTTTTGGTATTCTCTTGTAACAATTACCATATCCGCAGTTACCCCATCTGGCATATTCTTAATATGTTGTGCCGTTTCGTGTTTCTTAAAGCCAACAGGGATTACTTGCCTAATCTCCCCAAGTATCTTTTTCAAAGTGTCCGTATCTATCTCCGTTAAAGAGGTTCTGACCGCGCACATACCGCACCCAATATCAACTCCCACGGCGTTTGGAATTACCACATCTTTGGTAGCCATAACCCCGCCGATAGGCATACCGTAGCCCTGGTGGACATCTGGCATTACCGCGATATGTTTAACAGCAAATGGGAAATTGGCAAGGTTGCGAGCTTGCACTAGCGCGCCGTCCTCGATCTGACTTGCCCACAATTTAATTGGTATTTTTTCTTCAGATATTACTCGCATAATAGTACATATGTTATCTTAACATTTTCTTTAACCTAATCAGACAACGACCAAACAATAATCGCCACGAATACAACTATGATAAATATCCCTTGAGGACTCATTTATCGTTCTCGGTACTGAGAAACCCAAACAATCTGTCAACCACTAGATAGACGAGTTGTTCCTTGGTAACTGGTGAGTTACTGCCGCCGCTGACCGTTTCAAATTCAACAAACAGCCCACCCTCTTGAGCTTCATCCGCCTCGATCTCCCTAACCGTTATTTTAAGTTCTCTTTCGTTCATAGCTATCACCTCCTCATCTTACCATGTTCTTTAACCTACAAGTTTCCCGATAACAGAATCTATATCTAAGACTGAAGCACGTCTAACTCGACCATTAGTTTCATACGCTTTTCTGGCGTTTCTGTGGCTTCTGGCCATAGCTCCTCGCAACGCTGGCTCCCACTTCGGAAGTTTACCCTTCTTTTGTAGTGCCGACAGAATATGCAACAAAGCCCTCTCCGCAGAATTCCACAATAGCTTCTCTTTCGGGATCTTCCAGCCTACACGGAACACCCCCCACCGAGACGGTTCAACAATAGGTATTTCTTTCCAGTTAAATTCCATTTAACTCACCCCCTTTTAACATTTTCTTTAACCTAGCTCGTTGTTTTTCTCTTAGGCCACTCCTAGCGTGGAAGTTCATTATATCGTGAATAGCCACTAGACGACCCAAGGTAAACTCAACCTTTTTAGCTCTAGCTACAGCCTCTTTGCTTGGCAGCTCAGAACCAATCACCTCCTCAGCGACTTGTTTGATCAAACCCTCAATAAAGGTTTCCACTATATTTGGGGCTACCTGCCAACGGGAAGAACCCCCGGCCTCATTGTCGTTATAGAACTCCCTAAATACTTTTTTCCAGTTGTTCATTCTAACCCCCTTTTAACGTTTACTCTAACCTAGGTTTTTGCTCTTTTCTTTGCTTCACGCTTTCTGATAGCTTCCTTACGAATCTCTATCTCGCGCCCCATAATAGCTTCTTTACGAACTTGCCAAGCGTGAGATAGATATCCCCCTAGACGCTGTGCTATCTTTCTTTTCTGCGCGCGCTCTTTGTTATGTCTAGTCTTTTTGGCAATACGCCTTTTCAGAAAATTAAGCTTTTCGTTACCCGTTTTTCCCATATTATTTTAATACCTCCTTAGTCATTTAAAGAACCACTTTCCTTTTCTTTTATCTTTGGGGTCACCCTTTTTCAAGTACACCCACATCTCTCCTGGCTTGTCCCAGCCCTTTAATAGCCAAGTCTTTCTGTACTTATCCTTAGTCGATTTTACTTGAATAAGACGGGCACCAAAAAGCGGAGCTTCCATTCTTAACCCCTCCCCCACGTAGTCATAAATACTAGGGTTAGGCCATACTGCCACCAAATCATAATCCCCAAGGCTAGCTCCAGCTCGTGTTACAATCCAGCCTTCTTCCTCTAACATCTTTTTGGCGACACGCTCGTAGTGCGAGCCGCTTGCCTTGGCTTTAAATGTCATTTTTTCCACCACTTTCTCGACTTCTGTTTATTATTCCACCACACAATTATTGAGCAAAGTAAGAATCCGGCAATAACTCCGAAGATGGCGCTATCTGCCTTTTGGGCAAGACACTTGTCCAGTTGTTGTTGTATCTCGTGTGGTTCCATAACTTTACAGAGCACGAGTATTCAGGTTCCACCCACCCTCGACTCTGTTATTTCTCTTTTCTCTTGGTAACTTTGTAACCGGACTTCTCTTTTACGTGTTCCACCTCGACCCCAAGGTGCTTTAACAACGCGTCCACCTTGTTCTCCAAAGATGCCACTCGCCGGACTAAGGAGGGTCTGTTGTACCAGCTGTGCATTACATCTAGGAAAGAAGTACCCCTGGGTTGAGGTGGAATAACTTCTCCTTTCAACTCCTTAATGTCCAGTTTAATTGCTTCGTATTGATATTTACTCAAAATCATCTAAATCACCTCCCAAATTAGAGAATGTGCAAAAGCATCCCCGCCGCGTACATAATCAAGAATATCGGTTCTTGGGCTTCCGAACCAAACCACAATCCAGCCAATGCAGCCAAAACAATCAATCCCCCCCAGCGGGTTTTCATCTTTATATTAGCGTCAAGTTCCTTTATCTTAACGAGCTCCCTCTTCGTATGCTCTTTGGAGAACAGACAGAGCTCCAAATTAAATATATTCATCCAGCCCTTACCCAAGTCATCGTTCCAAGTAATCTCAAATACCTTTTTCATCTAAATCACCCCCAAACTACATCGGACCTATTACGCTTCTTCCAAAGGGCACCAATTTCTTTTGCGGTCAGACCCTCCTTAATCTTGTCCCCAAAAAACTTTTGGTACTCAGTCGGTTTGCGTAAAGATTTTGTTAACCTCGATCCTACCAACCTCTCCAAATGCTCCAAAATGGAAATCAGAATCTTTTGGGATAGATAACTTTCCGAACTCCAATAAGTTTTCAACCCTTTATGTTGTCGCCGCGCCTCCCCAGATGTAATAAACACATTCCTTTTAGTCATTTCTTCACCTCCCCCAGACCATCAGCCCAATCGCCACCATCGCTAATGCTAAGAAAATCACACTCAAAGCACAGCCCTTAGCTCCCTTTTCAAAGAAATCGCTAGAAAATTGCATAGTGTTCATTAGTTATCCTCCCAAAAGAAGTCCAACAAAACCAATACCGAATAGCCAAATCGCCGCAATAATTACCGAGGTGAGAAGGATCTCTAACCGCCACTCCTTCAACTCCTCCCAGAAGGTAATAATGAGCAACAACGGTAACGGTATTAAAAATAAGATGTATTTCATTGTTTCCCAATTTAGAGCATCAAATTTCATTAGTTATCCCCCTTCTTAGTTGGTTCCTCCTTCGGTTTAAAAGGAAGTAATCTACTGATTTTATCCCTCCAACAATCAACTAGCTCCAAATGTGAAACTAGTTCCTTTGATGCGACCTCCAACTTTTCGTAGTATTCTTTCTTATTCATTCTTCTCCCAATCTCTGACATAATATCCTAGCTATGTAGGTTGCCAACTCCTCTGGGTCAACTTGAACTGGAATTTTATCTAGAGTCCCAAACTTCTCGTAGTGTAGTTGATACAACTCGGCAACGGTGAAGGCGGAATAATAAAGTTCTAAGTTTCTAGTCGGGCCGTATCGGGCTAACATCAACTTTGCTTCGGGACCACCTACCGATGACGGGTCATACCAAACGAACAAACTCTTCTGCGGAACTTCGAGCTTCTTTAACTCTTCGCTTAATTTCAATGATGTTACTTGTTTTTTAAGATTCATTCTTCCCCCTCAGAGCATCAACCCCCACGCCTTCCAATACTGTTGTCATACAGCTATTACACACCATCCGCCATTGTTTCGTGGATTTTTCCTTTACTGGTTTTCCACACCTGCTACACTTTCCCATTTCTATTTTCTTTTTCTTTTTCATTTCTTCCCCCTCAGAGCATCGATCTTAGCGTTAATTTCAGAGATTGCGTGGTTGCGACCTTTGTTTAGTAGCGATACCTGTTCCTCAGTAGCTCCTCCAAACCAGATTATTTGATTCCCCTTTTCCATACTCAATCCCTCAAGCATCTCCTCGGCTCTCTTTCGCCACCACTTCTTGGTTTCCTCTATCTGCTCTAGTGAGAGGATTCCTTTGTAAGCTTGTTCTATTTCTTTTTCTATCGTATCTATCGTTAGGTTCATCTTTCAAATCCTCCAGTCGTTACTCCAACGGTATCTCTCGAACCCAGATATTTTCCCCTTCAGGTAGTTTCTCACTTCCCTTTTCGTTGCCGCAATCACAACCAGATTCTCACCTACCCAACCCTCGATACCACTAACCCCCTCTTTGATAACCACTTCTTTTTCCTTTTTATCTATCTTTAGTTTCATTTGGTTTCTTCTTTTCCGATCTTGTAACCATCCTTGTACTTGACCAGAGGAGTAGCTCCAGCTAGATGAACAACTCCACCCTTTTCAGTTGTGCAATAAGAGTACATACCGTCGAGATGGTTAAAAATGAAGTGGTCAGAGCCATCAGAACACTCCTCGTATATTTTACTTTCCTTCTCTATCTCGTATAGTTTCATATAGTCTCCTTTAGTTTGTCCAATAATCTAGTAATCTTTCTGTCGAGTTTCTTATGCTCACCGCAACGATAGCAGCTCAACAAGGATTTACAACCTTCTACTTGCTCAATCGTATCCCTGGAGTGTTTCTCGCGCCATTGGAGAATCTCGTTGATAGCTACCTGTCTTGTAGGCAAGCTCCATTTGACAAAGATTTTGGATAGTTCTTTTCTTTTATCTGTTAGTTTCATTTGGTTTCCTCCTCTTGAGCTTCTAGGTCAGCTTTAATTGCCTTTAGTCCACTGATAAAGTAGATCGCGGGAAAGGTACTCAACCCCCCATCTTCAGCCCAAGCCAACATTTCCTCCCAAACCTTCTCCACCTTCTCTTGAGAGTGTCTGGCTAGGAGTTCTTCAATCTCGTCTTCTACTAACTCAGTTACCAGGTCATCGTGAGCTGTGATAATCGTTCCGGCGTAATACATCGGCTTCGATAACAAGTTGCCCGTAAGATGACAATAGACTTCCCCTACTTGCTCGTAAATAAATACCAAATCGTGTAGCTCATCACTGATCTTCTTCTCGTCCCACTTACCATTAGTCTTGAGTAGTGGTTTCCAAAAGGTCTTGAACCTTTCTTCCCAACTAGGTTTACTCATTACTACCTCCTTTTTGGTCTTTAACATCCTCAATTTCCCCGATGGCCTCCTTCTTCATCGCCCCCATTAACTCGTGGAAGAGTTCCTCACGAGTTTTTTTGGCGTAAAAGAATATACTGGCGTTATCCGCAATTCTCAGGCTACCCTTTAATGTATCGAACATAATCTCAAATGCTGCTTTACTCAGTTTCATTCACTACCTCCTTTTTGGTCATCCCTCGGAGCTGGCAACAAAAACCCCCTGTCCTCCATCTTCTCGAAGAAGGTTCTACCCATCTGGTCAGCCATATAAGGCAAGAATATTTCCTCTATCCTCGCCATCTCGATATCCAAAAGGGCCATTTGCGCTGTAACCCAATCCAGAATGTTCCTCCAAGCGACTCTGTATGCTTGCTCTGGCTCTAAAACCTTCCTAGTTTTAATTAGACCTTCGTTGTACTGTCTCTTGAGCAGCGCCTGTGCCTTATCAACTCTAGCTGGTAGTTTGATAGGTATTGTGCGACCAGCCGTCTCGATGACGAAAGTCATCCCGTAAATCTTGCCATCATCCCCGTAGTCGAATACGATGTGTCTCGCACCGTGTTCAACCAGTGTCTTTTGTAGTTTGTCAAATATCCGGTTAATCGGAATACTTGAGCTGTAATTTTTTACTGCACATTCACCCATCTTTACCTCCTTTTGGTTTCTTTCTAAACTCTGTAGCGAAAGGGCAAGTAGCGAAATGTGTATCCCAAACGGCCAAACTGGCCAGCTCTATCGGAATCCACTTCTTGTTCTTGGTCAGGGCGAACCAAATATCCGCACCACATTTACACTTCTCTCTGGCGTTCCAATCGACTGTTACCTCTATCCCCTTACCGCCCCGCAATCTAATTGTTTGTATCTTTTGTCTAGTCATCTCTATCTTCGCTGCCACCCACGTAGCTGTTCTGTGGCGACACCACAAAACGGACAACTTGGCTGGTGTGCGACCTCACCGAACTCAAACCTTTGATGAAAGCTGCGCTCACAATTACTGCAATAAAATTCTTTCGTATAACCCTCTTCCTTTTTAGATTCACTCATCTTCAACCACCTCCTCACAGTCCAATTTAAGATAAACCTCTCCCGTTTGGATTTGATTTAGTATTTCCTCACAACCCATTACCGCAGTAGGGGTAGGACATTTCAGTCGTCCTAGCCCAAGCCCAATAGCTAATCCCATCCCCCCTACAGAAACGAAAACTACTATTGCTATTAGAACTGCCATTAGTTTAGTCATATTGTTATCACACCCATACCCAATATCTATCGTAGTATCTTTCCGGTCTTTTGGTAACCAGACTTTGTCTAGTTTACTCACCAGCAAACCTCCCTGCCCGCTCAATCGCATCTTTAATGAAGTAAGTAGCGTAAGCGGAGAACTTGTAATGCCTTTCCTCCGTCGGTGAGTAAAGTCTCCGTGCTTTGAGTAGTCCAACTACCCCAGCCGCAAGTGCCTCTGGAGTTTCCTCGCAGTGACTGCGAACACCCAGTACCAACGGAAGATATGCCAATACCAACTCCATCTGCGAAGCGTCTTTAAGGAAATCTAATTGTTTTTCTATGCTTTGTTTGTGTAAATCTTTCATAATCCTCCTAGAAAAAATGGGGGATTGCTGTTAAACAGCAGAACAATCCCCCACACTACTACCGATACCTGTCGTAATTTTCCTCTTCCTCTTCCTCTTCCTCGTCGTCGCTCCGATCCTATCCAACTGTATCTTCTTCCTCGTCCGCCTCTGCAGCATCCCTGGCATCGTGCCACGCTCTCGAAACATCGGCGATGCTAGCGTTCGTGTCCCTTGCTGCGTCTTCCTTATCGTAAGGACCACTCATTAGAGTTACCTCCTTTCTTCGTATTCGGCGTTTAGACAGCCCTCCTTATTTGAGTGGATTATGCCGTGTTAATCAACTCAGAGATGGGGAAAAACCCCCATCTCTCAACTGACTAATTTAATTTCTCTTTGTGCATCGTCCGCTCAGACTCTTGATCGCGTACCGTATCGCCTTTTAGCGTATCGCAGACGATACACATTCCCAAATCCATGACTATTTTAATATCTTCCAATTTTCCACACTTTGGACACTTTTTCTTAAAATTCATACTTCCTTTCTAAGCTCTTTCTGCGCAACTTCCATGCGTTCAATCTCTATTCTGCCGTATTCTGCTCCACTCTTTGTAGCAACATTAATGTCGTTGTAGATACCTTTCTTTAGCCATATCACCAGCCCCCCAAGCTTTCCAATCCCTATTTGGAATTTGCCATTCCTAGTTCGTCTAATCAGTATATCCGTTTTTTTGTAGCGGTAGAGCCGCTCAACTTCTCTTTTTCTGGTTTCCATTCTAATAGACTAGAGTTACCTAACTAGCCGAATGTTATTGACTGTCCGCTTTTCGAGAACTTTGGGTTCTGGCGCGTTTTCTTCAATATCTCCAATAACATCTGCTATATTATCAAAGTTTTGCCCCATATCTCTTCCCTCAGAGTTGAGAACTCTAAAGACGAGCTTGGGTCGTCTGAATACTTCAACAATGCAGCCTTTGTACGGAATGATTTCATCTGGTGTTCCCTGTGGTCTCGGGTCTACCCTAGGGTTTGCTACCTCGTTTGCTAGCTTCTCTGATTCTTCCCAAGATTGCTTTTTCTCCTCGTTTCTCCTCTTCTTGTTTGCATCACAGCTCTTTATTACATACGCTGTTAGGGGAAGTGCTAGGAGCGGAGATACTGTTAGCCAAGCAACTCCCGTAAGGCACAGCCCTAAGATATCTCTTGAAAGTTCTTTGTTTAGTTCTTCATTCATAATTATTGTTTTTTATTCCCGACCCACACGGTTCGCAAAGTCTATATGTTTTAATACTAGGTCTGGCTCGCACGGTTTTAGTGTCTTAAGGAACGGGGCGGCTCGCAATAGATTTGTGTCTCAATATTTTTAATGGCTCGCACATCCAGGTTGTTTTAATTATATCTTCGGCTCGCAAAGGGGCCTTGTCTTAACGCCGCATATGGCTTACCCCAATTCGCAGAAATCGCGTGTTTTAACAATTTCCTTGGCTCGCAACCCATTCTTGTTTTAATGCCCTGTCTGGCTCGCAAAACGCGCGTGTCTTAATCTATCATAAGGCTCGCATACTGAATCTGTTATAACCCATCTCCTGGCTCGCATTTCCTCTCTGTCTTAAAGTAGTCTATGGCTCGCACTCACTAAGTGTCTTAAACCTTGAAGTGGCTCGCATTATGCCATTGTTTTAAACATCACCATGGCTACTTTTTAACTATCTCTATTAGGTGCTCATGCCCACCCCTTCCAATAATGAATGGGTGTTCAAGCGGTAACCCCTCTAGCTCTCTCCATTTCATGAAGAGATGCGCTAAGAATACTTTAACGGTCTTTCTCTTAGCAGCAGCATACCTATGTCCCTTCATACACTTTCCTCCCCCTTTGTTGGCACAACCCTTCGATCCACAATCTTCTGGCGTTTGCCACTTAGCATCATACTCTGCTCTAAAGGTATCATATAAATCCCGATAACCTCCCTTGGTTTTGACAAACGATTCCCCAACTTTCCACAGATGTGTTTTTAGCCTAGCATCCCAATTGGCTTGTTGTCCCTTCTTACGCCTGACGGCTCTCCCGTCCTCATCAACTGATAACCCTGAGTAGGCCCACAGTTTAGAGATAGTAGCAAACCGTTTGGTAAACCCCGTACCGTATGTGGGACTCTCACTATCTAGCCAAGCAATTAATCCGGCTCCCAAGATGGGTCCAATCCCTTTAATGTCTTTCAGCCATTCAGCGTAGATTGGCTCTTCTTCAACCCAACCTTTCAAGTGCTTGGCAATATCCTTTTCGATATTTTCAAGACGGCTGTAAACGACATCCTTGAACCATTTATATTCTTGCTCGGATTTGCCCTGTTCGAGCGATCTGAGCTGGTTCTCAACGACTATTCTAATTTTCTGAATATCATAATACGACTCGATTAGCCCTCGTATCATATCTTTTCACCCCCTTCGCAATTGGCAAATGTTTTAATCGTCTAATTGGCTCGCATCAACTACGTGTTTTAAACTAACCTTTGGCTTGCAAAGTTAAGCTGTTTTAATTGTACCAATGGCTCGCATTCTCTATATGTCTCAACACTTTTAATGGCTCGCACTCTGCCCATGTCTTAACTTAGCCCTTGGCTCGCATAACTCACTTGTTTTAAAATACTATATGGCTCGCACAAACCGCCTGTCTTAATGTTTTTTGTGGCTCGCACCCTCTAAGTGTTTTAAAAATACGGTTGGCTCGCATTCACTATTTGTTTTAAAATGACCACTGGCTCGCACCCATTATATGTTTTAATCGTTTAACTGGCTAGCAAAATCTTTATGTCTTAATACTTCAAATGGCTCGCAAAACCTGTATGTCCTAATGTAGTTCTTGGCTCGCAAAATTCGCTTGGTTTAACAAACTTCATGGCTCGCAACTTGCTCGTGTCTTAATTTCTCCCGCGGCTCGCAACGTCTACATGTCTTAATATTCCCTACGGCTCGCAATTAATAGATGGTTTAATATTTTTACTGGCTCGCACCCGATGTATGTTTTAAGAATTCGCCCGGCTCGCAATTTTGATATGACTTAATGTACTCAATGGCTCGCAAGCCTCACTTGTTTTAATCTCCTCAATGGCTCGCAATAATTTTTTGTTTTAACCGCTTGACTGGCTCGCAATATCTTTCCGTTTTAAGTGACTATTTGGCTCGCAACCACAGTTATATTTTATGAATCAACCACCCTTAGTTACGGACTCCCCATCATTGGGCTTTGGTAAGTGGCTAATCATCTTACCGCTCTCCTCATCAAACCACGGCTCATATGCCGTCCCGTTAATTTTTACTTCCACTTTCAAGCCCTCAACTCGGGCCAAACACTCCCCCACAACCACAGAAATACGCTCTGCTGAGGTTTTAGCAAATTCTCCTATCTCGCTATTAGGAGTTTTCCTGAACTGTCTTACAGCAACAGTTAACGAGGCTAACGCTTGATCTATGATAACTATGTCTGCGGGGCTTAGTTTGTTTACCATCTTTAGACTTTTCTCATTACTCCGGTTACCCAGCTTTCCCATAGGGATTCCCCTAGCTCTCTAAAGGGCTTAGGCAAATGGTTAGTGATAGCCACAAGAGTTTTAACGAGTCTTGCTTGATAGCGATACTCTGAGAATAATCGATCTGGAGACAGTCTGGTGTGTTTCATCTTCATTAATTTAGTTTCTCAATATGTATTTTATCAAACTGAACGAGGATTGTCAAGCACTAAAAGTTTCCATGGAGGAGGCTTTGCTGGCTTGCATACAAAACCTCCTCGAGCAAACCTCTTTTACCAGCAACCCAGCGTACTCTCTGGATTTCCCCCAGCAATTAGTCGCTCCCGTACTGCCTTCTTTGTTTCATCGCTAAGTTTCCCAGCCAATTTCGCTTGGTTCTGTGAATCAAACATTGCAACCATGTACATGAAGTTGTCTCGGATGTTCCCTATATCTTTTATCCGAGCCACCTTTTCATCTACATACCCATGTTTGTTATCATAACCAGACCATATTTCGATTGCCATTGCTTTTAATTCCTCAAACTGCTCATCTGTCGGCGCTGTGTAATATAAATCGCTCACCTGTTATCACCTCCCTTTAGATTGGTATTCCACTATATCTTACTCCCTCTCCCTGTACTGGAGGGCTTCTGCGATATGCTCTGTCCTAACATCCTTGTAACTAGCTAGTTGTGCAATCGTTCGCCCAACTCCAATGATACTCTCAAGCTGGTCAACTCCGAGGTTGAAGGTAATAATTGCTTGTTTCAGCAATCCCCAGCAGTCTTCGTTTATGTCTGGGTGCCGTTTCTTCATAAACTTAACAATTTGCGCACCCTGTGGCCTCTTGGTTTCAACTGTTAAATCAGTAGTAATCCCGTGTATTGCTTTTTGGGTTTCCTCCACTTCTTTTGGTGTACACTCGCACGCCTTCGCCCGATCACCAAGGTTGCCACAAGGACACGGTTTGAGAGCAAATGCCCTTAAGCCCTCATCACTTGCGTAGTCCGCAAGAAGCATTGCCTCACTACCCCCGATAAACTTAATCGAGTGGTTTCCCTTCAAGGCAACCTCTACGGCACGCTTGGCGTGTTCATTGCCTACTATTTTGTTTTCTAAGCTCATCTATATCACCCCCTTTCGGGTTGATGGAGGAGGCGGGAGTTAAACCCGCGTCCCCGTTGGTTCTCCATTGGGTCGATATCCTTCTCCCCCACTAAGAGGTCTCAAACGACCTCGTAGCTTCTGTACTTCGTGGGAACCGCCCCGATACTAACTCCCAAATCCTTAGACGATTTTCCACACTCTTCGCAAGCAAATGTTGGGGCAACATTGTCGTGAAAATTCCGGTCATCATATCCACCAATTTCCCTAGTAGCTCCGCAACCCTCACACTCATAAATTCCCCTAAAATCCCTTCTGTGTTGACTCTTCTTTTCTTTTAATCTCATTTCCTATCACCACCTTCCTATACTATAAAAGCCACATCCCCACGCAACTTTCACCAACTCTTTTCATCGAAGTAGTAAACACAACCAGCACACAGAGGTGCTTTAATCTCACCCTTATCCATTGGGTGATAGACCCAGTCTCTTGTCCACCTATTGCAGTGGTAGCATTGTTTCCAGCCTAGCCTTTTGATTATCTTTTCGAATAGTTTAGTCACGGTGACATTTCACCACCTCTCAAGTTAGCCAATGTTAGAGTCTAGCTATGACCGTTGCAGACTTGCCGACAACGGCCACAGTCAAATCCTAATCCGCTGTTTTAGCGTTCGCTCTTGCTTCCTCTTTCCGAGAATGCGTGGCAAAGTGTGGAACCAAGAATAGTTGGTCAAGTTTCCAACCGCGTTTTAGGTAGTAACGGATCGCTGTTGCTGGGCCCGAGGTAAATACCAAGAAGATGGTATCGTTACCGGCCCGACCCTTCAATTCGTAGAACATTCTTGTGTAGCTCATTTTATGTCACCGCCTTTCAAATCTGCCTCAAGTTCTAATTTCCTGTTTTCTTGCCAACAGAAAAGTTCCTGTTTTGATTTTCGAACCAGCGCCACACCTCTTGTCGATCTGTACCTGCTGGAAAGTCCATAAACTGTTCTGTTATGTAATCGTTGTTATCGATTGGTATATCTCCGAACGCTTTCCACAGTTTTTCCAATTCTTTTAGTTCCATTCCCATTATCTGTCACCGCCTTTCGGGTTAGTTGAATCCTAATCCTCCCACGCTTTCAGTTCTTTAAGTGGTTTCAAGTCACCATCTGTCCGCGCCTCATTGACTTCGGCAAGCGTCAATCTGTCCTCTTTAGGGTAGAAGTAGAAACCACAGTACAAACATTGACCACTCGCCGTATCGTAGGGTCTGCTTTCGGTATACATATCCATACTTTCGCCACACTTGGGGCAGGGCGCACTATAATTACAACTAGACATTTTTCTATCACCACCTTTCTGGTTAGTCAAATCCTAATCCTCTATCTTTGTAAGCTCTATCTTCCTACTCTCTACGATTTCGTAACCCCTATCCTTTTCGAGTTCTCCGCATACTTGGGCATAGCGGGTTAGGTCGTTTGTACCATAGCACTCCGTTACATAGATAGATTCGTGGAGATCTTTGGCCTCTGCTATCAGTTCCTTATCTGTTTTGTCTTTCATCCTTTTCACCACCCTTCAAACTAGGTCTTCCTCGGTAAATAACACCTTCCCACCACTTCTTGCACTAAAAATCTCGAAGTCGTGAAGGTCAGCAAGCTTTCCAGCTTTTATCTTGGCTTCTTCTATGTTCTCCGCTTTAATCATTCTGCTAACCTCGAACTCGTACATCTTGTCGACCCCACCCGTGTGTTTGGCTTCGCACCCGATACTAGCTAAGCGTTTAATCGTTTCTTCTACTGGTTCGCTAGTGTAGTAGAGCCAGCCTATTCTAACGTCCATCTTTTATCACCACCTTTCGAGCTTTTCCACTTTTACTGTCTAACCCTCTAATGTCGCTGAATACCTCATTCATTATCGTAACCGCCCGAGCATCGAGAAAGCTTTTTCCCCAGTCTACCTTCGAGAAAAGATGCCGCAAGTCTCCGACAATTTCTTTAGATGTTTTCATTTATTTCACCACCTTTCCAAGGTAACATTCCCGTGCTTACTCCTCCTCCTTCTCACTTTTCATCTCCTCCCACGCTTCTGCCAGTCTTCTTCGGTTCTCTTCGTATTGTGCGACACCAATCGCTGCTACGATACTTTTCCCCGCTCCCTCCCAACCGTGGGCATTGATAGCTTCCTCGACCAAGTCGATGTTATCTCCAGCTAACGCCCAGTCCCATCGGTCTTTGTTGTAGACATCAATCGCGCTATCCGCACATTCGCTGATAATGTCATCGATTGTACTTTCGCTCGGGTCGAAATCCTCCAATATCTCTATAGCTTCTTCCCTTGTGCAAATCATTCTCTATCACCACCTTTCAAGTGTATTGAATCTCGCTAATGCTTACAGCGCGTCCCGCCACACAATGGACACTCTCCGTTAATTTTCTTGAACAGCTCTATAAACTCCTCACGGTCTTTTCCCTCTAGGTAGTCCGCTAAATCGTAATCCCCCAAAGTAACTATCTTTTCCCTTGCTATATCTTGGAGTTCGAGTAGCCGATCAAAGTCAGCGTCAAAGTTAAGGTCTTCTTTAGTCATTCTCTATCACCACCTTTCAGTCCCATCCAACGTTAGGGTCTAACTGTGACCGTTGTAGCCTTGCCAGCAACGGCCACCGTCAAATCCTAATCCTCCTCAAGGCCTTTTAATGCCTCTCCTATCTTTCTAATCCAAGAGGCAACCTCTTTCTGAGTACGCCAGTCCTCTGCAGAGTGGTAGCTTCTCCACGCGTCCTGATATACACCGTTAAGCACTTTTTCTATTTGTTCTGCGTCTTCCTTTGTAATTGCCATCGTCTATCACCACCTTTCAAATCCTCACTAAGTTACCAGCTAGAGTGGTAATAATAGTCGCCACGGCTGTCCGACAACGCCTCTTTCAGAATCTTTACCGTTTCCTCTAAGTCTTCGTAATACCATTGGTTATACGCTGTATCCTCATCAGAGTTCCCGAAGAAAAATCCCCCCACTACGGGCAAAAGTTCTTTGGCTACTGTCGGGTCTTTGATGTATTTGCCATCTTCCATATTCGGTGTTGCCTTTCCGTTCTTAATAAGAGTTCCGTTTTGAATTCTGCCTTCGACAAGCTCGGAGGCTTTGAGTACATCTTCCACAATCTCCAGCAAGGTTGTCAGTTGTTCCTCTGAAACGCGATATCGCCCACAATCGTCAACACCCTCTTGGACATGCTTAACGAACCACCCGTGGATAGCATTAGCCTTTCGCCAGTATCCAATTGTTTCCTCAACGCCAGAGACCCTGCTTTGTTGAACCCCCTCAACCTCTATTTTAGCTTGGTCTTTGGGCTTATCGTGACGGTTCCCGACATAGGTATCTTTCATTAGGTACATATCTAATCCCATTTTTTATCACCACCTTTCTAAGTATCATCCTCAACTAAAAGAATACTATCTTTAGTTCCTTAACTTTGCCTTTCTCGAATAAAGCGAGTACGGGGTATTCCCCATCGCCGTGCCCTGTTGAAGCGACTATACCAACACAGCCTTGTCCAATTCTTCCAGCACCCTTTTTGCCTGCACCGCCAAGTGTCTTCGCACACGC